>JAESFY010000023.1_pt1 | contig 309423 bp, 322 predicted proteins | sample 9266201 | NCBI WGS metagenome assembly JAESFY01 (sample SAMN14515071, study PRJNA621656) | algae metagenome | isolation source: Nodosilinea sp. WJT8-NPBG4 and co-occurring heterotrophs from soil, lower... | place: USA: Pinto Basin, Colorado Desert, California | collected 2006-05-27 | reverse complement strand
TGGCGACCCCGGAGGGACTCGAACCCCCGACCTCTGCTTTAGGAAAGCCTTGCTCTATCCGGCTGAGCTACGGGGCCACGCAGCGCTGACCTAGCGTCTGGGACGGCGTCGGGGAAGCGGGCCGATGCGTTTTCCGAAGCCGGGACGCCCGATCCGCCCGTCCGGCTCCACGAGAACCGCGTTTCGCCTTGTGATTAAGACGCGTTAAGATACAATATCTTGTAGGGAACAAACCCCGAATCGGGCCGTGTCGGTGATTCGGTCCCGATTCGTTTCGCCCCTGTTCCGCCGCGCGAACCTTGGCTGTTTACAAGTCGTCCCGCCGTCACGGCGCCGCTTGAGGAACCGGACGGGACACGCCACCTTTTCAGCATCATGAGTGATCGCGGCGCCGGACAGGCCCCATCGCGCGTCGTTGCGGTGCTGGGCCCCACGAATACCGGAAAGACCCATCTGGCGGTCGAGCGGATGCTGGGTCACGCCTCGGGCATGATCGGCCTGCCGCTGCGGTTGCTGGCGCGGGAAATCTACGACCGGATCGTCAAACGGCGCGGCGCGGCGGCCGTCGCCCTGGTCACCGGCGAGGAGAAGATCGTCCCGCCCCGCGCCCACTATTTCGTCTGCACGGTCGAGGCCATGCCGATGGAGCGGTCGGTCGAATTCCTTGCCGTCGACGAGATCCAGCTGGTCGCCGACCCCGAGCGCGGCCACGTCTTCACCCAGCGGCTGCTCCACGCCCGGGGCCGGTTCGAGACCATGTTCCTGGGCGCCGGGACGATGGCGCCGCTGATCCGGTCGCTGATCCCCGATGTCGAGATCGTCCAGCGCGAGCGACTGTCGACCCTGTCGTACGCGGGATCGAAGAAGTTGACCCGCCTGCCCGCCCGCAGCGCCATCGTCGCCTTCAGCACGGAACAGGTCTACGCCATCGCCGAACTGATCCGCCGCCAGCGCGGCGGCGCGGCGGTAGTCATGGGTTCGCTAAGCCCACGCACCCGCAACGCCCAGGTCGAACTGTTCCAGTCGGGCGAGGTCGACTTCCTCGTGGCGACCGACGCCATCGGCATGGGTTTGAACATGGAGGTCGACCACGTCGCCTTCGCCGGCCTGCGCAAATTCGACGGCCGCCGCACCCGCTGGCTGCACGCACACGAGATCGGCCAGATCGCGGGCCGGGCCGGACGCCACCTGCGCGACGGCACCTTCGGCGTGACGGGCGAGTCCCTCGAACTGGATCCCGATCTGGTCGAACAGGTGGTCGAGCACCGCTTCGATCCGGTCGAGGCGGCGGAGTGGCGCAACGCCCGGCTGGATTTCGACACCCTGCCCGACCTGCTGCGCTCTCTGGTCGTGACGCCCGGCCGCGCGGGCCTCAGCCTGACCCAGCCGGCGCTGGACGAGACCCTGCTGCGCCGCCTGATCAAGGACGAGGGGGTGGCCCGCATCGGCCGCTCGCGCGGGGCCATCATGCGGCTGTGGGAAGCCTGCCAGCTACCCGACTTCCAGAAGACCACGCTGGATGAGCACGGCCGGCTGGCGAAGGACATCTTCCAGGCCCTGACCGGCAAGCGGGGCCGACTGACGCAGGACTGGATCGCCCCGCGGTTCGCCGAACTGGACCGCGACGACGGCCAGATCGACCAGCTATCGGCCCGGCTCAGCGGCGTGCGCACCCTCAGCTATATCGCCAACCGCCCCGACTGGCTGGATCAGGCGCAGGGCTGGCGCGACCGCACAAAGGCGCTGGAGGAACGGCTCAGCGACGTGCTGCACGAACGGCTGACGGCGCGGTTCGTGGACCGGCGCACCACCGCCCTGATGCGGGCCCTGAACGTGCGCGAGGACGCGGTCGCCGACGTCGACGAGGAGGGCGCGGTGATCGTCGAGGGCCATGCGGTCGGTAGGCTGACCGGCGTCGATTTCCAAATTGACAAGGGCTCGTCCGCGCTTGAGGACCGGGCCCTACGGCATGCGGCGCGTCAGGCGGTGACGCCCGAGATCGCGCGGCGGCTGGGCCGGCTGGCGGCGGAGCCCGACGAGGCCTTTGGCGTCACGCCCGAAGGCGCAGTGCTGTGGCGCGGCGTTCAGGCCGGTCAGGTCGCGGGGGGCGACTGGTTCGCGCCGCGCGTCCGGCTGCTCGGCGAGCTCGGCCCCGTCGCCGCGCGCGAGCGGGCGCAGCGGCGGCTCGAAGCCTGGCTCGCGGCCGAGGCGGGCCGGGCGCTGAAGCCGCTGAAACGGCTCAAGTCGGCGATCGAAAGCGGCGCCCTGAAGGGCCTGCCGCGCGGTCTGGCCTTCCGCCTGCTGGAGGCTGGCGGGATCATCGACCGGCGCGAGGTCGACCGCGACCTGGCTGCCTTGAGTCAGGTCGAGCGCCGCACGCTGCGGACCTTTGGCGTGCGCATGGGCGCCCACTCTGTCTGGCTGCCGGCCTTGCTGAAGTCTCGCCCGAAGGGACTGGCGCAGGCGTTCACCGCCGGCGAGCCCTTCCGGCCACGCGCAGAAGGTCTGACCCTGCTGCCCGACCCCGCACCGACTTCGTGCCACCTGTCAGCCCTCGGCCTGCGCGCCGTCGGCCGGTTCGCGGCGCCCGTCGATCTGCTCGAGGCGATGAACGAGCGACGCGCCAAAGGCAAAGGCGCGCTCTCCGACGAGGATCTGGTCGAACTCGGCCTGACGTCCGCCGAGGCCGGAACGCTGCACGCCGCTCTCAAGACCAGCCGGGCGCGCCAGCCCGAGCGGCCGGGCCAGACGCCGAAGCCGGTGAAGGACTCCCCGTTCGCCGCCCTGTCGATCCTGACGGCGGCGCCGCCTGCACCGGCCCGCGCCAAACGCCGCCGCCCGCGCCGCGCCCGCTCGTCGCCGGGAGCCGCATGAGCGAGACCGCCTGCCGCATCGACGTCTGGCTGTGGCGCGCCCGCTTCGCCAAAACGCGATCCCTCGCCGCGGCCATGGTCGAGCGCGGCATGGTCCGCCTGACCCACAATGGCCTCCAGACCCGCCTCGACAAGCCCAGCCGCGCGGTCCACGTCGGCGACGGTCTGGTGTTCGCGCTGGGCGGCCGCCTGATCGATCTAAAGGTTGAGGGCTTCGGCGATCGTCGCGGCCCCGCAGAGGAGGCGCGGACGCTTTACAGCCTGCGGGAGCCGCCCGCCGGTTGACAGCGTTCCCCCGCAGGGTCATTTGCCCTGCCCGCCCTCCAGCCCCGAACGCGTCCTTATCCGCCCATGACCTACATCGTCACCGACGCCTGCGTGAAATGTAAGTTCATGGACTGCGTCGAGGTGTGCCCGGTCGACTGCTTCTATGAGGGCGAAAACTTCCTCGTCATCGCGCCGGACGAATGCATCGACTGCGGCGTGTGCGAGCCGGAATGCCCCGTCGACGCCATCGTGCCCGACACCGAGGACGAGCCCGACGGCAAATGGCTGATCGTCAACGCCGAATACGCCAAGGTCTGGCCCAACATCACAGTCAAGGGGACGCCTCCGGCCGACGCGGAACAGTTCGAGCGCGAGACCGGCAAGTTCGAGAAATACTTCTCCGAAAAGCCCGGAAAGGGCTCCTGACGGCACGGGGACGCCCTCCCGCCCGGAGCGCGCCGGTCGGATTTGCCTCTACAGTCACGCCAGCGCTGTGGACGTTTTGAATTTCTGCAATTTTGTGATAGGTTCCTGTCATTGGGTCGGGCGGTAAGCGATTTTCTCGCGCCGCCCGCGTTTGCGACAGAACTCCGCCCACGAAGGCGGGGTCGGCCAGAGGTTCGGTGATCCGTTTTCGCTCCTGACGACTTGATATAGTTGCGCCGCCGATGGTTCGCCGTCGCCGAATAGCGCAGCCGTCACTTGCGTAACCGTCTCATCCTCCCTGCGCCGGGAAAGGAATGACATGACGAACAAGACTGGTCTGGAATTCAAGGTTGGCGACGCGGTCGTCTATCCGGCGCACGGCGTCGGCAAGGTGGCGGCCGTCGAGACCCAGGAAGTCGCGGGCATGTCGCTGGAGGTCTACGTCGTGACCTTCGACCACGAGAAGATGACCCTGCGCGTCCCGACCAAGAAGGCGAAAACCGCCGGCCTGCGTTCGCTGGCCGCCGACGACGTCGTGACCAAGGCGCTGACGACCCTCAAGGGCCGCGCCCGCGTCAAGCGCACCATGTGGTCGCGCCGCGCCCAGGAATACGAAGCCAAGATCAACTCGGGCGACCTGATCTCGATCGCCGAGGTGGTCCGCGACCTGCACCGCGCCGACAGCCAGCCGGAACAGTCCTATTCGGAGCGTCAGCTCTATGAATCGGCCCTGGACCGCATGGCCCGCGAAGTCGCCGCCGCCAACCGCATCGATAAGGACGCCGCTGTCCAGCTGCTGGCCAAATCGCTGAGCGCCAAGAAGGCGGTCATCGCCGCTGCGGAAGCCGCGGAAGAAGCCGAGGCCGAAGCCGCCTGATTTCGACGCCCCGCATCGCCGAATGACGAAAGGCCCGGGAGCGATCCCGGGCCTTTTGGTTGGCTATGACGGACATCGGTCCGACATGGGTAGCGAGAAAACGCGCATCATTGACGTCCTGTGGGGCTCATCACTCCAGCCGTCATCGGGACGCCGCTGACACATGCGCGGGAGGATCAGAGCACCAGGACCATGGCTCGTTTTACGCCAGCCTCGGATGCCACGACGTTCGCCTGCACCGCTGGTATCAGCCGTCCCGAATTTCCTTCACCGCTTTTGACGTAGACGGTGTCGATCGTCACCGCCTCAATGACGCTCTGCGCGAGCGCAGGGTGTTGGAGAGCGGCCGCGACATCGCGCGACGTCGGGAGGCGCCGACTTTCGTTAGTTACACGAGTAATCGCTACCGAACTGGCGTGGATCAGACTCTCGCCCGCGGTTTCGTAACTTCTGAACCCGGCATCGAACAAAATCGGTAACAGGTCGCCGTTGACTTCCAGCGATCGCAACTGCTCGCCGGCCGAAAACGCGATCCCATGCTGCTTTTCGTTCGCCGCCAATGACTCGGCGACCTCCGCCGCAGTCGCGCCGTCGGCCAGCTTTCTCAAACCATGGTCGGACATTGCGGGATCAGATCCCTCGGCGGGGCCGGATCCCGCAGTCTCGCTATATGCGAAGACAGGCATCTCCTCTCCACCCCGGACAACTTCATGGTCGGCCGGGGCTGCCAGCTTCGCAGGAGCGGAGGCTGTTGGATTACCATCGGCGTCAACGGTCGTCGGATAATCGTACTCGGGCGGCCCGGCGCCCACGATAGCGGAAATCACGCTGTTCAGATCGACGCCCATCCGGCGATCGGAAGCAAAGGTCGTCAGTGTGTCGCCCAGACACTCAGGATGGGACGCGTAGATGGTGACGTCAGCGCCGCGGCGGAGGTTGCGATGAATCCAGTCCGCCGACCGGGTCCAGGCAGACGGAAATGTATGACCCGCGGAAAGCAGGTCTCTCGTCAGCTTGCCCTTCGCATACCCCAAGCGCGGGCCCTTATCGATCCAAGGCGATAGTTCGCTCACGAAGCCAGGCACATACCAAGACATCGACCGGTATCCACACATGCCGGAAATACCGGCGAAGGCGCCGTTCCAGCGCAGGGCGGACAAATCTTCCCCCCACCAACCGCGAGCATTCGCGGCTGGTTTCCCATCCGGCCCCTTGGCGAAGCCGAGCATTTCGCAACCGTCAATCAAAACCCACTGAAGCACACCGTTGTTGCCCCATTCGAAATCCGCGACCAGTTTTTCTCCTGACACTGGGCTGTACTCTACGTTTACTCCGTAGATATTTCCATGAGAAGAGATGACAGCAAGATTACCTTTTTCAATGTAGTTGGAATCATCACCATAAGATCGAAGCATCCTATTTTTTGCATTACCATCATAATAGCCGAGGCTTGCGTCGCCTTGGGCTTCCGACGCGTCACGAAAGCCTTGGATCACAAATTTGGAGTAGTTCTCTGCATTTGAGAAAGCAGTGAACGGCCAAGAGCCGGTTGTTTGGGTCATTTGATTTTTACGATATAAAGAATGCCAAAGCTTAGCGGGCGATTATCGCCCCCGTGATTGTGAGAACCGTCAGGCTTCACCGGTATATATTGCGCGCCCATAAAGTGCTGATGCCCCTGAATGGGTATTCGAACGCCTTGCGTCCCGGGCGTCACCATCACGGAATCCGCGTTCGTATTCGGAGGTCCAGTGGTGCTGTTGCGATCGGTTACGACAAAGCGATCGTGATCGTGCTCTCCAGCCGGAGCGATATCGTTATTGCCCACGACCGCGCCAAACGACGAGATTGAACCGATCAGATATCGGTCATCATTCAGTTGCGGGACGCGCCGTCCATTAAATGGCGACTCCGGGTCCGCGACCATGGAGCCGTCCGCGTATGCCCACCCCTCTGGCAACCTCAGGGTTTCAACCGGGTAGTAGGCGATCACCGAACCCACGGGAAGGCCGTCCAGCAACGCCCGGTTGGTTTGCGCGATCCGACTTATCCGTCGGGGAGATGCACCGGCTTCTAGCAAGCTGGACTCACTCACAGAAAGGGGTTCAGCAGGTACCCGTTCCAGATAGGCGCAGGCTTGGAGCGCCACCGCTGAAACGCACACAATTACAACGCGCTTGATCATCGAACACACCCCCACGTTGCTTAAACCTTGCACATAACAACGGTTTGTGGAAGGGTTACTTTCGTTTTCGGGAGGGAACAATGACCAGATTGATCGTGAGCATGATCGCCCTGACAGCGCTTGGCGCCTGCACTCAACAAGCCGGATCCGGAGAGCCTGAACAGCTTCGCTACGACAGGGTTCTCATAGAACCTGATCCAAACCCGCAGTTTCCGAGCGCGGATTGCAGCAGCCATCTCCGGCTCCGCAACACCAACAATATTGCGGTTAATGTCAACCTGCGGCGATACTACCGAGCGACTGGCGTGCCGTCGCAATGCAACGCCAGTTCAGTCGACAACGACCCAGGCAATCCGCACCTTCTGGCCGCGGTCAACGCGCCCGCAGGCAGCACGAAGTATTTGGGTTGCGCAGTGCTGAAGACTCCGGCAATGCTCTGCACTGAGCATCGGAACTGGGAGAAAATCTCGGTTGAGCCTGGCTGATCGCTAGGGTGGCGGCTTCGGGGTTGGGCACCTGCGTCGGGTGCTAATCGGGCCGGCCAAACGCCAAGCTAACCACCAAACCAAGACCGATGGCTCGCAAGCCGTACGGATGCGATTATGTGGTCTGCGCTTGACGGCAGACCGCCGCACCGGACCGCGTTCCGCCGTTCACGCCGTCAGAAATACTCCGCGTTCGCCGGGCACTGCGCCGCCAGACGGCGGGCTGTGATCGTGGCCGGGATATAGGGGCTCCAGATGCCGGCGGCCTTGATCGAGGCGCCGCCGCGGAAGCTGAACTGCTCGGGCTGGTAGGTCCCGTTCAGGCGCACGCGCACCTGACGCCCGCTGCGCGACACGCAATTGCCCTCGAACCGGGCGTTGCCGGCGCCGACCTCGCGCGTCTGATAGGTGCAGCGATAGTGCCGCGTCGACAGACCGCCGAAGAAGCGGTTGATCTCGCTGGGCCGCACGCATTTCGTCTCGGTGTCCCGCTGGCCCACGGCGCTGGTGGTGTATTGCCAGTAGCCCGGCAGCACGGGCGGGGTCGCCGACTGCACGGGCGCGGCCGGGCCGGCCATGGGGGCGCCGGCCATCAGCAGGGCGCCGATCAGAACGGGGGCGGTGCGGAGCAGGACGGACATCTTCATCGAATGGACCTCGGCAGCAGAGCTACGCTGCAATGGATAGAAGCGATATATGGCCGGAATTGAACGGCGGCTGAACGCGTCGAAGACGGCCACAAGCCTTGACGCGGCGCTGTGACTTCCACTATACGGCCCCCTCTCGCGCGGGGACCCGATCCCTGCGCGCCTTTGTTTCATGCGTCCGCACCGTTCGTGGACCGCTCCGTCAAGGATAGTCAGATGTCGCGTCGCTGCGAACTCACCGGTATCGGCCCCATGGTCGGCCACAGCGTGAGCCACTCGAACGTCAAGACCAAGCGCCGCTTCCTGCCGTCGCTGAAGACGGTCAAGGTCGCCTCGGAAGCTCTGGGCCAGTCGTTCAGCCTGCGCATCTCGAACGCCGCCCTGCGCACCCTGGACTTCAAGGGCGGCCTGGACCCGTTCATCGTCAAGGCCAAGGACGAGCAGCTCTCGACCGCCGCCCAGCGCATCAAGCGCCAGGTGAAGGCCAAGCTGGCCGAGCAAGCCACCGCCGCCTGATCCGGCGACGAAGCTGAATATTTGAAGAGGCCGGTGGAAACACCGGCCTTTTTCTTTGGGCGACCGCCCAGGCAGGTGCAGGTCCGCTATCGACCCATTGCGGGCGCTAGCAGGCGGAGAGGTATGAGGCGATACATGCTGCGGCCTCGACAGGGTCGCAGGTGTCAGTGTCGATCGAGAGCTCAGCGACCGGCATTGCCGCCGCGCTAGTTTCGAAACCATCGCGAAGCTCTCGTAGAAGATCGAGTGACGTGAGCTTGCCAAACTCCGACCGGCTGGGATCGCCGATCCGCCGCTCCTGCTCCTCGCGCGAGACGGTGAGTGAAATGAATACAACAGATCCGCCGAACGGCTCGACCGCGGCGCGAACCCGATCCGGAAAGCTGGCATTCACTGTGGCCTCGGGCGCAAAGGTGAAGATCAGCGACCGTCCGCTTCGTGCGGCCTCGGTGAATGTCTGAAGCCAGAAGCTCTGGCGGAGGCGGACAAACTGCTCTGAGCCAAACGGAAACACCGCTCCGACAGCGTCAACGACAAGATGGTTATGAAACAGAGGCAAGCCGGTAAGCCGAGCAAGCCTCCGACCAACGGTCAGCTTACCTGCGCCCGGCGGCCCGTAGACGAAGACGACTTCCATGCAGCGAAGCTAGCCAGCCGGAGGTCTGTTGCCTACCCGTCGGTTTAGGCCGGCTCCGACCATAGCGGACGCTGCTTGCTGCAAGCCGCATCGGAACGTTTCCTGCCGCGCTTCGTTGGGGGGCGTGGGGGTAGGGCCAGCTCATTGACTACACAACACGACGGCTCGGACGACAGCCGATATCGGCTGCTGGTGGAGTCCATTACGGACTACGCCATCTACATGCTGGACGTGGCGGGGCATGTGACGAGCTGGAACCCTGGAGCCGAGCGCTTCAAGGGTTACAAAGCCGGCGAAATCCTCGGAAGCCATTTCTCGCAGTTCTACACTGCCGAGGACCGCAAGGCCGGTCGCCCAGCGCTTGCTTTGAAGAGCGCAGCAGAAGCCGGCCGGTTCGAGGCTGAGGGTTGGCGGCTGCGTAAGGACGGAACCCGTTTCTGGGCTCACGTCGTTATTGATCCCATACGCCGAGGCGAGGAGCTGATCGGGTTCGCCAAGATCACCCGCGACCTCACTGAGCGCCGGGCGGCCGAGCAGGCCTTGCGCCGGAGCGAAGAGCAGTTTCGCATCCTCGTGGAGGGCGTGACCGACTACGCCATCTATATGCTGGACCCCTCCGGCAAGGTGATCAGCTGGAACGCCGGCGCCGAGCGGATCAAAGGCTACGCGCCGGGCGAAATCATCGGCGATCATTTCTCACGCTTCTACCTTCCCGAGGAGGTCGAGGCGGGCGCACCGGCGCACGCCTTGAGCATCGCTCGCCGATCCGGGCGCTTCGAGAAAGAGGGGTGGCGTCTTCGCAAGGACGGAACCCGCTTTTGGGCTCACGTCGTGATCGATCCGATCACGGGCGATGATGGCGAGATTGTTGGCTTCGCCAAAATCACTCGCGACATCACGGAGCGGACAGAAGCCCAGCGTGAGCTCGAGACCGCCCGTGAAGCGCTCTACCAGTCGCAAAAGCTGGAGGCCATCGGGCAGTTGACCGGTGGCGTCGCGCACGACTTCAACAATCTACTGGCGGCGATCACCGGGAGCCTCGACCTACTTCGGAAACGACTGCCTTACGATCCTCGTATGACCCCTCTGCTCGAGAACGCCATTCAGGGCGCGGAGCGCGGCGCGATCCTGACCCAAAGGATGCTGGCCTTTGCGCGCAAGCAGGAGCTGAAGCTGGAAGCTGTCGACATACCGCAGCTCGTGAGGGGCATGGGCGAGTTCATCCGCCGCTCTATCGGGCCGAACGTCGACGTCCGGATGCGCTTTGCGGATGTTTTACCGAGAGTGCAGACTGATCCCTATCAACTCGAGACGGCCTTGCTCAACCTCGTGGTCAATGCGCGCGATGCGCTCCCCAACGGGGGAGAAATCTCGATCACTGCCGAACAGGCGAAGGTCGCACGCACTGAAGGCGAGCGCCGGATTGGAAGCTATGTAAGGCTCAGCGTGAGCGACAATGGCACAGGGATGCCGCCCGAGATCGCCGCCAAGGTAACCGAACCGTTCTTCACGACGAAGGGCGTTGGCAAAGGCACCGGCCTTGGACTTTCGATGGTTCAAGGCTTGGCCGGGCAGTCCGGAGGCTGGATCGAGATTGACAGCGAAGTAGGCAAGGGCACCCGGATTGACTTGTGGTTGCCACTCGCAGGCGCTGACCTTCCTGCTGCAGGGTTGACGGTGTCTGACGCGGTCGGAGACGCCGGAGACCGGCTCGTGGTGCTGGCCGTCGATGACGATCCGCTGGTTCTGACAAACACTGTCGCAATGCTGGATGAGCTGGGCCACAACGTCTTGGTCGCAAATTCCGGTGACGAGGCGTTGGTTATTTTCCAGCGACACCCGGAGATTGACCTCGTTCTGACAGACGAGGTCATGCCCGGCCTCTCCGGCAGTCAACTGGCGGAACGGGTGAAGGAGCTGAGGCCCACAGCGGCTGTGGCGTTGGCGTCGGGCTATGCTGACCTTCACCCCTCGCCGGGGCCTCATGTGGCCACTCTACCGCGTCTGGCCAAGCCATTTACGCTGGCCCAACTGGCCAGTTTTATTGATGATCTGGCGCTGGAAGAAGCTCAACAAGCAGTGGGCTAAAGTGCGCTGCATGGATCGCCAGCGTCGATACTCAGGAAGCTAAAATTGATCGACCGCCTCGTGTACCGCAGTCGCGCCGTGGGCATATTGCCAGAGGTGGCGCTCGATCGGATTTTCCGGTGCTCGGTTCCGAAGAACGCCCGCCTTAATATCACCGGGGCGTTGGGTTTCTCCCAACAGACCTACGTCCAGCTTCTCGAAGGCCCCCCGACTGCTATCGACGCGCTGGTGAGCACGCTGGAAGCCGACCCGCGCCATACACAACTGACCATCCTGCTGCGCGGTACGTCGGAGAGGCGATTGCTGCCGGGTTGGTCGATGGCCCGGGTCGATCTCGCTATCGCGGCCCCAGAGGCGGACATGCTGCTTAAGGACGATGACGGCTTGGGCTTGATCGCACTAATGGCGACCCTCGCACACGAGGGAGTCGCCACGTGACGGCGACCAAGAACCTTTCGGTGAGCAGGCCCCTAGATGACAGCCGCCGATTTGCATGAACGTCCGCTTCCCACCCATGGCCGCCCTTGAGCATCCCATGACCCGCGATGAAATGTTCGCCTACGCCCTGGCCCAGCCCGGCGCCGAGGATTCCACCCTCCATGACGGCCGCTGCATCCGCGTGCGCAGCCACTGGATCGTCAACGAGGGGCGCGAGCCGGACAGTCTGGCCCTTGCGCTGGACACGGGCACGGTCGACATCCTGATGGAGACCGAGCCGCAGACCTATTTCCAGACCCTGCACTATGAGGGCTGGCCCGCCGTGCTGGTGCGTTACGAGGCGGCCGACGACGACCGGCTGCGCGAGCAGATCGACAAGGCCTGGGCCCGGCGGGCGACGAAGGCGCAGGTCAGGGCGCGGGGCCTGTAAGGCTTGCACGAGCCGCCCGCCTGTCTAGGCTGCGGCGGTTGTCGTCGGGGAGTTGTTCGTGTCCATCACCGCCTGCCGCGCCGCGCTGACCGGCATTTCCCTGCTCGCCCTCTCGGCTTGCGCCACGACGCCGACGACCGTGACCCCGCCCCCGACCGAACCAGCCGCCGTCGTCACCCCGACGCGCGAATCGACCGCCTTCACCCTGGGCACCGATCAGCCGCGCACGCCCGAACAGCTGGCCATGCAGTTCGACAAGGCGGACCTATCGATCAAGGTCATCCCCGACGACAAGGCCATCGACGCCGTCGCCGTGCTGGACTTCACCGCCACCGCGCCGCTGAACGCCGTCGTGGTCGAGCTGGACACCCTCCTGACGGTCTCGTCGGTGCAGATCGACGGGCGCGAGGTCGCGGCGGGCGACTGGACCAACCCCGAGGGGCGGATGACGATCTCCCTGCTCCGCCCGCTGGCCGCCGGTGAGAAGGTCTCGGTGCGCATCGCCTACGCCGGCAAGCCGCGCGTGGCCCCCAACGCCCCATGGGACGGCGGCTTCGTCTGGGCCAATACCGCCGACGGAACGCCGTGGATCGCCACCGCCATCCAAGGCGAGGGCTGCGACATCCTGTGGCCCTGTATCGACAGCCCGCTGGCCGAGCCGAAACGGGTGGATCTGCACATCACCGTGCCGTCGAACCTGTCGGCGCCATCGAACGGCCGTTTCCTCGGCACGGTCGACCACGGCGACGGCTGGACGACCTGGAACTGGAGCGCGGCCAATCCCAACACCTACGCCATCGCCCTGAACATCGGCCCCTACGTCGAGCTGAAGGCCGACTATCGCAGCCGTTTCGGCAACACCGTGCCCATGTCCTACTGGCATCTGAAATCCGACGACCCGGCCAAGGCCCGGGCCCTGTTCGATCAGTTCGCGCCGATGATGGATTTCTACGAGGCGACCGTCGGCCCCTACCCCTTCGGCGACGAAAAGATGGGCGTCGTCGAGACGCCTCACCTGGGCATGGAGCACCAGACGATCAACGCCTACGGCAATGCGTACAAGCTCGACGGCCGCGGCTTCGACTGGCTGCTGCATCACGAGCTGAGCCATGAATGGTTCGGCAATCAGCTGACCAACCGCAACGCAGACGACATGTGGCTGCACGAGGGGTTTGGCTCCTATATGCAGCCGCTCTACGCCCGCTGGCTGAACGGCGAGCGGTTCATGGAGGTCTATCTGCAGGAACACCGCCGCGAGCTGATCAACAAATTCCCCGTCGTCTCGGGCACGCTCAAGTCCGAGGACGAGGTCTACAAGGGCGAGGTCGGGCCGGGCCTGGACATCTATTACAAGGGCTCGCTGATCGCGCATTCGCTGCGCATGCTGATCGGCGACGAGGCCTTCTTCCGCTCGGTGACCCGCATCGTCTACGGCACGGCCGAACCGCGTCCGGGCGCCTTCGAACCCCGCTACGGCACGACCGACGAACTGCTGGCCATCGTCAATGAAGAGACCGGCCGCGACCTGTCCTGGTTCTTCCGCGGCTACCTCTACAACGCCGCCCTGCCGGACCTGAAACAGACCCGCGACGGCGGCGATCTGGTGCTGGAGTGGGTCACCGGCGACGGCGGGGTCTTCCCCATGCCGGTCGAGATCGAGATCGACGGCCGCCGCCAGACGGTGGCCATGACGAACGGCCGCGGTCGCGTCGCCGCGCCGGCGACCGCCCATGTCCTGATCGACCCGGAGAACAAGGTGCTGCGCCGGCTCGACTTCATCGAGGCGTGGCAGGCGGCGGGATCGCCCGACTAGACCGCTTCCGCCGTCACCGACTGCCGCACCAGCTGGCACGATCCCTGGGTGGTCAGGAAGGCAATGTCGGCCGCGTCCCGTCCGCAAGCGATGCGCACCAGCCCCTCGACCGGCGCCAGCCCCGTCGGATCGACCAGCCACCAGCCGTTCGACAGCCAGACCTCGAAGATGGCGTGGAAGTCCGGCGGGTTCAGCTGGTGCGCAAACGCGCTGACCGCCCGCGCCGGAATGCCGGACGCCCGGCACAGGGTGATGCCCATATGGGTGAAGTCGCGACACACCCCGGCCCGGTCGATGAAGGTTCGCGCCGCCGTCGTCTCGCTGTCCGACGCGCCCGGCTCATAGTCGATCTCGGCCTTGATCCATTCCAGGATCTTCAGCACCCGGTCGCCGCCGACCGTGCCGCCGAAGGTGCGCTCCGCGAACCGCCCGAACTGATCCGACGGGCAGTAGCGGCTGGGGTTCAGATAGGTCAGCACCTCGGCCGGCAGGTCGTTCCAGTCGTGCTGCACCGTCACCGGCGGCAGCCCCTTCAGCACCCCGTTGTCGACCACCGCCCGGTAGGTCAGCGCCACTTCGCCCGACAGATGGGCGCGCAGGGTCCGGGCTCCGAACTCCTCGTCCTGGTCCTCGATGAAGTCGATATGCGGCGTGGTCGTCAGCCTCTCCTCGAGCACCGTCTGACCCGGCCAGTGAGCGACCTGAATTTTATAGATGGCGTCCGTCGGCGGATCGAAGCGGTAGACCAGATCGGCGCGGACACGGATTTTCATGGGGACTCTGAGCGTTGTCGAGATGGGAACGGCGAGGCCGAAGAGGCCCCCGGAACAGAAACCCCCGTATGGCCCAATCGTTCTCTACGGCAGGGAGCCGCGCGCAATTCCGAGGACCCGTATCACGAAAACGCTCGTATCGGTGACCGTAGCCACCGCCGCCCCGCTCCTTGCGGGCGGCGCTTCCGCCCGGATCGCCGGCGGCCTTGCGCACAGGTCCGCGGCTCGGTTGGCGTCGGCGTTCTGCAGACGTGTCAGCGAATGGCGATGTGCTTGTGACCGGCTGGACCGAAAGTCAGTTAACCGCCGCCGCCGCTGAGCCTTTGACGAGCGGCAAGCCCGCGGGTCGCGCGGATCCCGCTGGCGCGCTTTCGCCCGACGCTGTAAGGCCCGCCCTCCGGAGAGGGCGGGCCTGGGTCTTCTGCTGTTGGCTGGTGCGGGCCTAGCAGGCGTAGTCCTGCGCCTCGTAGTAACAGGCGACATAATCGCCGGTGAACTTATAGCAGCTCGCAAGGTGAGCGAGCTGGCAGTCGGTGAGGTCCGTTCGCGAGAGCTGAACGAACTCGGTGGAGCCGGCGCTCGTGGCCGAAGCCATTGCTACCGCGGCTGCGACGGCGGCGAAAATCTTGCGCTTCATCAGTGACCTCCCTTCCGGCCCCTTGCCGGTCCGTTATCTCCACACGGAAAGGGCGTGCGCACAACTCACAAGAGAGTTATCACGTGCTGTACTATCATCGAGCGAGCCGCAATAGCGGCCGACAAAAAGCCGCGGAAGCCTACGGCTCAAGCTCGATGTCCCAGTACAGATAGTCGAGCCAGCTCTGGTGCAGATAGTGGGGCGGGAAACGCCGCCCGAATTCCTGCAGCTGCCACGCATTCGGCCGATGGGGCGCACGGCGCAGGGGCATGCCCGCCTGCTGCGGCGTCCGCCCGCCCTTGCGCAGGTTGCAGGGGGAACACGCCGCGACGATGTTCTCCCACGTCGTCCGCCCGCCGCGCGACCGCGGCACGACGTGGTCGAACGTCAGCTGTTCAGTCGCGTGGCAGTACTGGCAGGTGAAGCCGTCGCGCAGGAAGACGTTGAAACGGGTGAAGGCCGGCTGCCGGTCCTGATCGACATAGTTCTTCAGCGCGATCACACTGGGCAGGACGAACTCCATCGACGGGCTGCGCACCACCTTGTCATAGGTGGAGACCACGTCGACGCGGTCCTGGTACACCGCCTTGACCACTTCCTCCCAAGGCCAGATCGACAACGGATAGTAGGACAGCGGTCGGAAGTCGGCGTTCAGCACCAGCGCGGGCCAGCCGGACGGAGGGCGGCTCAGGACCTGCATCAGGCCCTCGCCCTTGAGCAGAGGAACATGGACGCGAACGGACTGAAGACCGGTCTCCTTCCTTGTCTGTCCTCAAAGCCTAGTCGTGATTCGACGGCTTGGCGATGACTGCGGGACGACGGTTCCGTAACGCTTAGCTGCGGGACGGGGTCCCCGGGAAGGCCGGCAGACTCCAGCCCCAGACAAGCGCCCCGGCCCGAAGGGCGAAGCCGCAGGGCGCGGCGATCAGGGCGGCGGGCCAGGCTTCCAGCCCGGCGAACCGGGCCACGACGAACACCGTCGCGGCCAGCAGGGCGGCCGAGACGGTGATCTCGCGCCTCAGCAGGATGGAAGGCTCACCTGCCAGAAGATCGCGCACCACCCCTCCGAAACAGGCCGTCAGGGCGCCCATGACGATGCAGATCAAGGGCGCGACCTCGTATGCGTCGGCCTTGGCGGCTCCCATGACGCCATAGGCGGCCAGGCCGAACGCATCGAGCCACAGCAGCGCCCGGAACCGCCACGTCCGCGCGCCCAACATCCAGACCACCACCGAGGCGAACAGACAGACGGCGATATAGCGCCAGTCCTGCACCCAGAAGACCGGCGCGCCGATCAGCAGATCCCGCAGCGTGCCGCCGCCGACGCCGGTGATCGCGCCGAAGAAGGCGAAGGTGACCAGGTCATGCCGCTGCCGCGCCGCCGCAAGCGCCCCCGTGGCCGCGAAGACAGCCACGCCCGCGAAATCCAGGGCGCCCAGAACGGTCTCGGGATTGGCGATGGCGGGGTCGACGATGGGAGTCACGAAACAGGGCCTTCCTCCAGCACGACGTCGCCGCGCTTGACCGCCCCATACCATCCCCAAAGCAGATGCGCCGCAACGCTGCGGTGCGGCTTCCACATCGCGGACCGGGCGTAGGTTTCCTTCTCGCGCGGGCGCACCGGTGAACCATCGGCCCATCGGATCGCCTCCTGCAGGGCGATATCGCCGGCGGGAAAGACGTCCAGCCGGCCCTCGCAGAACATCAGAAAGGTCTCGGCGGTCCATTTGCCGACACCCTTGATCGCCACCAGCCGCGCGATCGCCTCCTCGTCCGACAGCCGCTCCAGATGGTCGAAGTCGATGCGCCCCTCGGTCTGGGCGCGGGCGATCTCGTGGCCATAGGTCGCCTTCTGGATCGACAGGCCGAAACTGCGCAGGGTTTCGATCGGCGTGGCCAGCACCTTTTCCGGCGTCACCTCCCCGCCCAGGCCGGCCTCGACGCGGGCCCAGATCGCGGCGGCCGACGCGACCGAGACCTGCTGGTCAACGATCATGTGGAACAGGCCTTCGAACCCGCCCGTGCGCCAGCGCCAGTCGAACACCGGGGTCTGGGCGTGGGCCCGCGCGAGGGCCGGATCCAGGGCGATGAGGGCATCGCGCGCGGCGGTGATCTGAAGGAGGTTGGGAGCAACAGCCATGGCCGACCGTGACGCCCGCCGGGGCCGGCGACAAGCCGGAGGGCTCGCCCCCTGACGATCATGTCCGGTTCCCGCTATCATCGGTCCATGTTCACCACCCGCTTCGCCCCGTCGCCGACCGGCCGCCTGCACCGTGGCCACGCCTTCTCGGCCCTGACGGCGTCGGCGGCGGCGCGGACGGCGGGAGGGCGGTTCCTGCTGCGGATCGAGGACATCGACCCGACCCGGTGCCGGCCCGGGTTCGAGACCGCCATTCTGGACGATCTCGCTTGGCTGGGTCTGACCTGGGAACAGCCGGTGCGACGGCAGTCCGACCATCTGACCGACTATGCCGGGGTCGTCGACGTGCTGGACCGGCGCGGGCTCATCTACCGCTGCTTCCGCACCCGCAAGGAAATACTCGACGCCATTGGAGATGCGCCGCACGGACCCGTGGAGGCCGCGCGTCCCGGGCCGCATCCGGCGGAGGAAGAGGCCGCCTTCCTCGCCGAGGGCCGCGCGTTCGCGTGGCGGCTGTCGCTGGACCGCGCTCACGACCTGCTGGGTCAACGGGCCTGGGAGGCGCTGGCCTTCATCGAGGAGGGCGCCGGCCCTGACGGCGAACGCGGCCTGATCCGCGCGCGTCCTGAGACGGCGGGCGACGTGGTGCTGGCCCGCAAGGACGCCGGCGCCGCCTATCATGTCGCGGTCACCCACGACGACGCGCTGCAAGGCGTGACCCATGTCATCCGCGGTCAGGATCTGTTCGAGGCGACCCACATACAGGTGCTGATCCAGACGCTGATGGGCTGGCCCACGCCGATCTATCGGCACCATCCCCTCATGGTCGGCGAGGACGGCCGGCGCTACGCCAAGCGCGACCGGTCCGTCACCCTGGGCGAGTTGCGCGCCGCGGGCGTGAGCCCGGCAACGCTGAGGGCCGAGCTGGGCTTCTGATCAGGGGTTTAACCGGCCGTCGGCCTTGTCCGCCGGGAACAGCACGTCCTTGTCGGGCGTCTCGTTCGCGCAGCCCGGCGCGCCCATGCGTTGCAGGACATGGCGGATGACATTCAGCCGCGCGACCTTCTTGTGATCGGTGGCCACGATCGTCCACGGAGCATGTTCGCTATGGGTCTCGGCCAGCATCCGGTCGCGGGCGGTGGAATAGGCGTCCCAGCGCTTCTGCGCCTCGGCGTCCAGCGGCGACCGCTTGAACCGCTTCAACGGCTCGGTCGCGCGGTCCTTCAACCGCTCCGCCTGCTCTTCCTTCGAGATGTCGAACCAGAATTTGATCAGCAGAATGCCCGAATCCGTCAGCAGCCGCTCAAAACGCGGCGCGTCTTTCAGGAACTGTTTGTGCTGCTCCGGGGTGCAGAAGCCCATCACCGGCTCGACCCCGCCGCGATTATACCAGGACCGGTTGAAGATCGAGGTCTCGCCCGCCGCCGGCAGATGCGGGACATAGCGCTGGAAATACCACTGGCTGCCTTCGCGCTCGGTCGGTTTCGGCAGGGCGTAGACCCGGGTCTGGCGCGGCGACATGTATTCGGTCAGGCGGGTGATCGACCCGTCCTTGCCGGCCGCGTCCCGGCCCTCGAACACCATCACGGTCTTCTGGCCCTTCTCGATGGCCCAGGCCTGGGCCTCGACCAGCTTCAGCTGCAGGCGTTCAAGTTCGGTCTGGTAGTCGTCTGTCTTGTTTCCCATCGCTGAACCATGGGCCTGCGAGCGGGCGCCGACAAGATGACCGAATGTTCAGATGCCGCCGGACAGCGTCCGGGTTAGGAGTCGCCGGATTTCCGGAGGCGGCATGAACATCATCCGACGCACCTTGCTGGGCTGGGCGGCGGGCCTTCCAGCCTTGGCAGCCATGCCCGCCGTGGCGCGGGCTGACACCTTCGACGAAGCGCTGGACGCGGCCTTCCGCGTCGGCCCCCCGGCGCTGGCCGGCGGCGTCGTGACCCGTGAGGGCCTGATCTGGGCCGGGGTCAGGGGCGTGCGCCGGGCCGGGTCGGAAGATCCCGTTACGGCCACCGACCGCTGGCACCTCGGCTCGAACACCAAGGCGATGACGGCCGCCGTCTTCGCCCGTCTTGTCGAACAGGGCCGCACACATTGGGGGCTGACCCTCGCGGAGGCCTTTCCGGACGTCCCGCTCGATCCGGCGTGGCAGGCCGTTCCCATCGAGGCCCTCATGCGCCATCGCGCCGGGCTGACGGATGAGCCCGTGTTGGGCCGGGCGTGGCTCGGAACGGCCCGCGGCGACCCCCGCCCCCTGCCCGTCCAACGGGCCGAACTCGCGGCCTCGGCTCTGGCTCGCGTCCCTGCCGGTCGGCCCGGCTCCTTCGCCTACGCCAACCTGAACTACGTCATCGCCGGCGCCGTGATCGAGTCGATCACCGGAGGATCCTGGGAAGACGCCATGCGGGCCCATATCTTCGAGCCTTTGGGTCTGACGAGCGCCGGCTTCGGCGCGCCTCCCGAACCCAACGCCTGGGGTCACAGGCACGTCAACGGACTGGCGACAGCCGTTGAGCCGTCGCATCCGGGGGCGGACAACCCGGCGGCGCTGGGACCTGCGGGCACGGCCCACATGACCGTCGCCGACTTCGCACGCTGGACGCAGGCGATCTGCGGCGAAGGCGACTGGCTTTCGGACGACAGCCTGACCCGGCTGAGCCTCACCGACGAAACCGATCCGGCCTATAGTCTGGGCTGGATCGTTCAACCCGCACCCCCGTTCGGCGCCTTCGCCGGGGCCGGGAACACCCTGGCGCATGAGGGCTCGAACACCCTGTGGCATACGCTGGCCATCGTGGCGCCCGCGCCCGGCCTCGCGGTCTTCACCTTCGCCAATGACGCGGTCAAAGGCCCTGCCGCATGCCGTATGCTGGCCCAGAGATTGATCGCCCTCACCGGTTGACCTCGCGCGCAGGCCGCAGTTCGGGCTAGGAGTGGGCCATGAAGCGCGACTTCGCCGATTTCTGGAACCTGCTGTGGGAGCTGACGCTCGGCCTGTGCGCCGCGTTCGCCCTGCTGAACGCCTTCGCCCCGGGCCAGGACCTGCCGTGGAAGCCGCTGGACCTCAACCATCCGATCGGTCAGGCGACCGGCGCCAAGGTGGCCGATTTCGAACTGGCCCGCACCGCCGCGCCCGAGGAGACCACCGCCGTCACCGACGCCTGTATCCAGGTCCTGCGCGAAGCCGGCGTCACGGTCGAGCGCGCCGAGGACCGCGATGACGGCGGCTTCTGCGTCGTGCGTGGCGCAGTCCGGATCACCGGCGGCGACGTCACCCCGCTGGACGGCAATCCTGTCATGCAGTGCCCGCTGGCCGTGCGCTACGTCATCTGGGACCGTCAGGTGCTGCAGCCGGCGGCCGAGGCAGCGTTCGGCAGCCGCGTGGCCCGGATCAACGAGGTCGGGACCTATTCCTGTCGCCGCATCTACGGCCAGACCAACGTCGACGCCCGGCCCAGCGAGCACGCCCGCGCAAACGCCCTGGACATCGGCAGCATGACCCTGGCCGACGGCCGCAAGGTTTCGGTGCTGAACGACTGGGACGGAACCGGCCCCCGCGCCGCCGAGGGCAGCAGCTTCCTCAAACGCATCCGCGACGGCGCCTGCCGCGCTTTCTCGACGGTGCTGACGCCCGACTACAACGAGGCGCACGCCAACCACCTGCATCTGGACGGCGCCCCGCGCAGCCTCTGCGCCTGATTTCGGGTAACCATGTTCGCGCAATCCGCGTGTTCGTTTCAGGTTGACCGCCCCGGAATTGCGCGAGAAAAAGTCGCGCAGTCCGGATTTCGCGCGGCCTCCACACCCGTGCCCGCTCCTTCGCTGAATGAGCTCGTCCAGATGGGCTGACGGGCGCTCCGCCGGAGCGCCTGCCTGGCAAGCGCGTTCACGGAGACGCATTATGGCGACCGGTACGGTCAAGTGGTTCAACCCGACCAAGGGTTTCGGCTTCATCCAGCCTGATGGCGGCGGTCAGGACGTTTTCGTCCACATCACCGCGGTCCAGAAGGCGGGCCTGCAAGGCCTGGATGAGAACGCCAAGGTCGAATACGAGCTGGAATCCCAGCGCGGCAAGACGTCGGCGATCGATCTGAAAATCCTCTGATTTCGGACTGACAGCATCATGAGACGGGCGCGGCGGCTTCGGCCTCCGCGCCTTTCTTTTGCGCGCTCGACCACTGCGCCAGCACGATCGCCGCCAGCACCACGGCCCCGCCTGCGGCCTGCACCGGCGTCAGGGTCTCGGCGAAGATCAGCCAGCCCAGCAACGCCGCCACCACCGGCTGGATCAACACCGTCACCGCCGTCAGCGCCGCCGGCAGCCGGCCCAGCGCCCAGGCCACGCCGCCCTGCCCCACCACATGCATCAGCCCCAGACCGGCGCAGGCAGCCCACCCGCCCCATGAGCCGGGCAGGACCTGCTCGCCCAGCACCAGCGCGGCGATCAGCAGGCCCGGCGCCGCGATGGCGGTCGACCACAGCATCACCCGCCCCGCCGAATGCCGCCCGCGCGCCGCCTTCACGGCGATGAAATAGCCCGCGTACCAGAGGGCGGTGACGGCGGCGAAGGCGTCGCCCAGCGGCGGGTTCGAACCCTGCCCCCCGTCGGCCCCCAGCGACATCGTCACCGCCCCGGCGATGGCCGCGGCCAGGGCGACGAGGAACAGCGCCCTCGGCCGGTCGCGGAACACCCACCAGCCGACCAGGGTCACCACCACGGGCGTGAGGTTGGTCAGGGTGGTGGCGTTGGCCACCGAGGTGAAGGCGATCGAATAGTGCCAGAAGGCCAGGTCGAACACGAGCATCACGCCCGCCAGCGCCATCCACCGGGATGGCCGCCCCATGCCCTCGCCGCCCGGCCGCGCCGTCATCACGAGCAGCCACGGCAGGGCGAAGGCGAAGCGCCAGAACCCCGCCGCCGCCGGCCCCGCATCCGCCAGCCGCACCAGTATGGGCGCGAACCCCAGCACGCAGGCCGAGGCGATCAGGACCAGCAGGGCGGAGGCGCGGGGGGAAGGCATGCCCCGTCTATAGATCGCCCGTCGCCGCCCCCCTACCCCCCGCCCCGCAAACCCGCTATGGCGCGGCGAACCCGCGGGGGAGGCTTCATGTCCGGCGTCGTGCGTCTGTCGACCCAGGTCCACAAATGGGTCTCGCTGGCCATCGGCCTTCAGGTCATCTTCTGGGTCGCCGGCGGTCTGGTGATGGTCAGCATCCCGATCGAGCGCGTCCGCAGCGAGCACCACGTCCGCGAGGTCGCCGCCCCGCCCCTGCCCGCCGCCGTCCTGCCGCTGGCCGAGGTCGCCGCGCGCACCCACACCCGGCCGACGCGCGCCGAGCTGCGCTCCACCCTGCGCGGCCCGGTCTGGATCCTGCGCAGCGGCAAGGGCGACCCCGTCACCGTCAGCGCCCTGACCGGCGCCCCCCTGCCCGCCATGACGGCCCGGCAAGCCCGCGCCGCCGCCATCGCCGCCTATACGGGCGCCGGCGTCCCGACCCGCGTCGAATACCTGGCCGAGCCGCCGCAGGAGACGGGCAAGCCCACCCCCGTCTGGCGCGTGGACTTCAGCGACGCCGAACGCACCACCTTCTATGTCTCGCCGCAGACGGCCGAGGTCGAGACGCGCCGCTCGGCCGTCTGGCGGCTGTATGATTTCATGTGGCGGCTGCACATCCTCGACTTCCGGGACGGCGAGAATTTCAACACGCCGCTGCTGATCGGGGTGACGAGCCTGACGCTGCTGCTGCTGGTCACGGGCCTGATCCTGCTGGTCGCAAGGCTGCGGCGCGACTGGACCCGCCGGGGCTAGCTCTCCCGCTCGCCCTTGCGGTTCTCGGCCTTGTTCAGCCCGCCCTTCTGACCGGCCGCACGGGCCAGTTCCGAGTTGCGCGAGAAGGTGCGCTGCTCCGGCGCGACGCTGGCGCCGCCCTTGGAGGCGATGGCGCGGCGCTGCTCCAGCGACATGGCGGCGAAGCCGCGCGGACGTCCGGTGGTGGGTTTCATATCGGTCATGGGATCATTCTCTCCATCCCCTTGAACGCCCCCCGCCGCGCATTCCGTCGCAGAAAGTGTTGCGGAACCCCGCGCCGCCGTCAGGCCGTTCCTTCCGTCCCGACATAGCGCCGGTATTCCTCGGCATAGCGGTCAGCCAGCCGCGCCTGATGCTCGCCCTTTTCCTTGAGGCGCAGGAACCAGCTCGATTCCTCCTCATACATATGGGTCAGGACGGCGCCCTCGATATGCTCCAGCTTGTCCTTCCACTCGGGCGTCGACGGCGCGATATTCTCCAGCTCGGCCATCTGCATCTTGGCCGTGGTCTGTTCGGTATAGGCGTGGCCGGCGTGGATCTTCTCCCCGGCCTGGGCCAGGGCCGGATACAGCACCACCTCCTCGGCCAGCGAATGGCCGTTCAGCACCACCGCCAGCTCCTTCATCGCCACGACCCGGTCGGACGCCGCATTGGCGGTCTTGCAGGCGGCGAAGGCGGCGCGGATTTCCTCGTGGTGGTCCAGCACCATGGACAGCCAGTCGCCCGACTGCGCCACGGCCCGCGCATTGGCCGTCGCCTCGGCGCGCTTCTCCTCGTTCGGCATGGGGGTGATGGCCCCGAGGACCTTGTCGATGACGGACATTGGACGGCTCTCCTGCGGATGGGTGTTTGCAGGGGAGCGCGGAAGGGGGAACGCCGGTTCCTGTGTCGGGTGTTGGACAGGACATCCAGCCGATCAAGGACTTAGGGCACGTCCTCCGCCGCCCCGGCCGGCAGGCCCATCTCCTCCCTCCACTGCTCGCGGTTGGCGTCCAGCACCATGGCGTCCAGATCCTCCAGTTCCGCCAGCCGCCCGTCGTCGTTCCAGAACCCCGCCGTCCACGGATACTGCGCCAGATACGCCCGGTCCTCCGCCGCCGTCTCCGCGCCCAGCCGCTCCGCCCGCCACCTCAGCACAAAGGCCACATGCCACATCGGCACCCCCTTCAGCGGCCCGCCGGTCATCGCCTGGGCCAGCGTCTCCGCCAGCATCCGCGTCTCCTCCAGCCGGACCTCATACTCATCCAGCCTGCGCCGCGCATATCGATCCCACCCTTCCACAGGCTCGGGCGCCGGATCGTTCTCCCCGTCGCACCGCCGCCAGTTCTCCGAGGCCCGCCGCCGCCACAGGTTGGCCAGCCCCACATCGTACCGCCGCGCCAGCGACGCCCCGGTCTCGCCCCTCTCCCACCCCCGCCGCACCTCGGCCCAGGTCTCTTCGGAACGCAGCTTGCGTGAGGACCCTTCGAACATGGGCGACAGAATAAAACATCGATACGTCAAAAACGGACGTGGCCCCTACCGTCCCTTCTCCCCTTGCGGGAGAAGGTGGCATGCGAAGCATGACGGATGAGGGGTCTCGCCGGCGGTCGGGATCAGTCCCGGGTCACCTTCGCCTCAGTCGCCGCCACGACCGCGGCGACGACCTGCTCGCTTCGGTTCTCGATTTGCTGGTTGGGGAACCGCAATACCCGAAATCCTTGGGAGCGCAGCCAGTCGTCCCGGGCGACGTCCTCCGCACAGTCTTCGTGATGGGGACCGTCTGCCTCCACGATCAGCCGGTGTCTGAAGCAGACGAAGTCCGCGATATAGCGTCCGAGGACGACCTGACGCCGGAACTTCAGCCCCGCCAGCCGGCGGTCCCGCAGGAGTTTCCCCAAGCGGCGCTCGTAGAGCACCTGCGCGTGCCGCATTTCCTTCGCACGTTGTGAGAACCAATCGTCCATAGATTGCATGGTCGCCGGTCTTGTGGGTGCTGTCCACGGGCCGGCGCGACCCCTCATCCGACCTCGCTGCGCTCGGCCACCTTCTCCCGCAAGGGGAGAAGGGACCCGTCGTCACCCCCGCCTGAACCACGCCGGCCAGTCCCTCCGGTCATACGGATCCCACCGCCAGTGCCGGCGCAGCCGTTCGGCGACCAGCGGATCGCCCAGCCGCCAGACCTCCAGCGTCTTCGTCACCCCCTGATCCCGATGGGCGACCTCCAGCTTCGACGCCGCCCGGCGGCAGCCGGCGCAGCGGAACCGCCCGGCCAGCCACAGCTCGCCCAGGCAGATCGCCCGCGGCAGGATCGGCAGCGTCTCCCCCGTGACGGTCCGCACCCGCGCGCAGGGCTCGCAGTGGATGCGCAGGATCAGGCCGTGGCGGCGCGCCGTCTGCAGGGTGACCAGCGCCGCCGGCGCGGGCGGCCCCGCATGGCCGGCCATCAGCGGCCGGCTCACAGCCAGCCGCAGGGGTTGTCGCGCTTCGGCCGCGCGACGCCATAGCTCAGATGCGCCGCCCGCCCGCCGCACCGGCAGACGAACCGCCGCGACAGCCCGGCGGCGGGCCAGCCCGCCTCGGCGCCGAACCGCGCCGCCGGATCGATCAGGGCCTCACGGCCGCAGTATGGGCGCAGGCAGCGGACGTGCAGCCATCGCCGGGGAGGAGGTTCGCGCAAGAGACGGGCCCGGAACTGGAGACCATCCGACGGGGGTGTTCCTAGGGGCGCGGGCGTGATGGGGGAAGGGGAATGTTCTGGTTATGTTCGCAGAGGCTGTGGATGAAGTGCGAGGCCGGATCTGAAACAACAAGTGTCGGATTAAGCCTAACCTTGGCCCAGAGCCGATTTCAACGAAAGGTGGAATTCACGAGTAGCGTTTCGCTGAGACGCCGTTCTCGATCGGCCAAGGTTTTCCGAAAGGACCACGGTCCTTTCGGCAACGCGGGCCTTCGTCACGTACAGGTCAAGTTCAGCGTCGTTCTTGAGGTAAGGCCACTTCCTCAGATACTCCGGCAAAGACGCAGTGGGACCACCTGTGAACGTGGAGATCGGGTAATCTTTTTCAGTAGCCACCCCGATTTCCCACGGGACCCACCATGAGGTTTGAGTAGCCGGCGAGACGACCGCTAACAAATGCGAACATGTACCCATCGTTCGCCTAAGGTACTCGCCAAGATCATCTCCTGCTGTAGTCGCATGAGGATCACGCAAATCAAGATAAGTCGACACACCGTGCGTTAAACGCAGGCGTGCATCGATACGGCCTGCCAGCGCCGAGTCCGTCACTTGATGCGAGATAAATACCTTCATTGCGGCCTGCCCATAAATCGCACAGTTTTCTGGTTGATGTCGAAATGCACAATCGGCCTCCCGACTTGAGTTGCGTAATGAACGATATCCGCAGTTCCACCTAATCCGGCACTCGGCAGGCCGTCCCAAACTGCAAACATTATGTCTGACTGTTGGACCACATATAATCCCGCAGAATAATACGACTTCTCGTGGGAGACAGCTCCATCAAGCACAGTCACGGACTTCGCGCGCTGCAGAAGATGAAGATAGCGATCTAAATCGCGCCCCGACATCGTTCTTTCGTAACCATCGAAAGGCACGACCGCGGCTATTTCCCCTCCGGTAGTTAGTATACAATCAGCGAAGACCTGATCAGCCCCTGCAGCAAGAGAGGTAAAACCTGAGACAGGCTTGATTAGCTCGGTTAGCTCTTTCGAGATCGCGGACTCAACCCAGTCCCAGTCAATGCCGGGGCGTGACTGATGTCCTGTGAACCCGACGTTCAAAACTTGTGTGCCGATGCAGCGCGCCAATAAAACTGGCCGCGCGGCGTGAGTTTGCAGGAACGACTTTCCATTGCAGCAAAATACAAATGCGGCGTCCCAACTGGCTCTAAAATCCGTGCCGCCCGGAGCGCCTGGAGGAGGGCAAAGTCAGCTTCGTTTTTTTCGTGGTTGGGCTCAGCAGTCGGCTCAAACGAGGGGTCCAACGCAAACTCGGCATCTGCCGTTGGGAAAAACTCTAGCAGTCGTCTCAGCTTATCATCACTCACGGCATGGGTGGCTCGCCGAAGACAAGTTAGCTTGGCTAGACTTGCCCTAAAGAGCGGCTTTTGGTCCCATTCGGCAAAGACTTCATTCACGTACGCATACACGTCCGCTACCGATACGCGTCCTCGGACGTCGGCTGCCCCCCCGTCGAGCGCATCGCAAATGTGGCCCGTAAATAGTCCTCGGCCTCCCCGCTCCATTGCGAACTGATTTGAACGGCACGCAGCAAGAATGGTGACACCTTCCTCGAGAGGAACCGGCGTTTGATTGGCTGAGAGAACTAGATTGTTCATCTCGCCAGCATGGCAGCAGTCGAGAATTATTATCCGCTCCCGAGCCTCAGAACGATTTGCGTACCCTATGAGGTCACTCATCAGGACGCCTTCGTCGTGCTCCTCACTGTCTTGGGTAACTAGCACACCACCGCGCTCACTCTGCGCACCATGTCCGGCGAAGAAAAAAACCGCCACGTCCGCGTCGGACTTGGAGAACAACTCCTGCGCCTGCTGGCGGACTAGCTGCCGGGTGACCCTGTTGTTTTCAGAAGTCACTACGCGGCAATCCAAGTTGGGACTGCCATCCGCGTTCCATTGGAGTAGTTTCGCCATAGCTTCGGCGTCGGCGACACAACCAGCCAACGGACTGCCGTCGTAATCATCAACGCCGATGATCAGCGCAACGCCAGCCATCAGCACCGCTCGATGAAGTTAAAAACGTTGTCCCAAGTCCAGTTGGAAACGCTCTTTGTTTCCAGACCAGCGGGGGGTCGAGAGGATTTTCCGTCTGCATTGATCAAAAGAAGCGGGATGCCATCAGCCAGAGCGCACTTAAGCTCCCAGAGCTGTCCGTCGGCTTTGGCGGTGTCGGCGGTGATCAGGCCAACCATTCCAGTGCAGCTTTTGATCCGGGCGCGGCAGTTTGTTTTCCACGCGTTATCCCAAGCTTCCTTGACCGACATATCGATCAGTTCGAATGGAGTTCTTCCGTTCCTTGCTTGGCCCACAAACAGGTCTCTTAGGTTGCGATTCTCCATCGCAAAACTAACGAATATCCGCTTCGCCATTTCTGTGGCTCCCAGTTACGAGCTCCACCATAACGCGAATATCGGGCCTGCATACCCGTGATTTTTGCCGCCCACCAGATTTGCGGGGCGGTCCGGTTGGCTTGTAAGACCCAGCACTCCCGCCTGCCGCCCCTCGCTGCCCCTTCCGGGACACATCCACCTTCTCCGCCGCCGCATCCACCTCCTGACGTCACCATATGGCCAAGCCAACCGCACGGCGCCGACGCGGCAACCGGGTCGTGCGGCAGCCCTAGGCCCGCCCGCCCCTCCCCCTACAGCCGGCTCTTCCTGAACGCCTCCGCCTTCTCCGCCGCCGCGTCCGCCCGCCACCGCTTCGGCGCGCTCTTGTCGACCTGCTCCCCCTCCGCGGTCAGGGCCTCGTTGGCGAACTCCAGGTCCATCAGCTTCATGCGCTTGATCTCGTCGCGCAGGCGGGCGGCCTCCTCGAACTCGAGGTTGGCGGCGGAGTTGCGCATGCGGCCTTCGATGTTCCTAAAGCGGTCAGAGGTCGCCTCAGGCAACGGAAGGCCCCGCCGCGGACAGACGGGGCCTTGGCGCGATCGACGCCGCGTCAGTCGCAGCCGTAATAATTAAACTCGGCCGGGAGCTGGGTCATGTCGCCCCAGAAGTCGCGGTGGCCGTCGCAATAGACAATGTCGGCGCCCACCAGTTGCCCGTTTTGGTAATAGAGCGTCTCGTAGTTGACCGCGCCGTGGGCCGCGGCCGGGCTGGTTGCGGCGAGGATGGCGGCGACAAGCGCGGCCCCGGTGAGCATGGACGGCAGTTTCATGATCGTTCCCTCCGAGGCGTTTTTGCCCCGTACGCACGATTGAATTCCCCTCACAGGCGATCAACCCCAAGTCGTAGTAAATGACGGAACCGTGATCTTTGGATGGCGCGCTGACGGCGGTCGCTGCGGCGCGGCGGGCATCCCCGCCCCCTACAGCCTGCTCTTCCGGAACGCCTCCGCCTTCTCCGCCGCCGCGTCGGCCCGCCACCGCTTCGGCGCGCTCTTGTCGACCGTCTCCCCCTCCGCCGTCAGGGCCTCGTTGGCGAACTCCAGGTCCATCAGCTTCATGCGCTTGATCTCGTCGCGCAGGCGGGCGGCCTCCTCGAACTCGAGGTTGGCGGCGGCGTTGCGCATGCGGCCTTCGATGTCCTTGAGGGCGGCCTGGAAGTTGGAGCCGGTGAAGGGTTTGGCCGCCTCGGCCACGCCGGGCGAGGTCAGGCGGTCGAGGGCGCGGGACTCATAGGGGCTGGCCATGATCTCGCGGATGTCGCGCTTGACCGATTCCGGGGTGATGCCGTGTTCGGCGTTGTACGCCTCCTGCTTTTCGCGGCGGCGGTTGGTCTCGGCGATGGCGCGCTCCATCGAGCCGGTCATGCGGTCGGCGTAGAGGATGACGCGGCCGTCGACGTTGCGCGCGGCGCGGCCGATGGTCTGGATCAGCGAGGTCTCGGAGCGCAGGAAGCCCTCCTTGTCGGCGTCGAGGATGGCGACCAGGCCGCACTCGGGGATGTCGAGGCCCTCGCGCAGCAGGTTGATGCCGATCAGGACGTCGAACGCGCCCATGCGCAGGTCGCGCAGGATCTCGATCCGCTCCATGGTGTCGACGTCGGAGTGCATGTAGCGGACGCGGACGCCCTGTTCGTGCATGTATTCGGTCAGGTCCTCGGCCATCTTCTTGGTCAGGACGGTGACCAGCGAGCGGTAGCCGGCGCGGGCGACGGCCTTGACCTCGTCGATGCAGTCGTCGACCTGGTTGCGGGTGGCGCCGCTGACCGGGCGGATCTCGACCGGGGGGTCGATCAGGCCGGTGGGGCGGATGACCTGTTCGGTGAAGACGCCGCCGGTGCGCTCCATCTCCCACGGGCCGGGGGTGGCGCTGACGAAGACCGTCTGGGGGCGCATGGCGTCCCATTCGTCGAACTTCAGCGGGCGGTTGTCGATGGCGCTGGGCAGACGGAAGCCGTATTCCGCCAGGGTCGATTTGCGGCGGTAGTCGCCGCGGTACATGGCGCTGATCTGGCCGACGGTGACGTGGCTCTCGTCGACGAACAGCAGGGCGTTGTCGGGGATGTATTCGAAGAAGGTCGGCGGCGGCTCGCCCGGGGCGCGGCCGGTCAGCCAGCGGCTGTAGTTCTCGATGCCGGCGCAGGAGCCGGTGGCCTCCATCATCTCCAGATCGAAGCGCACCCGCTGTTCGAGACGCTGGGCCTCCAGCAGCTTGCCGTTCTCGACCATCCAGTCGAGCGTCTCCTTCAGCTCGGCCTTGATGCCGGTGATGGCCTGGTTCAGCGACGGGCGCGGGGTGACGTAGTGGCTGGCGGCGTAGACGGTGATCTCGGTCAGGTCGGCGGTCTTCTTGCCGGTCAGCGGGTCGAACTCCTGGATCGATTCCAGCTCGTCCCCGAACAGCTGGATGCGCCAGGCGCGGTCCTCCATGTGGACGGGGAAGATCTCGATCGTGTCCCCCCGCTTCCTGAACATCCCCCGCTCGAACGCCGCGTCGTTGCGCTTGTACTGCAGCGCGATCAGATCGGCCCGGAGCTTGGACTCATCGATCTGGTCCCCGACGTTCAGCGTGAATGTCATCGCCGTATAGGTCTCGACCGAGCCGATGCCGTAGATGCAGCTGACCGAGGCGACGACGATGACGTCGTCCCGCTCCAGTATCGCCCGCGTCGCCGAGTGGCGCATGCGGTCGATCTGCTCGTTTATGGAGCTGTCCTTCTCGATGTAAGTGTCGGTCCGGGGGACGTAGGCCTCGGGCTGGTAGTAGTCGTAGTAGGAGACGAAATACTCGACGGCGTTGTCCGGGAAGAAGCTCTTGAACTCGGAATAGAGCTGGGCGGCGAGGGTCTTGTTGTGGGCGAGGATCAGGGCCGGGCGCTGGGTCTGTTCGATGACCTTGGCCATGGTGAAGGTCTTGCCCGAGCCGGTGACGCCGAGCAGGACCTGATCGCGCTCGCCGGTCTTCGCGGTGGCGACGAGTTCGGCGATGGCGGCGGGCTGGTCGCCGGCGGGGGTGTATTTCGTCTCGAGCCGGAAGGGGATGTGTTTGCGGCCGCCACCCTTTTCAGGACTGGGGCGGTCGGGGCGGTGCGGGACCCAGTCGGCGGGCTTGCCGGGGGGCTCGTCGGGCGTCAGGCGCGGGCCGGCGACGGGGGCGAACATGGGCATGCGGTTCTTCGCCGCCGCGGGATCGAAGATGAAGGGCGCCTGGGCTTCGGACAGGCCGGCGGACTGGCCGGGGACGTGAACGGGCTTGGAGGGGGAACGGGCCATGAACAGCAATCTAGGGGGAAGCGGGCGCTTCCGCCACAACGCCGGGCGCCGGCGGGGGATGCACCGGGCGGGCTGCTGACAGCAGGGTGGCGGCAAGTCGGGCTGAGAAGGTCCGGAAACCGCGAGCACTGGCGACCGTCGGCGCCCATGTTATCCGTCGAACAAGGAGACCGCCCATGACCGCCTTCCGCGACCTGCACCGTTCCGGCCTGCTGATCCTGCCCAACGCCTGGGACGGGGGGTCGGCGGCGTTGATGCGGGCCAGGGGGGCGAAGGCGATCGCCACCACCAGCGCAGGCGTGGCCTGGGCCCTGGGCTGGCCGGACGGGGACGCCTTGCCGGTCGATCGGGTGTTGCAGATGACGCGCGACGTGGTCCGGGCGGCGCAGGGGCTGCCGGTGTCGGTCGATTTCGAGGGTGGCTACTCCGACGATCCTGCCCAGGTCGCGGCGCTGGCGAAGCGGCTGGTCGAGGCGGGCGCGGCGGGGATCAATATCGAGGACGGCGGCGGCTCGCCGGAGCTGCTGGCGAGCAAGATCGCGGCGATCCGGGCGGCGGTTGGACCGGACCTGTTCATCAACGCCCGCTGCGACGTGTGGCTGAGTGGGCTGGCGAAGGATGCGCCGGTCGCCGAGGCGGCGCGGCGAGGCGCGATCTATGCGGCGGCGGGGGCGGACGGGCTGTTTACGCCGGGGCTGACGGATGAGACGGACATCGCGGCGATGGTCGGGAAGACGTCCCTGCCGCTGAACCTGCTGGCCTTCCCCGGCCTTCCGGACGCCAGGACGCTGGAGAGGCGCGGCGTGCGGCGGCTGAGCGCCGGGTCCGGCATTGCGGGCGCGGCCTGGGGCCGGGCGGCGGCGCTGACCGAGGCCTTTTTGATCGACGGGCGGTCGGAACCGCTGGGTGAAGGCGCGCTGGGCTGGGGCGAGGTGAATGCCCTGATGCCGGCCGTGGAATGAGCATGCCGGACCGTCTGACGCTGTCGTGGGTCGAGAGCCCGATCGGCCCCTTGGCGCTGGCCTGCGACGAAACGGGCGTGGTGCGTGGGGTGTCGTTCGGAGACGGGCTGATCAAGGCGATGCGGCGGGAGTATCCAAACGCGGCGCTATCGGACGGCGAGACCCCGGCGGCGGTCGCGAGGGAACTGGCGGCCTATTTCGACGGCGACCGCGAGGCGCTGAACCGTGTGCCGTGGTCGCTGGAGGGCGCTGCGTCCGACGGCTTCCAGCCACGCGTCTGGAAAGCCCTCGTGGACGTGCCTGCGGGCGTGACCGTCAGCTATGGCGAGGTGGCGAGACGGGCCGGAGAGCCCGGCGCGGCGCAGGCGGCGGGCGTGGCCCTGAACCGCAATCCCATTCCGCTGATCCTTGCCTGCCATCGGGTGGTGGGCGCGGATGGCTCGCTGACCGGCTTCGGCGGCGGGCTGGAGCGGAAGGGCTGGCTGCTACGGCATGAGGGCGCGCTGCTGATCTGACCTCTTGACTCGTGTAACCCTGAGGTGACATGTAACCTGTAGGTTACAAGGAGCTGAAGGAGATGTCCGTCGTGGAAGATCGGGAGCTGGGACGCGAACGGCAGGCGCGGCGGCGCTGGTTCAGCATCGCGCTGACGGCGACAGGGCTCGGCGCGGCGGCGATGGCCGTCGGCTTCGCTTTCGGCCTGGGGCGTGAGGGCGACGCCGCGACGGGGTTTGGCGTACTGGCCGGCGCTGGCGCGGTGGTGCTGCTCGGCGGGGCCCTGATCGCCTGGCTTCACCGGCCCGGCGCGCCTGCGTCGCTTCCCGAGGCGGGGCAGACGCGGCGCGACCGGCTGCAGGCGCAGCGCGCCTGGCAGCTGGCGATCTTCCCGCTGGTGGGACTGATCTTTCTGGCGCTGTCGATCCGGCCGGCGCGAGAGGTCCTGGGCGGCGACGCGGCATTCGGCGACTATCTGTCGGTCCTGTTGCCCGTCCTCTACGCCTGGGTGACGGCGGCGGTGGCCATGGGCTGGGACGGCCAGTCGCGCAAATACCGGAAATATCTCGAAGACGAGCTGACCGTGGTGTTGCGGGCGCGCGCCATCACCCTGGCCTTCATCGTGCTGATGGCCGGAGCCACTCTGGCGCTGGCGCTCGGCTTCGTGCGGTTCGAGTGGGGGGTGCTGACCCTGATGGGCGCCCTCACGGCCGCGGGCGCTACGGCCGGCGCGCGCTTCGCCTGGCTGGACCGTGAGGCCGGCCGGGATGGCTGATCCCCGGCTGGTCTCGAACCTGAAGGAGGTCCGCACCGCCGCCGGCCTGACCCAGGCAGATCTGGCGGAACGCGCAGGGGTGTCGCGCAAGACGGTGAACACCGTCGAGAATGGCGTTTTCGTACCCTCGACCCTGCTGGCGCTGAGCCTCGCGCGAGCCCTCGGCACCAAGGTCGAAGATCTGTTCTGGCTGACGGAATAGAGGGCGCCGACTTCTCGGCGCCCTCTACTGCGGGTTAGCGCCGCTCAGCCTCGATCCGCGCTTCCAGATCGGTCCAGCGGCGGGCCAGATCACGCAGCTCGTCACGGAAACGCGTCGCCTCGGTGCGGCTGATGGCGCCGCTCCGCACGCCGGCGGCTATACGCGCTTCGAGCTCCGCCGCCTGCGTGTCCGAGCCATAGTCGTCACCGCCCGAGCCATAGCCGTCGTCATAGTTGTCGCCGACGCGGCGGTTCAGGTCGGCCCAGCGGGCTTCCAGATCCTGACGCTCGCGGCTGTCGATGCCGTTGCGCTCGTAGGTCGTTTCCAGCTGGACCAGGGCGTTGAAGTCGGTCGACAGGCGGTTGGCCTGGCTGCGGGTCAGGGTGCGGTTGCGCACCCCGGCGTCGAGGCGGGACGTGAAGGCGCTGCGGCTTTCGGCCAGCGGGCGCCAGTCGTCGTAGCCGTCGTCATAGCCGCCCTGACCGCCAGCCTGATAGCGGGTCGAGAAGGCGCGGTAGCGTTCAGCCAGATCGGAGCGCTCGGTCGTCGTGACGCGGCCGTCGGCGGTGTAGCGGGCCTCGATGGTGACGAGCTCATTGTATTCAGCCGTCAGGCTGCGGGCGGCCGAAGAGGAGATGGCGCCCGAACGTACGTCGGCGTCGAGGCGGCTTTCGAATTGCGCGCGGTTGGTGTTGAGCGGGCGGCGTCCGCGCGACCATTCGCTGTCGAGCGTGGTGGAGACGCCCAGCCGGTCGCCGAACAGCGCGCCGAGGATGGCGCCGATGGGATCGGTCTGGGTCTGGCTCTGTCCGTAGGGGGCCGAGCCGTACGGGGTTTGCGCGGTGGCGGCGCCGGCGACAAGAGTAAGGGCGGCGGCCGAGGCCGCGATAAGCTTGAGCGATGTCATGGAGGTTCTTTCCGGGTCCTGGGTGTCCCTGTGCGGGAAGAACGGGAATCGGCGAGGAAGGTTGCTTGACTGTAGGTCGGTCCCCTTGGTCGCGAGTCACACTAGACAGGGACCATGACCGCCCTGCCCCTGACTGATCTGCTGCTTCTGCTCGCCGCCCTGATCGCGGCGGGGCTGGCCGGCGGGATTGTCGCCGGCCTGTTCGGTGTCGGGGGCGGCACGGTGATCGTGCCCGCGGTGTTCTACGCCTTCGAGGTGCTGGGCGTCGGGGGCGAGAGCAATCTGCACACGGCCATCGGGACCTCGCTGCTGACCATCGTGGCGACCAGCTGGCGGTCGTTGAGGGCGCACCGGTCGCACGGGGCGGTGGACGAGGTCGTGTTGAAGACATGGACCCCGTGGGTCGGGGTCGGCGCGCTGATCGGGGCGGGTGTCGCGGGCCTCACCTCCATGGAGGGGCTGGCCATCGTCTACGGCGTCTGTCTGGCCCTGATCGCGGCGCAGCTGGGGCTGATGCCGGAGCGGTTCACGCTGCGGAGCGATGTCCCGACCGGCTGGACGCGGCGCGGGCTGGGCAGCCTGATCGGCGGCTTGTCGGCGATGATGGGGATCGGCGGCGGCAGCTTCGGCGGCATGATGATGACCCTGTGCGGACGCCCGATTCATCAGGCGGTGGCGACGGCGTCGGGCTTCGGCGTGGCCATCGGGGCCGCGGCGACGCTGGGGTTCGTGGCGTTCGGCTGGGATGCGGCGGGCCGGCCGCCGCTGTCGTTGGGCTACGTCAATGTGCCGGGGGCGATCGTGATGGCGGTGCTGACCACGGCGGTGGCGCCGTGGGGCGCGAAGTTGGCGCACTCGCTGGACAAGCGGGTGCTGCGCAAGGCGTTCGCGGTCTATCTGCTGGCGACCGCGCTGTCGGTGGTGGTGAAGGCGGTTTGAGTGGTTAGTGGCTAGTGGCTAGTGGCTGGCCACCCGCTGCGCGACCGCACTGCCCGCGCCGTCCTTCCGCTATCAGAGAAACGACAATCACTAGCCACTAGCCACTAGCCACTTCTCAGGGCCGCAGCGTCAGGCTGGCCGGCGTCGCGGTGAAAGCCGAGAGCCGGCCCAGATAGCTCATGCCCAGCAGCGAGTGCGGCAGGCCGCGTTCGACGACCATGGCCTTGACGCGCTCGACACGGGCGCCGGCGACGGCGACGGTCTGAAGCTCGACCGGAGCAGCGCGGGCGGGTCCCGAGGCGGTGATGATGGAGCCCGAAAAATCCTTGGACGTGAGCTTGAGGCCGAGCCGTGCGGCGTCGTCGGGCGTGAGAGCAACCACGCTGGCGCCGGTGTCGACCATAACGCGAACGGCGCGGCCCTCGATCATGGCGTCGGCCCAGTAATGGCCGTCGAGACCCTTCAGCACCTGCCCCGGCGTACCGCTGGCGGGCATGGGCGCGTGGACGGGCGGGGTCGCCGCCTGGGCCTGACTGCGCAGGCCGGCCTGATCCATCCACCACACGGTGGTGAGGGCCGAGGCGACGGCGGCGGCCATGATGCCGGCAGAGGAAAGGTCGAAACGCATGCCTTACTCGTCCTGAAGCGTCGCCCTTGCGACGGCTCCGGTATCGCACGCGCCCGTTTGGATGCGGTGAAGGGGGATGGTTTGCGCAGGGTTAAGGGAGTGGCTGGTGGCTAGTGGCTGGCCGCCGTTTGCGAGACGGCGCGGTCCGCGTCGCCCTTCCGCTACCCGTGAAGCGACAATCACTGGCCACTAGCCACTAGCCACCAGTCGCCGCAGCTGCTCGACGAGGCAAGTCCGCCATCACCGCCGCACGCTCCTCGTCGGTCAGGGCGCTCCAGCCGCCTATCTCGGACAGGGTGCGGAAACAGCCCAGACACAGGCTCGAAGCGCCGTCGACGACGCACACCTTGATGCAGGGCGTGGCGATGCTGCGCGGCGGGGCCTGTGGGTTTTGAGCGACAGTCGATGACATCAGTACGAAATATGGTCCGGTAGCGGAGTAAAAAACATTGCAATTTTCAGCGGCCGAAGTTACATGGACGCTGACGCGAAACGACTATGACGGTGAGATTCCCGAAAAGCACGACGCGTCTCTTTTCATCGTTCCATCGAAAGGAGACGCCAGGATGAACGACAGAGACCGCAACCTCCAGCACGCCATGATGTCATTCGCCCTCTGGGGCGGGATGCTGGTCAATACGAAGAACAATAACGGGGCCGGCGATCGTGTGATCAGCCACCCGTCCAACTTCGTACCGATCAAGATCGAGAAGCGCCGCTAGGGCGCTGGGCTCGAACCCTGAACAAAGCCCCGGCCCGCAAGGTCCGGGGCTTTTTCAATTCTTCTGTCGCGCGCGGGATACATGGGCCGGGAGGAAAACCGTGTCAGTCTTCTGTCGGGGGACGGGAGATATGCTGAAACTTGAGGCGACATTGATCGCATGGACGGCCGCCCGGCCGTGGCGAAACGGCTGGTCGCCGGAGCGCGGCGTCGACTTCATCGTCTGGAATCCGGACCGACGCAGGACGCCGGACGTGGCGACGCGGCCTGCCCGGATCGCCGCGGCCGAGCCCGTCAGTTTCATCGAGGCGGACGAGATCCTGCCGACAGGCGTGACGGTGGTTCGCCGCTACGTCAGCCTGGCGGCGCAGGCCGTCAAGCCGGCGACGGCGGAGCCCGCCGAACGCCCTCTGACGAGGGCTTGGTCATCAATGGCGAGAAAGCTCCCTGGCTCCTGACGTTGCGAGGACGCCGCGCTTGCGGCACAGCGGACGCATGACCCTGATCCGCATAGAACGCCGCGCGCACATCGAAATCTGGACGCTGGACCGGCCCGACCGGCTGAACGCCCTGCCCGATCTTGAGGACGGCCAAGCGTTCGCCGCGGCGTGTGAGGCGGTCAATGCGGACCCGGAGGTGCGCTGCGTGGTGCTGACCGGGGCGGGGCGCGCTTTTTCGGCGGGCGGCGATCTGAAGGCGATGAAGGACCGGCGCGACATGTTCGCGGGGTCCGGCGCGGACATCCGCGAGCGCTATCGCCGCGTGGTGCACCGGATCGTGCGGTCCCTGTACGGGCTCGAGGTTCCGCTGGTGGCGGCGGTGAACGGGCCGGCCATGGGGCTGGGCTGCGACATCGCCGGGCTGGCCGACATCCGCATCGCCTCGGAGACGGCGAGCTTCGGCGTGCCCTTCCTGAAGCTGGGCATACTGCCAGGCGACGGCGGGGCCTGGCTGATGCCGCGCAATGTCGGCTATGCGCGGGCGGCCGAGATGCTGTTCACGGCGCGGACGCTGGACGCGCGGACGGCGATGGAGTGGGGCCTGATCAGCCGGGTCGTGGCGCCCGAACGGCTGATGGACGAGGCGATGGAGATCGCAGAAGAGGTCGCCGCCCGCGCGCCCCAGGCCCTGCGCATGACAAAGGCCCTGCTGCGTCAGGGCCGGGACGCAACCTTCGATCAGATCCTCGAGATGACGGCGTCGATGCAGGCGCTGGCGCATCTGGGCGACGACCATCTGGAAGGCGTGACGGCGGCGCTGGAGAAGCGGCCGGCGGACTTCACCGGTCGCTGACCGGACGCAGGCCGAACGTCAGGGCGAACATCAGCAGGCAGACGGCGCTGGAGAGTGCGAGGGCCAGAAAGAGCGACGCGTCCAGCGCGACAGCATAGGCCGCGGGCGCCAGCGACTGGAGATAGCGGGCTGGGGTGAGGATCATGGCCTGACGCACGGCGTATCGGTCGGGCCCGAAGACGTGCAGCGGCAGAACGCCCGAGGCCACCGACAACAGGCCGTTTCCGGCGCCCTGCCCCACGGCGAGCAACGGCGCGAGCCGTGCACCGCCCCAGCCGGCGAGTCCAGCTCCGAGCGGGTGGAACAAGCAGGCCAATCGCACCGTCGCCACGGGATGCGACCGGTGCAGGACCATGAGGTCGAACAGACGCGCGGCGATGGCGCTGGCCGCCATCAGGCCCGCGGCCCATGCGGCCTGTTCGGCGCCGAGGCCGAGCTGGCCGAGCAGGCGCGGCAGGTGCGCGCCCATGGCGGTGGAGACCATCCAGCCTCCGGCGAAAATGGCGGCGATCTGCGCCATGCGCCGGTCCCACCGGATCGGCTCGAGCGCGGCCTTCGCCGTGGCCGTGGCGGGCCGTTTCGGCAGGACCGCGAGCGTGAGCGGCAGGCAGACCGCCAGATGGGCCAGCGCCCAGACGGCGCAGGCGATGCGCCAGTCCCAGGTCTCGACGAGCAGGCGGCTCAACGGCCAACCCAGTCCGCCGCCAAGAGCCCCGATCAGCGAGACGGCGGTGATCGAGCGGCGGGCCCCCGCGCCATGCAACTCGACCAGAATGGCGAAAGGCGTGCCGTAGAGGCCGATCGACATGCCGATCCCGAGGGCCGCGACGCCCGCGATCAGGACCATGGCGGACGGCGCCAGGGCCATGGTTAGCAGGGCGGCGGCGAAGGCGAGGTGCGCCCACGTCTGTACCCGCCGCCCGCCGCTGCGTTCGATCCAGCGCCCCGCAGCCGGCGAAAGCACCGCTGAGATCAGGAAGGCGGCGGACAGGGCGATGAACAGGACGGAGGGCGCCAGCCGCATCGCCTTGGCCATCGGGTCGGCCAGGACGCCCAGCAGGTAGTAGCTGGAGGCGAAGGCCACGATCTGGCCCAGACCGAGAGCGGGAACGACGAGGCGGGCGCGAAGGGGCATGGGTTCCCGATCGCCGGATTGCGTCCGGGCCGAAAGCGACATATCGAACGTCGTATGTTCGAAAATCTCACAGCTCGGACCGCCCTGCCCTCGCTCAATGCGTTGCGGGCGTTCGAGGCGATGGGGCGGACCGGTTCGGCCACGCGCGCGGCGGCGGAGCTGAACGTCACCCACAGCGCGATCAGCCGGCAGGTGAAGATGCTGGAGACGACGCTGGGCGTTCGACTGTTCGAGGGGCCGAAGCATCAGCTTCGCCTCACCGCCCGGGGCGAAGCGCTGCGGACCGGACTGGGCGCCGGGTTCGACGCCCTGACCGAGGCGGTGCGGGCGGTGCGCGGCGCGGCTGACGTCCATCTGGCGATCCACCAGAGCCTCGCGGTCAAATGGCTGATCCCGCGGCTGGCCGCCTTCGAGCGGGACTGTCCCGGCATCGTGCTGCATCTCACCGATCTGGCGCCGACCGCGACCCGGCAGCGCGGCGCCGACCTGATGGTCCGTTACCTGGACGGGTCGGCCCTGAACGACCCGGGCGTGGAGCGGCTGGCGAAGAACCGGATCGGCCTGATCTGCACGCCGGCGCTGGCGGCTGGCGACCTTTCCACGGCATCGCGTCTGGTGGCGCGCACCCGCATGGGCGGCTGGGCGGAATGGACGGCGGTAACGGGCCACCCCGAGCCGCGAGGGCCGGCCCGCACCCTGACGCATCTGCATTTCGTATTGGATGCGGCGTTGGCGGGGCTGGGAGCCGCCGTCCTGCCGTGGACGATCGTGGCCGACGACCTCGCCGCGGGGCGGCTGGTCGCGCCGTTCGGCTTTGCTCCCGATGGCGGGGCGCTGGCTGCGATCCGGAGCGGCGGGGAAACCGGACGGGCCGCGCGGACCGTGATCCGCTGGCTGCGCGAACAGGCCGGGACGGACGCGCCGCCGGGGGGCTGACGACCGAAACCCCGGCCGGGACCACGCGTTGCATCCGCAGTTCGCGGTGTCCGGAGGTCCCGATGGCTGTCGTATCCCACCGCCGCATCGACATCGACGGCGTCGACATCTTCTACCGCGAGGCCGGCCCCGCGGACGGACCCGTGGTTCTCCTGCCGCACGGCTATCCCTGCTCGTCCCATGAGTTCCGCAACCTGATGCCGCGGCTGGGCGACCGCTGGCGGCTGCTGGCGCCGGACTTTCCGGGGTGCGGCTACAGCGCGACGCCAGAGAGCTTCGCCTATGACTTCGACGGGTTCGCCGGCCTGCTCGAGGCCTTTCTGGAGCGGCTGGGCGTCGGCCGGTTCGCGCTCTACCTCCATGACTTCGGCTCCCAGATCGGCCTGAGGCTGGCGATGAAGAATCCTGGACGCATCGCCGGCCTGATCATCCAGAACGGCGACATCTACCAGGACCAGCTGGGACCGGACTACGAGCCGCTAAAGGTCTACTGGGACGATCCCACGCGCGAGCGGAAGGCGGAACTCGGCAAGGCGATCAGTCAGGAGGGCTATCGGCACGAGTTCCTGAACGGCAGCGAGGCCGTCGCCGACCGGGTCTCGCCGGATCTCTGGACGTTGCACTGGTCGCTGACCGACGCCCGGCGCAAGGCCATCCACCTCGAAGTCATCGCCGGCCTGAGGGAAAACCGGGGCTGGTTTGCCCGTTATCAGGCGTACCTGCGCGAGCACCGGCCGCCCGCGCTGATCATCTGGGGGCCGAGGGACGGCTATATGCCCGCGGGCGCGGCGCGGGCGTATCTGCGCGATCTGCCGGACGCCGAGCTGCACCTGTTCGACGACGCCGGGCACTGGCTGCTGGAAACCCACCTGGACGAAGCCGCCCCGCTGATGCGGGACTTTCTCGGCCGGGTGCACGCGAGCCCGGACTAGCCCGCGGTGGCCGGCGCGCGCATGGCGCGGGCTGCGGGGACGCCGGCGGCGACGGCGCGCGGGGCGCCGGCGGTCTGACCCGGCTTCATGAATTTGACCAGCACGCGCTGGCCGATCAGCAGCGGGGCGTCGCCGGCGGTGACCACGACTTCCACGACGCGCTCGTCCGAGCGCTGCGAGGGATCGTCCGAGGCCAGCTTGCGGGCGCCGAAGACGGCGGCGCGACGCAGGACGGCGCCGACATAGACCTTGGACGGGTCGCCCTCGGGGGTGATTTCGACGGCCTGACCGGGGGTGATGTTGGGGATGTCGCTCTCAACGATCTCGGCGCGGGCGATGCGCGGGGCGTCGGGCTCGAGGTCGAACATGTTGGAGACGTTCAGGGTCGAAGCGCCGGCGCCGGGGTTGGCGTAGCGGCGCACGATACGGCCCGACTGGGGCGCGCGGATCACGGTCAGCTCGACATTGTAGGCGGCCTGGTCGCGGCGGGCGCGGGCGGTCTGGACGGCGGCCTGGGCCGAGCCAAGCCGGGCCTGGGCCTGGGCGATGGCGTCGCGGGCCTGATCCATGCGCGAGGCGGCGACGAAGTTGGAGGCGACCAGTTGCTGCAGACGGTCATGCTCGCGCTGGGCGGTGCGGATATCGACCTGGATCAGACGCAGCTGGCTTTCGGCCTGGGCGACGTCGGCGCTGGCGCTCTGCAGGGCCAGACGGGGCTCGTCGTCCTCCTGACGGGCGAGGATCTGACCGGCGACGACGCGGTCGCCTTCCTGCACCAGCACCTGACGGACCACGCCGCCGCGGCGGGCCGCGACCTGGATGATGCCGCCCTCGATATCGACCTTGCCGTTGGCGATGGCCGCATAGGGACTTTCGACCTTCGCCTGGGCGTTGGCCTTCTCTTCCTCGGCCTTCTTCGCCTTGCCGGCGCTCTGCATGAACGAGAAGCCGACAACGAGCACGACGATCAGCACCAGGCCGATCCAGAGCCATTTGTTCTTGAGGAAGGCGGGCATGTCGAAGGTCCTTGAGGGCGTCAGTGCGAGGCCAGCGTGGCGTCGGGATTGGGAATGCGGCGTTGGTCGTCGATGATCACGCCGTCCTCGATCTTGATGACCCGGTCTGCCCATTCCTCGAGGCGCGGGTCGTGGGTCACGCAGATGACGGCGGCGCCGTGTTCGGTAGCGGCGCGGCGCAGCAGGCGGATGACGATCTGGCCATTCTCGCCATCGAGGGCGGAGGTCGGTTCGTCGGCGAACAGGATCTGGGGGTTCTTGGCCAGGCAGCGGGCGATGGCCACACGCTGCTTCTCGCCGCCGGACAGGGCCGAGGGCCGCTGGTGCAGGCGCGAGCCGAGGCCGACCTCGGTGAGGGTCGCTGTCGCCTGACGTTTTGCTTCGCTCTTGGACAGGCCCTGGAACTTCAGCACCACCTCGACCTGCTGCAGCGCCGACAGCGCGGGGAAGAGGTTGAAGCCCTGGAAGATGAAGCCGCAGTGGTCGAGGCGGAATTTGTCGATCTTGCCGCCCGACAGTTTCCAAAGATCGTCGACGTCGAGCGTGTCGACGCGGCCTTCCTCGGGCCGCAGCAGGCCGGACAGGGCCGCAATCAGCGTCGACTTGCCGGAGCCCGAGGGGCCCATGACCATGGTCAGGTCGCCGTGGCGGGCGTCGAAATCCACGCCCTTCAGCACTTCGATGTACGACTTGCCGGACTTGAAGCGTTTGACGAGACCCTTGGCCTCGATGGCGAAGTCGCCGTGCTTGCCGTGAACCCTGGTGTGAGAGGTCATCGCAGCAGGTCCGCGGGCTGGCTGTTCTTGAGGATGCCGAGGGACAGCATTCCCGACAGCATGGCGATAATGACAAGGCCGCCGCCGACGATGATCAGCAGGATGAGCGGCAGGGCGATGATGACGGCGTTGGCGGCCGCCAGCATCTGCACCAGCAGGGTCAGGCCGATGGCGGCGGCGACCCCAACCAAGCCGACCCAGAAGCTGAGCTCGATCACGATCCGGTTCAGCGATCCCATGCCGACGCCGAGCGCGCGCAGGGAGGCGAATTCCTTGATGTTGGCCATGATGGCGCCGCGCAGCGTCTGCCAGGTGATGGCGATGCCGATGATGGTGCCCAGTACGACGCATCCTCCGATGATGATGACGAGAATGCCTTCCTCGAACATGGCGCCGGCGTTGGCGTCGGCCAGCTCCTGACGCGTCCATGCCTTCCACTGGCCGTTGCCGGCCGTGTTGAGTTCTGCCGCGACCCGGGCGGCCTGGGTCGGATCGCGCAGCTTGAGCATCAGGGGGCCGACTCGCGGGCCGGTATCGGCCTGACCGAGCATCCGCAGGGTGTCGCGCGACATGACGATGGTGGGCTGCATCATGTTGGGATAGCCGCGCAGCACCCCGACAATCCGGACCGTCTGGCCGTTGTAGAGAGCACGGTCGCCCAGGGCGACATCCAGGGTCTGGAGGGCCGTCTCGTCGACGGCGATCGTGAAGGGCTGACGCAGGGCATCGACGAGCTCGTCGGAATAGTCGACCGGGATCGTCACCGCGCCGGGCGTGGTGTCGATGATGTTGACCATCACGTTTTTCTGGCGAGGCGCGCCCTGGCGCGCCCGTTCCGCCGCGGTGGCGGTCGGGTCGAAGGTTTTGAGGTTCTGGAACTGACCGCCGGACATATCGAGCGGCTTCACTTCGACGACTTGCGAGTTGTTGTAGGCCAAGGGGATGAAGCGGCGCGGCATGCCCATGGGGCCGTTGAACAAAGCCGTCGCCCCCGGCTGCATGATGATGACGTCGGCGCTGGAGCGTTCGATGGTGGCGGTGAAGCCCTTGCCGATGCCGATGAAGACGCCGGTCATGGCCAGCACCAGCAGACCGGACAGGGCCAGCGCCATCACGGCGGCCATATAGCGCCGCCACTCATAGAGCAGCGTGGAAAGGGCTAGCGACATTGGTGCGGACAGGTCCCCGATAATTACCGCTATGTGACGACGGCTTTGGTTGGAACCAAGTTAAATCGGGGTAAGGCGACCCGCGTTACGCTTTCGTGAGCCAACCGCGAGGCGATGGACGGGATCGGTTCATCGGGTCTAGGTAACTGCAACAGTCCGCGATCAACGGCGGACATGGGAGAATTCGCAGAATGCAGCTTCGTTCGCTTCGCGCCGCCGTCTCGGCGACCGCCTCGATTGTCGCCGTCGCCGGCGTCATGGCCGTCATGGCCGCCCCTTCTTCGGCCCGCGCCGACGAAGGCATGTGGACGTTCGACAATTTCCCGATCCAGACCGTGAACGACAAATACGGCACCCGGATCGATCAGGCGTGGCTGGACCGGGTCCGCAACGCCGCCGTCCGCATCCAGGGCTGTTCGGCCTCGTTCGTTTCGGACGAGGGCCTGATCCTGACCAACTGGCACTGCGTCGTCGGCTGCGCGCAGGAACTGTCCTCGCCCGAGCAGGACTATGTGAAGAACGGCTTCCTGACCCGGAACCGCGAGGAAGAGAAGCGCTGCCCCGGCCAGACCGCCGAGGTGCTGGTCGACATCGTCGATGTGACCGACCGGGTGCTGGCCGCCGGGACCGGGCTGGAAGGCGCCGCCTTCAACGCCGCCCGCACGGCCGAGACCAACACCATCCAGACCGAAGCCTGCGCGGGCGACGCGAAATTCAGCTGCCAGGTGATCAGCTTCTACCGCGGCGGCCGCTACGCCATGTACAAGTTCCGCAAGTACGATGACGTGCGGCTGGTGTTCGCGCCCGAGAACCAGGCCGCCTTCTTCGGTGGCGATCCCGACAATTTCAACTTCCCGCGCTACGCCCTCGATGCCGGCTTCCTGCGAGCCTACGAGAACGGCCAGCCGGTCGAAAGCCCGAACTTCCTCAAGTGGAATCCGAACGCGCCCAAGGAAGGCGACGTGACCTTCGTGGCCGGCAACCCGGGCACGACGCAGCGCCTGCTGACCATGAGCCAGCTGGAGCGACTGCGTGACCAGCAGCTACCGGTGACCCTGATCCAGAACTCGGAACTGCGCGGACGCCTGCTCGAATATTCGCTGACCGGCGACGAGGCCAAGCGGCTGTCGTTCGATCCGATCTTCGGCCTGGAGAACAGCTTCAAGGTCTATTACGGCCAGCAGGGCGCCCTGACCGACCCCGCCTTCATGGCCGCCAAGCGTGAAGCCGAGACGGAGCTGCGGGCCCGCGTGGCCGCTGATCCGGCTCTGGTTCAGCAGATCGGCGATCCGTGGGGCGATCTGGAACGCGTGCAAGCCGTGGCGCGCGATCTGTACCTGCCCTACCGCCAGCTCGAGCAGTCGGCGGGCGGCGGCTCGCAGCTCTACCAGATGGCCCGGACCCTCGTGCGGGCATCGAAGAGCACCAACATGACCGACGCCCAGCGCGCCCGTCTGGCCACCGCCCTGGGCGCCGAGACGCCGATCGCGACGGACATGGAGGAAATCCGCCTGCGCTACTGGCTGTCCAAGACGCGCGAGTATCTGACGGTCGACAATCCGCAGGTGAAGGCCATGCTGGGCCGCGAAAGCCCCGAGGCCCTGGCCGACCGGCTGATCTCGGGCACGAAAATGGGCGACGCCGCCTTCCGCGCCCAGGCCGCCGGCATGACCACGGAGCAACTGGCCGCCGCTGATCCGCTGTTGGCCTTCGTCATCGCCAACGACGACGCCGCCAAGGCGATCGGCGACCGCTGGGCCGCCGAGATCAACGCCCCGACGGCCCGCGCCGCGGAGAAGGTCGCCCAGGCCCGGTTCGCGGCCTATGGCACCAACCTGTATCCCGACGCGACCTTCTCGCTGCGTCTGTCCTATGGTCAGGTCGCCGGCTGGACCTATCGCGGCGTGACGGTGCCGCCGTTCACCTACATGGGCGGCCTGTACGAGCGGGCCACGGGCGCGGAGCCGTTCAACGCCGCGCAGGCCTTCATCGACAATGAAGCCCGGGTCAACAAGGACACGGTTTACGACTTCAGCTCGACCAACGACATCATCGGCGGCAACTCGGGCTCGCCCGTGATCAACGCCGACGGCGAGGTGATCGGCGCGGCCTTCGACGGCAACATCCACTCGCTGGGCGGATCGTTCGGCTACGACGCCGAACTGAACCGGACGGTGACGGTATCGACGGCGGCGATCACCGAGGCGCTGCGGAACATCTATCCGCAGCCGCACCTGCTGGAAGAGCTGGGCGTCCGATAACGTCCCTTCTCCCCTTGCGGGAGAAGGTGGCCGAGCGAAGCGAGGTCGGATGAGGGGTCGCGCGGTCTTGCCGTTCGACCCCTTCGTCATTCATGGTCCGGGCCTGCGATCGGCATCCGCCGATGCGACCCCTCATCCGTCAGGCTGCGCCTGACACCTTCTTCCGCAAGGGGAGAAGGACAGGAGTTATTGATGCGTCACTTCACCCCCGCCCTCGCCGCCGCCCTTCTTACCCTCGCCGCGGGCGCCGCCCGCGCCGAGGAAGGCATGTGGACGTTCGACAACTTCCCCATCGCCCGCGCCAACGCGACGCTGGGCACCAACATCGATCAGGCGTTTCTGGACCGGGTGCGGCTGAGCTCGGTCAAGTTCGGCGGGTGCTCGGCAGGCATCGTCTCGGGCGAGGGTCTGGTGATGACCAACAACCACTGCGTCGCGACCTGCGTCGCCAATCTGTCGACGCAGGCGGTCAACTACGCCGAGACCGGCTTCACCCCCCGTACCCGCGAGGAAGAGCTGAAATGTCCGGGCGGCTCGGCCGAGATCCTGACCGACATCAGCGATGTCACGGAGCGGATGCACGCGGCCGGCGCCGGTCTGGAAGGCCAGGCCTTCACCCGCGCCCGTGACGCCGAGGCGGGCCGGATCGAGCAGGAGGCCTGCAGCGCCGCGACCGACAAACGCTGTCAGGTCGTGAGCCTGTACCGGGGCGGCCAGTTCAAGCTCTACACCTACAAGAAATATTCGGACGTCCGGTTGGCCTGGGCGCCGGAGGACCGGGCCGCGACCTTCGGCGGCGACCTGGACAATTTCAGCTTCCCCCGCTTCGCCATCGATGCCGCCTTCATCCGGCTGTACGAGAACGGCGCCCCGGCGGTGACGCCAACTCACTTCAAATGGAAGGCGGATCAGCCGGTCGAGGGCACGCCGGTGTTCGTCTCGGGCAGCCCGGGCGCGACCCAGCGCCTGCTGACGCAGGACCAGCTGTTCACAATCCGCGACGTGGTCCTGCCGATGGACCAGCTGATCGCCTCGGAACTGCGGGGCCGGCTGATCCGGTTCTCGGAGGAGAGCGAGGAAAACGCCTTTATCGCCATGGATCCGATCGTCGGGCTGGAGAACACCTACAAGCGCGGACTGGGCCGGATGCGGGCGCTGGTCGATCCGGGCTTCATGGCGACGCGGGCGGCCAATGAGGCGGACTTCCGTCAGCGCTATGCGGCGCGGACCGACACCAATGGCGCCGACCCGTGGGCCGAGCTGGCGGCGGTGCAGCCGATCATGCGCGAGACCTATGCCACCGTGGCCCTGCTGGAAGGCGGGACCGGCGCGGGTACGACGCCGGTGGCGGGCGGATCGCAGCTGTTCCTGTGGGCGCGGACGATCGTGCGTGGGGCCCAGGAGCGGGAGAAGCCCTCGGCCGAACGCCTGCCCGAGTTCGCCGACAGCCGGCTGGCGGCGGTTCAGTCAGGCCTGTTCGCCGAACGGCCGGTCTATCCTTCGCTGGAACAGGTCCGCATGGAGTGGTGGCTGTCCAAGACACGCGAATGGCTGACGGTCGACAATCCGGCGGTCCGGGGTCTGCTGGGCAAGGAGTCTCCGGAGGGACTGTCGGACCGGCTGGTCAGCGGCACCAAGCTGGCCGATCCGGCGGTGCGGCGGGCGCTGTGGGAGGGGGGTCTGGCGGCCGTCGAGGCGTCGAACGATCCGATGATCCAGTATCTGCTGTCGATCCAGAACGAGACCCGCGCCGCGCGCTCGGACTGGGAGAACCGGGTGCAGGCCCCGACCGACCGCGCCTCGGAACGGCTGGCCGCCGCGCGGTTCGCCGCCTATGGCGACGCCGTCTATCCGGACGCGACCGGCACGCTGCGGCTGACCTACGGCAAGATCGAGGGCACGGACGTTCCGGGCCAGCGGTTCGGGCCGTTCACCACCTTCAACGGCCTGTGGGACCGAGCGACGGGCGCGGCGCCGTTCGATGTGGCGCCCCAGCTGCTGGCGGCAAAGGATCGGATCGACGGCGATACGGTGCTGAACATGGCGGTGTCGTCGGACACCATCGGCGGCTCTTCGGGCTCGCCGGTGGTGACGGCTGCGGGCGAGATCGTGGGAGCCAATTTCGACTCCACCGTCCTGACCCAGCGCAACGCCTATGGCTATGACCGCAACGTCAACCGCTCGGTGATCGTGACCACCGGCGCGGTGACGACGGCGCTGCGGGACGTCTACGGCATGGACGGGCTGGTGCGGGAACTCGGAGTCCGCTGACCGCGGAAGGGCGGCGAGGGACTAGTTCTCGCCGCCCTCGTCGCTGTCTTTTTTCTTCGAGTTTCGGGCCTTGGCCGCGCCCATCATGGAAACGCCAAGGCCTGCGCCGATCGCTACGCCCAGTGAAAGCCACAGGGCCAGATTGTCTGTCGCCACGCCGAGGGCGACGCCGAGGCTTATGCCCACGGCGACGCCGATGGGCAGGAAAGCCGCTTCCTTGTCCTTCATGGTCGCCTCCTAGATCTGGCTCATTTTCTGCTGGGCCTTCGAGAAATACTGCCAGCCGGTCCAGAGGGTGACGAGGGCGGCTATCCAGATCAGGACGTAGGAGAAGGTCTGGAAATGCGGCTGCCATTCGAGCGGCAGGCCGAAGCCGTCCCACAGCAGGGCGACCTGCAGACAGCCCAGGGCGATCATCTGCAGCACGGTCTTCCACTTGGCCAGCAGGGTGACCGGCAGCTTGACCTTGCCGGCGACGGTCTCGCGCAAGGCCGAGACGGCGAACTCGCGGAACAGGATCAGGCCACACGGGATGGCGATCTGCGGCAGGGCGCCCCAGGCCAAGACGCCGAGGATGGCGCCGGTGATCAGCACCTTGTCGGCGATGGGGTCGAGGATGGCGCCCCAGCGGGTCGTGGCGTGCCATCGGCGGGCCAGGAAGCCGTCGACCCAGTCGGTCGAGGCTGCGACCACGAAGATGACGAAGGCAGTTCGACCGAAGCGGAACTGGTCGTCAGGGCTCAGATATTCGGACAGCAGGGGAATGCCCTGCGGCGCCGCCCCCGCCAGAATCAGGAACATGATGACCCCCGCGATCAGGCGCAGGCCGGTCAGGATGTTCGGAATGGGATTGGCGTGGGGTGTGGGTGTCATAAGGGGCGCTCCGATACCTCAACGCGATCTGCCACGCTTCGCTGCATGAAGCGAGGCGGTTGCTTTTCCCACCGCCGTCCGGCCCGGCGAAAAACACGGTGCATAGCGTGCAGGGCGAAAACACCGTCCGAAGCGTCCGAAGCGTCCGAAGCGTCCGGTCCGTCCGGTCCGTCCGGTCCGTCCGGTCCGTCCGGGTGGGCGCCTCGTGTTTTCGATTGTCAAAGACCCGACCCGGGTCATGGTGAGGAAAGCACGCGCGTACGTCAGATTCGGACGTAGTCAGGCCAGAGACACGAACTTTCCGTCGCGCAGCGATCTCAACACGCCGTCGGCGATCCCGAAATGCACGCCGCTGAGCGCCAGCGTCCCCGCCGCCTCGCGTTCGGCGATCCAGGGGAAGGTGCGCAGATTGTCCAGCGACAGGCGCACCACCGCCTCCTCGGCCGATTGCATGAGGTCCTCGGGCGAGCATTCCTCGCAGACGCGGCGGACGGCGGACGCGCCCTGCGCCACCCAAGGGGCGACGAAGTCCTGACAGTCGGCCGGGGCGCCGTAGATCATGGCGTTCACGCCGCCGCAGAAGGCATGGCCCATGACCATGATGCGCGAGACGTTCAGCACCTTGACCCCGAACTCCAGCGCGGCCGAAACGCCGTGCAGATGTCCGTCGGGCTCATAGGGCGGGACCAGATTGGCGACGTTGCGGACAACGAACAACTGGCCGGGCGCGGCGTCGAAGATCAGGGCCGGATCGGCGCGGCTGTCGGAGCAGGCGACGACCAGGGTGTGAGGCCGCTGCCCCTTGGCGAGGGCCTCGTACTCAGCCCGGGCCTCGGCCCAGTGGCCCTCGCGAAAGCGGCGGTAGCCGGACAGGAGAGCATCGCGGGATTCGTCGGTCATGCCCCCGTATAGGCAATCCTCACGCGCCGGGGGAGAGGGCTCTCGCCCGTCCGATCAGGGTCAGGCGTTCGGGCGCGCCGGGAACCAGTTCGGTGAGTTCCGGGTCGGCGCCGCTCCAGATGGTGATGGCTCCGGCTTCGGCCCGCCACCCCGACCCCCTGCCGGTTTCGTCGAGGAAGAGCAGGACGCCTCCGGTCACGCTGCTTCGCGCGTCGGTCAGATCCACGGCGAAACGATATTCGGCGTCGTCAGGAGCGGTCGGCAGACCGCGGTCGCCGACGCGATGTCTGATCAGAACCGGTTCGCCAACCAGTTCAAGCCGTTCGGCCCGCAACGCGTCCATGGCGAGCCGGACCCAGGGCGCCGGAGCCCTGGCGGCGTCAAACGTCTGCGCCGCGTCCCGGGCGAAGATGTCCGCGGGGACGGGCGGCAGGGACCCATGCCCGACATCCGTCAAGCGCCGCCTTGCCGCAATATTCTGTACGCCAACCCCCATGGCGGGACCTTACAGTCCTGTAAGGCTTTGCCGCAAGATGGTCATAATTGGGAAACGGGTTCAGCCGTTCCCGTGGATCCAGCCGGTGATGGACAGCCGGGGCGTTCGGGCCAGTCGCGTGACCATGGACACGGCGTGGGTCTGGGGCACGGAGAAGATGTTCAGGGCGTTGAACGCGGGAATATAGCCTTCCGCCACGTGGCCGTCGTCGTCCAGGAACATCAGCACGCCGCCCCAGTCGGCGCGCCATGCCGGCGTCAGGTTCAGCACATAGGCGAAGAGCCGGCGCTCCTGCGGATTCTCGTCGCCGTGCGCGGTGAGGAAATGCCCGGGCAGATAGCGGGTCGCCATGACGTCTGCGAAAGCCAGACGGTCCTCACCCGTCAGCCGGGCGACAAAGTCCAGAAACGCCGGACTGTTGATGAAGCGATGAATCGCCTGCATGGGCTCGGCGACCGGCCGCCCCGCCTTGATTTCGGATGAAATACGAACGGTGTCGAAAATGTACTGCAGGCTGTCGGTGCTGGATTCCGCCAGCGAGCGCTCGAGGTCGGCGCGCTCCTCAGGCGCAAGCTGTTCGAGCTCGGAAACGCTGATGTCGACATCCTCACCCTCGCGAAGATGGATGGAGCGGGTCCAGTCCTGCGCGGCCTGGATCGTCTCGAAGAGGCTCTGGCCGGCGGCAGGCGTGAGGATGCCGGGAATGTGCAGCCTGCCATGAGCCTTGAACACCGGCGCATAGGCCTCTGGTCGGTGCGCCGGGCTCAGAGCGAGGGAAATGGGACCGTCCAAGAGAGCCTCGAGAGTTAGGCCCCCAAAGGCAGCGGCGGGCGTCCCGCCGCAAGTTAAAGTTTGGAAATCTGCGTCCACCTCGCGGCTGCGGGAACCTGTTCGGCACGGCGGAGGCACAATTGAGCCTCAGCTCCAACACCGGCGGCCTCCGGCGATGGGGCGCTTCGCATTCTCCGAAGCTTTGCCGGTGACGCCCGCGAACCGGGACTCAGTAGAAGGTCGACCGGGCGTCTCCGCACCCCGGCCTCAGCGGTTCTAGCGCTGTGCCGGATGGAAAAAGGCGTAAATCCGTTCCGCCATCGGCTGGTTGATCCCCTCGACCTTTACCAGATCGACCACCGACGCCCGGCTGACGCCCTTGGCCGAGCCGAAGGCGTGCAGCAGGGCCTTCTTGCGGCCGGGGCCGATGCCCTCGATCTCGTCGAGCGGGTTTTTCTTGATGTCCATCGAACGGCGGGTGCGGTGGGCGCCGTTGGCGAAGCGGTGGGCCTCGTCGCGAAGGCGCTGGATGTAGTAGAGGGCCGGCGATTTCAGCGGCAGCATGAAGGGCGGCTTGCCCGGCATGAAGAACCGCTCCAGACCCGCGTCGCGGTCGGGCCCCTTGGCCACGCCGACGGCGGTGATGTCGTCCAGACCCAGATCGGCCAGAACGGCCAGAACCTCGGCCAGCTGGCCGGCGCCGCCGTCGATCAGCAGCAGGTCCGGGCGGACCACCTCCTCGCCCGCGTCCTCGTCTTTCACAAGGCGTGAGAAGCGCCGGCGCATGACCTCGCGCATCATGCCGTAGTCGTCGCCGGGGGTCAGGTCCTCGCCGCGGATGTTGAACTTGCGGTACTGCGACTTCTGGAAACCCTCGGGTCCGGCCACCACCATGCCGCCGACGGCGTTGGTCCCTTGGATATGGGCGTTGTCGTAGATTTCGATCCGCTCGGGCCGGGTGTCGAGACCGAAGGCCTCGCACAGCTCGTCGAGGATTTTCCCCTGGGCCGAGCCCTCGGCCATCTTGCGGCCCAGCGCCTCGCGGGCGTTGGTCAGGGCGTGGTCGACGAGACTGAGCTTTTCGCCGCGGCGGGGGTTGGCGATCTCGACCTTGCGTTCTGCCTTCATCGAGAAGGCTTCCTCCAGCAATTCCAGCTCGTGCGGGCGGACGTTGGACAGGATCAGGCGCGGGATCGGCTTGTCCTCGTAGAACTGGCCGAGGAAGGCGGCGAGTATCTCGGGATCGGTGTCGGTCCGGTCGACGCGCGGGAAATAGGCCCGGCCGCCCCAGTTCTGGCCGCCACGGTAGAAGAAGACCTGGACGCAGGCCTGTCCGCCCTCGCTGAACAGGGCGAAGACGTCGGCCTCGGCCACGCTGTCGGCGCTGACGGAGTTCTCCATCGAGATGGCCGACAGGGCGCGGATGCGGTCGCGGACGCGGGCGGCCTGTTCATAATCCATGGCCTCGGCGGCCGCGCTCATCTCGTCGGACAGGCGACCGATGACCGCGCGGGACTTGCCCTTCAGAAAGGCCGAGGCCTCGTCGACGAGAACGCCGTAGTCCTCGAGCGAGATCAGGCCGGTGCAGGGGGCCGAGCAGCGCTTGATCTGGTGGAGCATGCAGGGGCGGGTGCGGGTCTCGTAGACGCTGTCCGAACAGGACCGCAGCAAGAAGGCCTTCTGCAGGGTGTTGAGGGTGCGGTTCACCGCCCATGTCGAGGCGAAGGGGCCGAAATAGTCGCCGGGCGTGGTGTGGGCCCCGCGGTGCTTGCGGACCTGCGGCGCGCGGTGGTCCTTGCGGATCATCAGCTCGGCGAACGACTTGTCATCGCGCAGCACCACGTTGAAGCGCGGCTTCAGCTGTTTGATGAAGCTGGATTCCAGCAGCAGGGCCTCGGTCTCGGAGGCCGTGATGACCAGCTCCATCGACCGGGTCAGGGAAACCATCAGGCCGATGCGCTGGGTGTGGAACCGCCCCTGCGCGTACTGGAGGATGCGCTTCTTGATCGACCGCGCCTTGCCCACATAGAGGCAGGTCCCGTCCTCGCCGTACATGCGGTAGACGCCCGGCTTGTCCGGCGCCCGCCGCGCCTCGTCGCGGATCAGGTCGGCGGCGACCAGCGGGGTCGGCGGCGAATCGGCTGGGAGGGTCTCCTCGGTCATCGGGACCGATATAGGCCTAGAACCGGCGGACCATAAGGACGCCGGCCAGAACCAGCACCACGCCGGCGGCGCGGCCGAGGCTGATCGGTTGCTGCGGCATGCCGAAGGCGCCGAAATGGTCGAGGATCAGACCGATCAGCAGCTGGCCGGCGACCATCAGGGTGATGGTCATGGCGACGCCCAGACGCGGCACGCCCCAGGCCGCGGCGACCACGAAGATCGCACCATAGAGGCCGCCGACCCAGGCGTACCAGGGCAGGGCGCGGGCGGCGGCGATGTCCGGCCGGGTCTGCAGGACGGTGGCGACGATGCCCAGCGCCGCCGTGCCGACCGCGAAGGAGACGAAGGCCGCGTTCACCGGGGAGCCGACGGCGCCCATCAGCTTGGCGTTGGTCGGGGCCTGAAGGGCGGTGGCGCCCCCCGCGAGAACGACGGCGATCATGGACAGGAGGGTGGGGTTCATCCTTCGGCTGTATCACCCCGGCCCCGGGCGGAGAAGTTTTCGTCCGCGTGCAACGATCCGCTCCTGCCATCCTTGAACCGGAGGGCGCGGCGCTTTATTGCGGCGTCAACCAAGGAGCTTTCCATGCTGGCCCTCTACATCGACCTCGGCTTCGTCGCCGTTCTGGCCGCCATCAACTTCATCGAGTTCGGCCGGGTTGACTGATCATCCGGCCGGTTCCGCGAACCGGGCTGGCGCCGCGCTGGTCACCGGCGGCGGCAAGCGGATCGGGCGCGCGATCGCCCTTGAGCTGGCGCGGGCCGGCTTTGACGTCGTCATCCACTATCGCTCATCACAGGACGCGGCCGAGGCCGTGGCCGAAGAGGTGCGCGGACTGGGCCGCAAGGCCGCGACCGTAAAGGCCGATCTGGCCGTCGAGGCGCAGGTGCGGACGTTGGCCGCCGACGCGGCGCAGGCCATCGGCGGGTCCCTGGCTGTGCTGGTCAACAACGCCTCGGTGTTCGAGGACGACCGCGTCGGTTCGCTGGGCCGCGACACGTGGGACGCCCATATAGAGACCAATCTGCGCGCGCCGATCGTGCTGGCCGAGACCTTCGCTGAACAGGCCCCGGACGGGTCGGCCATCGTCAATCTGCTCGACCAGCGGGTGCTGAAGCCTGATCCGCGCTTCATCTCCTACGCCCTGTCGCGCAACGGCCTGTGGTGGGCGACGCGGACGCTGGCGCAGGCGCTGGCGCCGCGCATCCGGGTCAATGGCGTCGGGCCCGGTCCCACCCTGCCGTCGGTGCATCAGAGCGCGGCGGACTTCGAGGCGGAGGCGCGCGCCACGCCGCTGCAACGCGCAGGCAGCCCCGAGGCCGTCGCTTCGGCCGTGCGCTGGCTGGTGGACGCGGACATGGTGACGGGCCAGATGATCGCCGTCGACGGGGGCCAGCATCTGGCCTGGCAGACCCCGGACATCGTGGAGTAGGCCGTGAGCGTGACCCCCCTGCCCTTTACCGGCGCCGACGCCCCCCGTCTGGAAGGACTCACGGTGTTCGTGCGCGGGCTGACGCTCGACGCCGGGATCGGCATCCACGACCATGAGCTGGGGCGGCTGCAGCGGCTGGTCATCGATGTGACGCTGGAACTGGCGCCCGCGCCGGTCGAGCGACTGGGCGAGACGGTCAACTATGAGACGGTGGCCGCCGCCGCGCGCGCCATCGTCGCCGAGGGGCATGTGGGTCTGGTCGAGACCTTCGCCCAGCGGCTGGCGACGGCGTGTCTGGCGGACCCGCATGTGCGGCGCTGCGCCGTGCGGATCGAGAAGCCCGGCGCGCTGGAAGGCGCCGCTGCGCCGGGGTGCGAGGTCGTGCTCTCGCGCTGAACTGCTGGGCGGTTGCGCGGGGCGCGAGGGGCCGTCATTACTTGGGCAAGATGACAAGGACCCGTTGATGGCCGAACCGGGCGATCCCTCGAAGACCGACGATCACGATGACCTGATCGGCTTCGCCTCGTCGGCGTCGCTGCAAGGCCGCACGCGCGAGGCGGAGGCAGAGCCCGCCGAGGTGGTGGTTCCGTCGTTCGAGGCGGCGCCGGAACCTGAGGTCCGGGTTGAGGCTCGGCCAGAGGTGCGGCCCGAACCTGAGCCCGCGCCGGAACCGGCGGACGACCTGTTCGCGCCCCGCACCGTCTGGACATCCGCGCCGGTCGAGCCCGTGCCAGAGCCGGAAGTGTTCGCGCCCGCGCCGGCTCCCGTCGAGGCGGCTTCGATATTCCAGCAAACCCCGGAGACGCCCATGCAACGCCGCCGCCGCGATCCGGGGGCCGATCTGCCGCGCGGCGGCATGGGACTGTACGCCGTCTACGCCCTGATCCTGTTCGCCGTGCCGACGATGGGCGTGTCCGCCCTGATCGGCCTGCTGGCCGTGACGGGTCGATCGGGACCCGAGGACGCCCTGTCGCGCTCGCACTTCATCTATCAGCAGCGGACGCTGTGGACCGCGGCCGTGGCGGCCGTGGCGGGGCTGATCCTGCTGGCGGCGCCGTTCGCGCTGGGCGTGCCGATCCTGTTCCTGCTGGCGCTGTGGCTGGTGCTTCGCGGCGCGTCCGGCGTTTGGGCCCTGAAGTCCGGCCATGCGATCGCCGATCCGCGCGGCTGGTGGATCTGACGGAGAGACGACCGATGGCCGATGCGAAACCCGTCGAAGGCAAGGCGATCGAACCGCGCCCCGGCCATGAATCCGAGGGCCGGCCGGCGGCGCTGATCGCGTGGGGCCTGTACATCCTGTCCCTGCCGAGCGCCAACCTGTTGGTCATCGTCGGCCTGATCGTCGCCTACGCCGGACGCAGCGGCGCGACGGGCCTGGCGCGGGACCATATCGAGGCGCAGATCGGGCTGTTCTGGTCGGTCTTCTGGTGGACGATCCTGCTGTGGGTCGCGATCATCATCTGCGGCGTCAGCTTCTTCGCCGCCCCGGTGACGGGAGTCATACTGGTGCCGCTGGCGCTGATCCTCGGGCTGGCGCTGTTCTTCCTCACCGTGTGGTTCACGATCAAGAGCATCATCGGCCTGATCAACCTGGTCGGCGACAGGGCCCCCTAGGCCGCGGCTCGCGGGTCACGACGCGGTCGAAAACCCGGATTTCCCTGATCTTTCGGGAACACGACGCGGGTCCCTGTGTTCGCCCTGTGTCGGCTGGCAGACAGAGAGTAGCGAGATGACCGAGTTCCGCGACGTGCGAGACGAACAGCGGTTCGAGCAGGGCTTTACGGACCCCCAAGGTGGTGAGCTGCGCACAGTTTTCGCGGACTATGCGGCGCAGGGGTCGACACGGATCATCCTGCACGTCGAGGCCGACCCGGCGCTGCGCGGCTCGGGGGCGGCGGGGCAGTTCATGCAGGCCTTGGCCGAGCATGCGCGGGCGGAGGAGCTGAAGCTGGCTCCGCGCTGCAGCTATGCCGTCGCCTGGCTGAAACGACACCGCGAATACGACGACGTAGTGGCCTGACGGAGATCAGCCCCCGCCGTAGCCGCCGATGATCGGCAGAACCTCGCCGGTGATGTAGCTCGACATCTGGGGCGAGGCGAGGAAGACGAAGGCGGGCGCGATCTCCTCAGGCTGGGCCGGGCGTTTCATCACCGTCTGCGAGCCGAATTTGGCGACCTTTTCGGGCTGCTGGTCTGCGGGGTTGAGCGGCGTCCAGACCGGGCCCGGCGCCACCACGTTCACGCGGATGCCCTTCTGCGACAGGTGCGTGCCCAAGGAGCGGGCGAAGGCGTGGATGCCGCCCTTGGTCATCGAATAGTCGAGCAGATTCTCGTTGCCCATGATGCCGGTGACCGAGCCCGTCATGACGATGGACCCGCCAGGCTTCAGGTGCGGCACCGCCGCCTTCACGAGGTTGAAATAGCCGTAGAGATTGGTCTTCAGCGTGCGGTCGAAATGCTCAAGGGTCAGGTCCTCCAGCGCCTCGACATGTTCCTGGAAGGCGGCGTTGGGGACGACGACGTCGAGGCGGCCGAAGGCGTCCAGCGTCGCCTTGACGGCGGCCTCCGAGAAGGCGGGATCGGCGGCGTCGCCCTGGAGCACGATGGCCCTGCGGCCCTCCGCCTCTACGGCGGCCTTGGTGTCGGCGGCGTCCTTGTCCTCGTCGAGGTGGCAGATGGCGACATCGCAGCCCTCGCGGGCGAACAGGACGGCGACAGCCCGGCCAATGCCAGAGTCCCCGCCGGTGATGATGGCGGCCATACCGTCCAGCTTGCCGGAGCCCTTCCAGAACGGCGCGTCATACATGGGCGCGGGGTCGAGCGCGGCCTCGTCTCCCGGCTTGGTCTGGTGCTGTTTCGGGAAGGGCGGCTCGGGATATTTGCGCGCGCCGGCCTGAACGGGCTTTTCCTTCTGCTCGCCGGATTCACCGGCCTTGGCGTCGATCCCGGCCTGAATCTTTCGCTCCTGATCCGCGATCTTTTCAGCGCGGGGTTCAAAACGGTCGTCCATGGCGGGCTCCTCTCTCTGGATGGAGAAAAAAGTCCATGGAGCGCGCAAGCGTTCCCGAGCATTGTCATGTTCGACGAAACGGAGCCGCTCCATGCCCGACCTCGACCTGTCTTCCGTCAGCGCCGCCGCAGGGCCGCTGCAGACATGGGTGCTGCCCGCCCTGCTCGGGCTTGGGCTGGCGTCGGCGACGGGACTGCGGACCTTCCTGCCGCTGCTGATGCTGGCGCTGGCGGCGCGGTTCGAGATGTTCGGCGTGCGGCTGATCGACCAGATGGATTGGTTGGTGTCGTGGCCGGCCATCGCGGCGCTGGCCACGGCCACGGTCGCGGAGTTCGCGGGCGACAAGGTCCCGGCCATCGATCACGGGCTGAATGCGATCGGCTATGTAACCCGGCCGATAGCGGGAGCGGTGGCGGCGGGCAGCGTGTTCTGGGGCGTGGACCCGGCGGCGGCGGCCATCGCCGGGATCATCGTCGGCGCGCCGGCGGCGCTGGCGTTCAATGCGGCTCAGACGGGGGTGCGGGTCGGATCGACCGCGACGACGGCGGGGGTCGGCAATCCGATCGTCTCGCTGATCGAGGACGTTCTCGCATTCCTGACGGTGATCATCGCCTTCCTGGCGCCGATCCTGATCCCGATCGTGATGGTGGTCTTCGCGGTGCTGGTGTTCCGGCTGGCGCGGCGCATCCGCGACCGGAACGAGCCGAGGGCGGCCTAGAGAGACCGGCCGACGATGGCTTTCAGCGTGTCGGACTTGGCCGGAAGATCGGCCGCCAGCCGGCCGGCCAGCTCGCGGGCCCCGACGGGATAGGCGTCTCCGCCGTCGGCGATTTCCTTCGCCATGGCCGAGGCCTGCATCAGCACCTTTTCCAGCGCCTCGACCTGTTCGACGGCGAGGGCGCGGGCCTCCATCTGCAGGCGTTTGACCCGGTCCGACGTCGTTTCCGGCGGGCGCATCAGATCGTAGATTTCGGACTCGGCCGCGACCAGGCGAAGGTCGGGTTTGGCGGTCGGGTTCTGCGTCATGGTTCCGGTCTCCTGACCAACCAATGCAAAGCGGCGCCGTGGCGTTCCGCGATTAATCCCGATAGCTGCGCGTTCGGCGCGGCCTGTGACTCGATTGCATCAGGCGGCTTGGGATGCGGTCTCGCGCCGGGCCTCGGCCTCGCGCACGGCGTCGACCGCGTTGTCGACCACCTCCAGCCCCGCGCCGGACCGGATAGCCTCGACGGTCAGGATGCGGCGGAAGGCGCGGGCGCCGGCGCGGCCGTGCATCACGCCCAGCATGTGACGGGTCATGGCCGCCAGATGCACGCCCTCGGCCAGACGGGCCGCCATATAGGGACGGTAGCGGTCGACGGCGGCGAAGGCGTCCACGTCAGGCGTCGCGGCGCCGTACAGGCGGCGGTCGGCTTCACCGAGGATGGCCGGCTCGTGATAGGCGGCGCGGCCCAGCATGACGCCGTCCAGCTGAACGCCATCACTGTCGTCCAGATGCGCTTCCGCCTCGTCCAGCGAGGCGATGCCGCCATTGATCGAGACCGACAGATGCGGCCGTTCGCGCTTCAGCCGGCGAACCAGCGCATAGTCCAGCGGGGGAACATCGCGGTTTTCCTTGGGCGACAGGCCCTTCAGCCAGGCCATGCGGGCGTGGACGATGAAGGTGTCGATCCCGGCGGCGGCGCAGGCGTCGACGGTCTCGAACAGCGAGACCTGCGGATCCTGATCGTCGACGCCGATCCGGCATTTGACGGTGGCGGGCACGGAGACGGCGCCCTTGATGGCCGCCATGCAATCGGCGACCAGCTGCGGCTCGCGCATCAGACAGGCGCCGAAGCGGCCCGACTGGACCCGGTCGGACGGGCAGCCGACATTCAGATTGATCTCGTCATAGCCGAAGGCCTCGCCGATGCGGGCGGCCTCGGCCAACTGATCAGGATCGGAGCCGCCCAGCTGCAGCGCCACCGGATGTTCGACCGCGTCGAAGCCCAGCAGGCGCTGGTGGTCGCCGTGCAGGATCGCCGGGGCCGTGACCATCTCGGTATAGAGCAGGCCGCGGGTCGTCAGGGCGCGGTGGAACGCCCGGCAATGCCGGTCGGTCCAGTCCATCATGGGCGCGATCGAAAGGCGGCGGTTCATCGGGCGCGGGCTCTACACCAAAGCGGCGGCGGAGGCGACCTTCACGCGCCCGTCTTCTGCCGCTCCTCGTCGTCCTCCAGCGCCTCGGCGGCCTCCTCATTCAGGGCCTGACCCTCGCGGCGGGGTTTGACGTAGGGCGCTGGTTGGGGCGTGACCGCGTTGCCGCGCATCAGGGCGCGACCGGCCTGCAGGCCGCCGGAGAGCTGAAGTGTGAACCGCTCCTCGTCACGGCGGCGGACGTCGTCGATGGTTTCCCGCGCCTGATCCCCGGTGAAGCCGAGGTCGATCAACACCTGATAGCCGAATACCAGGGCGCTCTCGAAGGTCTCGCGCAGCTGGTATTCCACGCCGGCCTCGACGAGGCGAAGGGAGTGTCCGCGGTCGTAGGCGCGGACGAAGAGCTTGGTCAGGGGGAAGGCCTCCTTGACCACGGACACGATCTGGTCGGCGACCTCGGGCTTGTCGACGCAGACGAGGATGGTCTCGGCGTTTTCGGCCCCGGACGCGCGCAGCACGTCGAGCCGCGAGCCGTCGCCATAATAGACCTTGAAGCCGAACTTGCCGGCGGCCTGGATCATCTCGACGTCCATATCGATGATGGATACATCGACGTCGCGGGCCAGCAGCGGCTGCGACACCACCTGGGCGAAGCGGCCGAAGCCGATGATCAGCACGCGCTCGCGCAGTTCGTGGGCATGGTCCACGCCGTCGGCGTCGTCGGCCGACAGGGACTCGTCCGGGCGCAGCCGGTCGGCCAGCATGACGCGAAGCGGCGTCAGGGCCATGGACAGGATGACGATGGCGGACAGAATGGCGGCGGTGCGGGCGTCGAACAGGCCGGCGGCGAAGGCGGTGGAGTAGAGGACAAAGGCGAACTCGCCGCCCTCGCCCATCAGGGCGGCGCGCAGCAGACCCTCGCCGTGCTTCTGCTTCAGCCGGGCGACGGCGTAGATCGCGGCCATCTTGGCGCCCATGAAGGCGGCCAGTCCGCCGACGACCCAAGCCCAGTCATCCACGACGACGCGCAGGTCCAGCGACATGCCGACGCTGAGGAAGAACAGGCCCAACAGGAGGCCCCGGAATGGCTCGACGTCGGCCTCAAGCTGGTGGCGGAATGTGGATTCCGACAGCAGGACGCCGGCGAGGAAGGCCCCCATGGCCATCGACAGACCGCCCAGATTCATCGCCCAGGCCGCCCCCAGCACGACCAGAAGGGCGCCCATTGTCATGACTTCTCGGCCGCCATAGCGGGCCAGCAGGCGGAAGAAGGGGTTCACCACCCAGCGACCGGCGACATAGACCAAGGCCACGGCGGCGACGGCCAGGCCGACGGTCATCCAGATCGGATTGCCCGTTTCGATCGCCGAGCCGTAGGTCCCGGCCAGTACGGCGACGAGGGCCAGAAGGGGCACGATGGCGAGGTCTTCGAACAGCAGGATGGAAACGACGCGCTGCCCCCCGGGCTCGGCGTTCTCGTTTCGCTCTTCCAGCAGGCGCATGACGATGGCGGTGGAAGAGAGGGCGAAGCCGAAGCCGGCGATGACGGCGGCGTACCAGGCCAGTCCCGCCGCCATGGCGAGGCCGGTCAGCAGAATGGCGCAGGCCAGAACCTGAACGGCGCCCAGACCGAAGATCTCCTTGCGCATGCTCCACAGCCGGGCGGGCCGCATCTCCAGCCCGATGATGAACAGGAACATGACAACGCCGAACTCGGCCACGTGCAGCACGGACTCGGGGTCGTCGACGACGCCCAGCACCGATGGTCCGATCAGCAACCCGGCGGCCAGATAACCAAGCACCGCCCCGAGACCGAGCCGGCGGAACAGGGTGGCGGCCACCACCATGGCGGCCAGAAGCGCCACCGCGTGGCCGAGGCCCATGCTGGTCGTCTCGTGCATGCCGGTTCCCCTATCAGCGTGGCTGTTCATTGTGGGGAGTGATGCGCCGATGCGCCACCCCTCGCGCCGTCGAACGCGGCTCGGCGAGAACGCCACAGTTTCGCCCGAGACGGGTCGGCCTCATGGTGACCGACAACCCAAGGGAGATGCCCCGATGACCGTCCTTCCGCTGAAACAGGCCCTCGCCGGGGTAGTGAGCCTGGCGCTGGCGTCGCCGATTACGCCCGGGGCGATGATCCAGTCAGGCAGCGGGACGGTCGAACGCAACAAGCCTTCGGATGGAGCGGTGTCACCTGCGGCCTGCGCGCCGTTTGGCTTCACCCTGCGCGAAGAGCGTCAGGCTCAGCCGCCACGGTACGTTCCACCGCCTGTGACCCTGCCGATCGAGCCGACGAAGAAGGAAGACCGCGTCGAATACCAGGGGCCTCCGGTCGTCGTGCCCGGGCCGCCGCCTCCCCCCGCGCCGCCTCCCCCGCCTCCGCCCCCTCCGCCCCCTCCGCCGGCGCCGGCGATGGTCCGGGGGCAGGCAGCAGCTACCAGCGAGTTCGCGGTCACGGGCTCGCGCATTCGTCCCGGTTACGGCCCGATCGCCCCCGGGCAGCCCGACACTGAACGCTATCCCGACGCCACGCCCAATCCGGTTCGTCGCGTGGCGGACGAGCCGGTTTCGACCTTCTCGATCGATGTCGACACGGCCAGCTATTCCAACGTCCGGCGCTTCATCGACGATGGCCGCGCGCCGCCGGCGGACGCCGTACGGGTCGAGGAAATGATCAACTATTTCGACTACGGCTATGACCGCCCGGCCTCCGCCACCCAGCCGTTCGCCATCACCACAGCGGTCGCGGCCGCGCCGTGGGCGCCCGGGCGGCAGATCGTGCATGTCGGCCTGCAGGGCTATGAGCTGCCCGCGGGCGAGCGGCGGCCGCTGAACCTGACCTTCCTGGTCGATGTGTCGGGCTCGATGGGGCCGGCGGACCGGCTGGCGCTGGCGCAGAAGTCGATGAACCTGATCATCGACCGGCTGCGGCCCGAGGACAGGGTGGCCGTAACCTATTATGCGTCGGGCGCCGGCACGACCCAGACGCCGGTGTCGGGCGACCAGAAGCTGCGGCTGCGATGCGCCGTGGCCAGTCTGTCGGCGGGCGGCGGCACGGGCGGGGCGCAGGGGCTGGCCAACGCCTATGACCAGGCGCAGGCGAATTTCTCGCGCGACCGGGTCAACCGGATCCTCCTGTTCACCGACGGGGACTTCAACGTCGGCGTCACCGACAACCAGCGGCTGGAAGACTATGTCGCCGCCAAGCGGGGGACGGGCGTCTATCTGTCGGTCTACGGCTATGGCCGCGGCAATTATCAGGACGCGCGGATGCAGGTTCTCAGCCAGGCCGGCAACGGCACGGCGGGCTATGTCAGCGACCTGAACGAGGCGCGGCGGCTGTTCGGCCCGGCCTTCGAGCGGGGCGCCTTCCCGATCGCCGACGACGTCAAGATCCAGGTCGAGTTCAACCCGGCGCGGGTCAGCGAGTACCGGCTGATCGGCTACGAGACGCGGCTGCTGAACGAGGCGGACTTCAACAACGACCGGGTCGATGCGGGCGAGGTCGGTTCCGGCGCCTCGGTCACCGCCCTGTACGAGATCACCCCCGTCGGCGGGCCGAGCCAGATTGCCGAGCGCCGCTATCCTGAGAACCGCAACAGCGTCGGTACAGGCGGCGGCGATCCGGACGGCGAGGTCGGCTTCGTGCAGGTCCGCTACAAGCTTCCGGGCGAGCGGGACTCGCGGCTGATGCAGCATGTGCTGTCGAACAGCGGCGCGGGCCGGGTCAGCGCCCAGCCGCCCGAAAGCACCCGCTGGGCCATGGCCGTGGCCGCCTTCGGTCAGAAGCTGCGCGGCGATCCGTGGATGGCCGAGGGCTATGGCTGGAACGACATCCTGGAGCAGGCGCAAGGGGCGCGTGGCGGGGATGCCTACGGCGAGCGCGCCGAGTTCGTGCAGATGGTAAGGGCGGCGCAGGGATTGCCGGCGCGGGCGGCGCTGTAGCCGCTTTCGCCGGTCCGGGGGCGTCTGCTGTGGCGCGCGCCGCAGACTCCCGCCAGGCTGACCGGGTGACAGAAGCCATCAGCCTCAAGACCGCCCGCCGCATCGCCCTGGCCGCGCAGGGGTTCGGCAAGACCCGCCCGGCGACGGCCGGCCGGAGCCATGTCCGCGACACCGCGCGACGGCTGGGCGTGATCCAGATCGACAGCGTCAATGTGGTGACGCGCACCCATTACCTGCCCGCCTTCTCGCGGCTGGGCGACTATCCGCGCGAGGCGCTGGAGGCCGAGGCCTGGGGGCCGCGGCGCAGTCTGTTCGAATACTGGGGGCATGAGGCGTCGCTGCTGCCGCTGGAAAGCCAGCCGCTGTTCCGATGGCGGATGGAGCGGGCGCGGGGCGGGGCCATGTGGACCGGGCTGTCGCGGTTCGGCCGCGAGAAGCGCGACTACATCGACGGCGTTCTGGCCGAGATCGAGCGGCGCGGGCCGGTCACCGGCGGCGATTTCGCGGACGGGCCGCGCGGGGCGCCGGGCTGGTGGTCGTGGTCGGACGGCAAGCGGGCGCTGGAGTGGCTGTTCTGGGCCGGGCTGATCACGACCAAGACGCGCAACGGGTTCGAGCGGGTCTATGACCTGACCGAGCGCGCCCTGCCCGCCCGGATCATCGACCTGTCGACGCCCGACGAGGCGGACGCCCAGCGCGAACTGGTCCGCATCTCGGCCCGGGCCATGGGCGTGGCGACGGCGGCGGACCTGCGGGACTATTTCCGGCTGCCTCTGGCCGATGCGCGCGAGAGGATCGGGGAACTGGTCGAGGGCGGCGAGCTGACCCCGGTGTCGGTGAAGGGCTGGCGGCAGCCAGCGTATCTGGCCGCCGGGGCGAGAACGCCCCGCAAGGTGGCGGGCGCGGCGCTGCTGTCGCCGTTCGACAACCTGATCTGGGCTCGCGATCGGACCGAGCGGCTGTTCGATGTGAAGGTGCGGCTGGAGATTTACACCCCGGCCCACAAACGGGCGCACGGCTACTACGTCCTGCCCTTCCTGGAGGACGAGGCGATCACGGCGCGGGTCGACCTGAAGTCCGACCGCAAGGCCGGGACCCTTCTGGTTCAGGCGGCCTGGCGCGAGCCGGACGCGACGGCGGAAACGGCGGGTCGCCTGGCTGTGGAGTTACGGCGGATGGCCGGGTGGCTGGGGCTGGAAGGGGTCGAGGTCGTCGGCAAGGGAGACCTTGCGGAGGCCCTGGACGCGGCGGTGAGAGGATGAGGAATTCGACGACGAATTCGCAGTGATTTCGGCGACGGCCGAGAGCGACTCCGGAGACACTGAAGAGTCAGGGCGGAAGTCCCGATCAGACCTCGAACTTCACGCCTTGCGCCAGCGGCAGGCTGGTGGAGAAATTCACCGTCTGGGTCTGGCGGCGCATATAGGCTTTCCACGCATCGGACCCTGACTCGCGGCCGCCGCCGGTGTCTTTCTCGCCGCCGAAAGCGCCGCCGATCTCGGCGCCTGAGGGGCCGATGTTGACGTTGGCGATGCCGCAGTCGGAGCCCCAGGCGGACAGGAATTGCTCGGCTTCGCGGACGCTGTCGGTGAAGACGCAGGACGACAGACCCTGCGGCACGTCGTTCTGCATGGCCACGGCCTGATCGAAGTCGGACCAGGTCAGGACGTAGAGGATGGGGGCGAAGGTCTCATGCTGGACCACCGCACTCTGGGCCGGCATGCGGACGATGGCGGGGCGGACGTAGACGCCGTCCAGATCGACCCTTTCGCCGCCGACGACGATCTGGCCGCCCTGTTCGACCGCCTGTTTCAGGGCGGTGTCGAAACCATGCGCCGAGGCCTCATCGATCAGGGGACCGATCAGGACGCCGTCTTCGCGCGGATCGCCGACGGGCAGGGTTTCGTAGGCCGCCTTGAGCCGCGCGATCAGGCCGTCGGCGATGCTCTCATGAACCAGAAGGCGGCGCAGGGTCGTGCAACGCTGGCCGCAGGTGCCGACGGCCGAGAAGGCGATGGCGCGCACGGCCATGTCGAGATCGGCGCTGGGCGTCACGATCATGGCGTTGTTGCCGCCGAGCTCGAGCAGCGAACGGCCGAGGCGGGCGGCGACCGTCTGCGCCACGGCCCTGCCCATACGGGTCGAGCCGGTGGCCGAGACGAGGGCGATGCGGGGGTCGGCGGTCAGGGTCTCGCCGACGTCACGGCCGCCGATGACGAGCTGGGACAGGCCCTCAGGCGCGTCGCCGAAACGGGCGATCGCGCGATCGAAGATCGCCTGGGTGGCCAAGGCCGTCAGCGGTGTCTTCTCGGATGGCTTCCAGATCACCGGATCACCGCAGACGAGGGCCAGACAGGCGTTCCACGCCCACACCGCGACCGGGAAGTTGAAGGCCGAGATGACCAGCACCGGGCCCAGCGGCTGCCAGGTCTCGCGCATGTGATGGCCGGGGCGTTCGGAGGCGAGGGTCAGGCCGTACAGTTGGCGCGACAGACCGACGGCGAAGTCGCAGATGTCGATCATCTCCTGCGCCTCGCCGAGGCCCTCGGAGACGATCTTGCCGGCTTCCAGCGTGACGAGGCGGGCGAGGTCGTCCTTCGACGCGCGGAGCTCCTCGCCCAGCAGACGGACCAGTTCGCCGCGGCGGGGCGCCGGTACGCGCTTCCAGGCGTGGAAGGCCGCGACCGAGCGCACGGCGACACCGCCCAGATCGGTCGTTTCGACGAGTGCGCCGGCGCTGGAGCCGTCGATGGGCGACCGCGTGGTCAGGGCCCCGCCCCAGACGCCGTGGTCCACGCCCAGCCGTTGCAGGATGGCCTTCGCCTCGTTCGCCGCCGTCATCGTCGCTCTCCCGTTCGAGGGATGCGGCTTAAAGGCAGAGCCGGACAAACGAAAGGCCGCCCCGTCGCCGGGGCGGCCCTCCGCTCACTTCGCGATGCTTACCAGCGGTCGCGGCGCTCCTGACGGAGCATGTATTCGATGCGGGTCAGGCGGTTGCTGAGCGCGGCGTACTCCGCACGGCTGAGGCCGTCGCGGGCGTAGCGCCACTCGAGGTTCCGGTACTGCTGCATTTCCCAGCTCAGGCGCTGGGCCTCGCCGCGGCTGATTCGGCCGTTGTAGGCCACGCGGTTGATCTGCTGGGCCACGCGCTGGGCCCGGTATTGCAGGTCATTGCCGTAGCCGCGGTTGTAACCGTAGCCCTGGCCATAGGCGGGCGAGCCGACGCCGATGGAGAAGGTGACATTCTGGGCCAGCGCCGGCGTGGCCGTCATGACCGCCGTCGCCGCCAGCGTGGAAAGCAGGGCCTTCCGGATCATGGCGGTTTTCATCGTTGTGTTCCTCTTCCCGATCCGCAGTGGACCGTGGACGCAGGAAACCACGCGGCGGCTGACACCACCCTGAGGGGCTCGTTGTCTGGCAGTCATCTTGCTGACCGGAACCGGCGGGTGACGCGGGGGTTCTGTCGGCAGCCCCACACAAGGAGAGACCCGATGAAAGTTCGCGACGTCATGAGCAAGGACGTTCAGGTCGCCCGCCCCGGCGACACCGTCCAGGAAGTGGCCTCTCGCATGGCCAGCGGCGATTTCGGCTTCATGCCGGTGGCGGACGGGGACACCCTGATCGGCACCATCACCGACCGCGACCTGACGATTCGGGCCCTGGCCCAGGGCGCCTCGCCGAGCGCGCCGGTAGTCGAGTACATCACCCGCGATCCGCACACGGCTCGCGCCGACGACGATCTGAAGACCGTGCTGGACGCCATGGGATCGAAGCAGATCCGCCGCCTTCCGGTGCTCGACAAGGACAGCCGTCTGGTCGGCGTCGTCTCGCTGGGCGACCTGTCGACGCGCGTGAAGGAGAAATACGCCGGAGAGGCGCTGGAAGACATTTCCCGCACCTGATCGGGCAGGGGTGAGGCCGGCGTTTACGTCTGCTTCACCCTTTCGCGGAACCGGCTGTTCACCCGCGACGGCGCACTCTGACCCTTCAGGATCGGAGTGGTGTATGGCGCGCGCGCAGTTCCAGAAGGGTCAGAAGGTCTGGGTCGAGTGCGTCGGCGCATGGGCCCAGATCGAGAAGGTCCAGCCGGTATGGGCCAAGGGGTTCGAGGAACCCGTCCGCGTCACCTATGATGTCGGTCTGGGGCGCGAGTTCCTGGGCCACGAACTGCTGCTGCCGACCGAGGACCCCGCCGCCAACGCCGGCGAGAGCTGGCGGCTGATGCGGGCCCGCAACAAGTGGCAGACGGCCGACGACTGCCCCCATCACCCCTTCCCCGGCACCTACCCCGTGGTGGTGACAGACAAGGCCGACTGGGGCGGCTGGCGCGTGCCGGGCGCGGAATACGACCGCGACCCCGACCAGATCGAATTCCAGGCGCGCCTGATCGCGGCTTCGCCCCAACTGATGGCGCTTGCCGAACGGCTGGCGGCCTCGGTCGATGAGGCGCCGGACGACGCGCCGCCCGAGATGGTCGAACTGGCCCGCACGGCGCGGGCGCTGCTGAAGACGGTCACGGACGTTCTGGTCTCGCCGATGGAGAGCGGTGGCGGGTCCCAGCGAGAAACCGAGGCCGCCTGAAACCGTTGATGGTTCCGAAGCAAGGCTCGACAGGAATCCGCGACGCAGCCTAGATTCGCTGATCGACGTTGATTTCTCGGGAGAGCGCCTTGCGGGGCAACGAGCGCCGCATAACCGGAGAGGGACGGCGTTCGGCGGACCGGCGCAAGGGCGTGCCGTCGTGGCTGCGCATCAGCCTGCTGACCGTCACCCTGGCGCTTGCCGTCTGTGTCTTGCTGTTCGCCCGTGAAATGGCCCGACCGGGACAGGAGGCGGACGCCCTGCGCCTGACCGCAGTCGATCGCGAGGCCCGGCTGCTGGCCCTTGATCTCGAAACCCGGATCGCCCCCGTGCAGGCCGCCGTGCGCGCCGCGGCCGTTGGAACCGAAACCCCCGCCCTCATGCTGCAACGGGCCCGCGCCGCCGCGCCGGGTGCGGCCTTCGCTGTGCTCGACGGCATCGGGCGTCCTGTCGCCGTTGTGGGCGGAGACGCACGCCTGTTCGCCGCCGCGCCCGGCCGCCCGCGCCTGACCGCCGACGGCAAGGCCATATTGATCGCCCGCCCGCTTGTCGGCGGAGGCCGGCTGGTCGGGCGCGCGCCGCTGCCGTCGCTGGCCCCGCAGGACGGGATTCGCCGTACGATCCTGTCGGAGCCGGGCGTGGTCCTGACCGGCGCCGCGACGACCGCCGCGAATCTGGGTCTTGCGACCGCGCCGGTGGCGGCCAATGGTCAGGGAGTCACGCTGCGGGGCGAGGGCCACGCCATCCGTCGCACCGGCGCGCCGGTCGGGGACACCGGCCTGATCGCGGTGGCGTCAACCCCGATCACAGTCGGCGCCGACGCTCTTCTGGACGATGTCTGGGTGCTGACCGCGCCAGTCGGCATCGGGGCGTTCGTGGTCCTGCTGGCCCTGCTGCTGCAACGCCGTCAGCAGGGCATCAGCCAGGTCTGGGCGGCCTCGGAACAGCGGTTCCGCGGCGCCGTCGAGGCGGCGCGATGCGGCGTATGGGAATGGGATACCGACAGCGAGACGGTCACCATCTCGGAATACATGGCCCAGCTGATGGGGCTGGAAAAGGGCGCCGTCACGACCGAAGAGATGATGGCACGCATCCATCCGCGCTATCATGAAGCGGTGCTGCACGCCCTGCGGCAGGCCCAGACCTTCGGCACGTTCGATGTCAGCTTTCCGGTCTCCGACGCCCAGGGCAGGGCGCGCTGGATCGACGCCCGGGGTCAGGCGCGCGGCGACCGGGGCGAGGAAGGCTTCACCAGCGTACTGGGCGTGGCGCTGGACACCACCGAGGCGCGGCGCGCCAAGGCCCAGGCCCAGGCCGCCGAAAGCCGGCTGCGCGACGGTATCGAGAGCGTGTCCGACGCCTTCGTTCTGTTTGACAAACAGGGCAGGCTGATCCTGTCGAACCAGGCGTTTCAGGACGCTTTCGGGTTCGAGGACGGGGTCGTTCGTCGCGGGGCCTTCAAACAGGATCTGAACCGGATCGCCGCCCTGGCCATCACCTCGGACCAGCCGGCCGCCGGCGGACGGGCCGGCGCGCGGGAGATCGAACTGAACGACGGCCGCTGGCTGCAGCTGGTCGAGCGCTTCACCTCGGACGGGGGTTCGGTCGTGACGGCGGCGGACATCACCGCCATCAAGCGCAAGGAGGCTGAGCGCCAGCGGGCCACGGAACGGCTGCACGCCACCATCACCGAGCTGGAAGACCGCGAGGAGCGTCTGTCGCTGCTGGCGCGCAAATACGAGGTGGCCATGACCCGGGCCGAGGCGGCGAACCAGGCCAAGTCCGAGTTCCTGGCCAATATGAGCCACGAGCTGCGGACCCCGCTGAACGCCATCAACGGCTTCTCGGAGATCATGGCCGGGGAGATGTTCGGGCCGCTGGGCGATGCGAAATACAAGGGCTATGCGGCCGACATTCTGAAGTCGGGCCAGCATCTGCTGAGCCTGATCAACGACATCCTCGACATGGCCAAGATCGAGGCCGGCAAGCTGACGCTGCACTATGAGAAGGTGTCGCTGAAGGAGGTGGTCGAGGACGCGACGCGGCTGATGCGCGGCAAGATCCAGGAGGCGGGGCTGAGCCTGTTGGTCGACGCCCCCGAGATGCCCGAGATCGACGCCGACTACCGCGGGCTGAAACAGGTGGTGCTGAACCTGATCTCCAACGCGGTGAAGTTCACGCCCGAGGGCGGCGACATCGTCGTGGCCCTGACGCGCGAGGACGACGAGCGGGTGCGGGTGGCTGTGACCGACACCGGCATCGGCATCGCCGAGAAGGACCTGGACCGGCTGGCGCGACCGTTTGAACAGGTCGAGGGCCAGCATTCCAAGACGACCCAGGGCACCGGTCTGGGCCTTGCCCTGACCAAGTCGCTGATCGAGCTGCATGGCGGTGAGCTGACCATCGCCAGCGAGCCCGGCCGCGGCACGACGGTGGGCTTCGTCCTGCCGATCCGGCGGCCCGATGGCGAGCAGGACGAACAGGCCCGCGCCGCCTGATCAGTTCGCGGGCGGCGGAGCCTTCTTCTCGTTGTCGCCGCGCACGACGACGCGCCCGCGACGGGTCAGGATCTCCGACAGCGCCTTGCGATCGGCCGGCTCCAGGGTGGCAAGCACCGAGACCGCATCGACCTCGAGCCGGGCCCGCCCGCGCAGTTCGGCCTCGCGCGATTGCGCCAGCAGGGTGGTCACGCGGGCGCTGTCGAACGCGTCCGCCGAGGCGACGGCGACCGCCTCGCGCCGCTTCTGGCGGGCTTCCTCGAATTCCGGACGGACCTCCAGAGCCGAGGCGCGCAGGGTGTCGCGGACCCGATCCCGGACGGCCGGATCCAGCTGGCCGATCAGCAGCATGGGCGAACCGCTGCGCGGCGGGCGGTGCTGGGCCTCGACCCGCTTCTCGACATGGGCGCGGGTGACAAGCACCGTGGCGCCCGCCGCGAGGGCGAACAGATTCAGGGCCACCGACACGGCCAGCACGCTCTTCAGCGCTTGCGATGTCATCCCAGCACCTCGGTGTCGTCCACGGCCAACAGCGACGCCTGATACAGGACTGCGTCAGCCTGGGCGTCGGCGGTCAGATGGGTGGTCATCATGACGCCGGCCACTACGCCCGCGCAGGCCGCGACGGCCCAGCCGGCGCCGAGCGCGAGGGCCAGACGGTCCAGCCACCGACGGCCTTCGCGCCGCGCCTTCAGCCCGGCCTCGACGGCGGACGCGACGACGCGGTCGCGCAGGGCCATGGACGGTTGGGCGGCGCGTGACAGGTGCAGCAGGGCGTCGACCGCGTCCGCCTCGGCCAGCGCGGCATGAACAGCGGCGGACCCGGCGGCGGCGAAAGCCTGGGCCTCGGCGCGCTCGTTCTCCGGCCAGCGCCGCGTATCGGCGCCGTAAGCCGCGATCAGTGCGAGAAACCGTTCCGACGTCATCACGCTCAAACTCCTTCAGCTCCTGGCCGGATATCGGCCAGGGCCAGTCTCAATGCCCGCCGTCCACGCGACAGCAGGCTTTCCAGCGCATCGACGCTGACCTCCATCAGGGCCGCAGCCTCGATATTGGTCAGTTCCTGATAGTGGCACAGAACCACCGCCTCGCGCTGACGATCGGGCAAATGCGCCAGCGCCAAGTTTACGCGCGTTCCGACGTCCGCCGCCATCAGGCCCCGATCCGGAGACGGCCCGTCGTCGAGCCTGTCCGGCGGCGCCTCGGTCGGAACCTCGCGCCGCCGGCGCAGCCGGTCGTAACAGAGGTTCAGACCCACCCGGTGCAGCCAGGTGTCGAACTTGGCCTGTCCCGGTTTCCAGCGGGGCGCCTGCTTCCAGGCCCTGAGCATGGCTTCCTGCGCCACGTCCTCGGCCTCGACGGCGTCCCCCAGCATGCGCTGGGCGAGCGCCAGCATGCGCGGCAGCTTGCGCGCCACCATGGCCTGAATGGCCGCCGGGTCGCCCTGACCTACGCGGCGCACCAGATCCTCGTCGGGGTCGGCGATCAACGCCAATCCGGCCCTCTCCCGTCGTTCGCGAAAGGGTCGTTCGGCCCATGACCGCCGCCCCGCCCATCATCCTTACTCCGAAGCGGGCGCCGGAGGCGACGCCTGCCTTTGCGCCTGACGGGCGGCGCGGCGTTCCGTCATGCGTTCGCGGCGCTGTTCACGGAAGGCCTGCCTGCCAGCCTGACGTTCGGCCGTCGTGACGAAGCCGTCGCGGTCGGCGTCCAGACGGGTAAAGGCCTGTTCGGCCTTGCCCTGAACCTCGGCGATCGAGATCGGGCCGCGGGACTCCATGCGCTGAGCGCGATGTGCCATCCGGGCGCCGCCGCGATGCATGCGGGCCGGACGGGCGGCGCGGTCGGCGCGGGCTGCACGCGGGGCGTCAAACTCGCCGCGGCTGATGGCGCCGTCGCGGTCGGCGTCCAGACGCTGGAAGCGGATGTCGGCGCGTTCGGCCCTGCGCGCCTGGAAGGCCGCGCGCATTTCCTCGGGGGCGACCGAGCCGTCGCGGTCGGCGTCGGCAACAGTCAGGCGGTCCAGCCGCCGCGCCACGAACTCGGCCTGGCTGATGCGGCCGTCGCCGTCTGCGTCGGCCCGCATGGCGTGTGGCTTGGCCGGCGCCTCCTGGGCAAGGGCGACGCCGCCTGCGGCGAGGGTCAGGGCGGCGAGGGCGCCCGCCAGAATGGTTTTTCTCATCAGATGATCTCCATGGCCGCCCAACGCGGCCGTTTCGTCCCTGTACGAGAGTGAAACGGACGCCGCGTCAGTCTCCGTCGTTGACGGCCGGCAAGGCGATTTCGAAAGCGGCCCGCGCCGCGATCCGGACTTGGGCCAGCTGCGCCTTCAGGGTCTCGAAATCGGCCATGCCGGCCGCCTCGGCCAGCCGGCTGCGGAAGCCCTCGGGCTCGTGATCCGGGTCGGGCTTGTCGTCGAAGGCGGCGCTGAGGATCTGGTTCAGCGCCTGCTGCAACCGCCAGGCGGACGCCAGGGCCGGTGCGTCCGACAGCGCTTCCAGGGTCGACACCGTCAACGCCTCTCCCGACGGCGCTCCGATCAGCTGACGGGTCTGGGCGACGAATTCGGCGTCGACCTGTCCGCCGGGCGCGAGCTTCAGGTCCCAGGCGCCCTGCCCCGGCCGCTCGCGGGCCATCAGGTCGCGCATGCGCCGGGCGTCGGCGGCGATGTTCACGCCCGGACGGGGCCGGCGCAGGATAGCCTCGATCGTGGCCTGCACCCGCGCCCCGAAAGCAGGATCGTCGGTCCAGACCACCCGCGCGCGGGTCAGGGCCATGAACTCCCAGGTGTCGCCCTCGTCAGCGTAATAGTCCTGAACGGCGTCCAGCCTCAGCGAGACCGGCCCCTTGGCCGCACCGGGGCGCAGCCGCATGTCGACCTCGTAGAGGCCGCCCTCGGCCGTATGCGCCGACAGGGCGGCGATCAGCCGCTGGGTGAAGCGGGAATAGAAGACGCCCGCAGCCCAGCCCTTGCCGTCCGACGCGGCGTCGGCGGGGGCGTCATAGACCGTCATCAGGTCGAGGTCCGAACTGGCGGTCATCTCGCGCGACCCGGCCTTGCCGAGGGCAATCACGGCCGCCGCGCCGCCGCCCAGGGTCCCGCCCTGACGCACGGCCTCGGCCATGGCGGCGGGGGCCAGGGCTGCGATGACCGCATCCGCGATGGCGGTATAGGCCCGGCCGGCGGCCTCCGGATCGGCGCGGCCGGTGAGGGTCTGGACGCCGACGCGGAACATCTGTTCGCGGTGCATGCGGCGGGCGACGTCGAGCGCCGCCTCGAAGTCAGGCGCCGCCGCGGCGTCGGTCAGAAGCTGGGCGACGACGCCGGAATCCTCATCGATAATCCGGGCGAAGCGGGCGTCCAGCATACTGTCCAGCGCCGCCGGATAGCGGCCCAGGGTGCGCGCCAGACGGGGTGCGAAGGCCATCACCCCCAGAACCTGCTCGAACAGTTTGGGCTGGGCGAGGAACAGGGCCTGGACCTGCACCCCGGCGCTGAGCCCGGCGAAGAAGACGGCGAACCGGCGGAAGGCCGCGTCCGCGGCTCCGGTGTCGGCCAGGATCGTGAGCAGGCGCGGGGCCAGTCTGGTGAACAGCTCGCGCCCGCGGGCCGACCGCGTCGCCGGGATGCGGCCGTGATGCCAGCTGCGGATCGTATCCGCTACGCCCGCCGGCTCGGCGAACCCCATCCGTTCGAGGGTCAGCAGGGTCTCCGGATCGTTTTCCACCCCGGTAAAAACCAGCGAGCCATAGGGAGACGACAGTTCCTCCTCGCCTTCAAATAGCTCGCCATATCGGCGGTTGACCCCGACCAGCAGGGCCTCGACCCGCGCGTCAAACGCGGCCAGATCGCCCTCCCCCGCCAGTGCAGCGACCGCCGCGCGGCGCGTCGGATCGACGGGCAGCGTGTGGGTCTGCTCATCGTCGAGCATCTGCACCCGATGCTCCAGATCACGCAGCGCCCCATAGGCGGCGGCCAGTTCGGCGCAGGCCTCAGGGCTGACGTGGCCCGCGTCGCGCAGCAGGGCGAGCGCCTCGACCGTGCGGGGGCTGCGCAGGACGGGATCGCGGCCGCCGAGGATCAACTGCTGGGTCTGGACGAAGAATTCGATCTCGCGGATGCCGCCGCGGCCCAGCTTCAGATTGGCGCCGGCTGCATCCAGCCCCTCGCCCGTCTTGTGAACGTGGATCTGGCGCTTGATCGACTGGATGTCGAGGATGGCGGGAAAGTCGAGGCTGCGGCGCCAGATGAAGGGCTGCAGGGCCCGGATGAAGTCACGCCCGGCGTCGATGTCGCCCAGCATGGCGCGCGCCTTGATGAAGGCCGCCCGCTCCCAGTTCTGGCCGACGCCTTCATAGTAGGACAGGGCGAAGGGCACGGCGACGACCGGCGGGGTCGAGGACGGGTCGGGACGCAGCCGCAGATCGACGCGGAAGACATAGCCGTCGCCGGTTCGCTCCTGCATCAGCGTCGACAGGGAATGGGCGATGCGGTCGAGAAATTTCTGCGGCTCGACTCCCTCGGCCAGCGCGCTTTCGACGGCCTCAGGGTCCCAGAACAGGCTGATGTCGATATCCGAGGAATAGTTGAGCTCGAAGGCGCCGTGCTTGCCCATGGCGAGGCCGAACAGGCCGGGGATCGGACCACGTGGATCGTCTGGCGCGGAGACCAGCTTGCCGCGCTCGCGCTGGTCGTAGGCGATGGCCCGCAACGCGGCCTGGGTCGAAGCGTCCGCGAAACGGCTGAGCGCGTCGGTGACGTGGTCCAGATTCCAGCCGCTGAGATCGGCCAGGGCGGTCAACAGGTGCAGTTCGGCCTTCAGACGACGCAACGGAGCCCGGATGTCATCCGCGCCACCCGTGAGGCCGTCGGTTTCGGAGAGAATGGCGGAAAGCCGCTTATGCTCGCCTTCCGTCAGCGTCTTGTAAAGGAGGTCGGGCCAGCGACGGGCCAGGCCGAACAGATAGGGGGAGGCGGCGAAAACCGGGGCCAGGGCGGGCCAGGCGCCATCGAGGACGGCGCGGCCGCCGCGTTCCTCGGCCTGTTCAGCAAGCCGTTCGTAGGCCCGATCCGCAGCAGCGGCGTCGATCACCGGGCCGCAGGGGATCAACCACTCCTCCAGACCGGGCTCGTCGTTCACGGCCCTTCCGCCGCCGGTAGAACCAGCGCGACCCTCAGCCCCGGTCCGAAGCCGCCGTAGGCGCCCGGACCCTCGTCGAGGATGATGCGGCCGCCGTGGGCCTCCATAACCGCGCCGACCAGCGACAGGCCAAGACCCGAGCCCGCCTCGGTGCGGCTGTTGTCCAGGCGCACGAACCGTTCGATGACCCGCTCGCGGTCGTCTTCGGGCACGCCCGGCCCCGTGTCGGTGACCGAGTATTCGATCTCGCCGGAGGAGCGCCGCCGGGCGCGCAGCATCACGGCCCCGCCGGTCGGGGTGTATTTGATGGCGTTGTCGATGATGTTGGCCAAAGCCTGGGCGAGGAAGGGCTGGTTGCCCTCGATCATCAGGCCGCGCTCGATCTCTGCCGAGAACTCCAGCCCCTTGTCCTCGCTGGCGGGCTCGTACAGCTCGGCCATGTCGGCGGCCAGATTCGCGGCGTCGAACACCTTGGCGTCCGGCGCGCCGCCGGCCTGAAGCCGGGCGATGGCCAGAACCGTGTTGAAGGTTTTCAGCAGGCTGTCGGCCTCATCGAGCGCCAGTTGCACCGCGTCGACGCCGTCGATCTTGCCCGCCTCGGCGTCCATCAGGGCCACCTCCAGCTTGGCCCGCATCCGGGTCAGCGGCGAGCGAAGGTCGTGGGCTATGGCGTCGCCTGCGTGCCGGATCGAGGCCATGGAGGCCTCCATGCGTTCGAGCATGACGTTCAGCCCGGCGCCCAGTTCGTCCAGTTCGTCGCCGGAATTGCGGACCGGGGCCCGCGCCTTGAGATCGCCCTCCTGCACCGCGGTGACCACGCGGGTGAGTCGGCCCATGGCCCGTTCGAGGTTGCGGCTGACCAGGAGGCCGCCGGCCAGACCCAGCAGCAGCACAATCCCCATGGCCGCCCACAAGGCCTGCGTCAGGCGCGCGAGATACGCCTCGGTGTCGCTGAGAGACTGGCCGACGAACAGCATGCCGCCGCCGCCAAGCCGCATCTGCACGCCGCGAACCTGGGGACGGGTCACGCGCCCCTCGGCGTCCGTCTCGGTGAACGGGAAGGTGATCCACTCCTGATCCGCCTGCAGGGTCTCGATCGGGAAGATGGTCAGGCTGCCGGTCACCTGGCTGCCGTCGGGGTTCTTGAGCAGGTAGAGAAAGGAGTTGTCGCGCAGCGTCCGGTCGATCAACTCCATGTTGAGCGCATCGAAACCGCGTTCCTTGTAGATGCCGGTCAGAACCCGCACCTCGCCGCGCACCTCCCGCTCGGCCTTGGTCCGCGCCTCGTCCGCGGAGGCGAAATAGACATAGGCCAGGATCGCGCTGGCCGCCGCGGCGAACATCGCAAGGAACAGCAGCGTCAGCCGGAACGGTGTGCGGCGAAAGAGGGAGGGAAGTTTCACTGGCTGGCGCTACGGCTCCAGCCGGTAACCCGCCCCGCGCACGGTCTGCAGCATGGCGTGATCGAAACCCTTGTCGATCTTGGCGCGCAGGCGGCTGATGTGGACGTCGATGACGTTGGTCTGGGGGTCGAAATGGTATTCCCAGACCTTCTCCAGCAGCATCGTCCTTGTCACTGATTGGCCAGCGTGGCGCATCAGGAATTCGAGCAGCTGGAACTCGCGCGGCTGCAGGTCGATCTCCTGACCGGCGCGGTGAACCGAGCGCGAGATCAGGTTCATCTCCAGATCGCCGACCTTGAGCATGGTGGCGACCGAGCCGGTCTCGCGGCGGCGCGACAGGGCCTCGACGCGGGCGATCAGTTCGGAGAAGGCGTAGGGCTTGACCAGATAGTCGTCGGCGCCGGCCTTCAGGCCCGTGACGCGGTCCTCGACCTCGCCGAGGGCGGACAGGAACAGGACCGGGGTCTGGTCTCCGTCCTTGCGCAAGGTCTCGACCATGCCGATGCCGTCGAGGCGGGGCATCATCCGGTCGACCACATAGACGTCGTAGCCGCCCTTCTGCGCCTCCAGCAGGCCGAAGGCGCCGTCGACGGCGTGGGTCGGCTCATGGCCCGCCTCGGTCAGGCCCCGGACCATCGCGGTCGCGGCCTCGGCATCGTCCTCGACCACCAGAATACGCATCGATCAGTCCCCCAAAACGAGAATCGCCGCCGATGTTAGCGCATCGGCGGCGATCCGGGCAGTTAAGGCTTATTCAGACTTCGGAAGGTCCAGCACGACGGGTACGCTGCCTCGTTCCGGCGTCCAGACGACGAGGAAGACGCCCGAGCGGTTGGCCCGGCGGGCGGCGCTGATCGCCGCTTCCAGGTCGGCGGGCGTGCGGATCGCGCTGGCCGGCCCGTTGGTGATGACGAAGCCTGGCCGAAACCTCAATTCGCCGACGGTGTCCTGGGCGGTCACCACAAGGCCGGTGATATTGGCCGGGATCGAGTAGCGGCGGCGAAGCACGTCCGACATAGGCGCGACGGTCAGGCCGCCCACCGAAACGCCGGCGCCCTCGGGCGCTTCCCGGTCGCCGGAGTCCGGCGTAGCCGGGCTGGCGTTCAGTTCAGCCTGCGACGGCCGCGCCCCGGCGCGAACGCTGATGGTCTGGAGACGGCCTTCACGCAGAACCTCAAGCCGCACGGTCTGGCCCGGCTCGACCGAGCCGATGCGCCGGGTCAGGTCATTGCTGTCGCGGACGGGCTGTCCGTTCAGGCGGGTGACGATGTCGTTGATCTGCAGCCCGGCTTTTTCGGCCGGTCCGCCGGGCGTGACCTGCCCCACCCAGGCGCCGGTGAAGCCGGAGCCCTGCCCCAGTGCCGTGATCTGTTCACGGCTCAGGTTCTGGATGCCGACGCCGAGATAGCCGCGGGCGATGCTCTCGCCGCGCATCAGGCGGTCGGTGATGGGTTTGGCGACCGTGGCCGGAATGGCGAAGCCGATGCCGACCGAGCCGCCCGTCGGCGAATAGATAGCCGAGTTCACGCCGATGACGCGGCCGTAGATGTCGAACGTCGGGCCGCCCGAATTGCCCCGGTTGATCGCGGCGTCGATCTGAAGATAGTCGGTGTAGGGCGTATTATTGTCGATGTCGCCGCGGCCGCTGGCCGAGACGATGCCCGCCGTGGCGGTGCCGCCCAGACCGAAGGGGTTGCCGACGGCGATGACCCAGTCGCCCACGCGGGGCTGGGCCGTCTCCTCGAAATTGACGAACGGGAAGTCCGTCCCCTCGACCTTGATCACGGCCAGATCGGTGTCCTCGTCGCGGCCCACCAGACGCGCCTCGAGTTCGCGTCCGTCGGCCAGCTTGACCATGATCTCGGTCGCGTCGGCGACGACGTGGTTGTTGGTGACGATGAAGCCGTTGGCGGCGATGAAGAAGCCCGAGCCGGCCCCCATGGCGGTCGCGCCGCCCTCGCCGTCCGCTCCGTCTTCACCTTCGGCCCCGCCCGGCGCGCCCGGGACGGGTACGGCTCCAAGGCCTGGGATCTGGATGAAGCCCTGGCGGCTGGCCACCCGCGTCTTGACGTCGATCTGCACCACGGCGGGCGCGACCTGGGCGAAGATGTCGGCGAAGCTGAGCGGGGCGCCCTGCGGCGGGGCGAAGGCGAGGCCCGCAGCGCCCGCGCTGGGCGCCAGCCGGCCGCTGACCCCGGCCACGGGGCCGGCTGCGGCTGTGGGCCAGTCGATCACGCCGCCCGCCGTGGCGGCGGCGGCGAAGGCCAGGCCGGCGACGGCCCCGAGCATGAATTCCTTGCGCTTCATCATGGAGTTCTTTGCGATCCTTTTCGGGCGCGAGACCGCCCGTTTCGACAATGGATATAGGACTGTGACCCGTTTCACCAACGCACCGCGCGATGATTGGCCGCATCGAACGTCAGTCGTCAGACGGCTTTGCGTCAGGATCGCGGCGATCCGCCTCGGCGGCGAGAATATCGGCCAAACGCGCCTCTTCCGCGACCGAGAGCGCCGGCGCGTCCTCGCGGCGGCGCCGCGCCAGCGCCAGCAGCCCGATCCCGACACCGATCAGCGCCGCCAACGGTCCGAACCACAGCAGCCATGTCGCGGCGCGAACAGGCGGCTTGAACAGGACGAAGTCGCCGTAGCGGCGCACCAGATCGTCGCGAACCTGCGCATCCGTCCGGCCCGCGGCGATCTCCTCGCGCACCAGTTGCCGCATGTCGGCGGCGATGCCGGCGGGGCTGTCGGAGATGGCCTCATGCTGGCAGACGACGCAGCGGATGTCGGCGAACAGGGCCTTGGCGCGGGCCTCCTGAGCGGCGTCGGGCAGCGGCCGGTCGGGCGCGGGCGGGGGTTCGGCGGCCATCAGCCCCACGGCGGCCAGGGCGATGAGCAAGGCGCGCTTCACGCCGCCGCCTTCCGCTTGCCGACGCCCAGCCTCAGCCGGCGGTCCAGCAGGGACAGCACCCCCGCCAGAGCCATGATCGTGGGGCCGAGGAAGATCAGCCGCGCCCAGGGATTCCACCAGACGCGGACGCTCCACGCGGGGGCGCTGGCGGCGGTCTGGCCGCGCTCGCCCAGCACGACATAGACATCGTCCAGACCCCGGAAATCCAGCCCGACCTCGGTCGTGGTCTGACCGCCGGCGGGGAAGAAGCGGCGCTCGGCGGTGACGACGCGCGGGGCGCCGCCGCCGCGCAGGGAGACGGTCAGCTTGCCCTGTTCCGCCAGATAGTTGGGGCCCTCGACAATGCGGACATCGTCCAGCCGGACGCTGTAGCCGCCGGCTGTCACGGTCTCGCCGATCGCCACCGTGCGCGCCGCCTCGATGCGATAGCCGGTCTCGACCACGGCTCCGAGCACGAACACCCCCAGCCCGGCGTGGGCCAGAACCGTGCCCCATGCGCCCAGGGGAAGGCCGCGCGCGCGGCGCAGGCTCTCGCCCGGGCTGACACGAAACAGCCGGATGCGCTCTACGATTTCGGCCAATGCGCCGAGCACCAGCCAGCCGCCGAGACCGATCCCGGCGGCCGACAGGGCCTTGCGCGGTTCAAACGCCATCCAGCCAGCCAGCGCGACCAGAAGCGCCAGCCCGGCCGCGACGGCCAGACGCTGGCCCACGCCCTTCAGATCGCCGCGCTTCCACGCCAGCAGCGGCCCGGCGGGCAGGATCAGGAAGGCGACGGCCATCAGGGGGACGAAGGTCAGCGCGAAATACGGCGGGCCCACCGAGATGGTCGCGCCGTTCATGGCCTCGAGGATCAGCGGATAGAGGGTGCCCAGCAGGACGGTGGCGCAGGCCGCGGTCAGGAACAGGTTGTTGAGCACCAGCGCGCCCTCGCGGCTGACCGGCGCGAACTGGCCCCCGCCCGTCAGGCGCGGCGCCCGCCATGCGAACAGAGCGAAGGCGGCGCCGGCGGTGACGCCGAGAATGGCCAGCAGCATCAGGCCGCGCTCGGGATCGACGGCGAAGGCGTGGACGCTGGTCAGCACGCCGGAGCGCACGAGAAAGGCCCCCAGCATGGAGAAGGTAAAGGCCAGCAGGGCGAGGAAGGTCGTCCAGCCCGCCAGGGCGCCTCGCCGCTCGGTGACCACCGCGCTGTGCAGCAGCGCCGCCCCGGCCAGCCATGGCATGAAGCTGGCGTTCTCGACCGGGTCCCAGAACCACCAGCCGCCCCAGCCCAGTTCATAGTAGGCCCAGAAGGCGCCGAGGGTGATGCCGGCGGTCAGGAAGGCCCAGCTGGCCAGCGCCCACGGCCGGACCCAGCGGCCCCATGCGGGCCAGAAGCTGGCGTGGGCGCGGCCCTCAATCAGGGCGGCGACGGCCAGCGAGAAACAGACCGAAAACCCGACGTAGCCGCAGTAGAGCAGCGGCGGATGGAAGGCCAAGGCCGGGTCCTGCAGCAGCGGGTTCAGCGACGCGCCCTGGAAGGGGGCGGGGTTCAGCCGCTCGAACGGATTGGAGGTGAAGACGGCGAAGGCGAGGAACAGCACGCCCAGCAGGCCCTGCGTGGCGATGGCCGAGCTCTTCAGCCCGAACGGCAGGTTGCGGGCCCGCGCCAGCGCCGCCCCGAACACCGTCAGGACCAGGCACCACAGCACGAGCGAGCCTTCGTGGCTGCCCCAGGCGGCCGCCACCTTGTAGAGCATCGGCTTGTCGGTATGGCTGTTGGCCGCGACGTTGGCGACCGAGAAGTCCGACACCGTGAAGGCGAAGATCAGCGCGCCGAACGCGACGGCGACGGCGACGGCGGCAGCGATGGCCGCGCCGATGGCGGCGCCCGCGAGCACGGGACTGCGGCGCATCCGGCCCGCCGCAGCCATGGCGGTCTGCAGCACCGACAGGGCCAGCGCGAGCACGAGGGCGAACGCGCCCGTTTCGACGATCATGAGCGGGGAGCCCCCGCCATCGGACTGGCCTCGGGCCGCCATTCGCCCTTGGCCTTCAGACGGTCGGCCACTTCACGCGGCATGTAGTTCTCGTCGTGCTTGGCCAGCACCTGGGTGGCGCGGAACGAGCGGTCGGGCTGGAAGGCCCCCTGAGCCACAACCCCCTGCCCCTCGCGGAACAGGTCAGGCAGGTCGCCCTGATAGACGACCCGCGTCGCGGCGACATTGTCGGTGACCGAGAAGACGACTTCGCCCGCTGGTCCGCGCTGGACGCTGCCGGCCTCGACCAGACCACCGAGGCGGACGACACGACCAGCCGGCGCCTTGGCCTCGGTCGCTTCGGACGGTGAGAAGAAGAAGGTGACGCTGTCGCGCATGGCGTACAGCGACAGGCCGACGGCGAGCGCCAGCACCGGCGCAACGGCCGCAAAGACCCACAGACGACGCCGCGCCTTGGGCGATTTCGGAAGCCAGCTCATGCGGCGGGCTCCATCGTGACCAGCCGGCGTTCCAGATCGATGCGGCGCGGATCGGAGGGATCCAGCGTCGCGATCAGGGGAGCCCACATGGTGCGGACCGTCGCAAGGTCGCCGCGCGCCATGGCCGCTTCGCCAAGGAAGTAGCGCGCGCCGAGCTGGCCGGGATCGCGGCGCAGGGCCTGGGCGAAGGCCGCCTCGGCGTCGCCGTCGACCTTGCCGCCGTTGGCGCGGACGAGGCTCTCGCCCAGCCGCGCCCAGCTCTGGGCGTCGTCCGGCTGAAGCGCCAGCGCCCGGCGGAAGGCCGAGGCCGCGCCGATCGGGTCCGCGGCTTCGAAGCGCGCCGCGCCCAGCATGGTCAGGGCCTGATGATCCTCGGGCCGTTCGCGCACGATCCGCGCCGCGACCGCCGCGATCTGGGGCGCCTCGAGCGTGTCCAGTTCGGTCGCCCACTGGTCGACGCGGCGCTCATAGGCCTGATCCGGCAGGCCGGGCGTTCCGAAGGCGGCGTAAACCCCAAGGGCTGTCGCCGCCGTCACGCCGATGCCCGCCAGCACCACAAATCGGTCCTTCGGACCCGCGCGGACGGGGATGGTCTCGCGTTCCGCCGACAGGATGCGGCGGCCGGCCTCCGCGCGGGCGGCGGTCCAGCCGGCCTCGTCGAGCAGACCGCGCGCCTTCAGCCGGTCCAGCTCGGCCAGTTCGGCGGCCGCGGCCATGCCGGCGACGTGCTCGCCGTCGTCGGCGCCGCGCCGCGCGCCGGCCAGCACCAACAGGCCGGCGAGCGCCGTGACCAGCGCCGTCATGATCCAGAAAACCGTCATCGGCCTGCGCTGTAGCCGATCAGGCGGCCCGCGACGAGGCCTCGCCTGCCCCGGAGGGGCCTGCGGCGACCGCGGCCCGACGCCGCACCGTGCGGGCGGCTTCAGTCGCGGCGATCAGATCCAGACACTGGGCCGTGAAGGCCGTGATCTTCATGGCGCGGGCCTCGTCAGGCGCCTCGCCGTCATTGATCATACGCAGAACCTGATCCGCATAGTCTGTGAGCCGGGCGGTCAGGGCCTCGACCAGAGCCTTGCGGTCAGACTCGCAGCCGAAGGTCGAAGCCGGCCCCCGCACCGAACCGACCAGCCGCAGCAGACTACGCGCGGCCAGCACGATGTCGCCGTCGATCGGCGCGTCGAGCTGCGGGGCGTTGCGCGTCATTCGGCCGCTGGTCTGGACCCGTTCCCATGGCAGCGCCTGATCCACCGCCTTGTCGGCCGCGCGCAGCAGCCCGGAAAGCCGGCCGGCGATCAGCACGCGGCCGTCCCGCACCGACTTGCCCCAGACGCTCTGCGGATTGAGCGTCAGCGTCACATCCAGCTCGGCCAGCACATTGGCGCACCAGGTCAGGTCGGCGATCACGTCCTTGACCCGGGCGATATCGGCGGCGGGCCTGAAGGCGGCGATCCGGGCCGCGCGCTGGTCGACGCCCGCGATCAGCCGGTCGACGAAGCCGGCCAGCTCCGAGGCGCTGAGGAAGTCCTCCTGCTCGACGGCGCTCGAACTCTGGGTCAGGACGCGCAGGATCAGGACCGCGTCCTCCAGATGGGAGAACAGGATTTCCAGCACCCGCTGGCTTCCGTCCGGTCGAATGCCCGCGCAATCCTTGAGCAGCAGCCTCAGTTCGGCGATCTGATCCCCATCGGGGCGTTTCAGCCAGACCTCCAGCGAAGGCAGCCCGCCCCGCGCCTTGTGGGACAGGTCCAGACAGGCGGCGAGATCCTCGAGGCCGGTCAGCCGCGCCGGCTCGTTTCCGCCGGGCCAGATCAGATCGGGCTTGTCGCGCACGATGGCGGCGGCGGCCAGGCAGATGCGGTCGGCGACCATGACGGACGGTTCTTCGCCGTCGAGACGAGGCAGCAGTTCGGGTTCGCGGGCGCTGGCGGCCTTCCACAGGCGCGCCAGAACCGCCGGCGGGAAGGTCAGGGCCTCCACGCCATCGGCGCGTGCGCGGAACATCGGAACCAGCGGGGCCATGACGAACTGGCGGCGCATGCGGTCGCGCTGCTCGTCCGTCAGCATCATGCGCAGTTCGGCCGCCCGGCCTCCGGGCAGGGGCGCGACGGCGGACGCCACGGTCCTGAGCATGGCGTCCGGGCACCGCTCCAGCAGGGCGGCGAGCGCAACCTTGTGGGCGACAGTCAGCCCCGACATTCAACAATCCCTTGGCCGGAAAACGCCGACCGTCTGCCAGCATGCAGGGTCAGGGTTAACAAGCGTTATTCAGGGGCCCGCGATCAGGCCTCGGCGGCGGGCAATTCCAGCAGCACCTTCAGCCCGCCCATATCGCTGTCGGCGAGGGTGACGCGGCCGCCGTAGGCCCGCGTCAGCTCGACCACGATCGACAGGCCCAGACCCGACCCCGGCGTGGTCTCGTCCATGCGCGCGCCGCGTTCCAGGGCGGCCTCGCGCTGCTCTGCGGGCAGGCCCGGACCATCGTCCTCGACCACCACCACCATCTGGCCCAGCCCCGTGGGACCGGCCGAGATGCGCACGCGGCGCTTCGACCATTTGCAGGCGTTCTCGATCAGATTGCCGAGGATTTCCTGCAGGTCCTGCCGCTCGCCGCGGAAGCCCAGTTCGTCGGGCGCGCGCCAGTCGATCTCGACGCCCTTTTCCTCAAAGACCCGCTCCAGCATGACCGCCATCTCGTCCAGCACCTCGGCGATGGGCGTGCGCTCGCCCAGCAGCTGGGCGCGGGCTGCGGCGCGGGCGCGGCGCAGGTGGTGATCGACCTGGGCCTTCATGACTTCGGTCTGTTTGCGCACCAGATCGGGCAAGGGCCCGGTCTGCGTCCCCGCCTCGGCCAGCATGACCGACAGGGGCGTCTTCAGCGCATGGGCCAGGTTGCCCACATGGGTTCTCTGGCGTTCGACGGTTTCCTGATTGTGGTCCAGCAGCCGGTTGACCTGTTCGGCCAGCGGCTGGATTTCGAGCGGATAGTTGCGGGCGATGCGGGCGCTGCGCCCCTTGCGCACGTCGGCGATCTCGTTGCGCAGGGCGAACAGGGGGCGCAGGCCGATCTGGACCTGCAGGAAGACGGCGATCACCAGACCGGCCCCGAGAATCAGCAGGGCGGTCCAGGTGACGGTCGCGAACTGTCGGGTGTCGTCCTCGATGTTGGTCTGGTCGACCGCCGCCATGAAGACCAGCGGTTCGCTGCGCCCGGGCAACGACTTCAGGCTGGCGGCGACGCGCAGCGGCTGGCGCAGCGGGGGGCGCAGGAAGCCGGGATCGTTGTAGCTGATAATCGTGCCGGTGGCGGCGCGAAGCTGGGCTGGAAGGTCATGCGGCACGGCCAGCCGTTCGCCCGCCAGCGAGGGCGACCCGGCGATGAAACGCAGGCGGTTGTCGTCATCCAGTTCCGCGACGGCCCAGTATTCCCCGGACAAGGCCCGGTTCATCTTGGCGTCACTGATTTGCGCCACGACGACCCCGTCAGGCGTGGCGTTGGTGGCGACCACCACCTCATCAATGGTGTCGGCCAGCATGTTCCCCAGCCGGCGCAGCGCGGATTCCTTGTACTGGGTGGTCAGCGTCCAGCCGGTCAGCATCAGGGCGATGACGATCCAGGCCGAGGCCAGCCAGATCAGGCGGCGGGTCAGACTCTTGCCCGGGCGGCCGAACCAGCGGCCCCAGGTCCGGGCGGCTTCCGGAGCCGCTTCGCCCCCCGCCCCGTCGGTCACGCCGCTTCGGACTCCCCGGCCAGAGGCGTCAGGCGATAGCCGAGGCCGCGCACGGTCTCGATGCGGTCCGACCCGATCTTCTTGCGCAGACGTCCGACGAACACCTCGATCGTGTTGGAGTCGCGGTCGAAGTCCTGATCGTACAGGTGCTCGACCAGCTCGGTTCGGCTGATGACCCGGCCCTGGTGCATCATCAGATAATGCAGCAGCCGGTATTCCAGCGAGGTCAGGCGCAGGGGCTCGCCGTTAACCGTGGCGCGGGCCGCGCGCGGGTCGAGCCGAAGCCCGCCGCACGACAGCGTCGCCGATGCGATGCCGGCGGAACGGCGCAGCAGGGCCCGCAGGCGGGCCAGCAGTTCCTCGGTGTGGAAGGGCTTGGTCAGATAGTCGTCGGCGCCGGCGTCGAAGCCGGACACCTTGTCCGACCAGGCCCCGCGCGCGGTCAGGATCAGCACGGGCGTGGTCTTGCCGTCGCGGCGCCAGCGTTCCAGCACGGAAACGCCATCGATCTTGGGCAGGCCGAGATCCAGAACCACGACGTCATAGGGCTCGGTGTCGCCGAGGAAATGCGCTTCCTCGCCATCCGCGGCGTGATCGACGGCATAGCCGGCATCGCCCAGGGCGAGTTTCAGCTGGCGCGACAGATCGACGTCGTCCTCGACAAGCAGCACGCGCATTCAGCGTTCTCCGATGACCCGGCCGGTGCGGCCGTCAACCATGATGTCGGCGATCCGGCCGCCGGGATACTCCCAGCGGACCACGATCGTCCCCCCCCGGTCGCTGGCGCCCAGGAAACGGCCCGGACGACCCGACGAGGCGCGTTGCACGGCGTCGCCGATGCTGACCCGGGGGCGCTCCTCCCGCGGAGGACGTTCTTCCTGCTGCTGCTGCCGGTCGGCGCGCGGACCACGGTCCTGCGCAACCGCTTGCGACAGGGGCGCTGCGGCGATCAGGGCGGCAAGTCCTATGGCGGAGAAGCGGATCATGGACCGAGGTTTAGTCTCCAGCCTCTGAACGCGGGCTGAACGGGCAGCATAGACATGTTTTACGATTCCGCGCCGCCCCTCGCGCGGCCGTCAGACAACCTCTCCCCACGAAAGCAGGGCGCGTTACGACGATTTCACGCCGATGAACGGTAGCTGACACAGCCCGTTCAGGCGGGGCTCACGTGGTAAATGCTTTCTTCGTCTCAACGCCCGGCCACCCCGGTCCAGCGTGAACCGCCAAGGAGACGACAGATGAAAAAGTTTCTCATCCCCGCCATCGCCCTGGCCGCGGCCTCCGTCGCGGTCCCCGCCATGGCCCAGAACTACGGCTCGCAGGATCGCGGCCGCTACGAACAGGACCACCGCGGTGATCGCGGCGACCGGTACGAGCGGGACAACCGCGGCGGCTGGCAGTCGATCGCCCAGCGCAAATACCAGCTGGACCGCCGGATCGACAACGGTCTGCGCAATGGCTCGCTGAGCCGCCGCGAGGGCGTACGTCTCAAGACCGAGCTGAATGCGCTCGTCCGTCTTGAGTACAGCTACCAGCGCGGCGGGCTGAGCGCCCGTGAACGCGCCGAGCTGGACCAACGCTACGACCGTCTGTCGAGGCAGGTCCGCGAAGAGCGCCGCGACCGCGACGGCCGCCGCTACTAGGGCCTGACCTTCCTCCCCGGAGGTCCGAGGGCGCGATCCGAAAGGGTCGCGCCCCTTTTTCTTACGCGGGGAGGCGCAGCCGGCTCTCGATCACAGTGACCGCCTGCCCTCGCAGCAGCACCCGGTCGCCGCGCACCTCGGTCTCGATCTCGCCGCCCCGCCCCGGAAACACCTGCCGGAAACGCACGACCGGACCGCCCAGCCTGTCCGCATACAGCGGCCCGAGGATGCAGTGCGCCGAGCCCGTGGCCGGATCCTCATCGATGCCGCAGCCCGGCGCGAAGAACCGGTCGACGACATCCACGTCGTCGGACGCGTCGGCCAGGGCGCAGACGATCACCTGCCCGCCTTCCCCCGCCTCGCCCTGGATGGCGGCCAGAGCGCGAATGTCCGGCGAAACGGCGCGGACGGCTTCGGCGTCGGCCAGAACCGCGACCAGATACCGGCCGGCCCAGACCTCGACCGGCTGGACGCCCAGCGCCTCGGTCAGGCCGGCGGGGGCGGTCGCGCAGCGGCGCGGGGGATCGGCCGGAAAGTCCATTTCGTATCCCGCGACCGCGCGGCCGACCATCAGCGGCCCCGAGCGGGTGTCGAATGTCACCGTCCCGCCCTCGAGCCCCGCCTCCGCCATCAGCACATGGGCCGAGGCCAGGGTGGCGTGACCGCACAAGTCGACCTCCCTGCCCGGCGTGAACCAGCGCAGACCGAAGCGCGCCGGCTCACCCGTCCTCAGCAGGAAGGCGGTCTCGGCCTGATTATTCTCCTTCGCCAGCGCCTGCATCCAGTCGTCGGACGGCCACCGGTCAAACGGCTCGACCACACAGGCCGGGTTGCCCTTGAAGGGCTCGGAAGCGAAGGCGTCGACGGTCCATTGGCGCATCAGGCTTGCTCCGGTCCGATCACGGTCAGTTCGGGCCAGCGCTCCCGTGCTCGCTCGATCACCCGCGGCCAGTCCTTCGCCACGCCCCGGTTCGGATTGGGCCGCAAGGTCAGGGCGAAAATGTCGTCCAGCCCGAACGGCGCGGCCACGCTGATGGCGTCATCCTTCTCCAGCCGCACGCCGACCGCGAAAGCTGGCGCCACGAACCGTTCCAGCGCCTCGTCAGTGCCGGCAAGCGGCTCGTAGGGCTCGCCGAAATGCGCCGGGAACCAGATCGGCACCCGGGCCTGATTGCGCACCTCCACCGTGCTGCGGAACGGCTCGTCGAAGGCCGCCGCGACGCGCTTGATAATCACGTCCTCGGCGTCCCAGCTGGTGTCGGGATCGTAGTAGCCGACATCATAATCGCGCACGCCATACCCCGCAGGACGACCGGTCAGGGCGTTCCAGACGCTCTGGTAGACGGCGCCGGAGAATATCCGCCAGTCCGGCAGGTTCTGATCTCGCACGCCTTTCAGCACATGCATCAGGCCGGGATCGGCGCGGACGATCTCGACCAGCCGCGCTTCCAGATCGCTCATCCCTCGCGCCTCATCGGCCATCCGTGGTCCAGCGGCCCGTGCCCCGCGCCCAGGCCCGGCGCGCGGCGGATGGCCTCGGCGACATAGGCCCAGGCCTCGGCCACGGCGGCCTCCAGCGGCAGGCCCTTCGCGAGCCCCGCCGCGCAGGCGCTGGCGAGCGTGCAGCCCGTGCCGTGAGTGTGGCGGGTGTCGACGCGCGGACCTTCCAGCAGGGTTTCGCCGCTCGGAGTGACAAGCACGTCGATCACCGTCTCCCCCGCAATATGCCCGCCCTTCATCAGCACCGCCTGCGCGCCCAGCCCCAGCAGGAATTCCCCCGCCCGGCGCTGCCCGTCCAGATCGACGACGTCGAGCCCGGTCAGGGCCTCGGCCTCGGGCGCGTTCGGCGTCAGCAGGGCGGCGCGGGGAATCATCAGCGACTTGACCGCCGAGACGGCGTCCTCGGCCAGCAGGCTGTGCCCGCCCTTGGCGACCATGACCGGATCGACGACGGCAGGGACCGTCCAGCTGTCCAGAATGGCCGCGACCCGTTCCACCACCTCCCGCGAACCCAGCATCCCCGTCTTGATCGCGTCGGCCCCGATATCGTCCAGCACGGCCCGCGCCTGCGCCTCGATCAGGTCCAGCGGCAGCGGATGGACGCCGTGGACGCCCAGGGTGTTCTGCACGGTGATGGCGGTGATGGCGGTGGCCGCATAGCCGCCCATGGCGGTGACCGCCTTGATGTCGGCCTGCACCCCCGCCCCGCCGCCCGAATCCGAGCCGGCGATGATCAGGACGCGTCCGAGGGGGGAAGTCATCCCCGCTGGATGGCCAATCTGCGCCGAAACGGCAAGTTGGATTGTATATTGCGTTTCATCTATATTGCCGTTAAACGATCTTCATGCACGCCGCCCTTCAAGCCCTGTCCGAGCCGCACCGGATGTCGATCCTGTCGATGCTGGCCGACGGCGAGCGGCCCGCCGGCGACTTCGTCGACGCCCTGCCCATCAGCCAGCCGACGGTGTCCAAACACCTGTCGGTGCTGCGCGAGGCCGGGCTGGTGACCGTGCGCAAGGACGCCCAGCGGCGGATGTACCGCCTCAACCCCGCCCCGCTGGCCGAACTGGACAGCTGGCTGTCCCGATATCGCAGCATGTGGAGCAACAAGCTCGACGCGCTGGAGGCGCATCTCGACAAGGAGTTTCCCCAATGACCGAAACCCTGAACCCCGTCCGGCTGGACGCCGACGCCGGGACCTGCCGCCGCATCGACGGCGGTTGGGAGATCCGCTTCGAGCGCCGCCTGCGTCACTCCCCCGAGCGGGTGTGGAAGGCGCTGACCACCGGCGACGGCCTGGCCTGCTGGCTGGCCGAGGCCGACATCGAGGCGAAACCGGGCGGGCGTATGGAGCTGAATTTCCGCCAACCCGACCACGACTTCATGCCGGATGTCCCGGAGAAGCGCCGCCAGTCGAACGAGGTGCTGGTGGTCCAGCCCTTCAGCCGGTTCGAACACACCTTCGGCAGCAATCCGGACTCGGTCGTCTCGTGGCGACTGGAGCCGGACGGCGACGGCACGCATCTGACGCTGGTGCACCGCGTGCCGGAATCGTGGGCCGACGCGCGCAAGAACATGCTCGGCGGCTGGCATCATCACATGGAGGGTCTGGACGACGCGGTGCGCGGCGTTCGCCATCCGTGGTCGTGGGATCGCTGGTTCGCCCTGCGCGACACCTACGCCGCGAAGCTGGAGGGCGCGGCGTGACGGCTCCGGTCGCACAGGCCGGCATGCTGATCCGGCGGCCGGTCGGCGAGGTGTTCGAGGCCTTCGCCGATCCGGGGGTGACATCGCGCTTCTGGTTCACCCGGGGATCGGGGCGGCTGGAACCCGGTGTGCGGGTCCGCTGGGACTGGGAGATGTACGGCGTCGGCACGGATGTGTTGGTCAAGGCGGTGGAGCCGGGACGCCGCATCCTGATCGACTGGGACACAGCCGACACTCCCACGGAAATCGAATGGCTGTTCGAGGATCGGGATGGCGCTGCCTTCGTCACCGTCGAGAACCGCGGCTTCGAGGACAGCCCGGCGGGCGTCGCCAGGGCCCTGGATTCCACGGGCGGCTTCAACCTCGTCATGGCCGCCGCAAAGGTCTGGCTCGAGCACGGGATCGATCCCCGCATCGTCGAGGATGCGCACGCCGCCCAGCGTCGCCCGGACTGGAAGGGGCGGTCATGAGCGCGCCCGCCGTTCGCGTCGAAAAGCATTTCCGCCATCCGCGCGAACGCGTGTTCGACGCCTTCCTCGATCCCGCCCGCGTCGGGCAGTGGCTGTTCCACACGCCCGAGGGGGTGATGGAGCAGACCGACTACGATCCCGTCGTCGGCGGATCGTTCGCCATCTTCGAGCGACGCGGCGCCGACCTCGCCCGGCATTTCGGCCGGTTCGTCGAGATCAGTCGCCCCGACCAGATCGTGTTCGACTTTTGGGTCGACGAGGCGCCGGAAGAACCGACCCGCGTCAGCGTGACCTTGACGGCAGACGGCGACGGCTGCCGCGTCGTCCTGAGCCACGATCTGCCCCCGGCGTGGGCGGCGTATGCCGATCGCAGCGCCGCCGGCTGGACGATGATCCTGGACAGCCTGGAACGGGTGACGGAGCGATGAGCGCGAACTGGCTGGACCAGCTGGTCGGCGAATGGACCTTCGAGGGCCGCAGCATCCCTGACAGTCCGGATCATCGCCGGACCGGCACGGAGATCGTCACTCGCCGGAGCGCGTGGATCGTCATCGAGTCCAGCGACGAGGTTCGTTTCCAGCTCGCTCTTGATCCGGCGACCGGGAAGGTCACGGGCGATTTCGTGAACTGGAGCGAGCCGCACCTGTGGACCTATGACGGCGCGGTCGAGGACGGCAGGCTTCACATGCGCAGCCGCGGCCCAAGCTTCGATGTCGAGGGCGAGGAGACGGACTATGACGACGTGTTCGAGATCATCTCCTCGAACGAGCGCCGCCTGACCGGCCGTCTCAGGGGTCAGGACGGGCAGTGGCGCGACTTCACCGTCACGAACTATCGCCGCAAGGCCTGAAAGGAGACGCCCGATGATCACCACCGCCGCACCCTTCCTGATGTTCCAGGGCCGATGCGAAGAGGCTCTGACCTTCTATGTCCAGGCCATTCCGGGCGCCCGGATCGCAGCGCTGGACAGGAAGCCCGACGGCACGGTGGCCATGGCGCGGCTGTCGATCGCGGGGCTCAAGATCATGGCCAACGATTCCCCGCCCGTACACGATTTCGACTTCACGCCGTCGACCTCGACCTTCCTGACCGTCGACAGGGCCGAAGAGGTGGACGCACTGGCGGCGGCGCTGGGCGAGGGCGGAAAGCTGCTGATGCCCGTCGACAACTACGGCTTCTCGCAACGGTTCGGCTGGGTGCAGGACCGGTTCGGCGTGTCGTGGCAGATCAACCTGCCCTGAGGACCGGGTGTCAGCATGACGGCCATTGACCACGACGCGTATATCGCCGGCGCGCCAGAGCTGTTTCGCCCCATGCTGCGTCAGCTGCGCACCGGACTGTCGCAGGCGCTGCCGGACGCCGAAGAGGTCATCATGTACGGCATGCCCGGATTTCAGATCGGAGGCACGATCGTCGCGGGATACGCCGCCTTCAGCAAACAGTGCGGTCTGTATGTCGATCCGGGGGCGATCGCCGCTCATGCCGGCGAGATCGCATCCCTGAAACTGAAGGCGACGAAGACAGGCGTTACGTTCTCGGTCAGCAGGCCGATCACGCCCGAACTCGTCGAGTTATTGGCTGTGAGTTCGCGCCGTGAAAAGGGGCTCTAGGACCTTCCTGCCTCGGTTACCGCAGCCTGCACCTTCAGCGCCTGCACCGTCTCCCGCACGTCGTGGACGCGGATGATCCCCGCACCTCGCCGTGCGGCCTCGAGCGCCAGCGCCAGCGAGCCGCCGAGACGGTCCCCTGCATCGGACGCGGTCGGATCGATCGACTGGATCGTACGCTTGCGGCTGGCCCCGTAAAGCACCGGGAAGCCCGCCGCCGCCAGCCGGTCCAGTTGCGCCGTCAGGGCGAGGTTATGCGCCGCCGTCTTGCCGAAGCCGATGCCGGGATCGAGCCAGATCCGGTCGCGCGCCACGCCGGCGGCCATCGCCTCCCTGGCCCGGGCGGTCAGCCAGTCCCCGACCTCGGCGACCACGTCGGCATAGGCCGGCGCATCCTGCATGGTCCGCGGCTCGCCCTTCATGTGCATCAGCACGACGTCGCAGCCGAGCGCGGCAGCCGTTTCAAGACTATCCGGCGCATGGCCCAGGGCGGTGACGTCGTTCCACATCGTCACCCCGACGGCGACGGCGGCGCGGGCGACCTCGGGCTTCATGGTGTCGATGCTGATCGGTCCAGTCCAGCCGGCGGCGCGCAGGCCCTCAATGACCGGGACGGTGCGGGCGATTTCCTTGCCCACCTCCACGGGTTCGGCGCCCGGACGGGTGCTTTCGCCGCCGATATCCAGGATGTCGGCGCCCTGCTCCGCCAGCATCAGGCCGTGCGCCACCGCCGCGCTCGCCGAGACCAGCCGCCCGCCGTCCGAGAAGCTGTCCGGCGTGACGTTGACGATGCCCATGACGCGGGGACGACTCATTCGTCCTTGCCTCCGATCAGGCTGCCCAGGGCGTCGAGATAGGCCGAGAACGCGTTGCGCCCCGCGTCGGTGATCGACACCCGGGTCAGCGGCTTGTTGTCCTTGAAGCTCTTGTCGATGGCGACATAGCCGGCCTTTTCCAGCGTCTTCAGGTGCACCGACAGATTGCCCTGGGTGGCCTCCAGCACGGTCTTCAGCTCGGTGAAATCGGCGGCGTCCGAGTCGGCCAGATAGACCATGATCCCCAGCCGCATGCGGCCGTGGATGACGTCGTCGATCCGTCCGAGGTCGGCCAGCCCCATGGATCAGGCCGCCTTCGGTCCGGCGCGGGCGTCGCGGAACATGACCCAGCCCGGCAAGGCGAACAGCAGGAACAGGGCGACGGTGCAGACGCCGAGATACCAGAAGGGTTCGCGCACCAGCACGCCCAGCGCCACCGCCGTGGTCCAGCCGCCCAGCGCCGTGGCCAGCATCCAGCCCTTCCGCTTCAGCGTCCAGGCCATGTACCAGGCGGCGGCCTGAAGGGCGAAGACGATGGCCGCGTAATAGAGCCAGATGGCGAAGTCGTTGTCGCGCACGGCGCCGACGCCGAAGACGATGATCACCGCCGCATTGGCCATGCCCGTGGCGCTGAAGGCGGCGCTGAGCGTTCGGGCGGCCATCGGCCCGCGGTTGGCGACGCCGGCCTTGCGGTCCTTCAGGATCGCCCAGGTCAGGACGGCGAGGAAGCTGACGGTGATCCCGACGACAAAGGCCAGATTGGCGAGGTCGGGCCAGCGAACGAGCCCCACCACCTGGCCGACATGGAACAGGCACTGCAGGCCGTACAGCAGCCCGCCGGCCAGGTAGGAGACCGCCAGCGTCAGCGGCGGGCGTCCGGCGCCCTCGACGATCGAGCGCATGAAGGCGAGATCGTCCTCGGGGGAATACAGTTTCGGCTTGGCGGGCATGGCGATTCTCCGGGGCCGGCTCGCCCATGGCGTGGACGAGCCGGCGGGTATTGGCAAGCTATTCGGCAGGGGCCAGCGCCGGCTGCGGCGGACGGCGCCAGGGCACGCGGCGGCCATTCAGCCAGCGGCCGACGAAGGTGTGGCGGACGAGCAGTTCATAGGTCAGCAGACTGACCGCCATGGTCCCGCCGATGACCACGGTCAGCTTCACGAACCAGGGCCAGGTCTGGTTGATCACCAGAATCTGCCCGACCATCACCAGCGGCAGGTGGACGATGTAGATCCAGTAGGAGGCGTCGGCGAGATAGCGGCGCAGGGCGCTGTATCCCGAGGCGAAACGCAGGGCCAGCGACAGGGCGGCGAAGGTCGAGGCGAAGATGGCCAGCGCCATCACCGCCGCCATCGGCGCCTTGAGGTCCGGATCGCTCATCGGGGTCAGGTCCGGAACCGGCCCGCCGGCCATGACCAGCGCCGCCGCGCCGACGCCGAGGGCGACGACCGTGAACACCGGCCATAGCCGCTCGATGCGGGTCAGCAGTTCGCGACGGCGGTCCAGCAGGAAGCCGAGGCCGAAGGCGCTCCCGAAGGCGGTCAGAGCAACCGGATTGGGAACCAGCCCCGTGTCCGGCGTCGGAATGCCGAAGAAGGGCGTCCAGTTTGGCGCCAGCCAGAAGGCGAGCGCCAGCGGCGCGGCCAGCACGGCCGGGGTCCACGGCCCGATCAGGGCGCCGGTCATCCGGTCGACGAATCGGCCCCATGCGCCGCTCCGGTCCATAAGGGCAAAGGGCGCGCGCAGGATCAGCATGGCGGCGTAGAGGATCAGCAGCACATACAGGAACCACAGATGGGTCAGGGGGAAGGCGCCGACAGTCAGCGGCGGCGGCGGAGGGCCGTCCGGAATCACGCCCCCGTTGCGGATGGCGGCCATCCAGACGAGGCCGGCGATGATGGCCGCCAGGACCGGCGTCCAGAAGGCGGCGAGCGGGCCGGCAATGCGGATCACGCGATCCTTGATGAAGCCGAGGGTTCCGCGCCGGCCCAGCATCATATGGGCGAACAGGCCGGCGATCAGGAAGAAGCTGGTCATCCGGAACAGGTGGATGGCGAAGAACAGGACGGCGGCGGCCGGCGAGTTGTCGGTGTCCGGCACGATCCAGATCGTCACCGGGAAATACGACATGGACGCGTGCAGGACGACGCCCAGCAGCAGGGCGGTCGCGCGCAGGGCGTCGAGGCCGTGCAGGCGGTCGGTTTTAGAAATTCCAGATGACGACATGGCGCCCTCCCCTTGTTGGACGACCCTTGTATCTCATAGACTAGTTTATAATGCAAACATGTTCGTCATAAGTTGGTCCACGACGGATGGAAGGCGTGCGGAGCGCCGGGCCTGCGCCCGGAGTTCGTTGTGGGTAACCGTTTCGACGCAGACAGACGCTCCGCGCGGAGATTGGGGCGGAAGCTTGCGTCCGGTGGCGGTCTTATCGCCTTACCGCAGCGCCTCCGGCGGGCGGGCCGTGCTTGCGACACGGTCCCCGGACCGGACGAGTATCCCCCTCGTCCCTGACATCCGGATCGGCGCTGTGCGACCGATCCGGTCCCGGGCGTTGGCTGTCTTGCTTGAACAGCCGGGATCCGGGCCCCGCTTCTCCACATCCCGTCGCCAAAGAACGCAAGGCCTCTGCGCCTTCCCTGCGACGGGACGGGGATGATTATGGGGGCGGCTCTACATGCGGCTACGAAATGACGCTGCTGCTTCGGGGAAGGGAAAGCAGATCAACGGGGTAGGCGTACAAAGTCGTCTGGCTGGCGGCGGATTGCCAGCATTGTCTCCTCCCTGTCGCCGAAGGCGATGGGGAGGGGGACCCCGAAGGGGTGGAGGGGTAAAAGCAGGGAGTGCGGTTGGCGCCGCTCCACCGCTTCGCGGTCCCCCTCCCCATTCGCTACGCGAACAGGGAGGAGACGCCGGCGCCTCCCCATCGCTACGCGACGGGGGTTGCGACGCCCTTCCCTAGTGAACCGTCTGGACCTCGACCGAGGTCCCATCCGACACCGGCGTGATCGGCACCGAGACCGAGGGGCCGGCGTTGGGGAAGTTGCTCTCGTCGCGGTTCGGGGCGAGGCCCTTTTCCAGCAGGTCCTTGATCTCCTGACCGGACAGGGTCTCGTACTCGAGCAGGGCCTGGGCCAGGGTTTCCAGATCGGCGGCCTTGTCGGTCAGGATCTGGCGAGCTTCGTCCCAGCCGGCGCCGACGATGCGCTTGACCTCGGAATCGATGATCCGGGCCGTCTCTTCCGAGACGTTCTGGCTGCGCGCGACCGAGTGGCCGAGGAAGACCTCCTGCTCGTTCTCGCCATAGGCGACGGTGCCGAGGATGTCCGAGAAGCCCCACTGGGTGACCATGCGGCGGGCCAGTTTCGAGGCCTGCTGGATGTCCGAAGACGCGCCCGAGGTGATGTTCTCCTTGCCGAAGATCAGCTCCTCGGCCACGCGGCCGCCCGCCATGATGGCGATGCGGTCGACCATCTGCTGGTACTTCATGGAATAGCGGTCGCCTTCCGGCAGCTGCATCACCATGCCGAGGGCCTGACCGCGCGGGACGATGGTCGCCTTGTGCACCGGGTCGGCCATCTTGACGTTCATCGCCACGATGGCGTGGCCGCCCTCATGATAGGCGGTCAGGCGGCGCTCTTCCTCGTTCATGGCCATGGATTTCCGCTCGGCGCCCATCATGACCTTGTCCTTGGCGTCCTCGAAGTCGCGGTGGGTGACCATGCGGCGGTCCTTGCGCGCCGCCATCAGCGCCGCCTCATTGACCAGGTTGGCCAGGTCGGCGCCCGAGAAGCCGGGGGTGCCGCGGGCGATGGTCTTGACCACCACGTCCGAGGCCAGGGGCACGTCCTTCATGTGGACGCGCAGGATCTTCTCGCGGCCGTTGACGTCGGGATTGGGCACCACGACCTGACGGTCGAAGCGGCCGGGACGCAGCAGGGCCGGGTCCAGCACGTCGGGACGGTTGGTGGCGGCGATCAGGATGATGCCCTCATTGGCCTCGAAGCCGTCCATCTCGACCAGCAGCTGGTTCAGCGTCTGCTCGCGCTCGTCATTGCCGCCGCCAAGGCCTGCGCCGCGGTGACGGCCGACGGCGTCGATCTCGTCAATGAAGATGATGCACGGCGCATTCTTCTTGGCCTGTTCGAACATGTCGCGCACGCGGCTGGCGCCGACGCCGACGAACATCTCGACGAAGTCCGAGCCCGAGATGGAGAAGAAGGGCACGCCCGCCTCGCCCGCGACGGCGCGGGCGAGAAGCGTCTTGCCGGTGCCGGGAGGGCCGACCAGCAGGGCGCCCTTGGGGATCTTGCCGCCCAGTTTCTGGAATTTGCCGGGGTCCTTGAGGAAGTCGACGACCTCCTGCAGCTCTTCCTTGGCCTCGTCCACGCCGGCGACGTCGTCAAAGGTTTTGCGGCCCTTGTGTTCGGTCAGGAGCTTGGCCTTGGACTTGCCGAAGCCCATCGCCCCGCGCGCCCCGCCCTGCATCTGACGCATGATCAGCACCCAAAGGCCGATGATCAGCACGAACGGCAGCAGGCCGATCAGGGCGCTGACCCAGATCGACTGGCGCGTGCTCTTGGCGTCGACCTGAGCCCCGGCGGCGGCGATGCTGTCCAGCAGAGGGCCGTTGGGCGTGGGGGTCGTAACGGTGACGACCCGGTTGTCCTTCAGCGTGGCCTTCAGGGTCTCGCCCCGCGACTCGACGCGCGTGATGTCGCCGGCGTCGCGCGCCTTGAGCAGATCGGAATAGGTCATGACCTGGGGCCGCTCGGCCGCGGCCTTTCCATTGGCCGGCGCGGCGATGCCGCCGGGGCGGCTCACGGCCACATAGAAGGCCATGGCGCCCAGGATGATGACGCCCCAGATGGCGAAATTGCGCAGGTTCATGCTCGTCTTGTTCCTCGGGCGGGATGCGCCCCGTCACTGATGTCAGGTCGAAAATAGGGGGTTACGGAGCATTCCGCCATGGAGGACGGCGCCCAGATCCCTTTCGTGCGTCATTCGGTCCAGCGCGAGCGCCAGTCTCTGTTCGACCAGCGACCGCGCGTTCGCCCCTGTCCGTGCAAGAACCGGGGCGCCATGGGCGTTCCGGATCAGGACAGGTTGGCCGGCGCGCGCGGCGGGCGGGAGGGCCTTGAGCATGACGCGGTCGGCGTCGGACAGGGCGGCCATATGACCCCCGGCACGGACGACGGACCAGCCGGGCTCGTCCGTCGTAATCGCCCAGCGGCCGTCCCAGACGGCCTCGACGCCGGGCGACAGCGGCAAGGGCGGCGGCGGGCGGCGGGTCAGTTCGCCGGGTTCGCGGAAGAGCGCGGCGCGGTCTCCATCGGCCTCGATCCGGGCGCCGCAGAGGGTGGCGGTGAAATTTTCTCCGGCGCGCAGGCGGGTCAGCACACGGGCCAGTCTGTCGCCGCGCGGAGGCCGGTCCCCGCCCCCGGCGCAGACGAGGGCGGCGGCGAGGGTCGTGGCGTCGGCATCGCGGTCGACCACAAGCCATCCCTCTCCCTGCGGGAGAGGGCTTGAGCGCACGGCGGCGGAGCCGTCGTCCTTGCGCGAAAGGGTGAGGGGCGGCTGTCGGGGGGCGGCTTCGCCGCTTCCCCTATCGACCCTCATCCGGCCCTCCGGGCCACCCGTCGTCGGCTCGCGATGCGAGCCTCCTCCACCCATCGGGAGAAGGGAGGTACGGGCGCGGGAGCGGGCATACTGCGGATCGTCATTGGCCGGATCGTCGATCCAGTTCGCGCCCCTCCCCGCAAGCCACTCCCGCAGCTCGGCCCGGCCCGCGTCCAGCATGGGTCGCAGCAGCATCAGCCCGCGCCCCTCGGGCCAGGCCGGGGACGGCGCCCAGTCGCGCAGCCGGCCCAGCGTCGAACCCTCCGCCCGCATCAGCGCGCTTTCGGCAATGTCGTCGGCGGTGTGGGCGAACAGGACGACCCGGGTTCCCGCCTCGCGCGCCGCCTCGGCGATCAGGCCGTGGCGCGCCCGGCGGGCGGCGGCGGGCAGGCCGGTGGAGGGCTTGGGACCGGTCCAGTCCAGGCCGCGCCAGTCGGCCCCGGCCTCGCGGGCGGCTTTCTCGGCGAAGGCGGTCCAGCCGGCGCTTTCCGGATTCAGACCGTGATCCACCGTCAGGGCCAGCAGCCGGCGTCCGTTTTCTCGCGCCCAGTCCGCGGCGACATGCAGCAGGGCGATGGAATCTCCCCCGCCCGACAGGGCCAGGGCGAGCGGATGACCGACGTTGCGTTCCAGCCGGGCGGACAGCCGGTCCCTGACCGGCGCGGTCCAGTCCTCGCGCGTCGCGGTCAGCCCGGCCGCCGGGCCGGCGTGGCCGCGGGGGCGGCGCAGCCGATACGGGTCCGGGTCTCGGCCGCGCGGGTGCGCACCGCCGGGGTCGCGGCCTCGGCGTAGCGCCGGGTGAATTCGGTCAGGGCGGTGCAGGCCTGGGTCTTGCGATCGGTGGCGTTCAGCGCGTTGGCCAGCTCCAGCGTCGTCGCCGGCGCCCAGCCGGTCGTCGGCCAGCCGCGCAGGGCGGCCGCGTAGGCGGAAACCGCGCCCGCATGATCGCCCGCCGAGACGCGCAGATCGCCAAGACGGCTGTTGGCCTCGGCCGCCTGCGGCGTGTCCGGCCATGCGGCGACGACGGTCTGCAGAGCGCGGTCGCCGCGCGCGGGATCGCTGGCCGCCAGACGGGCGGCGGCGGTCAGGTCGCGGGCGGCGTCGCCGGTCGGTGAGGTCGTGGGGATGGGGGCGTTCAGCTCGGCCTCGCGGGCGGCGGCGGCCTCCATCGCCCGGACCTTGGTCTCGGCGTCGCGCACGCGCGTCGTCAGGGCCTCGTTGTCGCGCGTGGCCTCATCCAGCTGGAAGGTGAGCCGCTCGAGGTCACCGTTCACGCGCTGGACGGTGGCCTCCATGTCGCCAAGGCGGCGGTCGATCAGGCCGACGCGGCCCTGCAGCGCCACGACCTCGGCGTCCGGCTCGATGATCACCGGCTGGCCGGCGGCGTTGCGCTGGGTCACGGCGCGCTCGAGGCGGCGCACGTTGCGGTCCAGCTGGTCCAGCCGGCGCTTGTCCCACTGGATCGCTTCCATCGGCGCGGTCTGGGCCACGACAGTGGTCGTGCCGGCGATGAAGATGACGCCGAGCACGGTCAGGATCGCGTTGCGGGAGATCAGGACGGAAGGGAGCTTGAGCATGTCGCTAGCTTTCACCGATTTGGGGCCGTCGCAAGGCCGCTCAGACTCCCACCGCGAGCCACAGGACCGTCGCGAGGAAAAAGGACCCTGCGATCACGCAGAAAACCTGCAGGAAGACGAACCGCCAGACGGTCGAGAACCAACCCAGTTCATAGCCGCCCTTCAGCTGGGCGAACTGGTGAACGGGCGTGCCCAGAATGACCGCAAACCAGGCCATCGCGCCAAGGGCCGGATGGATGAAGCCCAGCCCAATGGCGATCAGGGCGGCCAGCACCACGAAGGTCAGCGAATACAGGATGAAGACGCCGTGATCATACAGGGTCGTGCGCCGCCGCCAGAGGAACAGCACGGCCATGAACGGGATCGACAGGGGCACCAGCAGGAAGGCGAATTTGTAGAAGGTCTGCTGGATCTTGTAGACCGCCAGATCCGGATTCATGAGCTTCTTGGCCCACTTCTTCGCGCCCGGCCAGGTGTCCGGATCATGGTAGACCTCGGAGGCGACGTCACGAACGCCGGCCTGCCAGCTGCCCGGTTCCAGCCCGTCCTGCCGCGGCTCGCCCCGTTTCGCCGCCTGCCCGCTGACGCCGGCCAACACGCCGTCGGCGACATCCAGCGCCGCCCTGTCTCCGGCGGTCGTCGCCTCGGCGCGGGCCGCGGCGATCTCCTGACGTCCCGCCTCGAACTCGGCGGCCCCTTCCTCGCCCGCCACCGCGCTGACCGGACTGAGCGGCGTCTCCGGCATATGCACGAAGCTAAGGGCGAAGAAGGTGACGAAGACGGTGAACAGGAACATCGCCAGTGGAGAGACATACCGCGTGCGCCGGCCATGGATCCACTCGCGCGTCAGGCGGCCCGGGTTGAAGGCCAGCAGCGGCAAGGTGCGCCAGACGCGGGCGTCGAAATGCATGACGCCGTGCAGCACCTCCTCGCCGAGGTGCAGCAGGGTGCGATGCACATGGGTGGGCTGTCCGCAGTTCGCACAGAATTTGCCGGTGGTCTCCGCCCCGCAATCCGAGCAGGTCCCCCCCGAATGCTCGCCCGCCTCACCGGTTGGCTTCTCCAGCGCGCCCGCCACCAGTCCAGCGGTAACAACTCCGCCAACGCCTTCGATTTCCAACAGCCTGATCCCCCTGACTTCAGGGCGCGGACTTTGATGATGTGGCGCGCAAAAGAAAAGGGGCGCCGGCCCGCGCCGACGCCCCTTTTCCGGGTTTGTTCGCGAATGGCCTAGCGCGTCGCGCCCGAGACGATGGCGGTGTGGGCGTTGCGGTTGCGGGCGAAGGCTTCCTCGGTCGAACCGGCGGCGATCGGGCGCTCCTTGCCGTAGCTGATGGTGTCGATGCGTCCGGCGTTGACGCCCCGCTCCACCAGATAGGTGCGGACCGATTCGGCGCGGCGGGCGCCGAGGGCCAGGTTGTATTCGCGCGTGCCGCGTTCGTCGGCGTTGCCCTCGATCCGGACGGTCACGTTCGGATAGCGCTGCAGCCAGGCGACCTGGGCGTCCATGCGCGGATAGACTTCCGGACGCAGCTGATAGCTGTCGAGGTCGAAATAGACGCGGTCGCCGACGTTGACGACGAAGTCCTGTTCCGAACCCGGCGCCGCTGCGCCCACCGCGCCGCCGCTGATCGGCGGATTGTTGTCCGTGTACTGCTCGTTGTTGACCGGCGGCACGTTCTCGCCCGCGGCGGACTCGGCCGGGCGGCGCGGAGTGCAGGCGGCAATGGTGGTCACGGCCAGGCCGATAGCGGCCAGACGGACCAGGTTCGAGGGCTTCATCATCGGATCATCTCCTTGGGGCGAGGCCGCGGCCTCCAGCTTGGCTATAAAAGGTTGCTACTGACGCGCCACTCGTTTCACCAGTCGCGATAACGCGGGAGTGAGCCGAATGGCTCCGCTTGGTGATCAGGTGGGGCACCCGTCCGGGCCGCCGCCGCCGAGGTTGGAGGGCTGTTCGTCCAGCAGCGGCGACCAGGCGGGGTCGGAACCGCGGCCGCTATAGCCGGCCTGGGACACCACCCGCCCCGACAGGTCGACGGTCCACAGCCGGGTGTCGCCGCCCGGGCTCTGGCGCGCGAACATGATGTAGCGGCCGTTCGGAGCCCAGGACGGGCCCTCCTCGAAATAGCTGGACGACAGGATGCGCTCGCCCGAGCCGTCGGGCCGCATGACGCCGGTCGAGAACCGGCCGCCGCTCTGTTTGGTGAAGGCGATCAGGTCGCCGCGCGGGCTCCAGTTGGGAGCGGTGTACAGGCCGCCGCCCCGGGCGATGGCGCGCTGGCCCGTGCCGTCGGCGCGCATGACGTACAGCTTGGCCGAGCCGGAGCGGTCCGAGGTGAAGACGATCTGGCTATTGTCAGGGCTGAACGACGGCGAGGTGTCGATGCCGGGGTCCGAGGTCAGGCGGCGCGTCTGGCGACTGGACAGGTCCATCACATAGACATCGGTATTGCCGCCCCGGATGATCGAGAAGGCCATCTGCGATCCGTCGTTCGAGAAGCGCGGGGCCAGCACCTGGCCGTCGAACTCCCCCAGGCTTTCGCGGCGCTGGGTCGACAGGTTGAACAGGTAGATGCGGCTGTAATCCTTGCCCAGCGCCACATAGGTGATCTCATTGGGATCGCTCAGCGAGAAGCGCGGCGACATGATGATCTCGGCGCCATCGGTCAGATAGATCGGGTCGAACCCGTCCTGGTCCGAAATCGTCAGGCGCGACAGGCGGTTCAGTTGGGTGCCGCTTTCCGAGACGAAGACCACGCGGCTGTCGAACAGGCCGGTTTCGCCGGTCATGCGCTGATAGATCAGGTCAGCGATCTTGTGGCCGATCCGGCGCCACTGCTCGGGCGTGGCGGTGAACTGGTACGAGGCCAGTTGGCACTGACGGATGGGGTCGTAGAGCCGGAAGCCGAAGTCGTTGCGGCCGTCGGGCCGGGGCGACACCGCGCCGTACAGCACCGCCTGGGCGCCGATCGAGGTCCACTGAGGGAAGTTGGGAGCGTTCGCCAGGGTCAGCCCCGTCTCGACGAAACTGGCCGGGTCCATGGGCTCGAAATAGCCCGACCGGCGAAGGTCGGCGCGGATGACGTTGCCGAGGTCGGAACCGTTCTGGCCGGTGAAATTGACCACGGCGATCTGCAGGGGGCGCAGCACGCCCTGATCGATCTCGACCTCGACCGGATCGCCGGATTGCGGAGGCGGGGTCTGGGCCGTGACGGAAGTCGTCGTCATCGCCAGTACGGCGACGCTCGCCAGAAGTCGCTTCAGTCGCATCAGGGGCTCCCGCAGTTCAGACGTACGCCGGTCCTTATCGCCAGACCGTGCGCAGAAGGCCAGCATGGCCGTGATTGGGGCGACTTTCAGGCCCCGCTACGCTTCTTCAACGATTGGCGCAGGCGCGCTCGGTCACGAACGTCGGACGGAAGGGCCCGCCCGGGAACCCTTCCGGCACGTCGAATGGCGCGGTCTGCCGAATCGCCCGCACCGCCCCGTCGGCGGCGGCGCGCCAGACCGGGTCGGACTGGGTCCCGATCAGGGTCGGGCCGGAGGTGATGCGGCCGCGGGCGTCCAGCGTCACGTCCATCTGGATCCGAAGGTTCCGCGCCCCCGGGATGTCGCAGGGCAGGGTCCAGTTCGGATAGACCTGATTGAAGATGGCCGTGATCTGCGGACCGGTCGCGCGGGGCGCCTGTCCCTGACCTTGCTGCCCGGTGGCAGGGCGGGCGCCGGGCCGCGTCGCTGGCCGCGCCGGACCGGCCAGGGCGTCGAGATCCAGCGTCTCCTCACGGCGCGGAGGGGTCGGGCGCGGCGGCGTGGGCCGGGGCGGTTGAGTTCGTGGCGGTGTCGGGCGCGGAGGCGTCGGCGCCTTCTTGACCGGCGTTGGGGTCGGCAGCGGCGGCGGGACCGGTTTCGGCTCGGGCGGCGCGGGAACGGGTTCAGGCGGCGGAGCCACCGGCGCGGTCGCCGCGTCCTCGGTAACCAGTTCCTCGCTGGGGTTGTCGGCGGCGGCGGCTTCAATCACCACGTCGGACACGATCGAGACCGGCACGGCGTTGGCGATCGGGCGCGGCGCGGCCTTCGGCGCGAACAGGCCGATGCCCAGCACGGCGGCGACGACGCCGGCGTGCACGAGGACGGAACCGATCAGGGCCGGGCCGGGCCGTTCCAAGGCGTCAGCCCTCCCCCGAAGCGGAGGTGTCGGTGATCAGGTTCATTTTCGTGAAACCGGCGCCCGACAGGCGCGCCATCACCCGCGCCACCGCCTGATAGGGCGCGCGGCCGTCGGCGCGGACGAAGACCGGCTTGTCGCGCGCGCCCTCGCCGCCTTCCTGCGCCACCGCCAGGATCAGGCGATCCCAGGCGACCTCGCTGTCGGCGACGAAGATGGCGCCGTCGCGGTCGATCGATACGACCACCGGCTCCTGATCGGTCTCGACGGCGCTGGCCTCGGTCTTGGGCAGCTCGACCTCGACCCCGGTCGTCAGCAGGGGCGCCGAGATCATGAAGATGATCAGCAGCACCAGCATGACGTCGACCAGCGGCGTCACGTTTATCTCGCTCAGCGGCCGCTTACGCGCCCGTCTGCGGCCCCGGACGTGTCCGCCCCCGCCGCCTCCGGCCAGAGCCATGGCTCAGAACTCCCGACGGCTGTAGTCACCGGCGGGCGGCGTGGTCACCGGCGGCGAAGACGGCGCGGTCGAGCCGCCCAGACGGCGCGCCACGGCGGCCTGCAGGTCGTCGGCGAAGCTTTCCAGCCGGCCGGTCAACTTGCCCGCGTCGATCGAGAATTTGTTGTAGGCGATATAGGCCGGGATGGCGGCCGCGAGGCCCAGCGCCGTGGCGAACAGGGCTTCGGAAATCGCAGGAGCGACCGTCGACAGATTGGTGTTGCCGGACAGGGCGATGGCCCCGAAGGCGTTCATGATGCCCCAGACCGTGCCAAACAGGCCGATGAAGGGCGAGGACGTCGCCACCACCGACAGCACGCCCAGACCGTTCTCGACCCGCTGGCCCTCGCGGGCGATCAGACTGTCCAGCGCGCGGTCGATGCGCGACATCAGCAGGTTGGCGTGGTTCTCCGTCAGCGGGCCCCGCGTGCGGGCCTCGCGCCAGTCGGCCAGGGCGATGACCAGCATGCGCGGCAGGGGGTGGGCCGGGTTCGGCCCCGCCTGCGCCGCGATCTCTTCCAGCGACCGGCCCGAGCCGACCGCCTGTTCGAAACTGTTCGCCTGACGGTTCAGAGACGCGAACCGCACCGCCTTGTCGATGATCACGGCCCACGACCACAGCGAGGCTATGACCAGACCGACCATGATCGCCTGCACGACGATGTCGGCCGTCAGGAACAGGGTCACGGGGTTGATCATCGAGGCTTCGGCGGCGGTGGTCATCGGCATTCCTGGCGGCTGTCCATCCCTGTGCACCGGACGGGCGTGGCGGTTCTGTGGCGATCTGGCCGGGCGCGAATCCGGTTGTGCCGAGGTGTAGCCAGCGCGTCACCCCTCTGCACGTGACAGGTTCGCAATGTTGTCAGGCTTCGCGCTGCAATCAGGCTTCGCGCGCCAGCCAGGGCCCGATCTTCTCGACGAGAGCCCTTGTCGGCCGCCGGGGCCGGCCGTCCATATGGATGCAGACCACCTCGACGTCGGCGCGGCACAGCACGTCCTCGCCCCGGGTGACGGTCTGCGAGATCAGCAGGCGCGGCCCCTTCACCGCATCATAATGGGTGCGCACAAGAAGCGCGTCGTCGATCCGCGCGGGCTTGAGGAAACTCAGCTCCATCTTCGTGACCACAAAGGCCATGGGCCGGTCGCCGTCCAGCAGATCGGCGTGGCCGATCCCCATCAGCCTCAGGCAGTCGGACCGCCCGCGCTCGAAATAGCGCACATAGTTGGCGTGGTAGACCAGGCCGGTGAAGTCGGTGTCCTCGTAATAGACGCGGACCGGCAGACGGTGTTCACGGCCCTCGAAACGGCCGGTCGTGGGCAGGTCGGTCATGGGGTCGCCGGCGGCTCGGGCAGGTTCGGACAGTCGGCGCGCAGCATGGCCCGGAATTCGGTCGCCAGAGGGTCGTCGCTCATCATAATCCGGTTGGGCCGCGATATGAAGCTGTATGCTCCGCTTTCCCCGCGCCGGCCGACATAACCGCAGACCACGCGGCCGCGGCCCTCGTCCAGCAGGCGGATCTCGGCGGTGCGGCCCAGCTGCTCGCGGGCCTGGCGCAGCACCCGGCGCGCGGCGGGTTCCTCGGTGAAACCGGGACGAGACGCCTCGACCACCTTCCACAGGATCAGGGCGCCCAGCAGCAGCACCGCGGCGCCCAGCACCGCGATCAGCCGCTCGGTTCGGATCGCCCTTCGCGCCATGCCGTCTCCCTTCGGGAGGAAGCATGCCGGGGTTCGGCGATTGCGTGAAGGGGCTCATCGCCCCCTTTCCCGTGCATCCCCGCGAAGGCGGGGACCCAGTTCTCTGGGTGTTGCAGCGATCGTGACCTGTCCCGTCCATCAGTCCTGAAACACCGGCGTCTCGCTGGACAGCACCGGGTCCCCGCCTTCGCGGGGATGCACGGAATTATTTCGAGCCGAACAGACCGCCCTGTTCCGGCGCCCTCGGAGGTTCCGTGAGCCCCAGATGCGCATACGCCCTTGCACACGCCATCCGCCCGCGCGGCGTCCGCTGGATGAAGCCCTGCTGCAGCAGATAGGGCTCGATGACGTCCTCGACGGCGTCGCGCGCCTCGGCGATGGCCGCCGCCAGCGTGTCCATTCCAACGGGGCCGCCGCCGTAGTTCTCGATCAGGGCCTTGAGGAAGCGGCGGTCGTTGGCGTCCAGCCCGGCCTCGTCGACCTCCAGCCGCGCCAGCGCCCGCGCAGCCGACAGCTTGTCGATCTTGCCCTCCCCGGCAAAGTCCCGCACCCGGCGCAGCAGGCGGCCGGCCACCCGCGGCGTGCCCCGCGACCGGCTGGCGATCTCGCGCGCGCCCTCGTCGTCGATGGCCACGCCCATCTTGCGCGCGGCCCCGGTGATGACCCGCACCAGCTCGTCAGGCGTGTAGAACTCCAGCCGCAGCGGAATGCCGAACCGGTCGCGCAGCGGCGTGGCCAGCAGGCCCGCCCGCGTCGTGGCTCCGACGAGCGTGAACGGCGCCAGATCGATCCGCACCGAGCGGGCCGAGGGTCCTTCGCCGATGATCAGGTCCAGCACATGGTCTTCCATGGCCGGGTAGAGGATTTCCTCGACCGTGGGGGCGAGGCGGTGGATCTCGTCGATGAACAGTACGTCGCGCGGCTCGAGATTGGTGAGGATGGCCGCCAGATCGCCCGCCTTGGCCAGGATCGGCCCGGAGGTGGCGCGGAAGCCCACCCCCAGTTCGCGCGCCACGATCTGCGCCAGCGTCGTCTTGCCCAGCCCGGGCGGGCCGAACAGCAGGACGTGGTCCAGCGCCTCGCCCCGGCCGCGGGCGGCGTCGATGAAGACCTTCAGATTGCCCTTGGCCTGCTCCTGACCGACGAACTCGGACAGGGTCTGGGGCCGCAGGGCGCGGTCATGGACTTCGCCGGGAACGGGGGCGCCGGAGACGATGCGGTCGTCGGTCACCGCCCCAGCTCCTGCAGCGCCGCCCGGATCACGGCAGACAATTCGGCGTCCTCGCCCAGCCGGATCAGCGCCTGATCCACCGCGCGGCGGGCGTTGATCTCGGCCACGCCCAGACCCAGCAGGGCCGAGACGGCCTCGCCCGTGACGCTGGGGACCGGCGCCGCTGCCTCGGCGTGCATGCCGGCCGCGCTCGGCGTGAACGACACGTCGCCCAGCGGCTTGCCCTTCAGCTCGGTGACGATACGCAGCGCCAGCTTGGGCCCCACGCCGTTGGCCCGGGCCACCGCCGCCTTGTCGTCCCGAGCCACCGCCGCCGCCAGATCGCCGGGCGGCAGCACATCCAGCACCGACAGCGCCGCCTTTGGCCCCACACCCTGAATGCCCGTCAGCGTCGTGAAGGCCCGCCGCTCGTCGCGGGTCAGGAAGCCGTACAGACGCGACCCGTTCTCGGCCGACCAGCTGGATTCGATATGCAGGGTCGCCTCGTCGCCCGGCGCCGGCAGCCTCTGCAACGTGCGCGCGCCACAGGCCACCACATAGCCCACCCCCGCGCAGTCGATCAGGCAATGATCCTGCTCGACCTCGGCCAGCAGACCTCTGAGGCGGCCGATCACGCCGCGCCCCGCAGCGTGGCCAGAAGCGCCCGCTTGCGCAGCTGGGCGTGGGTGATGGCGACGGCCAGGGCGTCCGCTGCGTCGGCCTTCACGTCTCCTGCGGAGGGCAGCAGCCGTTTGACCATGAAGGCGATCTGGCTCTTGTCGGCGTGGCCGGCCCCGACCACGGCCTTCTTGATCAGGTTCGGCGAATATTCCGCCACCGGCAGGCCGCAGCGCGCCGGCGCCAGCATCACCGCAGCGCGGGCGTGACCCAGCTTCAGCGTCGACGACGGGTTCATGTTGACGAACACCTCCTCGATCGCCGCCTCGTCGCAGCCGTGTGAGGCGCAGACCTCGCCCACCGCCTCCAGCAGAAACAGCAGCCGTTCGCTGAACGGCGCCGCCTCGGGCGGGGCGACCACCCCGTGCGCGACCCAGCGCAGACGCGACCCTTCGGCCACGACCACGCCCCATCCGGTGCGGCGAAGGCCGGGGTCCAGACCGAGGATGCGGGTTGCCCCATCAGGAATCAGGGTGTTCGTCATTCGTTCCATTCATGCCGCAAAGAAGGTTGACGGACAATGACCGGCGTCACGACCGGGGCGTTGCATATGCAACGATCCTGTGTTTTGCATATGCAGTGGAAGACTCGGCACCCTGCATCTGCGGCCGCCTGCGCCGCACCTCCCGCGCCCTGACCCGGCTGTATGACGAGGCGCTGGCGCCGGTCGGGATCACGGTCACCCAGTTCTCGGTCATGCGGACGCTGGACCGACTGGACCGGCCGGGCCTGGCCGATCTGGCCGAGGCCACGGCCCATGAGAAGAGCGCCCTGTGGCGCACCCTCCAGCCGCTGGTGAAGAAGGGCTGGATCGCCGCCGCGGCCGAGAAGGGCGCACGCGGGCAGAAGCTGTCCCTGACCCCCGCCGGTCTCGAAAAACTGTCCGACGCCCTGCCCCACTGGCGCATTGCCCAGGCCCGCGTCGCCCGGACCCTCGGCCCGCGCGAGGCCGCCCTGATCGCCCTGCTTGCCGAGGTCGAAGCCCATGTCTGACGCCGTCTCGCCGCCCGCTGAGGCCAATCTGTCGCGCAAGGCATGGATCATGATCCTGGCCGGCGCCCTGATCGTCACCCTGTCGATGGGGGTGCGGCAGGCGTTCGGCCTGTTCCTGCGGCCCATCGGCCTCGATCTGGAGATCGACCGACAGACCTTCGGCCTCGTCATCGCCGCCCAGAACCTGCTGTTCGGCCTGATCCAGCCCTTCGTCGGCGCATGGGCCGACAAATACGGCGCCGGCCGCGTCGCCGTGGGAGGGGCGCTGGTCTATGGCGCGGGCCTGCTGATCGCCGCGAGCGCCGCGGACGCCCTTGACCTGATGCTCGGCTTCGGCGTGATGACGGGTCTGGCCATGTCAGGCGTCACCTTCGTGGTCGTGCTCGGCGCGGTGGGCCGCATCGTGCCTCCGGGCAAGCGCACCCTCGCCTTCGGAATCGTCACGGCAGGCGGTTCGCTGGGCCAGTTCCTCGTCGTCCCGGCGGCGCAGGGCCTGCTGGACGCGCTGGACTGGCGGATCACCCTGTTCGTCATGGCCGCTCTGGTCGCCCTGATCATTCCGCTGGCGCTCGGCGTCGCCGGCAAGCCGCCCGCGAGCGACGCCCGCGACGGCCTGCCGCTGAAACAGGCCTTGGCCGAGGCCGGACGCCATCCCAGCTTCTGGCTGCTGAACCTCGGCTTCTTCGTCTGCGGTTTCCACATCGCCTTCGTCGGCACCCACCTGCCGGCCTACATCCGCGACGAGGGCCTTTCGGCCGCGGTCGGCGCCGGAGCGCTGGCCCTGATCGGCCTGTTCAACATCGCCGGCTCCTGGCTGTGGGGCGCATGGGGGTCGAAACACTCCAAGAAGGGCCTGCTGGCCCTGCTCTACGCCCTGCGCGGCGTCGCCATCGCCCTGTTCCTGATCGTGCCGCTGTCGTCGGCCAGCGTGCTTGTCTTCGCCGCCGCGTTCGGCTTCCTGTGGCTCGGCACTGTGCCCCTGACCACCGGTCTGGTCGGCCAGATCTACGGCGTCCGCCACCTCTCGGCCCTCGGCGGCATCGTCTTCCTGAGCCATCAGGTCGGGGCGTTTCTGGGCGCCTGGACGGCCGGTCTGGCCTTCGACGCCACCGGCTCCTACGCCGTCATCTGGATGATCTCGATCGGTCTGGCCGCCATGGCCGCCTTGGCCAATCTGCCGATCAAGGAGGCGCCGCTGGTCCGGCCCGTCGCCCTCCGGCCCGCAGAATGAGAACGCGTATCCTCATCGGGATCGGACTGGCCGCCGTACTCGGTCTCGGCGTCTGGCTGTGGAGCCGCAACGGGCTGGCGGTCTGGGTCGACGCCGCCATCGCCTTCTGCACCTGAGACCTGGTCGTCGCGCGACGCCTACTCGTCCCGCGGCATGACCGAGAACTCGGCCAGACCCTTCTGCGCCGACAGGCGGCTGACCAGCCCGTCGATGTCCATCGGCATCTGACCCTTCACCTTCAGATGATGCTCGTGCTCGGCGCCCGATTTGCAGATGCAGTGGCCGATGCGGACCGCCTTCATGCCCGAGCCCTTGAGCATTTCTCGCAAGGCCTTCTCGGCCGGGGCCTCGCCCCGTTTCCAGCGCAAGGTGATGTCCATCACCCCGATGTGCGGCAGCTTGGCGTCCAGCAGGCGCAGCACCGCCAGCACCGCCAGCGTCGCTCCCGATCCGATCAGGGCCAGGTCCAGCATGCCGACGCCGAACAGCACCCCGATAGCCGAGGTCACCCACAGCGACGCCGCCGTGGTCAGACCGTGCACGGAAAACCCCTCGCGGAAAATCACCCCGGCGCACAGGAAACCGATGCCGGTCAGCAGGCCGTGCGACATCCGCGTCGGATCGATCACCACCGTCTGGCCGGGCAGGGCCGCGAAGGCCCAGGTCGCCTGATGCATGGCCGCCAGCATCAGCAGGCACGAGGTCAGGCACACCAGGATATGGGTCCGGAACCCCGCCGGATGCCCGTGATAGGTCCGCTCTATGCCGATCAGCCCGCCGGCTGCCATGGCCGCCGCGACGGGCCAGACCAGATCCCAATTCATCTGTGTAAATCGCTCCGCAAACTGACGAATCTTCAGCCTAGTCCCGGCCGCGCCCCGGGATCAAGCGGGCCGCGAGGCGATCAGTCGTCGCGGGGATCCAGCTTGTAGGCCGTGACCCCCTCGATGGTCCGCAGGCGCTGGGCCAGATCCTTCAGCGCAGCCTCATCCTCCAGCTTGAGCCGAAAGCTGCGGCGCAAGGCTTCGCCGCCCTCGATCAGTTCGAACCGGTCGGCGCGCCGGGCCCGGTCGACGCTCTCCAGCGCCGCCTCGATCCGCGCCTCGGCGTCGAGGTCGCCGCGGGCCCACACCACCTCTGCGTCGACGACCGACTTCTGCGGCAGATTCAGACTGACCAGCCGCAACGCCACCAGAACGGCGACGGTGAGAACCGTTCCCGTTACGCCCAGCGCGAACAGCCCCGCTCCGAAAGTGAGGCCCAGCGCCGCCGTGATCCACAGCGACGCCGCCGTGGTCAGGCCGTGGATCGAGAACCCCGACCGGAAGATCACCCCTGCGCACAGGAAGCCGATGCCGGTCAGCACCCCGTGGGCCATGCGGGTCGGGTCGCTGACGATCTCGGTTCCCGGCATGGGCAGGAACCGCCACGCGCCCTGCGAAACCGCCGCCTCCATCAGCAGAGCCGACGCCAGGCAGACAAGGATGTGGGTGCGGAATCCCGCCGCCCTGCCCCGCCATTCACGCTCGAAACCGATCAGCCCGCCGGCCAGTATGGCGGCCAGCAGGGGCAGTGCGAAACCGGGCAGGTCTGTCATGTCCATCGTCCGTGAACGGACCAGCCCGTCACGCTGTTCCGCACCTGCGCCGCGGCTCAAAGGTCGCAGGGAACTTCTGTCGGGAACCCGACGTTACGGCTCAGCCGTTCCACCGGAACGCCATGCGACAGGAGTGGCCGATGCACGGCCCGACCGACCGTTGTCTCGACGCCGAGCGGTTTGCCGCCCTGAAGGCCGAGGTCCTGCGCGCCGCGGTCGAGCTGTCCGACGATCAGTTGCTCGACCTGACCGACGCCCTGCATGGGGTGATCCGCCTGCGCCGCCCCGGCCGCCCGATCCGGCACCCCGACGGCTGGGTCACCGACGAGCTTCGCAGCTTCGCCTGACCGTCAGCCGGCGTACTTCGCCAGATCCTCGTCCGAGATGTCCTCGTTCGAATAGACGTTCTGCACGTCATCCTCGGCGTCCAGCGCGTCGAGCAGCTTCATCAGGGTGCCGACCGCCTCGCCGGTGACCGGCACCTCGTTCTGCGGGCGCCAGACCAGCGCGGTGGATTTCGCATCGCCGAGGATTTTCGACAGGGCCTCGGCCACCTCGTTCAGGTCCTCGAACGTCGTCCAGATCGTATGGCCCGGCGCGTCCTCATAGATGTCCGGCTTGACCAGATCGCTCTCGACATCCTGGGCGCCGGCCTCGATGGCAGCTTCCATGACCGCGTCCTCGGTGCCCGCCTCGGCCTTGTAGATGATCCGGCCGACCCGGTTCCACATGAAGGCGACCGAGTTCATCTCGCTCAGCATCCCGCCGTTCTTCTTGAACGCCGCGCCGATGTTGGAGGCCGCCCGGTTGCGGTTGTCGGTCAGGGCCTCGACGATGATGCCGACGCCGCCGGGGCCGCGGCCCTCGTAGCGGACCTCTTCCATCGTATCGACGTCGCCGCCCGCGGCCTTGTTGATAGCCCGCTGGATCACGTCGCGCGGCAGGCTCTCGGCCTTGGCGTTGTTGACGGCCAGACGCAGGCGCGGGTTCATGGCAGGATCGGGCATGCCCAGCTTGGCGGCCACGGTGATGTCGCGGGACAGTTTGGAGAACAGCTTGGAGCGCTGGGCGTCGGCGCGCCCCTTGCGGTGCATGATGTTCTTGAACTTGGAATGGCCGGCCATGAAGCTCTCTTGAAGTGGGCGCTATCGTTCGCCGCGCGGCGGCTCACTGCATGAGCGCGGACGGCGAGGATGAGCCAGCGCATCTAGCCGAAGCCGGCTGCGCTGTCACGACACAGGAACCGCCCGCCTCCGCGGACATTCCTGTTGCATCGCAACCGGAGCCGTTTCCATGACCGCCGAAGACGTCATCTACGATGCTGACCTGTATCACGACGGCGATCTCGATGAGGCCGACATCGTCGAATGGTACGAGACCCGTCCCATCACCGTCTCGACCCCCGTCGCGGTCGGATCGATCATCGGCGCCTTCACGCTTGGCGTCCTGACGGCGGTTGGGGCGCTGGTCCTGATGGGGCGGCTGGACGACTAGAGGAATTCTCCGTCCCCTTCATGGGGAGGGTGGTCGCGAAGCGACCAAGTGGGTTCAAAAGGGCCGGAGTACGGTCAAACATACCCCACCCTGTCGTCCCTTCGCGCCGACATCCCTCCCCACAAGGGGGAGGGAGAAGCCGCATCACGTCTTCAAACTCTCCAGGAACCCCCGCATCTTTTCATCCACCGACACGGGTCGCTTGGTTTCGCGGTCGACATAGACGTGGACGAAATGGCCGACTGCGGCCGCGTCGTCCTCGTTGTTGCGGAACAGGCCGATCTCGTAGCGGACCGAGCTGGTGCCGACGTGCGCCACCCTCACCCCCGCCTGGATCTCGTCCGGGAAGGCCGTCGGCGCGAAATAGCGGCAGCCGGTCTCGACCACCAGGCCGATCGTCGTGCCGTGGTGAATATCCAGCACGCCATTGACGACCAGAAGCCGGTTCACCGCCGTGTCGAACCACGAATAATAGACGACGTTGTTCACGTGGCCGTAGACGTCGTTGTCCATCCACCGCGTGGAGATGGCCTGGAACCGGCGATAATCGCCCCGCTTCGTCCGCTCGATCGTACCGGTCATGAAGTCTCCCTTGGTGCGCTAACGCTCGCGACGCGGTCGCTCGCTGCTTGAGCGCGTTTGCTCCCTGCACGTCTTTGCGCGCCTGACCTCAGCCTTGGGCTTGGCGGACGCGGCGTCAAGCGCCTAGCGTCTCCTGATGCAGACCACCGCCGCCATTCTCCGCACCATGGGCGCCGCCCGCCCCTATGCGGACAGCCGTCCGCTCTCGATCGAGACCGTGACGCTCGACGCGCCGGGTCCCGGCGAGGTGCGCGTCGCGATCAAGGCCGCCGGCCTGTGCCACTCGGACCTCAGCGTCATCAACGGCGACCGGCCGCGCCCCCTGCCCATGGCCCTGGGCCACGAGGCCGCCGGGGTGGTCGAGGCCTTGGGGGAAGGCGTCACCGATCTGGCTGTCGGCGACCATGTGGTCATGGTCTTCATGCCCTCCTGCGGCCACTGCAACCCGTGCGCGGAGGGCCGCCCGGCCCTGTGCGAACCCGGCGCCGCCGCCAACGGCAAGGGCGAACTGCTGACCGGCGGCCGGCGTATCCATGACGACGCGGGCGACCTGAACCACCACCTCGGCTGCTCCGCCTTCGCCGCTCACGCCGTCGTCTCGCGCCGGTCGCTGGTCAAGGTCGACGCCGACCTGCCTTTCGAACACGCCGCCCTTTTCGGCTGCGCGGTCCTGACCGGCGTCGGCGCGGTCGTGAACACCGCGGGCGTGCGAGCCGGCCAGAGCGTGGTCGTGGTCGGCCTCGGCGGGGTCGGCCTGTCGTCGGTTCTGGGCGCCATCGCCGCCGGCGCATCGCCGGTCGTCGCGGTCGATCTGTCCGAGGACAAGCTGGCGCTCGCCCGCACCCTCGGCGCCGTCCAGGCGGTCAACGCCGGCGATGCCGACGCCGTGGAACAGGTCCGCGCCCTGACCGGCGGCGGGGCCGATTTCGTGTTCGAGATGGCCGGCTCGGTCCGCGCCCTCGACGCCGCCTGGCGCATGACCCGGCGCGGCGGGACCACCGTCACCGCCGGCCTGCCCCCGCCCGAGGCCGCCCTGGCCGTCAACGTCGTTTCGCTGGTCGCCGAGGAACGCACCCTGAAGGGCAGCTATATCGGAACCTGCGTTCCCGGCCGGGACATCCCGCGCTACGTCGCCCTGTTCCGGCAGGGCCGCCTGCCGGTCGACCGCCTGCTGACCGGGGTCATCCCCCTGTCGGAGATCAACGCCGCCTTCGACCAGCTGGCCGACGGCAAGGCGGTCAGGACGGTCGTCCGCTTCTGACGAACGCAGATATGCTCGCCATCATCTGAACCTGTTGCTGATCCCAATCCGCTTCAAAGCGTTGGTACCGCAGTTCGTCGGCGGCTGAAGTACCAGCCGGGCCGCGTATGTTTGGTCCAGGCTTATTTCACTCGCGTCCCCATATCTCCGACTTGTCGGCGCGGACGCGCCGACCGCACCGCCGACCGCTGCGCGGCGGGCGATGTACGTCCCGGTCCACGTCAAATTCACCATCGCCCTGTGCTTCGCCATCGCATGGACGGCCCTGAGCATCTGTCTGTCCCTGCAATGGGTCGCCGATCTGTCGGAGATCGTCAGCCGCCCCGTCGCGCTGATCATCATCGGCTTCATCGCCTATGTGCCGGGCTTCATGAACGCCTTCATGATGGGCACGATCATCCTCGACCGGCGCCCGCCCCACGCGCCGCCCGCCGTCTACCCGCCCGTCAGCATTCTGGTCGCCTGCTACAATGAGGCGCTGAACATCGGCGACACCCTCACCAGTCTGGCGGCCCAGACCTATCCCGGACCGCTCGAGATCATCGTGCTGAACGACGGCTCGACGGACGATTCCATGCTGGTCGCGGCGCGCATCATCGGGCGGCTCCAGCCCCGCACGCGAGCCAGCTTGCGGCTGGTCAATTTCGACGCCAACGCCGGCAAGTCGGCGGTGCTGAACCGCGGTCTCAAGATCGCCGCGCATGAGCTGATCGTCACCGTCGACGGCGACTGCTGGCTGCGCGCCGACGCCCTGACGCGCATCGTCGAACGCATGCTCTCGGACCCGCCCGGCACCGAGGCCGTGGCCGGCTCCGTGCTCGTCCGCAACTCGCGCCGCAACGTCCTGACCAAGGCGCAGGAGTGGGACTATTTCCACGGCATCGCGGCGGTGAAGCGGATGCAGAGCATGTTCCACGGCACCCTGGTCGCACAGGGGGCCTTCTCGCTCTACACCCGCCGCGCGCTGGAAAGCGTCGGCGGCTGGCCGCACTGCGTCGGCGAGGACATCGTCGTCACCTGGGCCCTGCTTCGGAAGGGCTACCGCATCGGCTACGCCGAGGACGCCCTGGTCTTCACCAACGTCCCGCACGAGTTCCGCCAGTTCGCCAACCAGCGCCGCCGCTGGTCGCGCGGCCTGATCGAGGCCTTCGCCGCCCACTGGCCGATGCTGTTCCAGTGGCGGCTGTCCACCCTGTTCATCTGGTGGAACCTGCTCTTCCTGCCGCTGGACCTCGTCTACACCTTCGCCTTCATCCCCGGCCTGATCCTCGCACTGTTCGGCGTCTACTGGATCGCTGGCCCATTGACGCTGGCGGTCCTGCCGCTGGCCGCGCTGTGGAACTGGTTCATCTTCCGCGTCCAGCGAAAGATGTTCCGCGCCCAGGGCCTGCGCGTGCGCGGCAACGCCGGCGGCTTCGCCTTCTACGTCTTCGCCTACAGCCTTCTGATGCAACCGGTCTGCGTCGCGGGGTATTTCGCCGAACTGGCCGGGCTCAGAAAGACGTGGGGCACCAAATGATCCGCACCGCCCGCTTCATTATCACGGCCGCAGCCCTGTGCGGAGCCTCGGCCGCCGCCGCCGGGGAACGCCCCTACTATGAGGATGTCAGCACCGGTCACCGTCCGTTCAATCCCGCCGTCGGCGCCGACCTGTTCTTCGCGACCGACGCCGACGACTCCGAAACGCTGAAGGCCGGCGTCAATCTGGACTGGCAATATCAGGGACCGGAAAGCTACCAGGGCGTCCGCCTCGAGACCGCGCGCTTCACCCCGCTCGGCGGCGAAGCGACGGAGGAGCAGCGCGTCTACTACCGCTTCGCGCACAAGGGCGAGACCTGGTCCTCGACCGGCGCGATCGGCACGAACGGCGACACCGTCCTGGGCTCCTTCAGCGTCCACAACGACGCCCGCTTCCGGCAGGAGTATTTCGTCGAACGCGACCGTCTCGAGACCCGACAGGGCCTCGATCAGGATCTTTATTTCACCTTCGCCGGCGCCGCCTTCGATCTGCCGGTCGACGACTTCAACACCTTCACTGCGCTGGTCGGCGTGCAGGAGTTCGGCGGCGACAACCTGCGCACCCACCTGCGCGCCCGCTATGTCCATGTGGTCAAGCCGGAATGGGGCCTGAGCGCAGGCGTCCGCACCCGCTTCTTCCACAACAGCGAGCCGGGCGAGGCCGACTATTTCTCACCCGAATGGTACGTCGAGGTGCTGCCCACCGTGCAGGTCCAGCGCTTTGTCGACGGCTGGCGCTATCAGGTCGCTGTCGGGCTGGGCGCCCAGCGGGACGCGGGCTCCGACTGGCGCGCCGCCGGCTGGTTCGAGGCCTCGGTCACCAGTCCGAAAATCAATCGGGACTGGTACGTCAAGGCGGCGGTGGCCCACAGCAACACCCCGGTCAGCAGCGGCTACGCCTATGACTACAGTCAGCTCAGCATCGCGCTGACGCGGGGGTTCTGACCTCAGACGATCTTGATGCCGACGCCCGGCTTTCCACCGGGCTTGCCGACCGAGACGTCCAGCGTCTCCGTACCGAACTTCAGCCCGCGCACCGCGCGCGCGACCAGGGCCTTGATCTCGTCGGCCGGACCATCCGATCGCATGTCCAGGAACCAGCCGATATGGCCGACGTCGGGCCAGACGGCGCGCGCCAGCCAGACATCCTTGACCATGGCGCCCTTGAACGCCTCCCGGATCGCCCTGGTCAGCATGACCGGCTCGTTCTCGGGCTCGACCTCATGCAGTTCGACGCGGCCCGAGACCGGACGTAGCGGCCGCACCGGCTCGTGGCCCAGAACGGCCTTGATCTGATCGGGCTCCAGCAGCAGGCCCTTGCCGCCGTCCGGGTTCAGCAGCACCACCGCATCCTTGAGGATATCCAGCAGAGCCCGGCCCTGCATGGCGATGATGCGCGCGTTCTCGCCGAACATCTGCGTCGCCCGGCGCGGATCGGTGAACAGGGTCACGGTGTTGCGGCCGTCATTCAGCACCACGCCGCGCAGGATCAGCTGCTCGCCGACCCGAAGCACCTTGGCGCCGTCATCGCCTGGCTTGCCGCCCGGCCCATCCGCCTCGGGCACGGCGTACAGGTCCGCCTCCAGCATCAACCGCTCGAACAGTCCCATCTGCGACGCATCGGCGAGCCCTTCGTACAGGGCCTCCTCCAGCGGATTCAGCGGATTGTCGGTGAAGACGAGGGGCCGGGCGTCGGTCATGGTCAACTCTGGAACGATGGGGCCGACACAAGAGGCGAGCGGCCGCGCCCCGTCAATCGCCCCCGTTCAATGCCCGAACAGACGGCCGGCCCCTGAGGCCCGGCCGCCCGCTGGACGTTCGCCCTAGCTGAGGACGACGATCGCCACGCGCCGGTTCTGGGCGCGGCCTTCCGGGGTCTCGTTCGGCGCCACCGGCGCATCCTCGCCATAGGAGATGGTCGCCATCCGGTTCAGGGCGATGCCCTGGCGGCTCAGCGAGCGGCGCACGGCCTCGGCCCGCGCCTCGCCCAGCTGCTCGTTGTATTCGGCGTCGCCGACCGCGTCGGTATAGCCCTGGATTTCCAGATAGACGTTGCGGTTCTCGCTCTTCAGCCGCTGGGCCAGTTCGGCCAGACGCTGCTCGGCCTCGGGCGAGAGGGCGTGGTGGTCCGTCGGGAATTTCACCGAGTCGTCCGACAGCACGACCTCATAAAGGAACTTTCCTTCGGCCAATTTGTGGGCCGCGTTGGCCCGCTGCAACGCCTGTCCGGCCGTGCCTTCGACCTCGGTTACCCGGTTGTCGACCACGGCCAGGTTTTCGCGCACGAACTTGTGGCTGGCGCAGCCGCTGGCCGCGAGGCCGAGGGCCAGCACCACGCCGGTCATGGCGGCTGTCCTGAGTTTGGATCGGGTCAAGTGTCGTCTCCTGATTGGCGGGCGCGCGGCTCCCGCATAGGTGCGCGGGTCTGAACCTGGCGTAATGCGCGGGGCGGAGTGATGGCCCGCGTAAGGCCGAAACACGTCACCTTGACCATTAGCTGAGCCGTATCCGCTGCCTCGCAAGAAGGGCCGACGGCGCCACCTTGTTGACGCGGGCGGGTGGTCTTTCAGGTCGACGCGGGCGCACAGGACCCGGTGGTCGAGGAGCGGCTCGTGCGGCCAAGCCTTGAGACTCAAAAGGAAAAATCGCGGACTGCAATGCCGCCCGAGCCCGGCCGCCCCGCCCGGTCGAGGCGCTGGATCCGGACCTGGGCTCCGGCGGTCGCCCTCAGCCTGTCCGCTCATCTGGCGGCCTTCGTGGCGCTGGTTTCCGCGCCCGAAACGCCCATCAAAATTTCTCTGCCCGAGACCGCGCCGCGCGCCATCGTCGTCACGCTGACCCGACCGCCGCCGCCCCCTCCGCCGCCGCCCGCGCCGGTCATCGCCGAGCCGCCGCCGGGCCCCGCACAGCCTGCGCCGGCCGCGGCCCCCTCGCCGGCTCCGCCTCGCCCCGTCCCCGCCCGGGCCGCGCCCCGTCCCCGGCCGGTGCGTACGCCGCCGCCGCCGAACGTTCCGACCCTGCCCGCCAATCCAGCCCCTGTCGTCGCCCCCATGGCCGTGGTCGGCGAGGCCCAGCTGGCCGGTGCGCTCAGGGCGGGAACCGGTCAGGGCTCGGGCGCCGGGTCGGGATCGGGCGGAGGCGGCGGTTCGGGCGGAGCCTCCGGCGGCTCCTGCGACATGGTCCGTCGGCTGCAGGACGCCCTTCGGGCCGACCCCGAGGTTCGCGACGCCGTGACCCGGGCCCACCGCGCCATGCCCGCCTCGGGCCGGGCCATTCTGGTCTGGGACGGCGACTGGATTCAGGATCCCGGACAGGCCGGCAAGGGGCTGGCCGGCGTGCGTCAGGCCATCGCCCTGGAGGTCGCCTTCGCGCCGCGCGAATGCCGGACCCAGCCGGTGCGGGGTCTGGCGGTCATCGCCTTCGCCGAGGGACCGGGCGCGCCGCGGCTCGCGCTGGGCGAGGCCAGCTGGCGCTGGTCCGACCTGCTGGGCGCCCGCTAGCCGGCGGCGGGCTTGACCAGCAGGGCGTCGACCGGCTGAACCACGCCGTTCGAGGCCACGGTTTCATCGCCGCTCAACCGGGCGCGGGCGCCGTTGTCGCCGGTGACGATGATCGCCTCCCCCTCCTTCGAGAAGGTCAGCAGGCTGTTGGCCATGGTGCGCACCTCGACCGTGCCCGAGCCGCCGCGATTCATGGCGGCGAGGATATCCGCCCGGGTCATGGCGCCCGGCACGATATGAGCCCGCAGCATGGCAGCTCCCTGCGCCTTCATGGCCTCGTCGCCGAGGTCCCCGGCGGAGGCGGTGAAGGCGGCGTCGGACGGGGCGAACACCGTATAGGGGCCCTTGCCCGCCAGCACGTCGCCGAGAGCGGCGTTCGTCAGCACGCGCTCCAGCGTGCCGAACGCGCGGTCGTCCTTCAGCGTCGCCGCGATCGTCTTGTTGGAGGGCGCCGCGACCGTGGCCGCGTCATCCTTCCTTCCCGCCTCGGCGCCGCAAGCAGCCAGCGCCATCAGGCAAACGGGGGCCAGCGCCCAGCGCATCATCGTCTTCATGGTCATGCCTCTGTCGCTTGCGAAGATCAGGTCAGCAGCTGGATCACGGCCGTGATCAGCTGGGTCTTGGGATCGGCCTGGTACACATAGCCGTCATTGTACCGGTACATGGCGTTGGCGTTGTCCGCGTACTGGTTCCGGTAGGCGTAGGGCACATTGTAGACGTCATAGCCCGAGGGCAGGGGCTGGCCGACGCTGAGGTTCTGGCCGGTCAGCAGGGCGGCGACCTGACTGATCATCTGCGTCTGCGGATCGACGCCGTACAACGCGCCGTCGGCATAGCGGTACTGCTGGTTCTGGGACAGGCCGAAATAGCTGGAATAGTAGTCGGGCGCCGGCTGGTACTGATACTGCGCCGGCCACACCGACCCGGGCGACAGGGCGCCGCCCAGCACGGGCAGCCAGCCCAGCAGCCCGCCCTGACGGTCCGTCCGGTACAGATATCCGTCGTCGTAGCGGTAGTTGAAGTCGTCGCCGCGCGAGCGCCACAGCCAATCGTAGCGCGAGGCCTCGGCGGCGCGGGCGATCTGGCGCGCCTGACCGGGCGGCAGGCAGCCGTTGTTCTTCTTCGCCAGTCCGGGCGGGCAGCCGGCGATCAGTCCACGGTCGTCCTGCCGGCTGAAATAGACCACCGGTCGGCCGTCGCGGGTCTGGAACACCTGACGCTCGACCTCGCGGCGCAGGTCGCGGACCTCGACCTCGCGGCCATTGCCCCGGCCGGGGCCGCGATCGTCGCGGGCCAGCACGACCGCACGGCCGTCAGGCGCGACGGCGACGCGGACGTCAGGACGATCGTCGCCACCCCGTCCGTTGCCGTTTCCATTACCTCGGCCGTTGCCGTTTCCGTTGTTGCCGTTGCCGCGGCCGTTATCGTCGCCGCCGCGGTTTCCGCGTTCCTGTTTGTCGCCGCCCTTGCCGTTGCCGGGATCGGCGAGAACCGCCGTCGGGGCCGCGAGGGCCAGAACGAGGGCGGAGGTGATCGGGATAAGCTTGTACATGGGGGCCTCTTTCGGGTTCCCGACACAACGCTGTATGGCGACGGGTGTTCCTGAGAGACGCTTCGTGGGTCGGAGCAAAGGCCCCGACCCCGGGGCAAAGCTCCGCGCCTTACAGACGCGGAGCCGCCGTTTCCTTTAGCCGGCCCGGCGTCCGAAAATCGCCGCCAGAGCGGTCAGCCGCCCCTTGGCGATCGTGCCGGTTTCCTTCTCCGCAGCGGCGGTGAGGGCGGCGGCCAGATCGGAAGCCCCGGCCCGGGCGTCCGCGCTCTGGCGCCACTGGTCGATGCCCGCCTGGACGCGCGCCGTCAGGGCGGCGTCAGCCGCCGGCGCGCGCGTCAGCTGGTCGAGGTACGACTGGGCCACGTCGGGGCTGTCGGGCCAGCTGATGCGCATCTGGGTCTGCGGGTTGATCTGGTCGGCGCGGACGCTTTCCGCCGCCGCGATCTCGGCCGCCGACAGGAACTCGCTGGGGACCAGTTTCAGCACGTCCACGCCGCGGGCGATCTCACTGGAATAGATGCGGCCGTTCAGCCAGTAGGCCGACCACGACCCGCCCACGAACATCTTGCCCTCCTCGATCGGGCCGCGGTCGAAGGCGGCGATCTCGACCGGCTTGGTCGGGTCGGTGAAATCCATGATGGAGACGCCGCCCTGATACCAGGCCTGGACCATCAGGTCGCGGCCGGGGACGGGCACGATCATGCCGTTGTGGGCGACGCAGTTCTCGTCGGAGCCTTGGGCCGAGGGAAGCTTGTGGAAAGCGCGGCCGCGCAGGGTGCGGTTCTCGATGGTGGCGACCATGTTGGCGCCCCAGGTCGATGGATCCTCGGCCCGGCAGCGCGCGGCGGTGCCGCCGCCCCACTCGTCGGTGAAGACGACCTTGTCGCCGGCGTTGTTGAACGTCGCCGAGTGCCAGTAGGCCATGTCGGGGTCGAAGATGTCCGACACGCGGGTCGGGTTTTGCGGGTCCGAGATGTCCAGCAGGATGCCGTTGCCGCTGCAGGCCCCTGCGGCGAGGCCGATTTCGGGATAGACGGTGATGTCGTGGCACTGGTTGGTCTGGGCGGTCGCCTGGCTGGCGATGCCGGCCCGGCCGCCGCGCCACAGGCCGGCGACCCGGCCGTTGGCGTCGGCGAAGATGCGCGGCCGATTGACGATGGCCGCCTCCTGCGGACGATCCAGGTTCACCTTGATGACGTCGATCGAGAACAGGGCGGTTTCCGGGTTCTGGTCCGGCTGGCCGTCGGTGCAGATGGCCAGCTCGCCGGTCTTGCGAACGTCGGACGTGCCCGAGTTGTAGATGTACAGGCTGCGCGGATCGGTCGGGTCCGGCACCAGCGTATGGGTGTGCGAGCCGCGGCAGGTCTGGACGGCGGCGATCTGGCGCGGGGCGTTCAGGTCGCTGATGTCGAAGATGCGGACGCCGCGGAAGCGCTCGGCGTTGACGTCGCCCGTGGCGGCGGTCGTGCCGCAGTCGAGGCGGGCGCGGTTCTGCTCGACCGACATGAACAGCAGGTTGCCCATGACCGAGACGTCGCCCTGACCGCCGGGGCAGACCACCGACATGACCAGTTCGGGCGCGCCGCCCTTGGTCAGGTCATAGGCGTTGAAGCCGTTGAAATTGCCGACGAACAGCTTGCCGTTCGAGATCGCCATGTCGGTGTTGGCCAAGGCCAGCGGGCCGTAGCGGGGATTGTTGCGCATCCGCTCCTGGAAGGCTGCGGCCTCGGCGGCGGTCGTCGGCGGGGCGAACAGGGCCTCGGGGTCGAAAAAGCCGGGGGCAGGCTGGATCGAATGCTCCAGCACCATGCCGGATGCGTACTGGCCGGCGTCGTGCAGGCCGGCTGTCAGGGTGCTGCGGGCGTCGGTCGGGATGACCTGCGCTGCAGGCGCCTGGGCCGATGCGACATTGGCGCTCATCAGGACGCCGAGGGCGGCGACGGTGGAAAGCAGGGTGCTGCGAACGTTCATGGCCGCTCCTTGGCGTGTGAGGTCAGAGGTCTGACAGAAGGGACTGCATACGAAGAATCTCCGCCGACTGATCGGCGACGACGGAGGCGGTGAATTCGGACAGCATGGGATCTTCCCCGGCCCCGGGATTGGCCAGCAATCCATCGACCATGTCCAGAGCGCCCTGATGGTGCTGGATCACCCCCTGCAGGAACAGGCGGTCGAAGCCGGCGCCGTGGGCGGCGGCGAGGGTCTGCATCTGCGCCGGGGACAGCATGCCGGCCATCAGGGGCGTGTCGCTGGGAGGCATGGCGTGGCCCGCACCGTGAGCGCCGTGCGCGGAGTGGTCATGAGCGGACATACCCGGCATCTCCAGCGGCTGGCCGCGCTGGGACAGCCAGTCGCGCATCAGCTCCATCTCGGCCTGCTGGCTGAGGGCGATGCGGCGGCCGATCAGCCGGACCGCCGGGCTGGCGCCGCGGGTTTCCAGCAGTCCGACCATCTCCACCGCCTGGCCGTGGTGCACGATCATATGCTGCATGAAGGCGACGTCGGCGGCGGTGAAGGTCGAGCGGCTCAGGGCCACGGCCTCGCCGGGCGAGACGACGCGCGCCGCCGCGCCGGGTGCGCCGGGCTGGAAGATCGGCGGGGACTGCGGCGACTGGGACGCCATCAGTCCAGCGAGGAGAATGGCCGGCAGGCTGATCAAGCCGGTTAGCCCGAGACGCCGACGGTGTTGAACTTGCCGTCCTTCATCTGGCCGATCGACCAGCTCAGGATCTGGCCGCCCGTGAATTTGACAGCCCAGGTCTCGACCGGTCCCTCGGGCGTGTCCTCGGAGCGGACGAAGGTCATCTCCTCGATCGCGCCCATGGCGGCGAGCGCCGGCGCCATGCCCTGGATCTGGCCGTTGCAGGCGTCGAGCAGGGCGGGAGCCATCAGCGCCTCGAGGCAGACGCCGTCGGCGGCCTCGGTGATGATGCGGGTCAGCGGCTCGCGATACTGGCCGTCCTGGGCCATGGCCGGGAAGGCCATCAGGGCGGCGGCGGCGACGCCGGCGAAAAGGGTCTGGATACGCATGGGGGTCCTTGGGGCTGGCGTTTCCCGGACCATGACCCAGCCGGCGGACCGCCACAACCTGTCGCCGCATGACAAAGAATTCACGCAGCGGATACGGCCGGATCACCACCGCCCGACTGGACTTGGCGGGCCCGGCAATGCTCTGTTGCCGCCCGACAAGGACGCGACGCCCAAGGGGTGGTCCAGGCGTCCGGTATCGGGGCATGAAACGATGAAGCGCGTACTCCTGACGACGGCCGCCGCCATGGCGCTCGCCTTCCCGGCCATGGCCCAGACGCCCCAGCCGCCCTCGCCCCTCGCCGCGCCGCCCGTGCCCGCCCCTACACCCGCGCCGACACAGGGCCCCGCGGCCGTTCCGGTGCAGGAAGGCGCCGCCGCTGCGCCGGCTCCCGCGGCCGCCGCGGCTCCGGCCGAGACGCCCAAATGGGATGTGCAGAACCCGCCCGGACCGTCGCGCGACATCCCCATCGACGTGACGCGCGGCACATGGATGTCGCTGGACGTCAGCCCGGACGGCCGGACCATCGTCTTCGACCTGCTGGGCGACATCTATGTCATGCCCGTCGCCGGCGGAGAGGCGCGTGCGATTGCTTCCGGCGTGGCTTGGGAGATGCAGCCGAAATGGTCGCCCGACGGCCGCCATATCGCCTTCACCTCGGACCGGGGCGGCGGCGACAACATCTGGATCATGGACGCGGACGGCTCGAACCCGACGCAGGTCTCCAGGGAGACCTTCCGGCTGGTGAACCAGCCCGAATGGACGCCCGACGGCCAGTTCGTCGTCGGCCGCAAGCATTTCACCTCGTCCCGCTCGCTGGGGGCCGGTGAAATGTGGATGTACCATCGCAGCGGTGGCGGCGGAGTGCAGATGACCGAGCGCCGGACCCAGCAGAAGGACACGGGCGAGCCCGCCTTCTCGCCCGACGGCCGCTATCTGTATTTCAGCGACGACGCCACGCCGGGGCCGACCTTCGAATACTCCAAGGACGTCAACGACCAGATCTACGTCATCCGCCGCCTCGACCGCGAGACGGGCGACATCGACGCCTACGTCACCGGCCCCGGCGGTTCGATCCGCCCGACGCCCTCGCCCGACGGCAAGTCCCTGGCCTTCATCCGGCGCGTCCGCTACCAGTCGACCCTCTATGTCATGGACATCGCCTCCGGCCGCGAGACCCCGGTCTTCTCGGCCCTCGACCGCGACATGCAGGAGACCTGGGCCATCCACGGCGTCTATCCGGCGATCAGCTGGACGCCCGACAACCGCTCCATCGTCTTCTGGGCCGACGGCCGCATCCAACGCGTCGACGTGGCCTCGAAGGAGGTGGCGAACATCCCCTTCCACGTCGCCGACACCCGCCGCGTGCAGGACGCCGTCCGCTTCCCGATCGAGGTCGCGCCCGACCAGTTCGATGTGAAGATGCTGCGCTGGGCCCGCCCCTCGCCGGACGGCACAAAGGTCGTCTTCGAGGCCCTCGGCAATCTGTGGATCCGCGACCTGCCGACCGGCACGGCGCGCCGCCTGACGCGTCAGAGCGACCATTTCGAACTCTATCCGTCCTGGTCCCGCGACGGCCGCTCCATCGTCTACACCACCTGGGACGATCAGGAGCTGGGCTCGATCCGCGTCGTCCCCGCCTCTGGCGGCGCCGGCCGTGTCGTGACCCCGAACCCCGGCCACTACGTCGAGCCGACCTTCAGCCCTGACGGTCGCACCATCGTCTACCGCACCACCAGCGACGGCTTCCTGACCAGCGCCCTGTGGAGCCGCGACCCCGGCGTCTACCGCATCCCCGCTGCGGGCGGCGAACCCGTCCACATCACCGACGAGGGCGAGGGCCCCCAGTTCGGCGCCGCCAACGACCGCCTGTTCCTCACCGGCCGCGACGGCGACAAGCGCACCTTCATCTCGGTCGACCTCGACGGCGACGACAAACGCACCCACCTGACCAGCGAATGGGCGGCCGAGTTCGCCGTCTCGCCCGATGGCGCCTGGGTCGGCTGGACCGAGCGATTCCAGGCCTATGTCGCCCCCTTCGTCGCCGCCGGCCGCCCCCAGGCCATCGCCCCCGACGGCAAGGCCCTGCCGCAGGCCCGCGTCACCCGCGACTCGGGCGAGTGGCTCAGCTGGTCCGGCGACAGCCGCCGCCTGCAGTGGTCGCAGGGCCCCGAACTGTTCAGCCGCGACCTGAACCAGTCCTTCACCTTCGTCGACGGCGCCCCTGCCGAACTGCCCAAGCCTGCCGAACAGGGCATCAACATCGGCTTCACCGCCGAGGCCGACAAACCGGAAGGCCGCATCGCCCTCACCGGCGCCCGCATCATCACCATGAACGGCGCCGAGGTGATCGAGAACGGCGTCATCGTCATCGACGGCAACCGCATCGAAACCATCGGCGCCCTCGCCTCGACCGCCATCCCGGCCGGCGTCCCGACCATGGACATGTCGGGCAAGACCATCATGCCGGGCCTCGTCGACGCCCACTGGCACGGCTCGATGGGCTCGGACGAGATCATCCCGGAACAGAGCTGGGTCGACTACGCCGCTCTGGCCTTCGGCGTGACCACCCTCCACGACCCGTCCAACGACACCAGCGAGATCTTCGCCCACAGCGAGCTGGCCCGCGCCGGCCGCGTCGTCGCCCCGCGCATCTTCTCGACCGGCTCCATCCTGTACGGCGCCACCACCGCCGGCACGGTCAGGATCGACAGCCTGGACGACGCCCTGTCCACCCTGCGCCGCATGCAGGCCGCCGGCGCCTGGAGCGTCAAGAGCTACAACCAGCCCCGCCGCGACCAGCGCCAGCAGATCATCGAGGCCGCCCGCCAGCTGAACATGATGGTCGTCCCCGAGGGCGGCTCGCTGTACCATCAGGACATGTCGATGATCGTCGACGGCCACACCACGGTCGAGCATTCGATCCCGCTGGCCGTCCTCTACGACGACGTCCACCAGCTGTGGCGTCAGACCCGCACGGCCTACAATCCGACCCTGGTCGTCGCCTTCGGCGGGACCTATGGCGAGAACTACTGGTACCAGGAGAGCGAGGTCTGGAACCACCCGATCCTGACCCAGTACGTGCCGCGCCGGCTCCTCGATTCCCGCGCCCGCCGGCCCGTGACCATGCCCGACAATGAGTGGAACCACATGGCCATCGCCCGCGAGGCGCGCCGCCTGTCCGATCAGGGCGTCAGCGTCTCCATCGGCGCCCACGGCCAGCGCGAGGGCCTCGGCGCCCACTGGGAGCTGTGGAGTCTGGCCCAGGGCGGCATGGCCCCTCTGGACGTCATCCGCGCCGGCACCCTGAACGGCGCCCGCTCCCTCGGACTGGACCGCGACATCGGCTCGCTGGAGCCCGGCAAGCTGGCCGACATGGTCATCCTCAACGCCAATCCGCTGGAGAACATCCGCAACACCACCGCCATCGCCTTCACCGTCGCCAACGGCCGCGTCTACGACTCGGGCATGAACGAGGTCGCCCCCCGCCAGCGCCCCCGCGCCCCCTTCTGGTTCGCCGACGGCGGCAGCGAAGGCTGGGCCCCGGGCGCCGCGGAAACCGAATCCGACGGCCACGGCCACGACTAGCCACACTCAGGCTAGAACCAATACCCGCGCGGACGGTTAGTCGGGGGAGGCGCTCTCCCCCGGCCAGTCCATGATCGTCCAGCTCTACGCGCGCACCCTCGAGCTGCTGCGGCCCGAGGTTCGCATCGCCGCCCTTCTGGCGGCGTGCAACGTCCTGCTCGGCGCCCTCGTCCTGCTTGAGCCGGTGCTGTTCGGCCGCGTCGTCGACGCCCTGACCCGCGGCGGACAGCCGTGGCGGCTGATCCTGATCTGGGCCGCCCTCGGCGCCCTCAACATCGGCGGCAGCGCGGCCGTCTCCCTGCTGGCCGACCGCATGTCGCACCGCCGCCGGCTGGCCGCCATGAACGTCGCCTTCGACCGCGCCATCGCCCTGCCCGCACCCTTCGTCTCCGAACAGGGCACCGGCCGCATCATCCGCGCCATGCTGAGCGGCGGCGACGCCCTGTTCACCCTCATCCTGTCCTTCTTCCGCGAGCAGCAGCCCGCCCTGATCAGCATGGTCCTGCTGGTCCCCCTCGCCTTCTGGATCAACCCGATCATGGCCACGGTCCTGACCGTGCTGGCCCTCGCCTACGTCGCCGTCAGCTGGCTCGTCGTCGCCCGCACCGAGGTCGGTCAGGCCCGCGTCGAGGAACACCAGCAGGCCATGTCCAGCCGCATCGGCGACGTCATCGCCAACGTCGGCGTCGTCCAGGCCTATACCCGCGGCACGGCCGAGGGCGCCCACCTCAGCGGCATGATGAGCCGCCTCCTCGGGGCCCAGTATCCGGTCCTCAGCTGGTGGGCCGTGCTCATGGTCATGACCCGCGGCGCCTCGACCATCGCCATGGTCGCCCTGTTCGCCAGCGGCGCGCTTCTGCTTCAGGCCGGCCGCGTCACGGTCGGAGAGATCGTCGCCTTCATCGGCTTCGCGGGCCTGCTCATCGCCCGGCTGGACCAGCTCTCCGCCTCCGCCGCCCGCGTCTTCGTCGCCGCCCCCACCCTGCAGGGCCTCTTCACCCTGATGGACAGCGACCTCGCCATCGCCGACACCCCCGACGCCGAGCCCCTGACGCAGGTCCGCGGCGACATCGTCTTCGAGCGCGTCAGCCACTGGTACCTCGACACCCATATGGGCGTCTTCGACATCGACCTGCACGTCCCCGCCGGCTCGACCGTCGCCCTCGTCGGCGGCAGCGGCGCGGGCAAGACCACGCTGCTCAGCCTGCTGCAGCGCCAGCGCGAGCCCTCCATGGGCCGCATCCTCATCGACGGTCAGGACATCCGCCGCGCCACCATCGCCTCCCTGCGCGGCACCATCGGCGTGGTCTTTCAGGACGCCGGCCTGTTCAACCGCTCCATCGCCGACAATCTGCGCGTCGCCCGCCTCGACGCTGCGGACGCCCAGATCGAGGCCGCCGCCCGCGCCGCCGAGGCCCACGACTTCATCATGGCCAGGCCGGGCGGCTACAACTTCGTCATCGGCGAGGGCGCCCGCCTGCTCTCGGGCGGCGAGCGCCAGCGGCTGGCCATCGCCCGCGCCATCCTCAAGGACGCCCCCATACTGATCCTCGACGAGGCCACCAGCGCGCTGGACACGGTCACCGAGGTCAAGGTCAAGGCCGCGCTCGAGGCCGCCGCCCGCGGCCGCACCACCTTCGTCATCGCCCACCGACTTTCTACCGTCGTCGACGCCGACCTGATCGTGGTCATGGAGCGCGGCCGCATCGTCGAGCGCGGAACCTTCGCCGACCTCATGGCCGCAGAAGGCGCCTTCCACGCCCTCGCCCGCCAGGGCGGCCTCGTCGCCCCGGCGAAGGATGGAGAGCCGGCGGAAGCGGCGTGACCGCCCCTCGTCTCCTCCCTGTCGCGAAGCGATGGGGAGGGGGACCACGAAGTGGTGGAGACCAGCTAGGTGGCTTCTTGGCGGCTGCGAGCCAACTCAAGAAAACTTGCCAAATCGATCAACCACTCTCTTTGATCGGGCCGGAAGGTTTCGTGCAGACGGCGCGGTATGACGAGTTGCAGCGACTTCGCTCGCATCTCGTCAGTCTGGTTCTCGGATATACCCGGTTCAACCGTCAGCAGGTGCTTGTGCTCAATGCGGCGTGCTTCGGAAAGCACCTGCCGCCAACGATCCTTAAGTGTCGATTTTGCGCCGAGCATGGTCAGGCGCGCTTCGGGGAACGCCGCATCTGCGTAGTCGGCCGCCCCAGGAAACAGGAAGTCCGGCTTGTTGCGGTTCTCGGTCTGGGCGCCCCGCGCATATCGGATTCGTTGCGCCACAAAAACTGCCTCGAGATGGTTCTCTAGCGCTTGCCCCGCCCTCGCCTTTCGCCGGTTCTGGACGCTCAGGGAAAATGACAGGAAGCCATCTACGTCGATCGCGCCTCCGGCCTGAAAGCCATTCCCGATTCGTTCGGCGACGATCCTCCGCTCCAGCCGCCTGAACAGTCGCTCCTCCTGGTCAAGCCAATCTACCAAGGCGGCGTCCGGATCATCCATCGCCGAGACTTGAGGGAGCGAATGCCGTGCAAGTTCGGAGAAGACCTTCGTCTTGGGGAAGGCCAGTCCGTAAGGTTCGATCAGACGGTCGAGGCGATCAGCCTCCGGCTCCTCCGGTTCGATGGAAAGCGCGTCAAGAATGTACCGCGCCGCAAATCCCAGCTCGATGTCGTGCTCCGCATCCAGACGCTGAACGGTGACGTTCTGGCCTTCCGGCGGCTCCAGACCGAACAGCCACAACAACTGATTTTGAACCGCCCCAACTGCCGGCGTGACAATCGTCAGAAACGATCCGTCCCGCTGTAGCGCGATGATGAGCAGATCCCCGACAGCCATCGCCTCGGTCACGGCGTTGGTCGAATAGTAGAGGTGATACTCCGGAGCCCGGGGCTTCCCCTTCCGAACGTTCGACCAGCTTAGAAACCCCTCCTCGGTAAGGGAGCCCTGCTCATCGGATAGCCAGATAAACCGGGTGGGAACTCCCTTGCGATCATCATCTCCGAGAAGCTGACGAAGCGGCTGAACGCCCTGGAACTCGTGCTGGTTTGATCGCTCGGTGATGGTCTCGACCAACGTCAGCCGCTTGGCTACCGCGCCCGCGAACAGACTGGACAACATTCCTCTGCCCAAATCAAACCCCTCTGATCGTCAAGCGTTGTTGTCCCGACACCAACCAGTCTGCGCAGTGCGCCGTCAGTTCTTCAAGGGACAGACGTTGCCGGCCCTTGAGCGCGCACTCCCACACCGTCGCCACGCGCCAGCCTGCGTCCAGAAGCTTGCGCTCGGCCTCGAGGTCGACCTGACGGTTGCGACCAATCTTGGCTTCCCAGAACTCCGGTCGCGTCTTCGGCCATTTGAACAGATGGCACTCGTGCCCGTGCCAGAAGCATCCGTGCACGAGGATCACCGCCCGATGTTTCGGCAGGCAGATGTCCGGTTTCCCCGGCAGCTTGCAGTGCAGCCGATACCGAAACCCGCGCGCATGCAGCGCCTTGCGGATCATCAGCTCCGGCTTCGTATCCTTGCCCTTGATGCCGGACATCATCCGGCTGCGGGTCGCCGGATCGACGACGTCAGCCAACCCCGGCCTTCGGCCGTTTTCCGAGCGCAGCGAGGAGGTGCGGCTTCATATGTTCGGCGACGGCTTTCACAGCCGGCACCACAACAGAATTGCCGAACTGGCGATAGGCCTGCGTATCAGAAACGGGAATGAGGAACTCCGCGCCGCGAGGCGTGTCGAACCCCATCAAGCGCGCGCACTCGCGCGGCGTAAGACGCCGGGGCGTCTCGCCCTCTCCGCGTTTGACGAGGATCTCCGACCCGTCCTTGTGGTAGCGGGCCGACAATGTCCGCGCGACATCCTCAGGACCGACCAGCCCGAAACCAAAGCCGTTGCCGGCCGCCCGGTGCTTCTCCTTGTAGCGCTGGAGATAGGTCCAGAGGTTGTCGGTCAGCGTGTATTTGTCCGCCACGCGACCCGAGTTTCCGACGGTGTATTTCTGGTCCGGAATCTCGGACTCATCGCCCTCCCGGTGCAGAATCTCCACCAGCTTGGGCGCGGCATCCGGCAGCTTCATATCCGCGAAGCGGAAGCCCTGATCGGCACGGAAGCCGACGATAAAAATCCGCTCCCGATGCTGCGGCGTCCAGTGACGGCCGTCGATGACCCGGAAGTCGATCGTGTAACCCAGTTCCTCGGTCAGCACGTCCTTGATGGTCTGGAACGTCTTGCCCTTGTCGTGACCGATCAGATTGCGGACGTTCTCCAGCAGGAAGGCCGCCGGCTGGTGATGTTTGATGATCCGCGCCACATCGAAGAAGAGGGTCCCCTGGGTCTTGTCCTCGAACCCGTGTGCACGCCCCAGGGCGTTCTTCTTGGACACCCCCGCGATCGAGAACGGCTGACACGGGAATCCGGCCAGCAGCACGTCGTGCGCCGGGATGTCGGCGACATCCACCTTGGTGATGTCGCCGTTGATCTCGTGGTCGTCGTGGGGGAAGTTCGCCGCGTAGGTCTTCTGGCTGTACTTGTCCCACTCTGACGTAAAGACGCAGCGCCCGCCGATCGACTCGAACCCGCGCCGCAGCCCGCCGATGCCTGCGAACAGGTCGATGAAGGTGAAATCAGCCGGTGGCTGATCCTTGCCGCCGCGAAGCAGCTTCAGCTTGGGTTGCGGCGCGGCAGGCGTGACCGGACCGTCAATAAGACCCAAGCTCACCGCCCTGTCGGCGGTCGCCTGTCCGGCCTGCTTCACCATTAGGGCATACTCCGACACGGCGATTCCGCGCTTGCTGAGGGTGGCAGACTGAGGAGATTCTGCCAGGAGAACAAGTCAGGAACAAGGACTTACCAACCGCAAGTCGCGCGCTGGCGTCAGTTCTATCCTTCAGCCCTCAATCCTCGTCCATCTTCAGCGCCGCGATGAACGCCTCCTGCGGGATCTCGACCTTGCCGAACTGGCGCATCCGCTTCTTGCCGGCCTTCTGCTTCTCGAGCAGCTTCTTCTTCCGGGTGGCGTCGCCGCCGTAGCATTTGGACGTCACGTCCTTGCGCAGGGCGCGGACGGTTTCGCGGGCGATGATCTTGCCGCCGATGGCGGCCTGGATCGGGATGACGAACAGGTGCGGGGGGATCAGCTCCTTCATCTTCTCGACCATGCTGCGGCCCCGCATCTCGGCGCGGCCGCGGTGGACCAGCATGGAGAGGGCGTCGACCGGCTCGGCGTTGACGAGGATGTTCATCTTGACCAGATCGCCGACCTTGTAGTCCGACAGCTCGTAGTCGAACGAGGCGTAGCCCTTCGAGATCGACTTCAGCCGGTCATAGAAGTCGAACACGACCTCGTTCAGCGGCAGCTCATAGACCACCAGGGCGCGGCTGCCGACGTAGGACAGTTCGACCTGGCTGCCGCGGCGGTCCTGACACAGCTTGATGACGCCGCCGAGGTATTCGTCGGGCGTCAGGATGGTCGCCTTGATCCACGGCTCGCTGATTTCCATGATCTGCATCACGTCGGGCAGGTCGGCCGGGTTGTGCAGCTCGATCTCGGAGCCGTCGCGCAGGGCGATCTTGTAGACCACCGACGGGGCGGTCGCGATCAGGTCGAGGTTGAACTCGCGGCTGAGCCGTTCCTGGATGATCTCCAGATGCAGCAGGCCGAGGAAGCCGCAGCGGAAGCCGAAGCCGAGGGCGGCGCTGGATTCCATCTCATAGGTGAAGCTGGCGTCGTTGAGGCGCAGGCGGCCGATGGCGGCGCGCAGGTCCTCGAAGTCGGCGGCGTCGACGGGGAACAGGCCGCAGAAGACCACCGACTGGACTTCCTTGAACCCCTTCAGCGGTTCGGCGGTGGGCTTCTTCTCGTCGGTGATGGTGTCGCCGACGGCGGCGTGGGCGACCTCCTTGATCTGGGCGGTGATGAAGCCGACCTCGCCGGGGCCGAGCTGGTCGACCGGGGTGTTCTTGGGCAGGAAGACGCCGACGCGGTCGATCAGATGGGTCGAGCCGTTCTGCATCATCTTGACGCGCTGGCCGGCCTTGAGCGTGCCGTCGAAGACGCGCACCAGCACGACGACGCCGAGGTAGGGGTCGTACCAGGCGTCGACCAGCAGGGCCTTCAGCGGGGCGTTGGGATCGCCCTTGGGGGCCGGCAGGCGGGTGACGATGGCCTCCAGCACGTCCTCGATGCCGATGCCGGACTTGGCGCTGCACAGGACGGCGTCGGAGGCGTCGATGCCGATGACGTCCTCGATCTGCTGGCGCACCCGCTCGGGCTCGGCGGCGGGCAGGTCGATCTTGTTGAGGACGGGGACGATCTCGTGATTGTTGTCGATGGCCTGATAGACGTTGGCCAGGGTCTGCGCCTCGACGCCCTGCGAGGCGTCCACGACCAGCAGCGATCCCTCGCATGCGGCCAATGAGCGCGAGACCTCATAGGCGAAGTCCACGTGCCCCGGCGTGTCCATCAGATTGAGAACGTAATCGAGCCCGTCCTTCGCCGTGTAGTTCAGGCGCACCGTCTGCGCCTTGATTGTGATCCCCCGCTCCTTCTCGATGTCCATATTATCGAGCACCTGCGCCGACATCTCTCGCGCAGTCAGGCCGCCAGTCACCTGAATCAGGCGGTCGGACAGGGTAGATTTGCCGTGGTCGATGTGGGCGACAACGGAGAAATTCCGGATACGTTCGATGGGAGGGGTCGTCATGGCCGCGCCGGTAGCACGGCGGGGCGCAATCGCCAACGCGGACAACGCCGCCGTCCCTTCCCGGCAACCGCGATTGTGGCGGATTACTTCGCCGTAAGGGCGTGCTTTCGGGTTTGAGAAGCGCCGCCGGAACCGCTATTCAACGGCTGATGACAGAGCGCCCGGGCGGCGCCGACAGTCGGCGCGCGGTCCCCCCGGCCGCGGCGCCCAACAGGGGATCAGACGTGGCGAACATCAAGCAGAACATGCGTGCCGGCGCGGCGATCGTTCTTGTCAGCCTGGCCCTTGCGGCCTGCGGCGGCGAAGGCGAAGCCAAGAAGGCCGAGGCCAAGGCCGGCGAGAAGGCCGGAAGCGGCGCCTCCAGCCAGACGGTATCGGTCGTGGTCGCCTCGCTCCAGAACCTGCCGCGCACCGTCACGGCCTCGGGCACGATCTCGGCCTGGGAAGAGGTGCCGGTCGGCGCCGAAACCGGCGGGCTGACGGCGACCGGCGTCTATGTCGATGAAGGCACCTATGTTCGGCAGGGCCAGCCGCTGGTGCAGATGAACGACGCCCTGCTACGCGCCCAGCTGCGTCAGCAGCAGGCGGCGGTGGAGACGGCGCAGGCCAATGCGGCCCGCGATCAGGCCGCCCTCGGCCGCGCCCAGGAGCTGAAGGAGCGGGGCTTCCTCAGCCAGGCGTCTCTGGACACGGCGCTGGCCAACCAGCGCGCGTCGAGCGCCAATGTGGCGGCGGCGCAGGCGTCGCTGTCAGAAACACGCACCCGCCTGTCGCAGGCGACGATCAAGGCGCCCGTCTCGGGTCTGGTCATCAGCCGCAACGTCACGCGCGGCCAGATCATCTCCGCCGGGACCGAACTGTTCCGCATCGTCCGCGACGGCCGGCTGGAGCTGGACGCCCAAGTGCCGGAGACCGATCTGGCGCTGGTCCGCTCGGGCCAGAGCGCCGTCATCTCGTCCGACCAGATCGGCGAGACGAGCGGCCGCGTTCGCATCGTGACCCCCGAGGTCAACGCCGAGAACCGTCTGGGCGTGGCCCGCATCTCGCTGGTCGGCGGGGGCTTCCGCCCCGGCATGTTCGCCCGAGCGCGCATCCAGGTCGGCGACCAGCCGGCGGTGACGGTGCCGACGGCCTCAGTGCTGTATCGCGAGAATCGCGCCGGCGTCTTCATGCTGGGCGCCGACAACCGGGCCCATTTCCAACCCGTGACGGTGCTGTCGCGCACGACCAATTCGACGGCGGTCAGCGGTCTGGTCGCAGGGACCCGGGTCGTGGTCGCGGGGGCCGGCTTCCTCGGCGAAGGCGACCGCGTGACCATCGCGCCGGCCGCCCGCCCCGCCCCGGTTCGCGCCGCCGCGCCGGCGAAGAAGTAAGGCCCGGACGATGAAAAACATCTCGTCCTGGTCGATCAAGAATCCGATCCCGATCATCCTCATGTTCGTGCTGCTGACGCTTGCGGGCGTCAACGGCTTCATGGGGATGCGGATCAACAACAACCCCGACATCGACTTCCCGCTGATCAACGTCTTCGCTGGCCGGCCCGGCGCCGCGCCGGCCGAGATGGAAGTCCAGGTCACCCGCCTGATCGAGGACTCGCTGGCCGGCCTGCCGGGCGTGCGCCACATCACCTCCCAGGTCACCGACGGCGTCTCCAGCACCCAGATCGAGTTCGAGCTGGGCACCGACACGGAACGCGCCACCAACGACGTCCGCAACGCCATGAGCGGCCTGCGCGCAGACCTGCCGCAGGACATGCAGGAACCCAGCGTCGAGCGTATCGACATCACCGGCGACGCCCTGATCACCTGGGTGGTCCGGTCCTCGACCATGACGCCGGAAGAGATCAGCTGGTTCATCGACAACGAGGTCAGCCGGGCCCTGCTGTCCATCAGCGGCGTCGGCGAGGTCAACCGCTCGGGCGGCGTGGACCGCGAGGTCCGCGTCGAACTGGATCCCGACCGCCTCGCCTCGTTCGGCCTGACGGCGGCCTCGGTCAGCCAGGCGCTGACCTCGGTCAACAACGACCTGCCCGGCGGCCGGGTGACCATCTCGGGTTCCGAGCGGTCGATCCGCACCCTCGGCGCCGCTGGCTCGATCGAACAACTGCGCGAGACCCTGATCCCCCTGCCCGGCGGCCGTTCGGCGCGTCTGGGCGATCTGGGCACCGTCACCGACCACTGGAGCGAACCGCGCCGTCTGGCCCGCTACAACGGTCAGGAGGCCGTGACCTTCAACTTCCTGCGCTCGCGCAGCGCGTCCGAGGTCAAGGTCGCCGAAAAGGTCCGCGAGCGCGTCGCCGAGATCGACGAGGCGCATCCCGAACTGACCATCGAGAAGGTCACGTCCAGCGTCGAATATATCGAGGAGAGCTACATCGCCTCGATCGAGGCCCTGCTGCTGGGCGCCGGTCTGGCGGTCGTGGTCGTGTTCATCTTCCTCAGGGACTGGCGCGCGACCTTCATCACGGCGACGGCCATGCCGCTGTCGCTGATCCCGGCCTTCGCCATCCTCGGGCCGCTGGACCAGTCGCTGAATGTGGTCACTCTGCTGGCCCTGTCGCTGACGGTCGGCATCCTCGTCGATGACGCCATCGTGGAGATCGAGAACATCGTCCGGCACATGCGGGACGGGAAGTCGCCGTATCACGCCTCGATGGAGGCGGCGGACGAGATCGGTCTGGCCGTCGTGGCCACCACGGCGACCATTCTGGCCGTGTTCGCGCCGGTCGGCTTCATGCCAGGGATCATCGGCCAGTTCTTCAAGGCCTTCGCCCTCGCCGCCTGCGTTTCCGTGGCCTTCTCGCTGGTCGTGGCGCGGACGCTGACGCCGCTGATGGCCGCCTATCTGCTGAAGCACCACAAGCACGAGGACTCCGACCCGTTCTGGATGGGGGCCTATCTGAAGTCCCTGCGCTGGTCGCTGGCCAATCGCTGGAAGGTGTTTGCGTTGGGCACGGTGCTGTTCATCGGCTGCGGCTTCCTGGCCACCAAGGTGCCATTCGAATTCTCGCCGTCGGGCGACCAGTCGCGCGCCGCCTTCTCGATCGAGCTGCCGCCGGGCGCGACCCTGCGCCAGACGGACGCCATCGTGCAGCAGGTCACCCGCGATCTGCGGCAGCGGCCCGAGGTGACCTCGGTCTACGCCTCGGTCGGCGGTCAGGACGTCAATCAGGCCAATGTCTATGCGGACATGGTCGGCAAGGGCGAACGGGCGCTGAGCCAGCAGGAATTCGCACGCCAGATGGTCGACGGCTGGAAGGCCATTCCGGGCGCCCGCATCGGCGCCGGCACCGGCAACCAGGGCGGCGGACCGTCGGACGGGACCAGCTACACCTTCGCCATCCTCAGCGACAATCCGGCGGCGCTGCAGGCCGCGGCCCGTCAGATCGAGGCCGAGATGCGGACCGTTCCGGGGCTGGCCAATGTGGTCAACACCGCCTCGATCGCGCGGCCTGAAATCCTCGTCACGCCGCGTCCCGATCAGGCCGCCCTGATGGGCGTCTCGACCGGCGACATTTCCCAGACCATCCGGGTCGCCACCATCGGCGACGTCGCGCAGAATCTGCCCAAATACAATCTGGGCGACCGTCAGGTGCCGATCCGTCTGCAGCTGACGGAGGCGGCGCGCGAGGACCTGTCGGTGCTGGAGACCCTGCGCGTCCCGACCGGGGCCGGGGACTCCGTGCCCCTGAGCGCGGTGGCCGATATCCAGTTCGGATCGGGCCCGTCGCAGGTGTTGCGTCAGGACCGGTCGCGGATTGCCTCGATCACGGCCGAGCTGGACGGCATCCGCTCGGGCGAGGCCGACGCGGCGGTGAAGAAGCTGGCCAGCGTGAAGAACCTGCCCGCCGGCGTGCGTCAGGTGCCCGCCGGGGACGCCGAGTTCATCCAGGAGATGATCACCGGCTTCGCCGTCGCCTTCGCCACCGGCATCCTGCTGATGTACGCCGTGCTGGTGCTGCTGTTCCGCAGCTTCGCCTATCCGGTGACCATCATGGCCTCGCTTCCGCTGGCCATCGGCGGGGCCTTCGTAGCCCTGATGATCGGCGGCTCGAGCTTCTCGATCTCGTCGCTGATCGGGGTGCTGATGCTGATGGGGATCGCGGCCAAGAACTCCATCCTGCTGGTCGACTACATCGTCATGGCCGAGAAGGACGGGATGACCCGGCTGGAGGCCATCATGGACGCGGCCCACAAACGGGCCCGGCCGATCCTGATGACCACCTTCGCCATGGGCGCGGGCATGATGCCCGTGGCCGTCGGCTGGGGCGCGGACGTCGAGTTCCGCCAGCCCATGGCAATCGCCGTAGTCGGGGGGCTGATCTCCTCGACCTTCCTGTCGCTGCTGTTCATTCCGCCGATCTTCACGATTGTCGACGACATCGCCGGCTTCTTCGGACGGCGGATGAGCAAGATGTTCGCAAGCCAGCGCCACGTGTCGGGCCAGCCGGACACGCCTGCCCCGGCGGAGTAGGTGAGCAGAGGAAGAAGGGCGTAGTCGGCGTCCGCGTCCGCTTCCGCCCCGTTACGGACCACCGAGAGGTCCCCCTGCAATCCCGGGGCGCCCGTCTTCAAGTGGGTCCAGGAAACGAACGACGTCGTCGATGCCGACGCTCAGGTCAGGCGTGATCAAGCGGCCCTGCAGCGCTTGTCGACGCTCGGACTTGCTGGCGTCGCCTGCGCCATTGAGAATCGCGACGTGAGATAATGTCCGGCGAACCCATGAAAGACGCAGACCGCGAGCTTGGACACAAACTGGAGCGCGCGTGGTCCAGGAGCACCTCCTCCCTTTGGACCCGGGATAACCCGGCTCGTGGGCAATGCGGCGTCACTTCGCTTGCCGTTCAGGATCGTCTGGGGGGAGCGATTCTGAAAACGCGGGTAGGCGACGCATGGCATTTCTACAATCTGATCGACGCCGTGGTGATCGACTTCACAGCAAGCCAGTTCAGCTCAGCAGTGGTCTACGACGACCTTCCTGCGACACGTGAAGAGGCAATGAGCGACACCTCTCCTGAGCAATACGCGGCCCTTATTCATGCGTTGGATTCGTAACTCCGCTCACCGCCCCCGGCCGCCCATTGGACGAACCCGCAAAGCAAAGCCGGCCGAGGTTACCCCCGGCCGGCTGCGTCCTCCCGCCTTGCGGCGTTCAGATCAGTATTTGAAGCGCAGGGTCGCGCCGTAGGTGCGCGGCTGGCCCAGGAAGGCGTTGTAGGTCTGGGTGTCCAGCGCCTGGTTGTAGAAGGTGCCGGGGTGGCTGGTGCCGGCCGGCTGGACCGTGGTCTGGAAGGCGGTGCCTTGCAGCGGAGCGTTGTAACCGACCTGGATATACTCCTCGTCGGTGATGTTCTGGCCCCAGACTTCAACCGTCCAGCTCTCGTTCTCGGCGCCGAACACGATGCGGCCGTTCACCGTGGTGAAGGCGTCCTGCAGCTTGAACGGGATGAGGTCCGAGCCGGTGTTGTATTCCGTCATGTATTTACCGGCGAGGCTGAACCCTGCGCGCAGACCGTTGCCCACATTGCGATCAAAGTTGATCGACAACGAGGCGGAGTATTCCGGAGCGAAGGACGGACGCGAACCCGGCAGCAGCGACGCCGCGGGGAAGTTGTTCGGATCCACAAGGTCAGCGGCCGTGAACGCGCCGTACTCGGCATCCGTATAGGTCACGCCGCCCTGGAAGCTCAGACCTTCCACCGGGGTGAACCAGACCATGTCGGCGTCGATGCCGCGCGAGGTCAGTTCCGGAATGGGCTCCACGGTGAAGCCCACGCCGTTGAAGGTGTTCAACTGGAAGTCCTCGAACTTCTGGTCGAAGTAGGTGACGTTCAGCAGCAGGGTGCGGTTCAGAAGCGTCGTCTTCACGCCGAGCTCATAGCTGTCGACATATTCGGACGGGAAGTACAGCGACGACACCGGAGTGATGGTGCCGGTGCGGTGGACGCGGTCCAGGTTGAAGCCGAAGCTCTTGTAGCCGCGGGCGTACGACGCATAGGCGAGGACGGACGGGTTCAGGCGGTAGGACGCCTTGACCGTGCCGCTCAGCTCGCTGTCGTCGGTTTCCTCGGCGACCGGGCGGTTGTTGAACGCGCTGTTGGCGAACGGCAGGCAGAGGGCGCCCAGGATGCCGCCGACGTTGCCTGGCCCGACCGCGCCGCCGATGGCGGCGGCGTTCAGCTGGGCGGCCGTGCAGGTCGCGCCGTTGCCGTTGACGTTCCGCTGCAAACCGTCGAGCGACTTGTCGTCCATCGTGTAGCGAAGGCCGAGGGTCAGGTCGAACTGGTCGGTGACGTGCCAGGTGTTGTTGGTGAACAGGGCGAACGAGGTCGATTCCTGCTCATAGACGTCCTCGTAGCCCTGACCGAGGGTGAAGCCCGGGCCGGTTGCCGTGGCGGTCGGGACAACAGCGCCGCCGGGCCCGATCGCTCCGGTGCCGCCGCTGGCGAGGCAGCCCTGCAGACCCGTGGGGCCGGCGGTCTGACCCGGACGCGTGAAGCAGCCGACGATGCCGGGGCTGATCGGGATGGCGCCGGCGGTGGCGCGGTTCAGGTTGGCGGAGAGCAGGAATGATATGAAGGGCGTGTAGTCGGCGCCGAAATACCAGCTGTCCCGACGGGTGATATCTTCCTTGGTAGCGAACACGCCGACCAGCCAGTCGAGGCGATCGTTCGAACCGGCCAGGCGGAATTCCTGGGTCAGGTTTTCGACGCTGTAGCCATTGTCGCCGTCCTGGACGCGATAGGCGATGTCGGCGCCGGTGTAGTCGATGTCCTGGCCGAGATCGGTCGACCAATCGCGCCAGGAGGTGATCGAGGTCAGGGTCGCGCCGCCGAACAGGGACGGCATGTCGAAGTTGGCCTCGATCGAGACGCCTTTGTCCTGAACGTCCTGTCCGCCGGAACGGTTGGCAAAACCAGTGCGCGAGAACGGCAGAGGACCGAAACCGGGAGCCGGGGGACGCTGGCCCGTGCCGGTCGAAAGACCGTCGATGAACGGATAGGTCGCGCCCGTGCGGATCTGCGTGCCGACGCAGCAGTATTCGTCGCGCGAGCTGAAGTCGGCGATCAGCCGGATCGAGGTGTTGTCGTTGGGCAACCACAGCAACTGGCCCCGCACGGAGCCGAAGTCCTGGTTGCCATCGTCGGACTCGCCACGCGGGCCGTCACCGATGTTGATGTCCATGAAGCCGTCGCGCTTCCGCCGGGCGGCGTACAGGCGGAACGCCAGCTGATCGGTGATCGGGCCCGTGACCGAGGCGGACATTCCGGTCTGGTCGTAGTTGCCGATGGTCAGTTCGCCGTCGACGCCGAACGTGAACGACGGCGCTTCGGTGATGATGTTGATGACGCCGGCCGAGGTGTTCTTGCCGAACAGCGTGCCTTGGGGACCCTTCAGCACTTCGATCCGGGCCAGTTCGCCAAGGTCGCCGAAGCCGACCGAGTTGCGCGAGCGGTAGACGCCGTCGATGACCACGCCGACCGAGCTTTCCAGGCCGGGGTTGTCGCCGACCGTGCCGACGCCGCGGATGCGGGCGGTGGTCGAGGCTTCCGACGAGGTCGAGGTGACCGTCATGCCGGGAGTCAGTATCTGCAGGTCCTTGATGTCGCGAACGCCCGCGTCCTCGAGCGTTTCCTGCGACAGGCTGGTGACCACGATCGGCACGTCCTGAAGGTTCTGCTCGCGCTTCTGGGCGGTGACGATGATGTCGTCGATCGTCGTCGGCTCTTCCTGAGGCGCCTGCTGGGCCGAGGCCGCGCCGGCGAGGCCGAATGCGCAGGCGCCGACGACGGCGGCCGACACAGTTGTGCGAAGAAGGTTGGTAAGGCGCATGGTCGCTCCCCGACATGGGCCGGGACTCCGTCCCTGGACGGCGGCCGCGGCGTTTCCTGATCCCTGGCCCGCGCCCTTCTGTGGAGCACGGAAAGTCCAGCATCCGGGGTAATCCAAGCCGGACTCAGCGACAAGCAGCGCGACCCTTCACGGCCCTCTTTCCCCCATGGCGCAAGCATGACTGTGGCGCAAAAGCGACAGAAACCGATGACGCTAGGTCAATATTCACCTAGTTCGGGATAGTATCCGGGGCCTGTTCGGCCAAAATCTTGCGCCGTCTCGAAGCGATCGCCAGTACGCCGCCGCCGGCCGCGGCGGAAAGCAGAGACCCCAGCAACACCCCCAACTTGACCTCGACCTGCTCGGGCGAGTCGATCGCGCCCGGAAACGCCAGGGTGCCGATGAACAGGCTCATGGTGAAGCCCACCCCGCACAACAGGCTGACGCCATAGAGCTCAAGCCAGGTCGCGCCGGTCGGCTTCCGGCCGATCCTGAGGGCGGAAGCCAGCCAGGCCGCGCCCAGCACGCCGATCTGCTTGCCGGCGAACAGGCCGAAGGCGATGCCCAGCACCAGCGGCGCCAACATCTGGTCCAGCGACAGGCCCGCGAAGCTGACGCCCGCCTTGGCGAAGGCGAACAGGGGCAGGACGAGGAAGGCCACGTAGGGGTGCAGGTCGTGCATCGCCTCGCGCAGCGGGCTCTGGCCGTCGCAGCGGCGGTCGACAATCGGCACGATGGCGGCGAAGGCGACGGCGGTCAGGGACGTCGACAGCCCGGCCTGTACCGTCAGGTACCAGACCGCTGCGAAGCCCAGCACCCAGAAGGGGGCAGGCACCTTACGGACGCGCGCTGCGAAGAACCCGATGGCCAGCATGACGGCGATCCCGGCCAACGGCGCCAGAGTAACCCCGCTCGAAAACAGCGCCGCGATGAGAGCAATGGCGCCCAGATCGTCGACAATGGCCAGCGTCAGCAGAAAGACGCGCAGCGAAGACGGAAGATTGCGCGCCACGACGGCGAAGACCGCGAGCGCAAACGCGATGTCGGTGGCGAGGGGGATCGGCCAGCCGGCGTGAGGCCCGCCGGCCGCACCGGAAATCGCCAGATAGACCAGCGCCGGCGCGATCATCCCTCCCGCAGCGGCGAGCACCGGCGTCGCAAGCTGCCGGGGGTCGCTGAGTTCGCCGCGCATAATCTCGTATTTGATCTCCAGCCCGACCACGAGGAAGAAGACGGCCATCAGGCCTTCCTTGATCCATTCCGAGATCGACATCTCGAGCAGCAGAGGCCCGATCTGCAGAACGTGCGCGCTCTTCAACCAGCCGAAATAGACCGACGACAGCGGCGAGTTGGCGACGATGAGGGCGGCGAGGGCGGCAAGGCCCAGCACCATGCCCGAGCCAGCCTCGGTCTTGAGGAAATCGAGAGTCAGTTTGCGCGCCACGGCGGCCTCCGGATCAGAAAGGTCTGTCGTGGCGTCAGGTTATCGACGGACGCCGGACCGGATTCGCACCCATCGGATGTGCGCCGGCCTGGCCGGGGCGAGCCGGCCTGATCTCTGGGGACCAGCATACGCGACGGAACGGTGGGTTCAACCGCGCCGACGGTTGCGTACGGACGCGGGAGGACGCATCTGCGCCGAATGCCCGTCTCGTCCGTCTACCGCCCCGATCCCCGCTTCTTCGACCTCGGTGAAGAGTATGGCGACGCCGTCAGGGCGGCGGAATTCCCCGCGACGATCCTGCGTGTGCGCAACGACCGGGCGGCGGCGAGCGTGGGGCTGGACGGCCTGACCGACGCCGAATGGGTTTCGCATTTCGGCCGGTTCGAGCCCCTGCCCGGCCAGCCCGGCCCGATCGCCATGCGCTATCACGGGCACCAGTTCCGCACCTACAACCCCGACCTCGGCGACGGACGTGGGTTTCTCGCTGCGCAGCTACGGGATGACAAAGACCGACTGCTCGACCTCGGAACGAAGGGGTCGGGCCAGACGCCGTGGTCGCGCGGCGCCGACGGGCGGCTGACGCTGAAGGGCGGGATGCGCGAGGTGCTGGCGGCGAAAATGCTGGAGGCGCTGGGCGTGCCGACCAGCCGGGCGTTCAGCCTGATAGAAACCGGCGAGGCCCTGGAGCGCGGCGACGAGCCCTCGCCGACGCGGTCCGCGGTCTTGGTCAGGCTGTCGCACAGCCACATCCGCTTCGGCACCTTCCAGCGGGCGGCGTATCTGGGCCGCGCAGACATGGTCGAGACTCTCGTCGAGCATGCGCGGGCGCTTTACCACCCTGCGGTGGCGGCCGGAGACGTGCCCGGCTTCCTGCGCGCCGTGGTCGAGGCGTCGGCGCGGCTGACGGCGCGGTGGATCGCGGCGGGCTTCGTCCACGGGGTGCTGAACACCGACAATCTCAACGTCACGGGCGAGAGCTTCGATTACGGCCCGTGGCGGTTCCTGCCGCACTACGAACCCGGCTTCACCGCCGCCTATTTCGACCAGACGGGTCTGTACGCCTTCGCGCGTCAGCCGGAGGCGGTGTTCTGGGCCCTGACCCAGCTGGGCGGGGCGTTGAAGCTGGTCGCCGACGTGGAGCCGCTGACCGACGCCCTGAACGGGTTCGGGCAGGCCTATATCCGCGAACTGCGCGCCGCCTTCCTGTCGAGGTTGGGCGTACAGAGTCTGGGAGAGGCCGCCGACCAGCGGCTGCTGGACACGACCCTGGCTCTGCTGCGCGAAGGCGGCGAAGCCCTGCGCTGGGAGCCTCTGTTCTTCGACTGGTTCGGCGGCTTCGCCTCTTCGGCCCGGGCGCTGGGCGGACTGCGGGGCAAACTCTATCAGGGCGAGACCTTCGACGCCTTCCGCTTCGCCCTGTTCGAACACGCGCCCGACCGCCCCGAACGTCTTGAGCATCCGGTCTTCGCCCGGCCCGAGCCCGAGGAGATGCTGATCGACGAGGTCGAGGCGATCTGGACGGCGATCGACGGCGATGACGACTGGTCGCCCCTCTACGACAAACTGGCGCGGCTGGACGCGGCGCTAGCAAGCCGGAACTGACACCAAAGGGAAAGCTTCCTTGGCATCATGTAAAATGCCCTTGACTAAATCTGGGACAAATATGTAAAGCACTCTTGTCATAACGACAGGGAGGCTTGTCATGTACACCGAAACCGTCCCGACCCGATCAGCGGGCGCCGTCTTGGCGATCGCCCGGTTCGGTCGCCGCTCCGACGCCCGGACGGACATCGGGCAATGACTTCCACGCCCGCGAATCGCCTTCGGGATCTTCGTCTCAAGAAGAACCTCACCCAGGTCGAACTCGGTCGGCAAGCAGGCATCTCAACCCGAACGGTGCGGGCCATGGAGAACGGCGGATACGCTCCGTCGGTCACCCTGGCTTGCCGCATCGCCCGGGTTCTGGGCCATCCCGTGGAAACCCTCTTCCAACCCTGAGCCGGTCTCCGGCCTTCACGTCACACCCGCAAGGAAACAAGACCATGACCACCAGCATCGCTCTGGGGCGCGCCGCCTCACGCCTTGAACGCTTCGCCGCCGGCCTGTGCCTGTCCCTCGTCGCCAGCGCCTTCCTGTTTGCCGGCGGCGCGCTGGCGCAGGAGCCGGCCGCGGCGCCCGTTCCCGTCCCGGCCCCGCGCGCCGAGGGCGACGGGCCGGCGCTGTGGGCCATCCGGGATGCGGACTCCACCGTGTATCTGTTCGGGACGTTTCACATGCTGCGCCCTGGCACGGCCTGGGGCTCCGAAAAGGTCGACGCGGCCTTCGACAGCGCCTCGGAGGTCTGGTTCGAGGTCGTCAATCCCGACGATCAGGCGGCGCTGGCTCCGATCATGAGCCAGTACGGGCTGTCGCCAGACAAGCCCCTGTCCAGCCTGCTGACAGCCGATGAGTTGACCCGGCTGGACACTGTCGCCCGCAGTCTCGGCGCCAGCGCCGCGCAGATGGACCTGATGCGGCCGTGGCTGGCCGCCATGATGGTCGGCTCCGCGCCCCTGGCTCGCGCCGGGTTCGATCCGGCCCAGGGCGTCGAACTGAACCTCCGCGGCCGGGCCGTGGCGGCGGGCAAGACCGTGCGCGGCTTCGAAACCATCGACCAGCAGGTCGGGGGCCTGGCGCGGATGAGCGAGGCCGGTCAGCTGATCTATCTGCGTCACTATCTGTCCAGCGACAGCATGGCGGCGCCGGCCATGGAGCGCGGCATCGCGGGTTGGGTCGCCGGCGACCTCGACATCGTCGCGGGGTTCGCCCGCCAGAACGGCAGGGACATCTCGGAAGAGGCGCATGAGGTCTTCCTCGCCCGGCGCAACGCCGACTGGGCCGACCAGATCCAGACCCTTCTGGAGGGTTCGGGAACTGCCTTCGTCGCGATCGGGGCCGCTCATCTTGTCGGCGACGACAGCCTTCCAGCCCTGCTGGAGGCCCGGGGCGTCCGCGTCGTCCGCGAATAGATCGGAACCCCTGATCGACACCGGCGAGGCATGGTCTGCCACCCTGCTGACAGCAGGGTGGCAGCAGGGTAGCGGTACCAAAGACAGGCCGGTGCCTACCGGTTCCCATCCGCCCGAAGGAGCCGCCCTTATGCCGAACCCGACGCTGCGGCCCGTCTGCCCGGGCGCCCTTAACGCCACCGCAACGCCAGCAAGATTACAGAGAAGTATGCATACGGCCACGCTTCGGCCCCGTAGCTCTCGCAGAAGGCGGTCACGGATGGTTACGGTCACGCTTCGCACCCTTGCGGAATGGCTTGCGCGATCCGACATCGCCGCTGTTACCAATCACAAGAGCGCCCTCCCCGGCGTCAAGAACATGACTTCTCAGACTCTCAACCCCGCCCGCTCGCGCCTGAACGCCAGCTATCGCAACCTGACCCTGTGGACGCTGCAGGGCTGGCTCGTGATGTTCTTCATCGGCGCCGGCTACGCCAAGCTCAGCGAGCCGATGACCAATCTGGTCGAGCTGATGCGCTGGCCCGCCCTGGTGAGCGAGAACATGGTCCGCGGCCTTGGTCTGGCCGAGATCATCCTCGCCCTTCTGATCGTGGCCCCGCTGGTGTCGTGGAAACACGGCCGCCCGCTGCTGGTCATGGCCGCCTCCGGCCTGCTGGCGCTGGAAGTCGTCATGCTGGGCCTGCACACGTTCGGTATGGACGTCGGCCCAGCCATCACCAACCTGGTCCTGATCGCCATGACCGCCCCGGTCCTGTGGATGCGCGCCCGCGAAGTTCGCTAGGCGGCAGCACACCGAATACGACGGCGGCCGCTGGAGCACCTCCAGCGGCCGTCTTCAATTCCGGCCCGAAGTGGAGGCTTCCCTTTACGTGCACGTCAAGTTATGACGGACGCATGGCGACCGCCGACGATCATCGCACCTATTCGATCCGCCAGTTGTGCCGCGAGTTCGGCGCGACGGCGCGGGCCCTGCGCTTCTATGAGGACAAGGGGCTGCTGACGCCCGCCCGCAAGGGCCAGACGCGCGTCTATGACGCCCGCGACCGGGCCAGGCTGAAGCTGATCCTGCGCGGCCGCCGCATCGGGTTCAGCCTGCTGGAGATCCAGGAGATGCTGGACCTCTACGACCACGACAACCACAACGCCCATCAGATGGCCGTTGCCCTGCGTCGCCACCGGGCCCAGATCGCCGCGCTGAAACAGCAGCGCGAAGACCTCGACGCCGCCATCGAGACGGCCGAGGAGGCCTGCGCCGTCATGGAGAAGAAGCTGGGCGAATACCGGCCCGACCTTCTGCCCGGCGCCGAGGAATACGCCGACCTGCTGAAGGCCCGGCTGAATCCCGACCCCCACCACCAGCCCTTCAAAGCGAGAGCCTGAGCATGGCCTACAAGGCGCCTGTCCGCGACCTGACGTTCATTCTGGACGAGGTGCTGGAGATCGACCGCTATTCGAACCAGCCCGGTTTCGAGGACGTCTCCGCCGATCTGGTGGCCCAGATCCTGGAGGAAGGCGCCAAGTTCGCGGAGGAGGTCATCGCTCCGCTGAATCGCGTCGGCGATCAGGAAGGCTGCAAATGGGTTGACGGCAAGGTGACCGGCCCGACCGGCTGGAAGGAAGCCTATCAAGCCATGGTCGCGGCCGGCTGGCCCGCCCTGTCGGCCCTGCCCGAGCATGGCGGCCAGGGCATGCCCTCGGTCGTAGCCATGGCGTTCGGCCAGATGACGGCCGCGGCCAGCGCCGCCTTCTCAATGTATCCCGGCCTGACGGCGGGCGCCTACTGGGGCCTGAACGCCAACGGCTCGGACGAGCTGAAGGCGAAATACCTGCCCAAGATGGCGACAGGCGAGTGGGGCGGCACCATGAACCTGACCGAGCCGCAGTGCGGCACGGATCTGGGCCTGATCCGCACCAAGGCCATCCCCAACGGCGACGGCAGCTACAACATCACCGGCCAGAAGATCTGGATCTCGTCGGGCGAGCACGACTTCACCGACAACATCATCCATCTGGTGCTGGCCCGCATCGAGGGCGCGCCGGCCGGCATCAAGGGCATCAGCCTGTTCGTCGTGCCCAAGGTCTTCGTCAATGACGACGGCTCGCTGGGCGAGCGCAACGAGGGCGCCGCCTGCGCCGGCCTCGAGCACAAGATGGGCATCCACGGCAACGCCACCTGCGTCATGGCGTATGAGAACGCCAGAGGCTGGCTCGTCGGCACCGAGAACAAGGGCATGGCCGCCATGTTCGTGATGATGAACGAGGCCCGCCTCGGCACCGGCCTGCAGGGCCTGTCGATCGGCACCGCCGCCTATCAGGCCGCCGCCGAATTCGCCAAGGACCGTCTGCAGGGCCGCAGCCTGACCGGGCCGAAGAACCCGGACGGCCCCGCCGACCCGATCCTGGTCCACCCCGACGTCCGCCGCATGCTTCTGGAGGCCCGCGCCTTTGTGGAGGGCGGTCAGGCCTTCACCCTGTGGACCGCGCTGCAAGCCGACCTGCAGCACTCCAACGACGAGGCCGAGGCGACCAAGGCCCGCGACTACATGGGTCTGATTACGCCCGTGCTGAAGGCCTATCTGACCGACAAGGGCTTCCACGTCGCTTCGCTGGCCATGCAGGTGCATGGCGGCAGTGGCTACACCGAGCATTTCCCGGCCAGCCAGTATCTGCGCGATGCGCGGATCACCATGATCTACGAGGGCGCCAACGGCATCCAGGCGCTGGATCTGGTGGGCCGCAAGCTGCCGGCCAACGGCGGCCGGGCCATCATGAGCTGGTTCGCCGACATCGACGCCTTCGTGTCGGAGAACGGCGCCGAGGGCCCGATCAAGCCCTTCGTCGACGGCCTGGCCGACGCGAAGAAGAAGCTGCAGGAAGGCACGATGTGGCTGATGCAGAACGGCATGCAGAACCCGGACAACGCGGGCGCTGCCTCGACCGACTATCTGCACATCTTCGGCCTGACGGCGCTGGCGTATATGTGGGCGCAGATGGCCAAGGCGGCGCAGGCCAAGGTGGACGAGGGCTCGACCGATCCCTTCTACGCCAACAAGCTGATGACCGGCCGCTACTTCGTCGAGCGCATCCTGCCCGACACCGGCGCCCACCTGGCCAAGCTGAAGACCGGCGCGGAAGTGCTGATGCAGATGCCGGCCGAGGCGTTCTGAGCATGAATGTCCTCAACGTGCCCGAGCCCGCCTTCATGCAGGAGGAGGAGATCGTCCTCTTCTCCGACAGCGTCGGCAAATGGATCGACGAGCACGCGCCGCCCGAGGCGGTGCAGTCGTGGATCGCCAACTCGTCGGTGCCGCGCGAGCTGTGGACCGCATCGGGCGAAGCCGGCCTGCTGGGCCTGTCCATGCCCGAAGAAGACGGCGGCATGGGCGGCGACTACCGGCATGAGGTGGTGCTGATGCGCCAGCTGGGCTGGAGGGGCGCGGACCATTTTGGCATCTCGCTGCACAACGCGATCGTCATGCCCTACATCTGGCACTACGGCACCGACGAGCAGAAGGCGCGCTGGCTGCCGCGGCTCCAGTCGGGCGAACTGGTCGGCGCCATCGCCATGACCGAGCCGGGCGCCGGGTCCGACCTTCAGGGCGTGAAGACCACCGCCATCAAGAGCGGGAACGGCTATGTGGTGAACGGGTCAAAGACCTTCATCACCAACGGCCAGCTGGCCAACTTCATCGTCGTCGTTGCCAAGACGGACCCGAACGAGGGCGCCAAGGGCACCAGCCTGATCGTCGTCGAGACGGACGGCGCCGAGGGCTTCGAGCGCGGCCGGAACCTGCACAAGATCGGTATGGAGGGGAACGACACCTCCGAGCTGTTCTTCAACGAGGTGAAGGTCCCGGGCGAGAACATCATCGGCGGCGGCGAGGGCCAGGGTTTCATCCAGCTGATGCAGCAGCTGCCGCAGGAACGGCTGAACATCGCCGTCCAGGGCGTGGCCGCGGCCGAGCGGGGGCTTCAGGAGACGCTGGCCTACGTCAAGGAGCGCAAGGCGTTCGGGAAACGGGTGATCGACTTCCAGAACACCCAGTTCAAGCTGGCCGAGGTGAAGACCAAGCTGACCGTGGCCAAGGTCTTCGTCGACCACTGCCTGGGCTTGCACCTGCAGGGCAAACTCGACGCCGCCACGGCCTCGATGGCCAAATACTGGGTCACCGACATCCAGGGCGAGGTCATCGACGAGATGCTGCAGCTGCACGGCGGCTACGGCTATATGAACGAGTACCCGATCGCCCAGCTGTACAAGGACGCGCGGGTTCAGCGCATCTACGGCGGGACCAACGAGATCATGAAGCTGCTGATCGCGCGGACGCTGTAGGGGGCGCGGCGCAGTCGACGGGCGCAGGGGTTCGCTCTATGGGACCGGTCCGATGACCGTTCACAGTGAGCATGATCTCGGGGAAGCGCTGCGGGCGATCGAATCGACCAGCGCCAAATGCGAAAAGGCGCTGACAAGCCTGAAGGCCGGCACGGCCCAGCACACCTTGCTCACCCGCAGGATCGCGGCCTTCGCGATCGCCATCAAACTGCTCAAGGAGAAGCTGGGCGAATGATCCGTCTCCACGTTCCCCGGCCTCTGTCCGCCGACGCCGCCGTCATGCCGACGCTGGACCAGTCGCGCTACCTGACCCAGGTCATGCGGCTGAAGATCGGCGACAGCCTGCTGGTGTTCAACGGCGTGGACGGCGAGTGGCGCTGCGTCATCGCCGAGGTGCTCAGGAAGGGCGTGGTGCTGAGGGCGGAGGAACAGGTCCGGCCGCAGTCGACGGGCCCCGACCTGGAACTGCTGATCAGCGTGGTGAAGAAAAGCGCGCTGGAGTTCGCCGTCGAAAAGGCCGTCGAGCTGGGCGTGCGGCGCATCCGGCTGGTGCAGACCCACCGGACCCAGACGCATCATGTCCGCATGGACCGGCTGGACGCCATCGCCATCGAGGCGGCCGAACAGACGGGGCGTGTCGATGTGCCGATGATCGACGAGCCAGTGAAATTGGCCGAGCTGCTGGACGGGTTCGAGGCCGGGCGTCGGCTGATGTTCTGTGATGAAACCGGCGGCGAGCCGGCGGGCGCGGCGTTCCAAGGCGCGGGCGAGGGCTCTTGGGCCGTTCTGATCGGTCCCGAGGGCGGTTTCTCGCCCGAGGAACGCGAGCGGCTGAGGGCCCTGCCCATCACCACCGCCGTTTCCTTGGGGCCCAGAATCCTCCGCGCGGACACCGCCGCTATCGCCGCCCTGACGCTGTGGCAGGCGGCCGTCGGCGACTGGGATCGCTGAAACCGCAACCCCTGTGATGGCGGAAGTCGGACGCCGCCTCTTGAGCAAGGGCCCGTTCCCGCCCATCTAGCCGCGACAAGAGGGGTTACAGATCCGCATGGCCGACGCCGAACCGCTTTCCCGGGAAGACCTGATCGGCGCCATGTCGAAAGGGGCCAAGCCCAAGGACCAATGGCGCATCGGCGCCGAGCACGAGAAATTCGGTTTCGACCGCACCACCCTGCGACGCCCGGCCTATGAGGGCGAAAGCGGCATTCTGGCCATGCTGACCGGCCTGCAGCGGTTCGGCTGGACGCCGGTTGAAGAAGCGGGCCACGTCATCGCCCTGGAGCGTCGTAACCCCGACGGCACGACTGCCTCGATCTCGCTGGAGCCCGGCGGTCAGTTCGAACTGTCGGGCGCGCCGTTGAAGGACGTGCACGAAATCTGCGACGAGACCGGCCGCCACCTGATGGAGGTCAAACAGGTCGCCGACCAGATCAACCTCGGCTTCATTGGCGCGGGCTTCGATCCGATGTGGAAGCGCGAGGACGTGCCGGTCATGCCCAAGGGCCGCTATTCCATCATGCGGGCCTATATGCCCAGGAAGGGGTCGCTGGGCCTCGACATGATGCTGCGCACCTGCACCATCCAGTCGAACCTGGACTTCGCGGACGAGGCCGACATGGTCGCCAAATTCCGCACCTCGCTGGCGCTGCAGCCCATCGCGACGGCCCTGTTCGCCTGTTCGCCCTTCATCGAGGGCAAGCCCAGCGGCTTCCTGTCCTCGCGCGCCAACGTCTGGACCGACACCGATCCCGACCGAACCGGCATGCTGGACTTCGTCTTCGCCGACGGCTTCGGCTACGAGCGCTACGCCGACTATGCGCTGGACGTGCCGATGTATTTCGCCAAGCGCGGCGAGACCTATGTCGACCTGTCAGGCCGGTCGTTCCGTCAGTTCATGACCGAGGGTCTCGATGTCCTTCCAGGCGAACGGGCGACGAAGAAGGACTGGAACGACCATCTGACGACGCTTTTCCCCGAGGTGCGGCTGAAGTCGTATCTCGAGATGCGCGGCGCCGACGGCGGGCCGTGGAGCCGTATCTGCGCGCTTCAGGCCCTGTGGGCCGGGGTGCTGTACGACGGCGCGGCGCTGGCCGCCGCCTGGGACCTGGTCAAGGACTGGGACATCGCCGACCACGAGCGCCTGCGCCGCGACGTGACGCGTCTGGGTCTGAAGGCCGAGGTGGCTGGCCGGTCAGTGCGGGACGTGGCCGTGGACATGGTCCACATCGCCCGCGAAGGGCTGAAGAGCCGCGCCCGCTTCTCGGGTGGAATGGTCGACGAGCGCGGCTATCTGTCAGAGCTGGAAGACATCGCCGACAGCGGGGTGACCCCCGCCGACCGGCTGCTGGAACTCTACCACGGCGAGTGGCAGGGCGACGTGACGCGGATCTACCGGGACTTCGCTTACTGAAACTGCCCATCACCGGTAGCTGATCAGTCCAGCGCCTTCTTGATCGCCTCCATGACGCCGCCGGCGGCCTTGCCTTCGCGAGGCTTGATCATGCCGGGTTCGGTGACCCCGTCCGCCATCTGCTGAATCTGCGCGCCGCTGTCGGGGCGTGGCGGGGCCAGGACAGGTTCCTGACCCAGCGGCTCCATCGGCCGTGAGGTGAATTCGCCCTTGCCGTCGATGGAGGGACCTTCCGACCACCGGCCCTGCGGCGGCGGCGAGCCGTCACGATTGAAGCCGAGAGTGACATAGGCGAACTCGTCGTTCTGGGACTCGGGCGGCAGGCTGTTGGGGATCGGCATATTCGCCTGAAGCCCGCCCATGTCCTCCAGAACCGCCATGAACTGGTTCTGATGGAAGGTGTCACGGGCGATCAGGTACGACAGCATGTCCTTCATCCCGGGATCGCTGGTCATGTTCCAGAGCCGCCCGGCAAGGGCGCGACCGGTGGCCTCCGCCGCCACATTCGCCGTCATGTCGGCGGCGGTGTTGCCGCTGGCGTAGACGTGGCTGCAGTCGAAGGGAACGCCGTTGGCGTCAGACGGCAGCGCCGCCAGTCCGGCCGACAGGACATGGCGCATGTCCATGCCGTTCAGCACCGAGCCGCCGGCGGTGTCGTTGGAAATGTCCTCCTGAACCGACAGCGGAGCGCCCTCGAGATTCATCGCCACGGCCGTGGCCAGCATCTCGATGTGGGCGATCTCCTCCGTGGCGGTGTTGAGGAGCAGGTCGCGGTATTTCGACGGTCCGCGATTGCCCCACGCCTGGAAGAAATACTGGAGGCAGACGCGAATCTCTCCCTCCACCCCGCCGATGGCCTGCTGGAGGGCCCGGGCGAAGACGGGGTCGGGCCGCTCCACCCTGACAGGGTACTGTAGAAGCTTGTCTGTATAGTACATTTGGCTCTGCTTTGCTGCTCAGCTTTCCGGGATGACCTCTCGGATCATTTGACGAACAACAGCAAAACTGGATCGTTCCGACCGTTTTTCTTATACCCGCTATAACACGAATACTTATGTCTAACACTCTACACAGTCGGCAGCTCCGCCCCTTGCCTCAGCGACTCAGGGCGGCGTTGCACTGGGCCAGCTCGGCCTCCGTCAGGCCGACCCCATCCCTTTCGTATCGAGTGACCGCCCCGAAACGCGCGGTGAAACGGCGGCACTCCCGCAGCGCCGGCTGGGAAACCCCGCCCCCACGACCCACGCAGGCGCCGTCGGGGCCGCAGGCCCAGCTCCGCCCGTCCAGCATCGTGGTTCGAGCCTCGCCGGGGGTCACGAGAACGGCGCGGGCTCCCGGGGGAAGGACTGCAGGCTGGGCGGCAATCAAAACGGTAGAAATCAGGGTCGCGAGAAGCATGGCGCTTCCTCCAGAGATGACTTTCCAAGCCGACCGGTCTGTGAGAAAGTGACCGTTCGTGCACCATTAAGTGACCGATCGGTTACTTTGAGTCAAGCGAGGATTTTCGAATGCCGCCCAAAGGCGAGGCCACACACGCCCGACTGATCGACGAGGCGATGACCCAGGTCACCGTGCGCGGTCTGGCGGCGGTCAGCCTGGCCGACGTGGCGGGCGCGGCGGGGGTGTCCAAGAGTGCGGTGCTGAAGCATTTCCAGTCCAAGGAAGCGCTGCAGGCCGAGGTGGTCGACGCCATGATCGACCGCTTCAAGGCCGCCGTCTGGGATCCCGCCGAGCCGCTGGAGCCGGGCGGCGAACGGCTGGACCGCATCTTCCAGGGCGAACTGGACTGGATCGACGGCGAGGACCGGCCGGGCGGCTGTCCGCTGAAGGCGGCGGCGATGGAGCTGGACGATCAGCCGGGTCCGCTGCGCGACACGCTGAAGCACAGTCAGGTTCGGTGGGCGAAGGTGCTGAAGCGCGAGTTCCGGTCGCTGTATCCGGACGCTGATGACTCGACGCTCGAGTTGAAGGTGTTCCAATTCAAGGGGCTGGTGCTCGCCTACAGCCATTCACGCCGCCTGCTGGACGACGAGACCGCGCGCGGGCAAGCCACCGCGGCCTATCGGGCGCTTGTGGGTTCGCCCGTCTGACCCTAGGTCCGTTGCGGACAGGGAGGACGATATGACAGGCAAAATCCGCGTCGGGATCGGCGGCTGGACCTATGAGCCGTGGCGCGGCGTCTTCTATCCCGAGAAATGGAGCCAGAAGCGCGAACTGGAATACGCCAGCCGCCACACGACCTCGATCGAGATCAACGGCACCTACTATTCGGGCTTCAAGCCCGAGACCTGGATGAAGTGGCGCGACGAGACGCCCGACGACTTCGTTTTCGCGGTCAAGGCCAGCCGGTTCTGCACCAACCGGAAGGTGCTGTCCGAGGGCAATGACAGTCTGGACCGGTTCCTCGATCAGGGCCTGACGACGCTGGGCGACAAGCTGGGGCCGATCAACTGGCAGTTCATGGCCACCAAGAAATTCGACCCGGTGGACTTCGAGGGCTTCCTGAAGCTGTTGCCGAAGGAGAAGGACGGGGTGCGACTGCGCCACGCGCTGGAGGTCCGCAGCGGCACGTTCGACAACGAGCAGTTCTACGATCTCGCCCGCAAATACGGCGCGGCCATCGTGTACGGCCACGACGACGAGGCGCCGCAATGGCCGCGGATCGATCAGGACACCGCCGATTTCAAATACGCGCGCCTGATGTCCAGCCGCGAGGACGAGCCTACGGGCATGTCCGCCGCCGAGCTGGACGGAATCGTCAAACAGACCCGCGACTGGGCGAAGAAGGGCGACGTCTTCGCCTATTTCATCGCCGGGGCGAAGGTCAGGAACCCGGCGGCGGCGCAGGCGCTGATCGAAAAGCTGGGCTGACCCCGTTGCGCCGGACCATGCTCGCGCACACTTGAGACCGGCCTTTCAGGAGCCTCCCCCCATGCCTATCGCCACCCGCGCCTTCGCCGCCACGTCCAGCGACGCTCCGCTGTCGCCCTACAGCTTCGACCGGCGCGACCCGGGCCCGGACGACGTGGCCATCGAGATCAAATTCGCGGGGGTCTGCCACTCCGACCTGCACATCGTGAAGAACGACCTGGGGAACACGACCTATCCGATCGTGCCGGGTCACGAGATCGCAGGCGTGGTGACGGCGGTGGGCGAGAACGTCGCCCGCTTCAAGGTCGGCGACCGCGTCGGCGTCGGCTGCATGGTCGACAGCTGCCGCCAGTGCGCCCCCTGCCGCGAAGGCGAGGAGCAGTATTGCGTCCCCGGCATGACCCAGACCTATGGCTCAGCTGATCCCAAGGGCGAGGCCGTGGGCCAGAAGATCACCCAGGGCGGCTATTCCACGGCCATCGTGGTCGACCAGAATTATGTCGTCACCATCCCCGACAGCATCCCGCTGGACGCCGCCGCGCCCCTGCTGTGCGCCGGCATCACCACCTATTCGCCGCTGAAGCACTGGAAGGTCGGACCGGGCTCGAAGGTCGCGGTCATCGGCCTCGGCGGCCTCGGGCACATGGCGGTCAAACAGGCGGCGGCCATGGGCGCCGAGGTCACGGTCCTGTCGACCTCGGACCGCAAGAAGGCGGACGCCGAGCGGATGGGCGCCAAACATTTCCTCATCAACTCGGACAAGGCGGCGATGCAGGCGGCGGGCGAAAGCTTCGACCTGATCATCAACACCGTCTCGGCCACGCACGAGATCGCCAGCCATGTGCAGCTGCTGGCGAAAGACGGGACCATGGTCATGCTGGGCCTCACCACCGAGGGCCTGCCGGTCTACGCCATGGGCCTGCTGTGGCGGCGCCGGTCGGTGGCCGGTTCCTTGATCGGCGGCATCCGCGAGACCCAGGAGATGCTGGATTTCTGCGCCGAGCACGGCCTGGCCTGCGACATCGAGGTGATCGCCCCGGACCAGATCAACGAAGCCTACGCCCGGCTGGCGAAGTCGGACGTGCGCTACCGGTTCGTTCTCGACATGGCGCGAATCTGACGCGAACCTTTCCGCGCAACCGCGCAGCCGCTACACCTGTTTGTGAACAGGCCCCGCATCAGACGGAGCCGTCAGGGACAAGGAAACGTACATGGCTCGAGTGGCACTGGTCACGGGCGGCACCCGCGGCATCGGCAAGGCGATCGTCCAGCGGCTGAAGGAAGACGGCATGTCCGTCGCCGCCGGCTATTCCGGCAACACCGAGGCGGCCGAGGCCACGGCCCGGGAACTCGGCGTCACCATCGTCAAGGGCAACGTCGGCTCGTTCGACGACTGCGCCCGCGCCGTGAAGGAGATCGAGGACCAGCTGGGACCCATCGACGTGCTGGTGAACAACGCCGGCATCACCCGCGACGGCTTCTTCCACAAGATGAGCGCCGAACAGTGGTCCGATGTCATCCGCGTCAACATGGACAGCGTGTTCAACATGACGCGTCAGGTCATCAACGGCATGCGCGACCGGGGTTTCGGCCGCATCGTCAACATCAGCTCGATCAACGGCCAGAAGGGCCAGATCGGCCAGACCAACTATTCCGCCGCAAAGGCCGGCATGATCGGCTTCACCAAGGCGCTGGCGCTGGAGAATGCGCGCAAGGGCGTGACCGTGAACTGCATCGCCCCAGGCTATATCGACACCGAGATGGTCGGGGCCATGGACGAGAAGGTCCTGGCCGGAATCATCGCCCAGATCCCGGTCGGAAGACTCGGAAAAGGCGAGGAAATCGCCGACATGGTGTCCTGGCTTTCAGGGGAACGTGCCGGATATGTCACAGGCTGCACCCTGTCGCTGAACGGTGGGCAGTATCTGGTCGGCTGACCCGGCCCTGCCCAAAATCCGCCGCGCGCCGGTTTCACCACTGGTCGCCATGGAGTTGACGGCAGGGTCCAGAACGGCGCGAACGCCGCTTCCGGCCGCGATGGCGATCGCCCTCGCGGCGGCGGCGCTTTCCCTGCTGCCCATCGCCCCCAACGCTCACGCCCAGACGCGCGGCAACGCCCAGGCCGAACAGAGCCAGTCGCTACAGAACCAGTCGCCGCGCAACAGCGCCGCCAGCGCGCGGACCTTGCCGCCCACCGGCCGCTACGTCGCGGAATCGGGCGAAGGCTTCATCCTCGACCGCTCTGGCCAGCGGCCCCTGCTGCGCTTCGACCGACGCGACGAGACCTGGGTTCTGCGCCCGACCGCCGCACCGCGTGGCGATGTCATCTATCGGAACGACGCCGGCGATCAGCTTCTGCGGGTCACTCCCGGCGGCGGAATGACCGTCTATACGTCGCGCGCGCCCGGCGGATCGCCAGCCTCCCTGTCCGGGCCCGCCCCCAGCCTGACGCCGCCGACCCTCGGTCCGGCCCAGATGTTCCAGTTGATGACCCGCCGCAGCGCCATGCTCAGCCAGGCGCTGGGCCGTCTGATCGAGATCAACGTGGACACCGACGGCGCCGCCGAAGGCCTGACCGTCGAGGCCCTGATCCTGTCGACGGATGCGGCCCTGCGCATCGCCCGCTCGCCCTCGGCCCGGTCGTCGCTGGAACGGCTGCGCAGCATCACCATCGTCGACGGCCCCCGCGCCTCGGTGACCTACGCCCGCGGCGACCTGCGCATTGTGGTCGCCCCTACCCAGGGCGTGGCCGGACGGCCCTCGTCGGCCCGGGTCATCGACGCCTTCCTGACCCCCGCCACACCGACCCGGCGATAGTCAGCCGGCGAACACGTCCTTCGCTGCCCGCCGGGCGGCGAACTCTGCGGCGTCGGCAGCCCGGACGAACGGGTTGAAGGCCTTTTCCATCCCGATCGTCGTCGGAACGGTCGCCTCTCCCCGCTCCCGCATGGCGAAAATCTCCTCGGCCCGCGCTTGCATTTCCGGCCGCTCGTCGAGGCTCAGGGCGAAGCGGGCGTTGGAGGCGGTGTATTCATGGGCGCACCAGACCACGGTCTCGTCGGGCCATGCCGCCAGCGTCTGCAGGCTGGCATGCATCTGCTCGGGCGTCCCCTCGAACAGCCGGCCGCAGCCCAGGTTGAACATCACGTCGCCGACGAAGGCCTGGGCGTCGCCGATTGAGCGGTAGACGATATGACCCAGGGTATGGCCCGGCGTGTGGGTGACCTCCAGCGCGGTCTCACCCAGCATCACCGTCTCGCCGTCCCCGACCACGCGGTCGATGGGCGCGGCCCTGCGCACTTCTTCCGGCCCGATGATCTCGCAGCCGGTCTCCTCCTTCAGCCGGGCGTTGCCCTCGGTGTGGTCGGGGTGCCAGTGGGTGTTCAGGATCAGGTCCAGCCGTCCCCAGCCGGACTGCTCGAGGTCGGCCAGAATGGCGGCCGCGTCCGGCGTGTCGATCGCCGCGACCACGCCCGTGCCCGCGTCTCGGACCAGCAGGCCGTAGTTGTCGTTCAGGCAGGGGAAGATGCGCACGTCCAGGGTCATGCGTCATCCTAGCAGCCCGTCCCGTCCCGGCCTATGCTGACCCCATGCGGCGCAGTATCGAGGACCTTCGCATCTTCTACGGCGAGCCGGCCGGCGCCCTTGCGCGCCGCCTGCTGGCGCGGCGTCTGGAGGACGCCTGGGGCGAGGCTGCAAACAGCGACGTACTCGGTCTCGGCTACGCGACGCCATGGCTGGACGCCTTCGTCGGCGCGCGCCGGGTCGTGGCGGCCATGCCCGGCGGACAGGGCGTCGAACTATGGCCCTCGGTCGGCAAGAACCGAACCCTGCTGGTCGACGACCGTCGCCTGCCCTTTGCCGCCGGATCTTTCGACCGCATCCTGCTGGTCCATGCGCTGGAAGAGGCCGACGACGCCGCAGCCCTGATGGCCGAGGCCGTGCGCGCCCTGTCGCCGGCCGGACGGATCATTCTGGTCGCCGCCGCGCGCGGCGGGCTGTGGGCGCGGGCCGAGAGCACGCCCTTCGGACACGGGCGGCCCTTCACGCGCGGCCAGCTGGAGCGGCTGGTCCGGGCCGCGGGGCTTGAGCCGACGGCATGGTCGCAAACCCTGTATGTGCCGCCCTGGGGTCCGCTGCTGCCGCTCGCCGACGGCCTCGAGCAGGTCGGCAAGCGGGTCATGCCGGGCGCGGCCGGCGTCATCCTGCTGGAGGCCACGCGCCGGGAATACGCTCGCATCCGTCCCGGTGGTGCGGTAGCGACGGTTCCGGTCATGACGCCCGTCCTCCAGCCCCAGCCTGCTAGCCGGTCACAACGCGAGAATCTGGCTGGCCCCGATCTGGCGGGAATGCGCGAACGCCCTTAAAGCCACGGCCATGCAGCGACTGATCCTGATGCGCCACGCCGAGGCGGAGAAGCGCTCGGCCTCGGGCCACGACCGCGACCGGCCCCTGTCCGCCAAGGGACGCGCCGACGCCGGCGCCATGGGTCGGGCCCTCGCCGCGCGCGGCATGAAGCCGGATCTGGCTTTCGTCTCTCCCGCGACGCGCACGCGCCAGACCTGGGACCTGCTGCACGACGCCTTCGGCGATGTGCAGGTGCGCGACCCCGAGCCGCTGTACAACGGGAGCGCCGACACCCTGCGCCGCTATGTCGAGGGCGCCGAGGACGAGGCCGGCTGCCTGATGGTGGTCGCCCACAATCCGGGCGTTCATGTGCTGGCCGTGGAATACCTGACCGAAAGCGCGGCCTCGCCGTCCGTTCTGGATCGCATGAGCGGCGGCTTTCCGCCCGGCGCCGCGGCCATCTTCATCGTGGACGCCGCCGGGCGGTGCACATTCGAAGGATTCCTGCAGCCCCGCGATCTGACCGGCGAATGACCGACGTCGCATACAAGCTGGTCGACCGGACAGAATGGGCTGCCGCGCGCGCGGCCGGAGCCTATGCCGGGTCGGCGGTCGATCTGGCCGACGGCTTCATCCACCTGTCGGGCGCGGACCAGCTGGCCGAGACCGCGCGACGGCACTATGCGGGCCGCGCGGACCTGATGCTGGTGGCCGTGGACCTGCGGCCCTTGGGCGACGATCTGAGATGGGAGGCGTCGCGCGGCGGGGCCCTGTTCCCCCATCTCTACGCTCCCTTGCCGGTCGCGACGGCGACGGATGAGCGGCCGCTGTCGGTGGACGCCGAGGGCGTGATGCGCTTCGACGATGGAGCGGTCGGATGGCCCTGAACGATCTCGGCGCGGCCCTGTTGCGACAGTTCGATCCCGAGACCGCCCACGGTCTGGCGATCCGCGCCCTGCAGGCCGTTCCCATGCCGCCTGCGCCCGCCGACGATCCGGTTCTCAGGACCACGATCGCCGGGCTGGAGCTGCCCAACCCCATCGGTCTGGCCGCCGGCCTGGACAAAAACGGCGAGGCCTTGGGCGGTCTGGCGCGCCTCGGCTTCGGCTTCGTGGAATGCGGCTCGGTCACGCCTGTCGCGCAAGCCGGCAATCCGAAGCCGCGATTGTTCCGGCTGTCGGAAGACCGCGCCATCATCAACCGGATGGGGTTCAACAATCTGGGACTCGACGCCTTCGCCGACCGCCTGAAAAACCGGCCCCGCACGGTCGTGGTCGGCGCCAATCTCGGGGCCAACAAGGACACTGAAGACAAGGCGGCGGACTATGTGGCGGGCCTGACGCGTCTGCGCGGGCTCAGCGACTATGTCACCGTCAATGTGTCGTCGCCCAATACGCCCGGGCTTCGCGCGCTGCAGGGCCGGGCGGCGCTGGACGACCTGCTGGGCCGGCTGAACGAGGCCCGGGCCGGCGATCCGACCCCGGTCTTCCTCAAGGTCGCGCCCGATCTGACGGGGGACGAGATCGCCCTGATCGTCGAGGCCAGCCTGGATCACCGGATCGACGCCCTGATCGTCTCCAACACCACGCTGGACCGGCCCGAAACCCTGCGCGCGCGGGACCGGACCGAGGCGGGCGGCCTGTCCGGCGCGCCGCTGAAAGCCCGCGCCATGGAGGCCCTGCGAGCCGCCGCGAACGCTTCGGCGGGCCGGCTTCCGCTTATCGCGGTCGGCGGGATCGATTCCGGGGCCGAGGCCTATGCGCGCATTTGCGCCGGGGCCGGGGCCGTCCAGCTGTATTCCGCCCTGATCTACGAGGGTCCCGGCCTGATTACGCGGATCAAGCGCGATCTGGCCGCCCGGTTGCGCGCCGACGGCTTCTCCACAGTCTCGCAGGCCGTCGGTTCGGCCCGTTGACGGAGCGTTAGGGCAACCCGGGCATAGTGAACGCGAGGCGAGCGCGCCTTGTTCGGGGAACTGCATGGCGATCGCCAAAGTCGGAACGCAAGCTCACGGCGCCGCTCTCGAAGGCGACTGGGCGACTGCAATTCGCCAGCGGCGCAAGGCGTTGCTGCAGCGGCTCGGCATGGCCGCAGCCGCCGCCATGATTTTCAGCCCCCTGCTGGGCTGGCCCCTGAGCGTCGCCTGGGTGCTGGGCTATTTCACAATTCAGGCCCTCGATATCTGGGTCTTCTCGCCGATCAACAGCGGCAAGACCGAGCGCCTGACCGGGCTGCGCAATGTCGCGGGCTGGGCGATGCTGATCGCCAACGCCGGCTATTTCGGCAGCCTTTCGATCCCGATGTGGCTGCTCGGCGGGCCCATGGGCGGCATCTGCGCCGCCATGCTGCTGTCGGCGGGCTGCATCTATTCGGTCATCAACGCGCCGCGATCGACCTCCGTCATGCTGATGACCGCCTCGGTCCAGTTCCTGTATCTGGCCGCGACGCCCTTCTTCATGGCCGTCTACGGCGCATCGACGGGCTTCTTGACCGCCGCCGCCATCGCCGTCGGCGTCTTCATCACCTACTGCCTGTCGACGTGGCAGCGCATGAACGAGGCCCGGCTGGCCGAAGGCGCCGCCCGGGTCGAGGCCGATCAGAAACGGGTCGACGCCGAACGCATCATGGAGGGCCGCAGCGCCTTCCTGGCCGCCATCGGCCATGACCTTCGCACCCCTATCAGCGCCATCCTGACAGGCGCCGCCGAGCTTGAACGCGGCGCGGGGGACGCCTCGGCGCGGTCCCAGGCCCAGTTGATCACCGACGCCGGCTTCATGATGAAGGCCTTGCTGGACGACCTCCTGGACCACGCCAAGCTGGACGCCGGCCATATGACGGTCGACAACGTCGACTTCGACCTGCGCATCCTGCTGAACCAGACCGTCCGGCTCTGGCGCGGACCCGCCCGCGCAAAGGGGCTCAGATTCCGGGTCGAGGGCGCGGCCAGCATTCCCGGGACGGTCCGTGGGGACCCGATGCGCCTGCGTCAGGTGTTGAACAACCTCATCTCCAACGCGATGAAGTTCACCGACACCGGATCGATCACACTGCGTCTTAACGCCTGGGCGGAAGAGCCTGGCGGCCACGCGGTGCTGATCGAGGTCGCCGACACCGGTCCGGGCATGACCCCCGACCAGTTGAGCCGTCTGTTCACCCCCTTCGACCAGACCATCGCCGGCGTCAGCGCCGTCCACGGCGGCACGGGTCTTGGCCTGGCCATCAGCCGCCAGCTGGTCCAGCTGATGGACGGCCGCCTGACCGCCCGCAGCCGGCCCGGGAATGGCGCCCAGTTCACCCTGTCGCTGCAGTTCCAGCCGGGCGAGGCCGTCGCAATCGAAACCCCGGCCCTCGACCAGCAAAGCCGTGACGCCTTCGCCCGCTCGCTGTCGGGCAGCCGCTCGGCCGCCGCCGAGCAGATCGCCGCGCCCCAGCCTCTCTACGAGGCCCCTGAGGCTCCCGCGCCGCTCGTCGTCGAGGGCGCCGCCACGGAGGCGGAATACGAGGAAGAGGACGATGGTCGTCCGATGCGGGTGCTGGTCGTCGACGACCACGACATCAATCGCCGCGCCATCCAGCTGATCCTGCAGCCGCTGGGGTGCGACATCGCCACGGCCGCGGACGGTATGCAGGCGCTGAAAATCTGCGAACACACCGCCTTCGACCTGATCTTCATGGATGTGCGGATGCCCGAGCTGGACGGCCGCGAGACAACCCGCCGCATCCGCGCGGGTCAGGGTCCCAACGCCGCTGTGCCGATCATCGCGGTGACCGCCGACACCTCGGCCGACGACATCGCCGCCTGCACGGCCGCGGGCATGACCTATTTCGTGCCCAAGCCGATCACCCCGCCGATGCTGCTGGGCGCCATCACCCATGTGATGACCATGGCTCAGTCCGACGAGGTCGCCGAGGCGGAAACCGTCGCAGCCTGATCCCGCACTTCGGCGATCAGCCGCTCGGCGAAACCGTCAGCCTTCATCCCGCACTCCCACACCGTGACCACGCGCCAGCCGGCGGCGGTCAGCGCGGCCTGGCTGGCCTCGTCGCGGGCGCGGTTGCGGTCGATCTTGGCCGTCCAGTAGGCGGCGTTGGCCTTGGGCTTGCGCGAGCCCCGCGCGCAGTCGTGGCCGTGCCAGAAGCAGCCGTGCACGAAGACGGCGACGCACCGCCCCTTCATCACCAGATCGGGCCGTCCCGGCAGACCCGCCCCGCCCAGCCGGTAGCCGATCCCGGCCGCGCGCAATATGCGGCGCACGGCCAGTTCGGGCGTGGTGTCACGGCTCTTCACGCGCCGCATGACCGCGCTGCGTTGTTCGGGGGTAAAGAGGTCTGAACTCATCACCGTGCATCCCGGCGAATGCCGGGATCCGGATGGCTGGAGCCGGAGGCTGGCCAAAGAAACCGGATGGTCAGTCCCATCGGACCGCATTCGTAATCTGGAACCCCGGCCTTCGCCGGGGTGCACGGAGGAAAAGACTAGAGCTGCGCCAGCAGATGCTCGGCCGAGGAGACCTTGAACTCGCCCGGCTGTTCGATGTTCAGCTGTTCGACCACGCCGTCCTTGACCAGCATGGAGTAGCGCTGCGAGCGCTCGCCCATGCCGAAGCCCTTGGCGTCCATGGACAGGCCCAGTTGGCGGGTGAAGTCGCCATTGCCGTCGCCCAGCATGACGATCTCGTCCTTGCCGATGCCCTGGCTGTCGGCCCAGGCGCCCATAACGAAGGCGTCGTTGACCGAGACGCAGGCGATCGTGTCCACACCCTTGCCGACGATGTCCTCGCGCAGGTCCTTGAAGCCCGGCAGGTGCTTGGCCGAGCAGGTCGGGGTGAAGGCGCCCGGGACGGCGAAGATGGCCACGGTCTTGCCGGCGAAGACCTCGTCCGTCGTGACCGGCCGGGGGCCGTCGTCGGTGGCGCGGGTCAGGTTCGCCGAGGGAATGCGGTCGCCGATCTGGACGGTCATGGGCAGGCTCCGAAAATGGGTGTGAGGACGAAACGTGCCGATCAGATAGGCGTTACCGCACCCCGCGCCAACCGCGTTCGCCTTGCGAAGGCGACGCGGGATGCCGATGATAGGGGCATGGACGAATTCCAATCCCTGGCGGGGCGGCTGCTGGTGGCCATGCCCGGCATCAGCGACCCGCGGTTCGAGCACGCGGTCATCCTGATCTGCGCCCACCGGCCGGACCACGCCATGGGGCTGAGGCTGGACCGGCCTGCGCCGGGCGTGAACCTGAAGAAGGTGCTGACCAGGCTGGACACGCCCCTGCCCCCGGACGCCGACACCCGCGCCGTGCTCATCGGCGGCCCCGTGGACCGCGAGCGCGGCTTCGTCCTGCATACCGACGACTGGCTGGTCGACGACGCCTCGCTGGCGTTCGGCGCCGGCTTCGCCATGACCGGCACGCGCGAGGCCCTGCTGGCCATGGTCGACCCGGAGACCGGGCCGCATCGCTCCGTGCTGCTGCTCGGCTACGCCGGCTGGGGCGACGGCCAGCTGGAGGACGAGCTGGGCGAGAATGTCTGGCTGGTCGCCGAGGCCGATCCCGAGCTGATCTTCGACGCCGACCACGAAAGCAAATGGGGCCGCGTGCTGGCGGGGCTCGGCGTCGATCCGGCGCAACTCTCCGGTCAGATCGGCCGGGCCTAGCCGAGGCCATTGGCGCAGGTCGTCAGCATACCGTTCTGATCGCCGCTCCGGCCAGAAACCCACGATCGTGCGACGGCCTCGATGCGCCCGTCGCGGTACCGGATGGCGAAGTCGCTGTCCGGCCGGCCCGAGATCGAACCGCACCACAGGCCCGGGTTGGCCGACCTGAACCTCGAGCGCCGCCCTCCGGACCGCTGAACATTGACCAGCCGGATGTCGGCTTCGGCGACAGTCGGTGCGATCCGGCGGACCTCCGCGCGGACGACGTCCTCCTCGCCGGGTCGGTTTGCTCTCACGACGATAGCCGCCAGCACCACGACAGCGATCAGTCCGAACGCCCAGCGTCCGATGCGTTCGTCGCCGCCCTTTCGCACCTAGGCCGACCGCGCCTTGATCGGGGCCGTGCCGTCGGCCAGAGATTCGTTCAGATAGACCTCTGCCTCCTGCGCCGGCAGAGCCTGGGCGTAGCCGAAGCCCTGGCCGTAGTGGCACTGGGCCTCGAGCAGCAGTTTGGCGAGGCCGGCGTTCTCGACGCCCTCGGCGACGACGTCCAGGCCGAGATCGCGGCCCAGATTGACCACCGACTTGACGATCTTGGCCGAGCCTTCGTCCTTGTCCATGGTCAGAACGAAATAGCGGTCGATCTTCAGCGTATCGAACGGCAGCTTGGCCAGCCAGGTCAGAGATGAGAAGCCGGTGCCGAAATCGTCCAGCGCCAGCGACGCCCCGGCCTCACGCAGCCGCGTCAGGGTCTCGGCGGCGCGCGAGGTGTCGCGCATGATGTCGCCCTCGGTCACCTCCAGCTTCAGCGCGCCCTTGGGCAGGCCGGCCTCGGTGATGATCCGGGTGACGTCGTCGACCAGATCCGGCCGTTCTATCTCGCCGACCGACAGATTGACGCTGCAGAACAGCTTGCCCGCTGCCGGATGCCGCGCCAGCCATTCGGCCAGCTGACGCGACGCCGAGGTCATCATCAGCAGGCCCAGCTCGTTCATCAGGCCCATCTCGTCGGCCAGACCCAGGAACTCGTCCGGCGGCACCAGTCCGCGCTTGGGATGGCGCCAGCGGGCCAGGGCCTCGAAGCCGGCGACCGCCCCGGTCAGCAGGTTCACGATGGGCTGGTAGAAGGGCTCGATCTCGCCGCGGACAAAGGCGTTCCGCAGATCCGCCTCCAGCGCCAGACGGGACAAGCTGTCGCTCTCCAGCGCCCGGCCATAGGCCGCCACGCCGCCCCGGCCCGCCAGCTTGGCCTGTTCGACGGCCAGTTCGACGCGGCGCAGCAGTTCGGCGGGATCGGGCGCGTCCGGTCCGCCCTCGGCCGAGGCCGAGCCGATCGAGACGGTCGGATAGATGTCGAAGCCGGCGATGCGCAGCGGCTGTTCCATGGCCTCGCGCACCCGTTCAGCGACCATGCCTGTGCCGCGCGGCGCCAGCACCGCGAACTCGTCCTCGCCGATCCGTGCGGCGTTGGCGTCGTGGGCGAAGGCCGCGTTCAGGCGCGAACCCAGCGCCGCCAGCACCAGATCGGCCCGCGCATGCCCCAGCGCCTCGTTCAGGCGGCGCAGGCGGTCGACATCGGCCACGACCAGCTCATAGTCGCCCGGCTGGGTCAGGGCCTCTCCCGCGCGCGCCAGGAAGGTGCGACGGTCCAGCAGGCCGGTCAGGTGATCGCGGTGCGAGGCGGCGAACTTGGTCTCCAGCGCCACCACCCCGGCGGCCCGCAGTCCGTCTTCCAGCCAGACGCCGCGCCAGATGCACATCTCGTGGTCGCGCATGCGCAGGCGAACGGCGACCTCGGTCCCTTCCTCCTGCGGCTTGAGAATCTTCTCGGCCAGCGCCCGGTCCTGCGGCGAGGCCACGGCGGTGAAGGCGGCGCCCGAACACTCCGGCGCCAGCGGACCGAGGCCAAGGGCTCGCGTGGCCCCGGTGAACCGCATCTGATCGTCGGCGGGCGTCCATATCCACAGCGCCGTGTCCGCCGCGGCCAACGCCTCAATGGCGGTCGTCGCGTCCCAGGCCAGACTTCTGGAGCGAGTGTTCAAACGCCTTACCGGTCCTGACAGGACGGCCCCAGGATCAGCCGCCGCGCGCGGCTCCGTCATTCACGACGCCGAACAGGAGATGGTCTGCCCAACCGCCGTTAATTTTGAGATAAGCTCGAGCTTGTCCCTCGAGCTCGAAGCCGGCTTTTTCCAGCACCCGCCGCGAGGCGAGGTTGGCCGGCACGCAGGCCGCCTCGACCCGGTGCAGCTTCAGATCATCGAAGGCATAGGCGACCATGGCCCGCACCGCCGCCGTGCCGTGCCCCCGCCCGGCGAAAGGCTGGCCGATCCAGTAGCCCAGCGTGCCGGTCTCAGCCACGCCGCGCCGCACGTTCGACAGGGTGATGGCCCCGACCAGCGCCTGATCCGCGTCGGCGAAGATGAAGAAGGGCCAGGCGTTGCCGACCTCCATCTCGCGCGCATAAATGGTCAGACGGCGTTTGAAGGCAGCCTTGGTCAGGTCGTCCTCGGGCCAGCTTGGCTCCCACGGCTGCAGATAGGCGTGACTCGTCTGGCGCAGGGCGGCCCAGGCCTCATGGTCGCCGGCGCGGGGCGGTCTCAACGTCACCCCCGCGCCCTTCACGACCGGACCGGTCGCCTCATTGATCCAGTCCAGCAGGGCCATGGCCGCAGATTAGCCGTCCGCCGCTCAGCCGAAAAGGGCCTCGCAGAACGCTGCGCCGGCGGGCGCCGCCGCCTTCGGCCCCAGAACCGCCGTCGCGGCCTTGCCGGCGGCCAGCGACATCGCCGCGGCCCTGCGCACGTCCTCGACCGTCTGGGCCAACATCCGTTCGGCCATGACCTCGGACGAGATCGGCGCGCCGAAGATCAGCACCTGCGCCGCCGCACGGCCTGCGCGGGCCGCCGGGCTCTCGTCCGACATCCACAGTCCGGCGTTCATGACCGCCTTGGCCCGCGACAGTTCCGCGGCGGTCGGCCCCGTTTCCGCCAGCGCCTTCAGCTCGGCCGCACAGACCTGCGCCAGTTCCACCGATCGTTCCGCCGCAGCTCCGGCGTAGATGCCCAGAATCCCCGCGTCCTCATAGGGCTCGTGATAGGCGTCGATGGCATAGGCCAGACCCCGTTCCTCGCGGGCGCTTTGAAACAGGCGCGAGGCCATGCCGCCGCCGAGGATTTCGGTCATCAGCCGGGCGGCCGCATATGCCGGATCGCTCGCCGCCGGCGCCGGCAGCTGAAAGACGATATTGGCCTGTTCGATCCGCCGCGACAGGGCCGCGTCGCCGCCGGTGAAGCGGGGCGCCTCGGGCTCGGCCGCCGGGGTCGCCGTCTGGTCGCCGAACCAGCGCTCGGCCAAGGCCAGCAGTTCGGCCTCGTCCACCGCGCCGGACACCGCCACCACCATCCGGTCGGGGGAATACAGGCGGGCGCGCCAGTCGCTGATCGAGGCGCGGTTGATCGGCTTGAGGCTCTTCACCGAGCCGAGGATCGGGCGGCCGAGCGGCTGGCCCTTGAAGGCCTGGGTCTGGGCCATTTCGAACACATGGTCGTCGGGCGTGTCGAAGGCCTCGGCGATTTCCTGGGCGACGACGTCCTTCTCGCGCTTGATCTCCTCGGCGTCGAGCGTGGGACGGAAGACCAGATCCGACACCACCTGCATGGCCAGCGGCAGGGATCCGTCCAGCGCCCGCACCTCGAAACTGGTGCGCTCATAGCCGGTGGAGGCGTTCAGCGAACCGCCCTCGGCCTCGATCCGCTCGACGATCTCGCGCGCGCCCATGTCGCCCGCGCCCTTGAAGACCAGATGTTCGAGACAATGGGACCAGCCGGAGGTCGCTTCGGTTTCCCATTTCGCCCCGCCGCGCACGGCGACGGTCAGGGCCAGGGTGCGCAGGCCGGGCATCGGATCGCAGACGACGCGAACGCCGTTGGACAGGGTGTGGAGCTTGGAAGTCAGGATTTCGGCTTTCTACGCAGCAGCGCGATATAGAAACCAGCCACCGCCAGCGCCAGCCCGAACCACGTCAGGGCGTATCCGAGATGGTTGTTCGTAAAGGCCGCGGGCGGGGCCGAAGGCTTGAGCGCCAGCCATTCAGGGTTCGACGAAGTCGTGGCGTAGACCATCAGCGCCGTCACGTCGCGGCCGACACCCAGCACCTCGGCCATGGCCATGTGGTCCCGGGCGAAGAACCGACGGCCCTCGGGCGGCAGGGCCATCGGTCCCGGAGGCGTCGGCTGGCGCAGCTGGCCCTCGATAGGAGCCGGCGCGGTCGAAGGCGTGACCGGCGGACGCGCCGAAATAGCCTCCGGGATGAAGCCCCGGTCGACGAGGATGGCGAAATCAACCTCAGCCGGACGGCAGGCCGAGATCAGCCGGACGCCCGCTACGCCGTCATGAATGGTCTGAAGCTCGACATACGGCGCGGTCGCCAGACCGGGGCAGTCCATGGCCACCCGGGCGAACTCGCCGCGGCGGAAGGCGGTGAGAACATCGGAGGGGGGCAGCACCTCAGCGGCTTCGGCCCCGGCGATCAGGCCGTTCTTCCACTGCATCCGCTGCACCTGCCAGACCCCCAGCGCTGTCAGCAGGACGAACGCCAGGGCGCAGACGACCGTGAGGCCCCAAGGGAAGCGACGGGAGGCCGTCATCGCGCGCTCGCCTTGTTGCGCATCTGCAGGGCTATCATGACGCCCTTGCCGGGCCGCATCAGCCCGACCGACAGGGCGGCCACCAGCGGCAGGGCGACGGCCAGCATGGCCCAGATCGGCGGATTGTACGCGACCTGCACGAACAGGGCCCCGAACACCACGATCCCGCCAGCGATCTGCATGATGAAGATGGCCGCGCCGTCGCCGGTGTTCAGCCGGGTGAAGTCGAAGCCGCACGCCGCGCATCGCTCGACGACCTTGAGGAAGCCGGCGAACAGCGGCGCCCGCGCGCAGTTCGGGCAGCGACAAAGCAATCCGGCGCGGATCGGGTCGATCCGCGCCGGCTGAAGATCAAACCCTTTGGGGCCCTGGTTCACCCGAAGGTGACGTAGATGAAGGCGAACAGGAACAGCCAGACCACGTCCACGAAATGCCAGTACCAGGCGGCGGCCTCGAAGCCGAAATGCTTGGCCGGGCTCATCTGGCCGGCGTACAGGCGCATCAGGCAGACCAGCAGGAAGATGGTGCCGATCAGGACGTGGAAGCCGTGGAAGCCCGTCGCCATGAAGAAGATCGAACCGTACAGGCCCGAGTTCGCCGCTTCCTCGTTGAAGAAGAGGTTCTCGTGGAGAATGTGCTGGTACTCATAGGCCTGCACCGCGGTGAACAGGATGCCGAGGGCGACGGTGATCAGCAGGCCGGTCTTGGCGGCCTTGCGGTCGCCGACCTGCAGGGCGTGGTGCGCCCAGGTGACGGTCGTGCCGGACAGAAGCAGGATGACGGTGTTCAGCAGCGGCAGCTGCCAGGCGCTCAGCGTCTCGACGCCCTTGGGCGGCCAGGTCGACCAGGCGGCGGCGGTGTCGGCCCAGTTGGCCACTTCCGGAATGTGGGCGCGGGCTTCGTTGAAGACCGCCATCTCGAAGAACATCCAGAAGAAGGCGACGAAGAACATCACCTCCGACGCGATGAACAGCATCATGCCGTAGCGCAGGCCGATGGAGACGACCGGCGTGTGATCGCCCGCCTTGCTCTCCTTGATCACGTCGGCCCACCAGCCGAACATCGAGACCAGAACGCCGGCAAGACCAGCGAAGAACAGGGCCGCCTGGCCCTTGCCCAGAAGCGTCACGGCCAGCTGACCGGCGTCGTCGGCGACGATGCCCTTCATCCACACCACCGCGCCGACCATCATGATCGTGACGGCGATGGATGAGACCAGCGGCCAAGGGCTGGGGTTCACCAGGTGGTAGTCGTGATGCGGGGTGGCGTGAGCGTCGGCCATCAGGGTCTCTTGAACAGTCGAGAGTCGTTGGAGGCAGGCTATAGCGTCGGCTATCCAGCCGCGCCAGTGGGGGAACCGCCGTTTGCGGCCAGTTCGCCGTCACGCGTCGGATAGAAGGTGTAGCTGAGGGTGATTTCCTCGACGCCGCGGCTCTCCCGGTCCGTCGCCATCTCGGGCGCGACAAAATACTGGACGGGGAATTTCATGGTCTGGCCGGGCTGAATCGTCTGCCCGTCGAAGCAGAAACACTGCAGCTTCTGGAAATAGGGCCCGGCCCGTTCCGGCACGACATTGTAGGAGGCCGTTGCGTAGATCGGCTTGTCCGAGGTGTTGGTGACGTCGAAATACGCCATCCCCGTCTCGCCGATTCGCACCCGCTGGCTGACCTGTTCGGCGCGGAAGGTCATCGGCAGGTCGCGCACATTGGTGTCGAAGCGGATCAGCACCGTCTCGTCCAGCATGTGGTCGGGCGCCTTGTCGGCCTTCATCACCGTGCCGTCGAAGCCGGTGACCTGACAGAACATCCGGTACAGCGGCACGGCCGCAAAGGCCGCGCCGGTCATGAACATGACGCCCAGCACGCAGGCGATGGCGACGGCATTCCGCGACAGTTTCATCCGGCGTAGCCCACCGGCCGGCCCTCGGCCATGGCCTCGGCGCGGGCGTCAAGATTGCGCTTCAGGTTGAGCACGGTCACGCCGAAAACCAGCACGATGAAGGCCACCAGCGCCCCGGCGATGGCGAGGTTGCGCTTGTTGCGGGCCTTGAGCTGTTCGGGGGTCAGGCGGGTCATGGTCATTGCAGTCCGGGGATGGCGGCGACGCTCTCGACCAGCAGGGCCGCGAACAGCGCCATCAGATACAGGATCGAGAAGGCGAACAGGTTGCGCGCCGGTTTGGCCTCGGCGCGGACATCATACAATGCGGCCTCTCGCCCCACGGCCTCGGCCTTGTCGGGCTGATCGCCGGCGCGGCTGCGATACAGGCGGACCGCGAGGAACAGGAAGCCCAGCCCGCCGAGCACCGAAACGGCCAGATACAGAAGGCCGCCCAGCCCCGTCAGGCCCGGCGCGACCGCCACAGGCACGAAGACCAGGGTGTAGAGCAGGATCTGCAGCCGGGTGCTCTTCGCGCCGCGCGCCACCGGCATCATCGGAATGCCCGCCTTGGCGTAGTCGCCGGCCGAATACAGCGCCAGGGCCCAGCTGTGCGGCGGGGTCCACAGGAAGATGATCAGGAACAGCAACCACGCCTGCCACGGGGCCGTCCCGGTCGCCGCGGCCCAGCCGATCACCGGCGGGAAGGCCCCCGCCGCGCCGCCGATGACGATGTTCTGGGGCGTCCGCCGCTTCAGCAGCAAGGTGTAGAAGGCGGCGTAATAGACGATGGTCAGCAGCAGCAGGCCGCCAGCCAGCCAGTTGGTCGTCATGCCCAGCAGCATGACCGAGAAGATCGACAGGATGACGCCGAACGCCATGGCGTCGTTCTTCTTCACTCGCCCCGCCGCCACGGGCCGCCCGCGCGTGCGCCGCATCAGGGCGTCGGTCTCGCCCTCCAGCGCCATGTTCAGCGCGCCCGCCGCCCCTGCGCCCACGGCGATGCACAGGATGGCGATGGCCGCCGAGATCCAGTCGATGCCGCCCTTTGCCACCACCAGTCCGGTGGCCCCGGTGAACACCACCAGCGACATCACGCGCGGCTTCAGCAGCTGGAAGAAGTCTTCCGGCTGGGCCATCGAGATCGTCGGCTGGGGTGTGGCTTCGGTCATCGCTTTTCAAAAACCTGAGGGCCGCCCTTTCGGCTGAAAGAGCGGCCCCCGTATGTCAGTTCCGGATCAACCGGCCTCTAGTGGTCGTCGCTCTTGACCACCGGCAGCTCGTTGAACTGGTGGTGCGGCGGCGGCGAGGACAGGGTCCATTCCAGCGTCGTGGCGCCTTCGCCCCACGGGTTGGCGACGCCCTTGCGGCGACGGACGGCCGACTCGACCAGCATGACGAGGAAGACCAGCACGCCCACGGCCGTGATCGCGTAGCCGATCGACGAAATGTGGTTCCAGTAGGCGTAGCCGTCCGCGTAATCCACATACCGGCGCGGCATGCCCTGCAGACCCAGGAAGTGCTGCGGGAAGAACACCAGGTTCACGCCCACGAACATGATCCAGAAGTGCGCACAGCCGAGGAACTCGTTGTACTTCACCCCGAACATTTTTTCGTACCAGTAGTAGAAGCCGCCGAAGATCGCGAAGACGGCGCCGAGCGACAGCACATAGTGGAAGTGGGCCACGACGTAATAGGTGTCGTGCAGGCTGTAATCGATGCCCGCGTTGGACAGAACCACGCCGGTCACGCCGCCGACAGTGAACAGGAAGATGAAGCCGATCGCCCAGAGCATGGGCGTCTTGAAGCTGATGGAGCCGCCCCACATGGTGGCGATCCAGCTGAAGATCTTCACGCCCGTCGGCACCGCGATGATCATGGTGGCGGCGATGAAGTAGGCGCGCAGGTTCACGCTCATGCCGACCGTGTACATGTGGTGGGCCCACACGATGAAGCCGACGAAGCCGATGGCGACCATGGCGTAGGCCATGGCGAGATAGCCGAAGATCGGCTTCTTCGAGAAGGTCGAGACGATGTGGCTGACGATGCCGAAGCCCGGCAGGATCAGGATGTAGACCTCGGGGTGGCCGAAGAACCAGAACAGGTGCTGGAACATGACGGGGTCGCCGCCGCCGGCCGGGTCGAAGAAGCTGGTGCCGAAGTTGCGGTCGGCCAGCAGCATGGTGATGGCGCCGGCCAGGACGGGCAGCGACAGCAGCAGCAGGAAGGCGGTGATCAGCACCGACCAGGCGAACAGCGGCATCCGGTGCAGGGTCATGCCCGGCGCGCGCATGTTGAAGATGGTGGTGATGAAGTTGATCGCGCCGAGGATCGAGCTGGCGCCCGCCACGTGCAGCGAGAAGATCGCCAGATCCATAGCCGGGCCGGTGTGGCCGGTCGTGGACAGCGGCGGATAGATCGTCCAGCCGCCGCCGAAGCCCTGACCCGGTCCGCCGTCGACGAACATCGACAGGCACAGCAGCACCCAGGCCGCGACCAGCAGCCAGAACGAAACGTTGTTCATGCGCGGGAAGGCCATGTCCGGCGCGCCGATCATGATCGGAACGAACCAGTTGCCGAAGCCGCCGATCATCGCCGGCATGACCATGAAGAAGATCATGATCAGGGCGTGGGCGGTGACCGTGACGTTGTAGCCGTGCTTGGACGCCTCGACGAGACCGAGCTTGTCGATCAGGCCGCCGGCGACGAAATACTGGATGCCCGGTTCGGCCAGCTCGAGGCGGATGAAGCCGGACAGGATGCCGCCGACCAGGCCCGCCATGATGGCGAACAGCAGGTACAGCGTGCCGATGTCCTTGTGGTTGGTCGACAGGAACCAGCGGGTGAAGAAGCCCGGCTTGTGGTCGTGGTCGTCATGACCGTCGTGGTCATAAGCGAGGTTTTCGGCTGCGGTGGCCATGATCTGGGGGCTCTCGCGGATCTTTACTGGGCCGCCGGGGCGGCGGCGGTGTCGGGAATGGCGGGGGCGGAGCGGGTCGACGGCGTGCCGTCAACGGCGCCGGCGTCTGCCGGAGGCTGTCCGGCGGGGGCGGTCGCGGCGGGCTGCATCGCATCCGACGAGACGTTGCGCGAGGCGACCGCGCCGGTGGTGCCGGCGGCTACCTGGGCGGCGGTGCCGCCCGGGGCCTGTTCCGGGGTCTTCGGCGTCATCGAGCCGCCCTTGGAGACGACCCAGGCTTCGAACTCGGCCTGGGTGACGACGTTGATCTGGATCGGCATGAAGGCGTGGTCGACGCCGCACAGTTCCGAGCACTGGCCGTAGAAGGTGCCGACGCGGTCGGCGCGGAACCAGGTTTCGTTGACGCGGCCGGGGACGGCGTCGGTCTTCAGACCGAAGGCCGGCAGGGCGAAGGCGTGGATGACGTCGGCGGCGGTGACCAGCACGCGGACCGTCTTGCCGACCGGCACCACGATCGGCTCGTCGGCGGCCAGACGGTAGAGGCTGTGCGGCATGCCGCGCTCGGCCAACTCGTCTTCCGGCAGCATGTTGGAGACGTATTCGGCGATGCCCTGGTCAGGATACTCATAGGCCCAGTTCCACTGGTTGCCGGTCGCCTTCACCGTCAGGTCCGGCGTCGGCATGTCGTGATAGGCGAACAGCAGGCGGAACGAGAACAGCGAGATGCCGACCAGGATCAGGACCGGCAGGACCGTCCAGATCACCTCGACCAGGGTGTTGTGGCTCCACTTGGCCGGAACCGGGTTGGACTTCTTGTTGTAGCGGACGACGATCCACACGATCAGGCCCAGCACCAACAGGGTGATGAAGGTGATGATCGGCATCAGGATGATGTCGTGGAAGAAGTGCGCCTGAACCTTCAGCGGCGAGGCGGCCGGCTGCAGCCCGAGGGCGCCGTCGGTCGGCTGACCCACCAGTTCCTTCGCCCAGGTGGGCGTGGCGGAGAATACGGCCAGGCACAGGGCGGTGAAACCACCGCCGATCGACGCCCGGGCCCGCGTGCCCATCCCCATGCGAGACATCCTCATAAATACGTTTCGTCGCAAACGCTTGCGACACAATCGCAAGCAGACGCCCGGACTGACGCCCGCAGCGGTTCTTCGCGCGGTCCATATCGCCCCGTCTGACGCTTGCCAAGCGATGAGCAAGAGATTGCGCACGGCTGCGGCCATCGGCCCCCGGATTAATTCCCCGTCATGTTATGACAGCTACCTTGTGTCGCCAGATACCTTGCGATACGTCTTGGGGATCGAAGGAGGACGCCACGTGCCCGAAACAATCGAGATACAGCTGAAGAAAGGGGTGCTGACGCTATGCGTGCTGGCGCTTCTGAACCGGCATGACAGCTATGCCTATGAGATCGCCGCGACGCTGTCCGATGCGATCGACATGGGCGAGGGGACCATCTACCCGCTGATGCGGCGGATGCAGTCCGACGGACAGGTCGAGACCTATATGGTCGAATCGGCGTCCGGGCCGTCGCGCAAATATTATCGCCTGACCGACGCCGGCCGCGGCGCCCTGGAGGCCCAGACGGCCGAATGGCGCGCCTTCGCCCGCGCGGTGGAATCCGTTCTCGACGGCGCGGCCCCTGCCGCCGCACCGGCCGCGAAAAAAGCCGACAAGGGAGCTGAACTATGACTCGCGCCGAATTCATGGGCCGGTTGCGCCGCGGACTGGTCGGCATGCCGACCGCCGCCGCCGCCGACATCGCCTCGGACTATGAGGCCCATTTCGAGGACGGAGCCGCCGCCGGCCGCACTGAAGCCGAGGTCGCGGCCGCCCTGGGCGATCCCGACCGTCTGGCCCGCGAACTGCGCGCCGAGGCCGGCGCCCAGCGCTGGCATCAGGAGAAGAACCCGTCGGCCGCCGCCGGAGCCGTCTTCGCGGTGCTGGGACTGGGCGCGATCGACCTGCTGATCCTGCTGCCCATCTTCATGAGCGTGGTGGGCGTCCTGTTCGGCTTCTTCATGGCCGCCGTCGGACTGTTCATCGGCGGAGGCGCGGTGATGATCGCCGGTCCGTTCGCGGGCTTCCCGGGCGGCGTCGCCACGGCGATCCTCGGCGGTATCGGCCTGATGGCCGGGGCTACGGCCTTGGGCGCCCTGACCGCCATCGTCACCATCCTGCTGGTCAACGCGACCGTCTGGTACGCGCGCCTGCACTATCGCCTGCTGAAGCCCGCGCTGGGGGAACAATCCCCGGCCGACGGCAAGTTCTGAGGGAGGAACAGACATGATCCGCACGCTTCTCATCATCACGGGCGCCAGTCTGGTGCTCTGCGTCGCCACCCTGTCCGGAGCCGCCGCCATCGGCGGCAACGACCTGGCCCGCCACGGCTGGGAATGGACCTTCCACGAAGGGGACACTTCCGAGACGATCACATTCGAGCGCGGCGACGACGGCCCCGCCGTCACCCGCAACCTGGCATGGACGGGTGGAGACACCCTCGCGGTCGAAATCCCGGGCGACGTGACCTACGTCCAAGGTGATACGCCCTCGGTCGTGATCACGGGCCGGAAGTCCATGGTCGACCGCGTCAACCTGATCGACGGTCGTCTGACCTGGGCTGACGGCGACGACGACGGCGACCGCGTCGTCTTTGGCTGGAGCAACGGGAGCAGCCGCCTCCGGGTGGTCGTCACCGCACCCTCGGTGAAACGCTTCGACCTCCAGAGCTCGGCCGACCTGTCGATCCGCGGCTACGACCAGCCGACGTTCGATCTGAACGTTTCGGGTTCGGGAGACGTCGATGCAGCCGGGGAGACCCGGACCGCGACGATCGACACCACCGGTTCGGGCGATTCCGACCTGTCGGCGCTTCAGTTGACCGACGCCAACATCGACACTTCCGGTTCGGGCGACCTGCGGGTCGGCCCGACCGGGACGGCGCGGATCGACATTTCCGGCTCGGGCGACGTCGATCTGACCCGCCGGCCGGCCAATCTGACGCAGTCCGTCTCGGGTTCGGGCGACATCGATCAGAACTGACCCGGTGACGCGAGGGCGGTCAGCCCCTATCTGGAGGCCATGACCGTCCTCGTATCGCCCCCCGCCATTCTCGACAGCGCCGACGTCGGCGCCGACGAAGCCCTCTCAATCCTGCAAGGCGCGCTTGAAGGGGCCGACGACGGAGAACTGTTCCTCGAACGCTCCGAGAGCGAATCGCTGGTCTTCGACGACGGCCGGCTGAAATCCGCAGCCTACGACGCCAGCGAAGGTTTCGGCCTGCGGGTCGTGGCGGGCGAGACCGCCGGCTACGCCCACGCCAACGAGATCAGCGGCCCGGCGATCCGCCGCGCCGCCGACAGCGCCTCCCTCGCCAAATCCGGTCACGCCGGCGTCACGGCCGAGGCCCCGCGGTCGACCAATCAGCAGCTCTACGACGCGGTCGATCCCCTCGCCTCGCCCGTCTTCGCCGACAAGATCACCCTGCTCTCCGAGATCGACGCCTGGGCCCGCGCCCGCGATCCCCGCGTCGTCCAGGTCTCGGCCAGCCTGATCGGCGAGCGTCGCCAGATCGAGATTCTGCGCGGCGACGGTCGGCTGATGCGTGATCTGCGCCCGCTGGTGCGGATGAACGTCTCCATTACCGTCGAAGCCAACGGCAAGCGCGAGAGCGCCTCGGCCGGCGCCGGCGGCCGCGCAGGTTTCGAGACCTGGATCGCGCCCGACCGCTGGCAGGGCCAGGTCGACGAGGCCCTGCGTCAGGCCCTGGTCAATCTGGAAGCGGTCGATTGCCCGGCCGGCGAGATGGATGTGGTCCTCGGCGCGGGCTGGCCCGGCGTCCTGCTGCACGAAGCCATCGGTCACGGCTTCGAGGGCGACTTCCACCGCAAGGGGTCTTCGGTCTTCTCGGGCATGATGGGCAAACGCGTCGCGGCTCCGGGCGTGACCGTCGTGGATGACGGCTCCATCGCCGGTCGGCGTGGTTCACTGTCGATCGACGACGAGGGCACGCCGACCTCGCGCACCGTCCTGATCGAGGACGGCATCATGGTCGGGCTGATGCACGACCGTATGTCGGCGCGTCAGCTGGGCGCCCGCGCCACCGGCAACGGCCGGCGCCAGTCCTTCGCCCACATGCCGATGCCGCGCATGACCAACACCTTCATGGAAGGCGGCAAGGACAAGCAGGCCGACATGATCGCCTCGACCAAGCGCGGTCTCTACGCCGCCAATTTCGGCGGCGGCCAGGTCGACATCACCAACGGGAAGTTCGTCTTCCAGTGCACCGAGGCTTATCTGATCGAGGACGGGAAGATCACCGCCCCGGTGCGCGGCGCCACCCTGATAGGCGACGGCGCTACGGCGCTGCAGCGGGTGCAGATGATCGGCGACGACTTCGCCTTCGACCCCGGCGTGGGCGTCTGCGGCAAGGCCGGTCAGGGCGTCCCCGTCGGGATTGGCCAGCCCAGCCTCAAGATCGGCGGCCTGACGGTTGGCGGCACGGCGGTCTGATACGACCGCTTTTGACGCAGGCGGGCGCCATACTGCCGGCCATGGTCATCACTTCGGGACACGGACTATCCGGACGCTTCGGACGCTTCGGACGCTTCGGACGGTATTTTTCACCGCGCCGGCTTCCACTCCGGTCCGCGGGGATCGAGGCCCTGCGCCTCCAGCTGATCCAGCACCCCGCCCGGCTCCGCCAGGATGCGCAACGGCGCGACGCCCAGCGTCACCCCCGGCTGTCCGAGAGCTGTATTCGTCGCCTCCGCCCAGCCCGTGCGCAGCACCGGCGCGATGTCGGGATCGCCGCTCGGCCAGCAAAGGCCCAGCGCCTTGTCCAGCGGATTGGCGAGGACCTCGGCCACCCGCAACCCGCTCCAGGCGTCCAGTCGCGCGGCGGCGCCGGCGGGACCGGCTTCGGCCGCGGCCGTCGCCGCCTCGACGCACGGCAGATAGGTCGCAGGCGGCAGCGTGATCAGGTTGTCGATCAGCTCATCGCCCCGCACCACGCCCACCGGCTCGCCCGGAATTCGCGCGGCCCGCGCCGCTTCCTTGACCACCGTCGGCGCCCCGCGCCCGCGGCGCTCGCGCCCCGCGTCCCGCAACAGGTCGAAGCTCAGTCCCACGAGGCTTTCGGTGCGCCATGCATCGGACCGTTCGTCGGCCTTCAGCCGCTCCAGCCGGGCCAGCAGTCCGGGCGACACATGGTCGGCGATCGTCGTCCCGTTGGGCAGGCGGGCGATGGTGCGGATACGCCAGAGCATGCGCAGCAGGTCCGCAGCCGAGGCGCGCGCCTCCATGGGATACAGGATCCGCTGCGATTCCCGTGTCGCCGCCTCCAGCGCCTCGGGCCGCCAGACATAGTCGCGGGGCACGCCCTCGATCGAACCGATCAGGATCACGACGCTGTCGCCCCGCTCGACGGTCCACATCGGAGCCCCGGCCCGGCGCGCGGTGACGATGACGTCGTCCAGCGCAGAGGCGGCCGGTTCCTCGGCGACCGGCGTCTGGGCGGCCGGAACGCCCGGCGCGCCGGCTCCCGCGACGAGGGCCACCGCGAACGCGCTATAGATGAACAGTTTCACGACTATACCTTCTTCACTAGAAAGGACCGAGTAGTGGCAAGACTAAATCGGAACACAATCATGACTGCCACGTAATGATGTACGCGATTTAATCCACCTGTCCTGCTTTTAACTGGAGCAGGCCGCGACACACAGCCACACCTCTCGTCACATGACGAGGGGAATCCTGCAATGACCAAGACCATCCTGCTGGCGACGACGGCGCTCCTGTTGACAGCCGGCGCGGCTTCCGCCCAGACGCCCAGCGAGGTGCAGGCGGCCCCCCAGGCGGAGGCGTCCCAGCAGGGCGTCCTGATCTTCGAGCCCGCATTCTTCGCCGACCAGCGCCCCAACTCGGCGCTGGACATGGTCAACCGGGTTCCCGGCTTCTCCGTCGTCGACGGCGACGGCAGCCGCGGGTTCGAAGGCGCCGTCGGCAACATCCTGATCAACGGCTCGCGTCCGGCGTCCAAGAACGACACCGGCTCGGCCGTCCTGGGCCGCACCCTGGCCGGCCAGGTCGAGCGGATTGAACTCGTTCGCGGCGGCGCGCCCGGCATCGACATGCAAGGCTTTGCCGTCGTCGTGAATGTGATCACCAAGTCCGAATCCAGCCGCCAACACATCTTCACCGCCAACGCCAACATCTTCGAAGGCGGCGGACAGGATCTGTTCGGGGCGAGCTACCAGTTCACGGCCAAGGAAGGCGAGCGGACCTGGGGCGTGACGCTGAGCGACGGCATCTCGATGAGCGACTCCAACGGCGTCGGCCCGGTGATCCGCCGCGACGCCAACGGCGTTATCTTCCGTCAGGAGGACTTCTACAACGACCAGTACGGCGGCGGCACCGCGATCCGAGGCAACTTCGCCACGCCCCTGTACGGCGGCAAGATCGATCTCACCGCCCGTTACGGCCTCAACGACTTCCAAGGCATCACCCTGCAGACCACGCCGACCATCCGGCGCGAAAACCTGTTCACGGAGGAGGGAACCGGCGGCGAATTCGGCGCGGTCTACACGCGGCCCCTGAGCACTCGGATGACGATGGAAAGTCGCTTCATCCACCAGTTCAACACCTTCGAATCGACATCCACAGGGCGCAGCCGGATCAATGGCGTCGACAGCGCCGAGCAGCTGTTCGTCAGCGAAGGCGACTCCTCGGAAACCATCGCCCGGGCGCTGGTCCGGTTCGAACGGTCGTCGGCCCTCACCTTCGAGGGCGGCGGCGAGATCGCCTACAACATGCTGGACACGGAACAGGCCTTCACCGTCGGCGGCGTCGCGGTGCCGCTGCCTTCGGCTTCCGTGACGGTCGAGGAACTTCGCGGCGAAGCCTTCGGCAAGGCGACCTGGCGCATCAGGCCGACACTGACCCTGGAAGGCGGCCTGCGCGTCGAGGCGTCGACCATCACCCAATCCGGCGACGCCGAGCAGGAAAAGAGCTTCTTCTTCCCCAAACCGCGCCTGCTGGCGACCTGGACGCCGATGCCGAACAACCAGTTCCGGTTCCGCTTCGAACGCGAGGTCGGCCAGCTGGACTTCGGCGACTTCGCCGCTTCCTCGGATCTCGACGAGGAGAACGTTCTGGGCGGCAACGTCGATCTGGAGCCCGAACAGCGCTGGATCACCGAGGCCACCTACGAGCGCCGGTTCTGGGAGGACGGCATCGTCAGCATCGGCCTGCGCCACGACGAGATCGTCGACGCCATCGACGTGATCCCCCTGGACGGCGGTCTGTCGGCCGTCGGCAACATCGGCGACGGCACGCTGGATCAGCTGGCGGTCAACATCCTGGTGCCGATGGACAAGTTCGGCTTCACCGGCGGGCGGCTGGGTTTCCGCAACACCTGGAACCACACCGAGGTGACGGACCCTACCACTGGCGAGACGCGGGAGATCTCGGGCGTCCGCCCGTCGCAGCCCGTCTTCACCATCGCCCAGGATATCAACTCCTGGAAACTGCAGTGGGGCGGCGCCTATATCGCGACGCTGCACCAGTTCAGCTACGATCCCGACCAGACCTCGGGTTTCCGCGGCGCCGACTATTTCGAACTCTGGGCCGAGTACAAGCCCACGCCAACGCTGTCGCTGCGGGCCCAGATCAACATCTGGGACGACTTCGAGGTCCAGCGCACGGTCTTCGCCGACCGAACGCCGGCCCGACCTGTCGCCTTCTACGAGAACCGCTACATCGACCCGAGGACCTTCGTCCAACTGCGGCTGCGCAAGACGTTCTGATCCGGCAAAAGCGGGGCGGCCTTCGGGCCGCCCTAAGCCTGTCCGCGAATTAATCCACCTGTCCAGCTTGTAACTGGAGGCCCCGCCCGCTCGCGCGCAACTTGGCCGCAACGGGGAGAGGGTAGATGAGAAGAGCAGTCTGGCTGACGGGTGCGGCCCTGTGCGCCCTCGCGGCGCCGGCGGCGGCGCAGACCTCGCCCTCGCAGTCGGCCACGCCCGAGTCGGCGGCCCGGACGCGCGTTCCCACCGGTCCGGCCGCCACTGCGCCCGAAGTCGATGCGACCCAGCAGGGCGTGCTGATCTTCGAACCCGCCTTCTTTGCCGACTCCCGGCCCGACACCGCCCTGGACATGATCGCCCGGCTGCCGGGCTTCGGCCTGGATACGGGCGACAGCGACACTCGCGGTCTGGCGGGGACGGCCGGCAACGTCCTGATCGACGGCGCGCGACCCTCGACCAAGAGCGATAGCCTCGACCAGATCCTGCGCCGCATCTCGGCCGCCGGGGTGGCCCGCGTCGAACTGATCCGGGGCGGCGCGCCGGGCATCGACATGCAGGGCCGCTCGGTGGTCGCCAACGTCATCCTGGTCCGCACCGTCGTCACCGAACGCGTGATCGAGGCCAACGCCTATTTCTATCCTGACGGCTATGTCGGCCCGGTTCTCGCCGCCCGCTGGTCGCGCCGCGAGGGCGACAACCAGATTGAGGGTTCGATCAACGCCTTCTCGGACCGCACCGACGGAACCGGCGACGGCTTTCGCCGCCGCTATGACCCGGCCGGCAATCTGATCCAGGACGCAGACCTGGTCCTGTGGGACCGTATCCGGACCGTTCGGGCAACGGGCGCGGTACAGCGCCGCTTCGCCGACGGCCTGCTGAAGGTCAATGGTCTGCTGAGCTGGTTCGGCAACGAGAATGCGCAGGACCTGCTGATCCGATCCGGCGCCGGGAGCGACAGCTTCAACGACGAGGAAGCCGACGAGATCACCAGCGAACTGGGCATCAACTGGACGCGCGATCTGAGCCCCCGCATCGGCCTGGAACTCACAGGACTGCAACGCTACGGGACCGAGGAATACACCGGCGTCTCGACGGGGGCCGGCGGCAGTTCGACCTTCACCGCCGACGCCACCGCCGGCGAATCGATCGCCCGCGCCACCCTGCGCTACCGGCCCACCGACCAGTACGCCGTCGAAACGGGCGGCGAGATCGCCTTCAACTTCCTCGACAGCGCCAACGCCTATGAGGAGAACGGGGTGGTCATCCCCCTGCCGTCGGCCTCGGTCCGGGTCGAAGAACTGCGCGGAGAGGTGTTCGGCCAGGCGACCTGGCGGCCCGATCCGAAGTTCACGCTTGAGGCCGGCGTCCGGGTCGAGGTCTCGGAGATCAGCCAGTCGGGCGACAGCAACGAGTCCAAATCCTTCGTCTTCCCCAAGCCCCGCGTGCAGGTGACTTGGACGCCCTGGGCGGGCCAGCAGTTCCGCTTCCGCGCCGAGCGCGAGGTCGGGCAGCTGGACTTCGGGGACTTCGTCGCCTCGGCGGATATCGACATCGGCCAGGTCGAGGGCGGCAATCCGGATCTGGAGCCGCAGAAGGCGACCGTGTTTGAAGCCGTGTACGAACGCCGCTTCTGGGGCGAAGGGGTTCTCGACTTCACCATCAGTCACGCCGAGATCGAGGATGTCGTGGATGTCATTCCCCTGACCGGCGGTTTCGACGGCGTCGGCAACATCGGCGACGGGACCTCGAACTTCTTCCAGACGCGCCTGACCCTGCCGACGGACAGGCTGGGCGTGCCCAACGGCCGTCTGCAGATGCGTGGAAGCTGGGCGCAGACGTCGGTGGTCGATCCGGTCACGGGCGAGGAGCGCCGGTTCCAGGGCAACCAGGCTTTCGGCTGCGGCGTCGCCTTCAATCAGAACCTGAAGGGCGGGCGCTGGTCCTACGGTTTCGACCACGGCTGCAATGTCGACAAGGGCGCCGCCTACCGTGTGCGTGAGATCCGCTACTTCTACGCGGAGCCGGGCGTCAGCGCCTTTGGCCAGTGGAAGCCGCGCAGCGATCTGACGGTAAGAGTCGACCTCGGCAACGCCTCGAACCGCCGTACCGGGTACAACCGGGAAATCTACTCCGGTCCGCGCGACACGGCGCCGCTGGCCTTCAAGGAGGTGCGCCGCACGCAGATGAGCCCTTGGCTGTTCCTCCAGATAAGAAAGACCTTCTGAAGAAGGCGTCCCCAAGACCCCACAACTGACGTGCGCCGCCCCAGCGCACGAAAAAAGGGCGGAGCCGCGAGGCCCCGCCCTTTCTGTCTGTGCAGGCTGGCTGGATCAGCCGGCCGTGCTGGTTCGGGGCTTGGCGACATTGCCGTCTTCCTGACCACGGTCGGTCAGGGTCGGTCCCGGGTGGTTTCCGGCGTCATTTGCTCCATGCGACCAGCCCTTGATGAGGAAGCTGATCAGGATGAAGAAGGCGCCGATCGCCATGCCGCCCCAGCCGAGCTTCTCGAACACCTCGAGCGAGGTGCGAAGCGCCAGACCGGGGTCCAGTACCTGACCGCCGACGGTTTCGGTGCCGGCCAGACCGGCGATCCAGCCGCCCACGAACTGGGCGATGGAACTGGCCAGGAACCAGACGGCCATCATGAAGCTGACCACTGCCGGCATCGACAGTTTGGTGATCTCTGACAGGCCTACCGGCGACAGGAACAGTTCGCCCGTTGTGTGGAACATGTAGAGCAGGCCCAGCAGCACGATCGGCAGCTGGAAGGCCGAGTTGGCCATGCCCGCGCCCCAGACCACCACCATGAAGCCGAGGCCCACCTGGAGCAGGCCGAGGCCGAACTTCATCGTCGGATTGGGATCCATGTTGCGCTTGGCCAGGTAGGCCCACAGCGCCGCCATGATCGGTGCGAACAACAGGATGAAGCCCGCATTGAACGACTGGGTCTGGGCAGCAGTGATGGTGGCGTCGATCCAGAAGCCGGTCGGGGTAATCCCCGCCGCGGCCAGCTGCGCCGGCGTGCCCACGGTGACGCCCAGCAGGTTAAACGCCGTCGGCGTCAGGCTGAGGTCGACGTTTCGGTCGGCGAACAGGTTCAGTGAGGTGCCGGCCTGTTCGAACAGGGTGAAGAAGACCACCGAACCGAAGATCAGCACGACAGCCAGCATCATCCGCTCACGCTGCGCCCGCGTTTGGCAGACCTTGATGATGACGTAGAGGATGAACAGCAGCGAGGCGATCGTCGCGGCCGTCAGCACGGTGCCCACAAGGGCGTTGCGCTGGACCAGGAACCAGACCAGCCCGACGCCGAGCGTGGCCAGCAGATAGATCGACCATTCGCGGTTCAGCGGGCCGATCATCGGACGCTTGAGCATCTCGGGGTTGGGCGGCTCGCCCTTGCCCTCAAGCAGCGGCTTGCCGAGCATGAAGACGACCCAGCCCAGCGCCATGCCGATGCCGGCCAGACCGAAGCCCGCCCACCAGCCGACGGTCTGTCCCAGATAGCCGCACAGCACCGCGGCCCAGAAGGCTCCAAGGTTGATGCCGTAATAGTAGAGGGTGAAGCCGGAATCGCGCCGGGGGTCGCCTTGCGGATACAGCTGTCCGACGATGGTCGAGATGTTCGGCTTCAGGAAGCCGACGCCCATGATGATCAGCGACACGGCCAGATAGAAGACGTTCACGCCCATCAGGTCGCGGGTCTGGGTCATGACGTAGGACCCTTCCGCCAGCGTCGCCGGAAGCGCCGAGGTCGCCGGCAGGCCGGTCACGGCGATGCCGCCCGTTTCGGCCGGACCAAACGCGTATTTCTGGCCGTCGACGACGATGTTGACGTCGCGATCGGCGCCGCGGCCCTCGGCCGAGATCTCATAGGTCTGACCGGCATAGGTCAGGGTTTCGGTCGCGGGACGGCCCTCGAAGGCCATCAGGCCGTGACCGGCGACCAGCAGGACGGCGCCGAAGGCGATGGCCTTGCGCGTCCCGATGAAACGGTCAGCGAGAATGCCGCCGACGAGGGGGAGCAGATAGACCAGCGAGGTGTAGGACCCGTAGGTCGAGCCCGCCATCGCATCGTCGAACAGGAAATGCTGGGTCAGGAAGAAGATCAGGATGCCGCGCATGCCGTAGTAGGAGAACCGCTCCCACATCTCGGCGAAGAACAGGATGATCAGTCCGCGCGGGTGGTTCTTGAGGATCTGCATCAGCACCGGAATTCCGGTGGCGAAGGTGATGATCAGGCCCAGGATGATAACGATATTCATGCCCGGCCTCCTGCGATCTGCCGGGCTTCAAGCCCGATGCGCCCTGTAAGCGCGCCCCCTGCGTCCGTTCTACTCAACGGCTCACTCCCTTGTTGCTGCGCCCCACCTGACGCGCGATGGGCGCATAAGCAGCACGCGGAGCAAGACCGGACAAGAGTTAAGGGTAAATTGGTTGGAGGTAGCGCCCGGCCTCCCGGGTCGGCACGATGCGCGAGATTCGCAGCATGGGGCGGTTGATGACCACGACTCGCAGGTCAGCTTTGATCGGCCTCGGCGGGGCCCTGGCCCTTTCCGGCTGTTCCCGCGACTCTTCGCCGGGCGGCGCCCAAGGCCGGGATGTGGTCGCGGCGGGATCGCCGGCGGCCTTGCTGGTCTGGGCCGTCGCGCGTGAACGGCTGGCGGGATGGCCGCGGAGGCCGGCGCCGGCCGCCTTGTCGGCGCTTCCGGCCCTCGCTGCCGACCTGCCCGAGCTGGGGGGGCTGACGGGCAATAGCCGGCAGGCGAATCTGGAGGCCATCGCCGCATTGAAGCCGCGGCTGATCATCGACTACGGCGACACCGATCCCGAATATCAGGCCCTCGCGGAGCGGCTGAAAGTGCGGCTGGGGGCCGACTGGCGGCTGATCGACGGAACGCTGACCCGGATCCCCGAGGCGATCCGCGAGGCCGGCGCCCTGCTGGAATCTCTCCGCAGCGCCGATCCGCTCGCCGATCAGGCAGCCGAGGTGCTGGAGCGTTGGCGGCGCGCGCCGCCGGGACCCAGCTTCTATTACGCGCGGGGCGCCGACGGGCTGGAAACCGGCTTCCGCGGCGCGCTTGCCACGGAGGTGCTGGAAGGCGCGCGGTGGACCAATGTCGCCGAGGGATCGCGCGACATCGGCCGGGTGACCCGCGAACAGGTCGCGGCCTGGGACCCCGAGGTGCTGGTCACGCTGGACGGCGGGTTCGCCGAGGCGGTGCGGCGCGACCCTGCGTGGCGCTGGCGGCGAAACGGCGAGCGCCGCCGTCTGCTGCTCTTGCCCGACCGGCCTTTCGGCTGGGTCGACCGTCCTCCATCGGTGAATCGTCTGCTGGGGTGCGCCTGGCTGGCCGATCCGAAGGGGGCCGCCGTGACCGTCGGCGCGCTGAGCCGCCGCCTCTACGGCATGGCTCCGGTCGAGGTCGCCCAGCCGCGATGGGTCTATTGAATCGGCTGAAGTCAGCGCTGCCTGCCCTGGCCCTGACCCTGCTCGCGCTCGCGGGCGCCGCGGCCGTGCTGTCGACGGGCCCGTTGGCCGTCCCGGCTGCCGATCTTCTGGCGGCGCTGGTCGGTCGAGGCGCACCGGAGGCGGAACTGGTTCTGACGCTGCGCGGTCCGCGGCTGCTGGCCGCCCTGACCTGCGGCGCGGCGCTGGCCGGAGCGGGCGCGGGGTTCCAGATCCTGTTCCGCAATCCGCTGGCGGCCCCCGACCTGCTGGGCGTTTCGTCCGGCGCCGGCCTCGGCGCCGCCCTCGCGCTGCTGCTCGGGGCGGGCACGGTGCTGGTGCAGAGCGCGGCCTTCGCCGGCGGTCTGGCGATCGGCGGGCTGGCCATAGGCTGCGCGGCCCTGACCCGCAGCGGCGACGGGCGGCTGGCCCTGATCCTGTGCGGCGTGGTCGCGGGCGCGCTGGCCTCGGCCGGACTGGGCCTCGTCGTCATTGTCGCGGAGCCCTATTCGCAGTTGCCCGCGATCACCTACTGGCTGCTCGGCTCGTTCACGCGGGCGACGCTCGCCGAAGCGCTGTTCGCGCTGGGGCCGATCTGTCTCGGCGGCGCGATCCTGCTCCGGCTCGGGTTCCGGCTGGACGTCCTGTCGCTCGGGGACGAGCAGGCGCGGTCGCTGGGTCTGCCGGCGCGACGCCTGCGTGTGACGGCGCTGGCGGCGGCTGCGCTGATGACCTCGGCGGCGGTCGCGCTGGCCGGCATCGTCGGCTGGATCGGCCTTCTGGCGCCCCACGCCGCCCGCCTGATCGTCGGCGAGCGAGCCGGACAACTGATCCCCGCCTCGATGGCCGTCGGCGCCCTGTTCGCCTTGGTCATCGACCGTATGGCCACCGCCTTCGGTCCGGCTGAAATTCCTGTCGGCCTGCTGTCCGCCGCCATCGGCGCCCCGGCCTTCCTGTTCCTGTTCGTCGCCGCGTCGAGACGGTCATGAGCGACCTGCTGTTGGAGGGTCTGGTCGCCGGACGCGCCGGGAGAGACGGCAAGGACTTCCGCCTGCCGCCGCTGGATCAGAGCATCGCGCCCGGCGCGGTCGTGGCCGTGATCGGCCCGAACGGGGCAGGCAAGACAACGCTGCTCAAGACCCTCGCGGGACTTCTGCCCCCGCTGGCGGGTTCGATCGCACGGCCCCGCGCGGCCTGGCTGCCGCCGCCGGGCGCGGTCAACGCCGGCTTTTCGGTGCTGCATCTGACGGCGTTGGGACGGTCGCACCTGCGGCGCTGGTCCTCGGGTCTCGCCCCTGCCGATCTGGACGCCGCCCGCGCGGCGCTGGCCCGGCTGGAGGTGGGCCATCTCGCCGACCGCCCGTTCGACCGGCTGTCCAGCGGCCAGCAGCAACTGGTCCTCATCGCCCGGCTGTTCGTCCAGGACGCGCCGTTGTGCCTGCTGGACGAGCCGCTTGCCCTGCTTGACCCCGCCCACGCGCAAGCCGTGGAGGCCGCGATCCGGACCCTCGCCAAGGAAGGCCGCATCGTCATCGCCTCGACCCATCACCTGCCTTTCGCCGCGCGCGCCGACCGCGTGCTGGCGCTGGGTCCGGACTGGGCCGGAATGGACACGTCGGCCCGCGCTCTCGCTCCTGACCGCATCCGCGCCCTGTTCGGCGTGGAAGTCGATGGCTGCCCCTGTTGCGGCGGCCCCTTGAGTTGAGCCCGCGGCTGGGCGAGGTTCCGGCCCTGCTTTCGAAAGGCTGACCATGTCCCTCGCCCGCCTAGTCCCGGCCGCCCTCGCGCTTCTCCTGTCCGCCGCGCCCGCCATGGCCCAGGACGCGCCCCGCTGGTCGTTCGCCATCCACGGCGGAGCCGGGGTGATCGAGCGCGAGAGCCTGACGGCCGAGCAGGACGCCGCCTATCGGGCCGCCCTGAAACAGGCGCTGGAAGCGGGCTCGGCGGTGCTGGCCAATGGCGGCGCGGCGCTGGACGCCGTGCAGGCCGCAATCGAGGTCATGGAAGACGATCCGCTCTTCAATGCCGGGCGCGGCGCGGTCTTCACCGCCGCCGGCCGCAACGAACTGGACGCCGCCGTCATGAACGGGACGGACCTGACCGCCGGCGCCGTGGCGGGCCTGACCACCACCCGCCATCCGATCGCCGCGGCCCGCGCCGTCATGGAGCGCTCGCCCCACGTCATGCTGATCGGCCAGGGCGCCGACAGTTTCGCCGCCTCGGTCGGGCTGGAGCAGGTTGATCCGTCCTTCTTCTTCAGCGAGCGCCGCTGGCAGGGGCTGGAGCGCGCGCTGCGCCAGCAGAACCTGCCCGTCCCTGAACGCCCCGCTGGCGCGCCAGGCCCCCAGGCTGCGAACGATCTGCCCGCCCCGCCCCTGAACGAGCGCAAGTTCGGCACCGTCGGGGCTGTGGCGCTGGACAGCCAGGGCCGACTGGCGGCCGGGACCTCGACAGGCGGCATGACCGCAAAGCGCTGGGGCCGGGTCGGCGACGTGCCGGTGATCGGGGCCGGCACCTACGCCTCGAACCGCGAAGGCTGCGCCGTATCCGCTACGGGTGATGGCGAGTTCTACATTCGCGCATCGGTCGCCCGCGACATCTGCAGCCGCATCCACGAGGGCGCGACCGGTCAGGTCGCCGGTCAGGCAGAGGTCGACGACGCCCTGTCGCTGGGCGGATCCGGCGGCGTGATCGTTATGGACCTGCAGGGCCAGCCCGCCTTCGCCATGACCAGTTCGGGCATGTATCGCGGCGCGGTCTCGTCCAGCGAGCCGGCGCGGGTGGCCATCTATGGCGACGAGGCGCTGCAGCCGTGAAGAAAGCCGACACGCCCGGCGTTCTGGCGCCGCCGCCGGTTATCTACCTCGGCTTCCTGTTGGCCGGCTGGGGGCTGGCCGAACTCGGCGCCCTGCCGGAGGCCGCGAATTCCGGCCTCGACTGGCTGGCGGCCGGCTTCGGACCGGAGATGGCCGTCCGGCGCGGCGTCGCCCTGACGCTGATCGTCGGCGGTCTGTTGCTGGACGGGATGGCGGCGGGCCTGTTCCGCAGACGGGGTACGGCGGTGGAGCCGTGGAAGCCGTCCACCACCCTGATCATCGAGGGCCCGTACCGGTTCAGCCGCAATCCGATCTACCTCGGCTTCGCGGTGACCTACGTCGGTCTGGCCGTCGCCATGAACAGCTGGATCGCGCTGATCCTTCTGGTCCCCTGCCTGTTCGTGATCGAACGGTTCGTCATCCAGCGCGAGGAGCGTTACCTGTCCCTCAAATTCGGTGCGGCCTACGACGCCTACCGACAGAAGGTGCGCCGATGGCTGTGAGCGATGACGAACTGTCGGCCATGGCGATCGAGGAGCTGGATATCGCCTGCGCCCTGCCCTGGCCCGACATGAAATCGGTGACGCCGTGGGGCGACAGCTTCACCGGCTTCGCCCCCTCGGGCCGCGAGGTCGAGATCGAGAGGCGCTACCTGTGGGCCCACGAACCCGAGGGCGCCATCGCCGTCGAGGTAGAGGTGCGCGATGTCGGCGCGAGAACGGGCGCCGAAGCCAAGGCGCTGATCACCGCACCGCGCTGACTACGGAATCGGGGCGCCGTTAACCTTTCCCGTTGCCAAGCTCCACCGCCGGGGCAAGATGCGCCGCGAACGCATTCGCGCAGACCGGGAGGGAGCCGCATGGCCTATGGCGCCGACTTCGCCACCGCCGACGCCGCCAATGCGCCGCTGGACGCCCCCTTGATGATCGGCGCCGATCCGGTGCTCTGGGGCGCCCTGCTGCTGGGGCTGGCCGCCGCCCTGTTGATCGGCTGGTACATCGGTCAGGGCGGCAAGACATCCCGGCCCGAGGCCGCCGAGTCGATCTGGGAAGACATCGACGACGCCGCCAGGGATGCGATGAAGGCGAACGGCGACACCCTTTCGGCCAAGGCGTCCGCCCTGCTGCGGACCATCGAGAGTCGCCTCGGCAAGACGCTCGGCCTGACCGGCGGCGCGGGCAAGATGACCGAGGCTCTGAAAAAGGCTCTTGATGGCGAGCCGGCGCACAAGCCGCATGGCGACCATGGCCACGACGAGGGCCACAACGAGAAACCCGGCCATCACGATGCGCCGCCCGCCGTCACGAGCGGCGTCACCGTCATCGTGAACAACGGCAAGGGCGACGGTCACAAGGGAGACAATGATCACCACGGGGACCACGGCGCGAAAACGCCGCTGAGCGTTCAGGCGCGGAACGACGCCCTGCGCGTGGCCATCGGGCATTTCAACGACCACTGGGGCCAGCGCCGCGAACGCGTGCGCGAACTGCGCGCCGTCCATGCGGAACTGTCAAACTCCGGGACGAAGCGTCCGGCGGCGGGCAGGATCAGTGGAACGCGCGCCGGTCATTGAGCGCCCACGCACGGTTTCCTCCCCGCACAAAACCGCCTAAGCCTGAGGCATGAAACTCGCCTCGCTCAAGCACGGCCGCGACGGCCGCCTCGTCCTCGTCTCCGACGATCTCGCCTGGTTCACCGACGCCTTCCTGATCGCGCCGACGCTGCAGGCGGCGCTGGACAACTGGGACCGCGTCGAGCCCGATCTTCTGGCCTTGGCCGAAAGCCTTGAGCACGGCGGCGTGCCGCGCGGCCGCTTCCACGAGCGCGAGGCCGCAGCGCCCCTGCCCCGCGCTTATCAGTGGGCCGACGGTTCGGCCTATGTGAATCACGTCGCCCTCGTGCGTCAGGCGCGCAACGCCGAAATGCCCGACAGCTTCTGGACCGACCCCCTGATGTACCAGGGCGGATCGGACGGCTTCCTGGCCCCGCGCGACGCCATCCCGCTGGCCGACGAAAGCTGGGGCTGCGACCTTGAGGCCGAGGTCGTCGTCGTCACCGGCGACGTGCCCCAAGGCGTGTCGCGCGAAGAGGCGCTGGGTCACATCCGTCTGGTCGGCCTGGTCAACGACGTGTCGCTGCGCAACCTGATCCCGGCCGAACTGGCCAAGGGTTTCGGCTTCGTCCAGTCCAAGCCCGCCTCGGCCCTGTCGCCAGTCTTCGTCACGCCGGACGCCCTCGGCGACCGCTGGGCCAACGGCAAGCTGAAGGGCGAACTGTCCGTCCAGCTGAATGGCGCGGACTTCGGCAAGGCCGACGCCGGCGTCGACATGACCTTCGACTTCGGGACCCTGATCGCCCATCTGGCGAAGACCCGCGCCCTGTGCGCCGGCACGGTCATCGGCTCGGGCACGGTGTCGAACCGCGACGCCGGCGGCGGACCGGGCAAGCCCGTCTCGGAGGGCGGCCTCGGCTACTCCTGCATCGCCGAGGTGCGGACGGTGGAAACCATCCTGCGCGGCAAGGCCGAGACGCCGTTCCTGAAAGCCGGCGACACGGTCCGCATTGAAATGCTGGATGACAAACACCACTCCATTTTCGGCGCCATCGAACAGACGGTCGAAGCCGTATAAGCGACGCCTGCCGACGCGGTCGGCTGCGCCAGAACCGCCGCGGGTCCCTGACAGGACAGCAGCAGGCCCGACAGGATCGCGGGCGCCAGACGTTTCATCTCGACCTCCGATGTTCTCGGGGCAGAGGCGGCGGCGTGTCTTCACGGATGCAAGCTACGGATCAAGCTTTGGACACTTCGGCCGCCATTCCGGGCCGCGGGGGACTTTACCCGCGGCCTTGACGGGCCGACGCCGGTCCCTGCAAGGTTGCAGCATTGAACCCGTCCGGATTGTTCCATGAAGCGTCCCCTCGCCGCCCTCCTCGCCTGCGCCGTCGCAATGCCGGCGCTGGCCCAGGACGCATCTGCCGACTGGGACCTTGCCAATGATCAGCGCAGGAAACTGCTGGTCGCCTATACGGCGTTCGACAACGGGCTGGGCATAGCGACGCGCTGCGCCGATGGAGGTTTCGAGGCGGTCATTACGGGTCTGCCGCCGGCGGGCGAAGCGAGCACCCGTTCCCTGCGCATCGCCTTTGGCGACGACGACCTTGCCGAGACACGGTGGACCGTGGCGACCGATGACACCGCAGCGGTCGCCGAACTGCCGGCGCCCTTCGCCCGCGACCTGCGCGCCGGCGGCCGGCTGCGGATCCTGGTGCCGAACGGCGCCCTCGACGGCCGCAACCTGATGTATGATCTCACCCTGCCCGCCTCTTCGGCGTCCATCGATCAGACCCTCACCACCTGCCGTCGGCCGCTGGTCGATCCCCGTGACGCCGAGCTGAAAGCCTTGCCTGAAGACGGCGTGCCGCTGAATCTCACTTGGGAAGTTCGCCCCAGGCCGAGCTATCCGGCGACGCGATACGCGCGGGGATTCGCTGTCGTCACGTGTCTGACCAATCCGGACGGATCGCTGCGCGACTGCGCCATCGAATCCGAACATCCCCGTGATGGTCAGTTCGGCAATGCGACCCTCAGGTCGGCTCGTCGGGCGCGGCTGCGAAACCTGGCCGATCCCGACGGTCCTGTGCCCGCCGGGCATGTCATGTACCGAACGAATTTCGTGATGGAGGGCTACCAGACCCGCGAGGACGAACAACGCCTACGGGAGGACCGTCAGAAGCAAAGGGAGGAACGATCCGCCGCCCGCCGCTCCAGCGACGAATAGAAGGCGTGGCGAGGCGCCCTTTGCCGGATTGACCCGGACGGACGGCCCACGCTACCAAGCCCGCCTGCCGAGATACCGGGCGGCCTGTGCGGGCGTGGTGGAACTGGTAGACGCGCCGGACTCAAAATCCGGTTCCGAAAGGAGTGCCGGTTCGACCCCGGCCGCCCGCACCACAATACATCCGCGTCAGCGGCCCCGATCCGCCCCCTCACCCGCCTGACGGCAGATACTCCGCCGGGATCGGCGCGGCCGGCGTTTCGGACTGCCAGTAGACGCTGACCACCCACCAGCGGGCGCCGTCGTTGAACAGCTGGATGCTGTTGATGCCGCGAGCGAACGGCTGCGGGTCCGACAGGCTGTGCAGGCTTTCATAGGTGGACCAGACGTGGACGATCTGGCCGAACCGCTCGGAGCGCCGCGCGATCTCGCGTTCGTGGAATCCCTGCTCCACCAGGAAAGGCCCGTTGCGGGTGATGTATTCGTCCGGTGTGATCGAGCGGACGACGCCCTGACCCTCGCGGTTCATGCCGGAGGGCATCAGCCGGCCGGTCGGGTGAAACAGGGACCGGAAGCGATCCCAGTCTCGGGCGACGCCCGCGTCTCCCGAGATCACGTCGTAGAGCGCCGCCGTGATGGCCTCGGGCGTGGCGACATCGGCCGGCGCGGCGCTCGAGACGGGAACCGGCGGGAGCGGCGTCTGGGCGCCGGCCGGGACGGCGCAACTGAGAGCCAGCGCGGCCGCGATTACTGAAAGACGCATGGCGATCCTCCCCTGATCGGGAGGACTATGCCGGGCCGACCGGTGGTGCGCCAGCCGGCTGATCGAGCTCGACCACTTCACCGTCTTCCTTGACGAAACGGTCAGGCCGCCGGTCCAGCAGATCGAAGACCTTCTCCGATGGGCGGCACATGGCGGCTCCGCGTGGCGTACGAACGATGGGGCGGTTGACCAGAACCGGGTCGGCCAGCATCGCCTGCAGGATGGCGTCGTCCGCCGCCGCGGCGTCCAGCAGGGCCGGAACGGTCGCCGCCGCCTCCTTCTCGCGCAGGGCGTCGCGCGGGGTCAGACCGGCCTCCGCGAACAGGCCGCGCAGCTGGTCGGCGGTCCAGCCCGTCTGGAGATACTCGACCACCTCGGGCCGTTAACCGGCGGCCTCGACCATGGCCAGGACGTTGCGCGACGTGCCGCAGGCGGGGTTGTGAAAAACGGTCACGGGGAAGTCGGTCATATCGAAGTCCGGAAGCCTATGCTCTCGCCAGCGCCGCTTCTTCGCGCCGGTCGCCGGCCCGATCAAGCGGGAGCACGATCCGGGCCGTGAACATTTCCTCGTCAGCCTCGGTCTCCAGCCGGCCGTCGGGACCGTACAGCGCGTGCAGACGCTGCCGTGTGTTGGTTAGTCCGACACCGAACCCTTCGACGCCGCCGCCGTTCGCGGTTCTTTCGTTGCGGATCGAAATCACGAGCGCCCCGTCCCGGCGGAGTGCCTGGATCGATATGGCGCGCGGCGCCCCGTCCGCGATGAGGCCGTGCTTCACGGCGTTCTCCGCCAGCGGCTGAAGAATGAAGCCCGGCACCTCGGCCCCGAGCAACTCAGGCGGACAGTCGACGTGGACCTCAAGGGCGTTGCCGAACCGGATCCCCTCGATCGCCAGATATTCGCAGACATCGTCCAGCTCTTCGCCCAAGGTTTTCGGAAGGTGAGGATCGCCCGCCAGCTTGGCTCGAAGCATGTCGGACAGCTTCATCATCATCGTCTCCGCCTCAACGGCCCGGCCCGTGACGATCAGGCTTGAAACGTTGTTCAGGCAGTTGAAGAGGAAATGCGGGTCCAGCTGGTATCGCAGCGCCGCCAGCTGCGCCGTCCGGGCCATGGCCTGGGCCTCGACGAGCTGGCGCTCGCGCCGCCGGCCGGCCCCCAGTTCGAGCAGCAGAACGACCGCCGCGGCGAACAGGCCGAACACCCACAGGAAAGACAGCAGTCTGAAGGCGGCGATCGGCGTCTTCATCGCCTGGGCGAAATCGGCGAGGACGCCCGCCGGCGACGTCGGCCGCGGGGTGGGCTGCATGAACTGGCTGGCGAGCTCGCGCCAGATTTGCTGGTCGATCAGGGTCTGAACCAGAGCCGCGGCCAGGGTGATCGCGACGGCGCCGGCGATCCGGCCGGCCCCGCGCCGCGGATCGATTTTCATCAGCGCCGCGGCCAGCGCCAACGAGACGCCGATTCCGCTGAGCGTCGCCGCCAGATTGAAGCCCAACAGCCAGGCGGGCGGCGCCCAGTTGGTCCAGAGGAAGGTGATCGCATAGTAGGTGAGGAAGCAGAACCCCCACAGGGCGAGGGTGAGCAGCAGCACGCCGCGCCACGGTCGCCGGGCCGTCAGAATGGTGGTGTCCATGCGCCCCCGCCTCTCATTTACGCCACGGTAGAGGTTGGACGGTTTCCGGGCAATTTCACGGCGCCGTCCGGTTGTCAGGCCGTCCCGACCTTCCCATCTGGGCCGGATGGAAAAATCAACGGACGATCGGACCGCCTCTGAAGTGGTGAAGGGGCCGGGGTTTCCCGAATTCGTCGCCCTGATCGCCATGATGATGGCGCTGAACGCGCTGGCCATCGATTCCATGCTGCCCGCCCTGCCCGCCATCGGCGAGGCGCTGGGCGTCACCTCCGAGAACAGCCGGCAATGGGTGATCACCGCCTATCTGCTGGGCTTCGGCGTGTCCCAGATCATCTATGGCCCGCTGGCCGACCGGTACGGGCGCAAGCCGGTCCTCATGATCGGTCTGGGGCTCTATGTGCTCTTCAGCGTGCTGGCCGCCTTCGCCACGACCTTCGAACTGCTGATCGCCGCCCGCGTCGGAACCGGGATCGGCGCAGCGGCTCTGCGCGTGCTGGCCGTGTCGATCGTGCGGGACCGCTATTCGGGACGGACCATGGCCCGGGTTATGTCGCTGTCCTTCCTCGTCTTCCTCGGCGTGCCGATCCTGGCGCCCGCGCTCGGCGCGGCGATCCTGACCGTCGCGCCCTGGCCCTGGGTGTTCGGCGTGCTGGCCGTCGGCGGCGCCGCCTTCGCCCTGTGGGCCGCCATCCGCCTGCCCGAGACCCTGCACCCCGAAGACCGGATGCCGATCGAGGTCGGACGCGTCGCCTCGGCCTTCCGCGCGGCGCTGACCAATCGCCAGTCGATCGGCTACACCCTGGCCATCACCGCCATCTCCGGCGCCCTGTTCGGCTTCATCAACTCCAGCCAGCAGATCTTCTTCGACGTCTTCCATGAGCCGGAACTGTTCACCATCGTCTTCGGCGTGGTCGCCGGCGGGATCGCCGTGGCCTCGCTGCTCAATGCGCGGCTGGTCGAGCGGCTGGGCTCGCGGCTGATCTCGCACACCGCCCTGCTGGGCTTCATCACCATGTCGGCGATCCATGCCGCGGTGGCCCTGTCGGGCCATGAGACGATCTGGACCTTCGCCGTCCTGCAGGCCCTGACCATGTTCTGCTTCGGCTTCATCGCCGGCAATTTCGGCTCGATGGCCATGGAGCCGATGGGCCATATCGCCGGCACCGCCTCCTCGGCCCAGGGTTTCATCTCGACCACCGGCGGGGCGATGCTGGGCTTCCTGATCGGCCAGCAGTTCAACGGCTCGGCCGCACCCATGACCGTCGGCTTCGTCTGTCTGGGCCTGACGGCGCTGGGCTTCGTTCTGATCGCCGAGCGGGGACAGCTGTTCAAGGCGCGCAACCTCGCGCCGGCGCCCATCCCGTCATCAGCCCCCTCTTGATCTTTTTCGTCCGCCGGAGCGTTGTCCCGCCAGGAAACGAACCGGCCTGACCGCCCGAACAAGGGCGGCGGCCTTCTGGTCAAGGACTCTCGATGATCCGCACGTTTGGACTGGTCTCCGCCCTCGCTCTCGCGACGGCTCTGGGAGGATGCGCCTCGATGCCCGGTTTCGGCCCCTCGTCCGGTTCGGACATGCCCCCTCTGCCGGCCTCGGCCGCCGCCCCCGCCGAATACGCGCGCGACACCCACACATACGCGCGGCCCGAGATCGCCCGTGTCCGCCACGTCGCCCTTGATCTGACCGCCGACTTCCAGACCCAGACCCTGTCCGGCACGGCCGGGCTCGACATCCAGGGCGTTCAGGGCGCCGACGAGATCGTGCTGGACGTCAAGAATCTCGACATCCGCAACGTCACCGACGCCGCCGGCGCGCCGCTGCAGTACGAGACCGGGGGCAACGACGCGATCAAGGGCCAGCCGCTGACCGTCCGCTTTCCGGCCCTGACCGCCGGGGAAACGCGCCGCATCGTGGTCGCCTATTCGACCCGCCCCGACGCCGCCGCCCTGCAGTGGCTGACCCCGTCCCAGACCGCGGGCGGGCAGAAGCCGTATCTGTTCAGCCAGGGCCAGGCGATCCTGACCCGGACATGGGTCCCGACCCAGGACAGCCCCGGCATCCGCCAGACCTATGACGCCCGCATCGTCGCCCCCGAGGATCTGCGCGTCGTGATGAGCGCCCAGCAGCTGACGCCCGAGGGCGAGGCCGCCGGTCCCGGCATGAAGGCCTGGCGCTTCCGCATGACCAATCCGGTGCCGCCCTATCTGATCGCCATCGGCGTCGGCGACCTGGCCTTTGCCGCCATCGACGAGCGCACCGGCGTCTTCACCGAACCCTCGCGCCTCGAGGCCGCCCGCGCCGAACTGGCCCCCACCGCCGACATGGTCGATGCGGCCGAGCGGCTGTACGGCCCCTATCGGTGGGGCCGGTACGACCTGCTGGTCCTGCCGCCCTCCTTCCCGTTCGGCGGGATGGAGAACCCGCGCCTGACCTTCGCCACGCCGACCATCATCGCCGGCGACCAGTCGCTGGTCTCGCTGGTGGCGCATGAGCTGGCGCATAGCTGGTCGGGCAACCTCGTCACCAACGCCACCTGGAACGACATGTGGCTGAACGAGGGGTTCACCGTCTATTTCGAGAACCGCATCATGGAGGCCCTTTACGGTGATGACCGGGCCCTGATGCTGCGCGCCTTGGGCTGGGGCGATCTGCAGGAAGAGATGGCCGGCCTCCCGCCCGCCGACACCCGCCTGCACCTCAACCTCGAGGGGCGCGATCCGGACGAGAGCCTGACCGACGTCGCCTATGAGAAGGGCGCCGCCTTCCTGTTCACCATCGAACGCATCGTCGGGCGCGAGCGGTTCGACGGATGGCTGAAGGGCTATTTCGAGCGCAACGCCTTCCGGCCGATGACCACCGACCTGTTCCTGCAGGACATCCGCACGCATCTGATCGCCGGCGACGCCGGTCTGGAACGCCAGCTGATGATGGATGCCTGGATCTATCAGCCCGGCATGCCGTCGAACTGGCAGCCGCCGGTGTCGGGCGCCTTCGGTCCGGTCGATGCGGCCGCGCGCGCCTTCTTCGCCGACAAGGGTCCCGCCTCGGCCATCCCGTGGGCCGGCTGGTCGACGCAGGAACGCCAGCGCTTCCTGGCGTGGCGTCCCGAGGGCGCGCGCGAGGGCGCCGACTGGCTGAGCGCCGCCCAGCTGGCCGATCTGGAATCAGCGCTGAACCTGCGCAACGAGGGCAATGCCGAGGTGCTGTTCGCCTGGCTGCAGATCGCGGTCCAGCACCGCTATCAACCCGCCGTGCCGACGCTGGAGCATTTCCTGACCACGCAGGGCCGCCGCAAATTCGTCCTGCCGCTGTTCACCAGCCTGTGGGCCGAGGGCGACTGGGGCCGTCCGATCGCGCGCCGCATCTACGCCCAAGCGCGTCCGGGCTATCATCCCGTGACCACGGGTTCGGTCGACGCGGTTGTCGGCCGGCCCTGAGCGCGGCGCAGGCCCTCCCACTCAACTGTGACCGGCGGCGGCTTGGCTTGGCCGCCGCCGATCACTAGGTTCCGCCCGAAAGCGGCGACCAACGCCGACGCCCTCAGGAGACGTTCCATGCACGACGCCCCTCAATCAGACGCGGCCGCCCGCCTCGACAAGGAAAACCCGCTTGGCGTCGACGGCTTCGAGTTCGTGGAATTCACCGGCCCCGATCCCGCAGCCATGGTTTCGCGCCTCGAGCTGATGGGCTTCACCCAGACCCATGTGAACCCGGCCAATGACGTGGTCCGGCTGAAGCAGGGCGACATCACCCTGCTGGTCAACCGTTCGCCCTCGGGACAGGCGGGCGCGTTCGCGTCCGAGCACGGCCCCTCCGCCAACGGCATGGCCTTCCGCGTCCGTGATGCGAAGGCGGCCTATGACGGCGCCGTGTCGCGCGGCGCACGCCCGGCCGAGAACCACGACGGCGGCGCCTTGGCCGGTGGCTATCCCTACATCCTGCAGGGCATCGGCGGCTCGCTGCTCTACATCATCGACCAGTACGGCGAGCAGGGATCGCTCTACGACGGCTGGAACGAGATCGAGGGCTGGGAAGAGGCCGAGCGCAAGAACTCCGTCGGCCTGTTCATGCTCGACCACCTGACCCACAACGTGCGTCGTGGCGAGATGCGCACCTGGTCCGGCTTCTACGGCGACGTCTTCGCCTTCGAGGAGCAGAAATATTTCAACATCAAGGGCAAGGCGACCGGCCTGCTGTCCCAGGCGATGATCGCGCCCGACCGCGCCATCCGCATCCCCCTGAACGAAAGCCAGGACGAGAACAGCCAGATCGAGGAGTTCCTGCGCCGCTACAACGGCGAGGGCATCCAGCACATCGCGCTCGCTACCGACGACATCTTCGAGACCGTCGAGGAGATGAAGCGCCGCGGCATTCCCTTCCAGGACACGATCGACACCTATTTCGACCTGATCGACAAACGCCTCCCGGGCCACGGCCACGACGTCGCCCGCATGCGGCTGAACCGCATCCTGATAGATGGCTCCGACGAGGACGGCCTGCTGCTGCAGATTTTCACCCAGGACACCTTCGGTCCGATTTTCTTCGAGATCATCCAGCGCAAGGGCAACCAGGCGTTCGGCGAGGGCAATTTCCAGGCCCTGTTCGACTCCATCGAGCTGGACCAGATCCGGCGCGGCGTCATCAAGGTGGATGCCTAAGCCCCCGTCGTGGCTGCCCTGGCTGGGTCCGCTTCTCGCGGCCGCAGTCGGGGCGGCGGTCGGCGAATACGGACTGGGCGGCGGCTTCTGGACGGTGCTGATCGCGGCGCTGGTCGGCGGCTTCGCCCCTATCGTCGGTTACCGAATCTGGAAGTGGCGGTTTCAGCGGAAGGGGTAGTATCGGGTTTCTCCCTTGTCTCGATTTTGTCGTCCATTTCTCGCCGAAAACGGCTCTGAATTCCTCGCCGTTCGATCAGTGAAAATCCCGCGATCCCGGCAGCACCCGCACGTCGCGCGGATGCCGCCCCCGGGCCGGCGAATGGCCTGAACCCGGCGCATTGTCCGGCGTCAGATGGCCCAGCATCGGCGTCCAGTCCTCCAGATGATCGACGACCAGATGGGTCACGCCCTCGGCCGTCTGGACCTTGCCCCGCGCCAGCACCATCCGCGCGCCCATCGCAACAGGCCTGAAGCGTTCGAACACGTCGGGCCACAGCACCAGATTGGCCACCCCGGTCTCATCCTCGACGGTCATGAAGCAGACGCCCTTGGCCGTGCCGGGCCGCTGGCGCACCAGCACGACGCCGCCGACGGTGACCGACCGACCGTTCCGCCTTTGCGGATAATCCTTCGCCGTCAGCGCGCCGACATCTATCAGCCGTTCCCGCAGGAAGCTGACCGGATGCCCCTTCAGCGACAGGCGGATGGTCTGATAATCACCGACCACCTCTTCCGACGGCGCCAGCACCGGCAAGGCCTCGGGCGGGCGGCCATCTGTTTCGATCAGTCCCACGGCCTCGAACAGCGGCGCGGTCGACGCCGGCGGCGCGCCCCTGACCGCCCACAGGCCCTGCCGGCGCGTCAGGTCCAGCGAGCCGAAGGCGTCCGCCTCCGCGAGCCGGTCGAGAGCCGACGGCGGCAGGTTCGCCCTCACCCTGAGATCCTCGAGATTGGCAAACGGTCCCGCTTTCCGCACCTCTTCGATCCGGAGCGCCCAGCCTTCCTTGAAGCCGTCGATGGACCGCAGGCCCAGCCGCAGGGCGCAGGGCTCGCCCTCGCCGCGGGCTTCCAGCGAGGCGTCCCAGCCGCTGACGTTCACATCCGGGTGCCGAACCTCAACCCCGTGTTCGATGGCGTCCCGCACCAGCTGGGCCGGGGCATAGAAGCCCATCGGCTGGCTGTTCAGCAGGGCGGCGGTGAACACCTCCGGATACCAGCGCTTCATCCATGACGAGATGTAGACGAGGTGGGCGAACGAACAGGCGTGGCTTTCCGGGAAGCCGTACTCCCCGAATCCCTTGATCTGGTCGAAACAGCCGCGGGCGAAATCCGGGTCGTAGCCGCGGGCGATCATCCTGCTTGTAAAGCGCGCCTCGTGCTCACCGATGGTCCCCACGTGCCGGAAGGTGGCCATGGCCCGCCTCAGGCTGTTGGCTTCAGCCGGAGTGTAGTGCGCCGCCTCCATGGCGATCCGCATCGCCTGCTCCTGGAACAGCGGCACGCCCAGCGTCTTGTGCAGCACCCGCTTCAGCTCGTCCCTGTCGCCATGGTCGGGATGGGGATGGGGGAAGTCGATCACGAAGGGCCGACCCCGTCCCTCCGCCTCACGCCGCTCCGCCCGCCGCTTCAGATAGGGATGCACCATCCCGCCCTGGATCGGCCCGGGCCGCACGATCGCCACCTCCACCACCAGATCGTAGAAGACCCGCGGCTGAAGCCGCGGCAGCATCGACATCTGGGCCCGGCTCTCGACCTGAAAGACGCCGAGCGAGTCCGCCTTGCACAGCATGTCATAGACCTCGGGATCATCCTGCGGGACCGTGTCCAGTTCGAACCGATGTCCATAGTGGTCCGCGATCAGGTCGAAGCCCCGCCTCAGCGCGGTCAGCATGCCCAGCGCCAGCACATCGACCTTCATCAGCTTGAGGAAGTCGATGTCATCCTTGTCCCATTCGATGAAGGTCCGGTCCGGCATGGCGGCGTTGCCGATCGGTACGATCTCCAGCAGCGGCGTCTGGCTCAGCACATAGCCGCCGACGTGCTGGCTGAGATGGCGCGGGAATTTGATCAGCTCAGCCGTCAACTCCAGCGCCAGCCGCATGCGTGCGTCGTCGCGGCTCAAGCCGGTGCGGTCGACATGCTCATCCTTCACCGCATCGCCCCAGGAGCCCCAGACGGTGTCGGCCATTCGCGCCGTCACATCCTCGGTCAGCCCCAGCGCCTTGCCCACGTCCCTGATCGCCGAACGGGGCCGGTAATGGATGATGGTCGCCACGATCGCCGCCCGGTCGCGGCCGTAGCGGCGATAGACGTACTGCATCACCTCCTCGCGCCGCTCGTGCTCGAAATCGACATCGATGTCGGGTGGCTCGTCCCGGTCGGCCGACATGAACCGTTCGATCAGCACGTCCTGCTCGGCGGGATTCACATTGGTCACGCCCAGGCAGAAACAGACCACCGAGTTGGCGGCCGAGCCCCGCCCTTGGCACAGGATCGGTTTGTCCTGCGTCCGCGCCCAGTGGACGATGTCATGCACGGTCAGGAAGTAGTTGGGGTATTTCAGGAGCTTGATCAGCTTCAGCTCCTTGACGATCGTCTCGCGGATTTTGAGATCGACCCCGGCGGGCCACTTCTCCCGCGCGCCCCTGAAGGTCAACCAGATCAACCGCCGTTGAGCCGTCCACCCCGCCGGCACCGGCTCGTCGGGATAGCGATACTCAAGCTCCCGCAGCGAGAACCGGCAGGCCCGGACCACCTCCATCGTCCGCGCCAAGGCCGCCTCATGGCCGCGGAACAGACGCGCCATCTGGGCCGGCGGCTTCACATGGCGTTCGGCGTTGGCCTGCAACCGCCGGCCCGCCTTGTCGATGGTCGTGCCTTCACGGATGCAGGTCAGAACGTCCTGCAGCATCCGCCGGTCGGGGTGGTGATACAGCACCGCATTGGTAGCGATCATCGGGGCCCGCGTGCGTTGGCCCATGGCCGCCAGCCGATTCAGCCGCTTGCGGTCGTCGCCGCGCCACAGGGGCGCCGCCGCCAGATACAGGGTGTCGGGCCAGGCCTTTCGCCAAGCCGTCAGCCTCGCCTCGAACGCCGCGTTGGGCTGTTCCGGCGCGGGGACCAGGGCGATCATCCCTTCCCCCAGCCCGACCGCCTGTTCGAAGGTCAGCCGCGTCTCGGCCTTCGCGATCCGCTCCGCCTCCGGATCAGCGCCCGGCTGGGGAACGGCCTCGCTCTTGCCCAGTGACAGCAGCCGGCACAGCCGGCCATAGGCGGCGCGGTCGCGAGGGAAGACGATCAGCTCCGTCCCGTCGGTGAACCCCAGCCGCGAGCCGACAACCAGCGGGATGGCGACGTCCTCGGCCCCCATCAGTGCCCGCACCATGCCGGCCAGGGTGTTGCGGTCGGCCACGCCGACAGCGGCCAGCCCCATCGCCTTCGCCTGATGCATCAGTTCGCCCGGATGCGACGCCCCCTCCAGAAAGCTGAAGTTCGTCATCGCCCCCAGCTCGGCGTACTGACCGTCCCAGCCTGATCCCGGGGCGATCACGGCAGCACCCCGTGCATCCACCACGACGGCGCCCGCTCCTCGACCGCGCCCGAATACTCCCGGCCGTACAGCCCCTCGCGGAACAGCCAGTAGCGGCCGCCTGCGTCATCCTCGACGCGGTAGTAGTCGCGGGTGCGCACCTGCCGATCATCGGGACGGGGCCGCCACCACTCGGGCGACAGCCGCTCCGGACCGTCGGAACGGGTCACCCGCCGCGACAGCCGACGCCATGTGAACCGCACCGGCGCGCCGTCGGGCAATTCGGCGAGAGCCTCGACCGGCTCGGGCGGGTCCAGCAGCAGGATGGGGCGGCGCGCGTCACCCTCCGCTGCGGACAGCGACCGTCCCAGCGCCGGCCGCCAGCGCTCGGCCCGCTCGGGCAGCCAGCTGTCGACCTGTTCGGGCGCCAGCACACGGTCCTCGCCCAACCGGGCGGTCAGGCGGTCGATCAGGGCGGCCAGACTCTCGGCCTGTTTCGCCTCGGCCTCGCTTTCCAGCGCCCCCTGCCGCGCCGTCATCGCCTCGACCGCGTCGGCGGTCAGCATCATGGCGTCGAGGCCGAAGCCCAGCTCCAGCCGCCCCAGTCCTGCCTCGCGGAACAACCGCATCCACACGCCCGCATCCCGTCCGGGCCGCCCCATCCGCACCGACAGACAAGTCGTCCGGCCGTCCGAGCGGAAGCCCGTCAGGGTCAGGGCCTTGGCCCCCTGTCCGTCGCGCATCAGCGGCGCGGACAGGTCGGCGGTCAGGTCGGTCAGCCGCGCCTCCACCCCCTCGACGTCGCCGACCGGCTCCATCCACGCCTGCCAGGCCCGGTATTTCGGCGGCGGTCGCACCGGCGTCAGGGCCTCGCCCGCGAAGCCCAGCGCCTGATCCAGCCGCTGCACCAGACCAACGCCGGCCCCGTCACGGAACCGCCGCGCCAGACCCGCCCGCGGCATGAGGTAAAGGTCGCCGATCCGCTTCAGCCCGAACCGTCGCGCCTGCGTCAGGGTGCGGTCGTCGATACGCAGGGCCTCGACCGGCAGGGAGGCCAACAGGCTGCGCGCATCATCCTCGTTGGCGATGCAGCCTCCCTCCGCCTCGCCCCAGCGCGCCAGGGCCCATGCCGCCCCGGGCGTCGGCGCCATGGCGGACCGCGCCCGCACCCCGGCCTCGGCCAGCCGGTCGCGGATCTGCGCCAGCAGCGCCGCCTCTCCGCCGAACAGATGGGTCGCGCCCGTGACGTCGAGGAACAGCCCCTCCAGTCCTTCCCCCGCCGGATCGACGCTGACCGACGGCGACCAGCGTTCGGCCCAGACCGCCAGCGCCGTCAGCGCCCGGGCGTCGGCCTCGGTGTCAGCCGGCTTGCAGATCAGGTGCGGGATCATGGCCAGGGCGTCGGCCTGGGTCTGGCCGCGCCGCAGCCCGGCTGCTCGGGCGGCGGGATTCAGGGCGTGGATGACCGCCGCGCCCCGGCTGTTCTTCAGGATCAGGGCGAACGGGTGCTTCGGGTCGAGCGCGGGGTCAGGCGGCGAGGCCGGACGGCGCGCCCGCATGGCCGATCGCCGCCAGACCGCTATCGGCCAGTCGATCAGCCAGACGGAGACGATGCGTCTCATCATCCTGCTCCAGCATCCATGCCCCCGGTCGTTCCCCGCGGCCGCGCACCAGTTCGGCCGTCAGTCGCGCCGCGCCTGGGGCCTTGGCGTCATCCGGATCGACGGCGCTGGCCAAGGTCGAGATCCGCCAGCGCCGCCGCGCCGCGGTCAGCCCGTCCAGCCCGCGCGGGAGGACCAGACCCACGCATCCGCCCTGTTTGGCCGCGAAATCCAGCCGTCGGGTCTGGGCAAGCGTGGCCGCATCCACAGTCCCCAACGCCAGGGACACCGCCCCCGACCGCAGCGCCTGTTCCAGAGCCCACAACGCCTCAGCCGCCGTATTCACGGGGGCGAGAATCAGCGACGTTCCCGGCAGGCCGGGCCCATAGGGCCGCCCATGCTCGCCCAGCCACGCCCGCGTCGCCGTCATCAGCACCGGCCGCCCATCCCCCTCCAGCCGCCGCGACAGGGCGAACGTCATCAGCGCCGCGCCATCGCGCGGACCGGCCGCGCAGGCCTCTTCCAGCGGCGCGGGCCGCTCGGGAAACAGACCGGGAGATGACAGGGGCGCAGGGTTCATGTGAATCCGGAAATCCAGATGTTCACTATTTGTTCCAACGGTTCCGAGAGTCAAACAGAGAATCCTGTTCCTCATCCTTGGTCGGAATCAAACCCGGGGACGCGCCTTCAGCTCGTCGCGAATTTCGCCCAGCAACGCCTCGGTCGCTGTGGGCGCGGGCGCCGCCTCGGGCTCGGCGGCCTTCTCGCGGCGCAGCTTGTTGATCGCCTTGACCATCAGGAAGACCACCAGCGCCACGATGGCGAACTGGATCAGGGTGTTGATAAAGGCGCCGTACTGGATCGCCACCTCTTCGACCGCCTCGGTGGCCGGGTTCTCGGGAGCCAGCACCCACTTCAGCTTCGAAAAGTCGACCTTGCCCAGCAGCAGGCCGATCGGCGGCATCACCACCTGTTCGACCAGGCTGGTGACGATCTTGCCGAACGAGGCGCCGATGATGACGCCGACCGCCAGGTCGACGACATTGCCGCGCGCAATGAATTCCTTGAACTCGGTGGCAAGGCCCATCGGCGATCTCCGGTTCAGGCGTCGCCGGCGGCGTTCAGCCGCTCGCGCAGCTCCTTGCCGCTCTTGAAGAAGGGCACCGCCTTGGCCGGCACATCGACGGTCTCGCCGGTGCGCGGATTGCGTCCCGCGCGCGCCGGACGGGCCCGGACGGAGAAGGCGCCGAACCCCCGAAGCTCCACGCGTCCGCCTTCGCCCAGCGAGTCGACCATCTGGCCGAGCACGATGTTCACCACCCGCTCGACCTCGGCATGGGTCAGATGGGTGTTCTCGGCAGCGAGCTTTTCGATCAGCTCAGACTTTATCATTGGCAGGCCCCCGCCCTGTTCAGCCTTCACAAGGCCCATACGGGTGCATCCGGGCACGGGATGCAACCCCACCCTAGACTCCGCTTGCCGGAGGAAAAAGCCCCGAGGAGATGTTTGACCGGCGAAATGTCGGTTAACGCTCACAAATCGCCCCATCGCGCGCACGAAAAAGGCGGCGGGATCACTCCCGCCGCCTGATCCGTATTCAGCTCAGGAAAGACTATTCCTTCGTGCTGGCCTTCTCACGAAGGGCCGCGCCGAGGATGTCGCCCAGCGAGGCGCCCGAGTCCGACGAACCGAACTGTTCGATCGCGGCGGTCTCGTCCTTCATTTCCAGAGCCTTGATCGACACCGAGACGCGGCGCGATGCCTTGTCGATGCCGGTGACCATGGCGTCGACGCGATCGCCGACCGAATAGCGCTCGGTGCGCTGGTCGTTGCGGTCGCGGGACAGGTCGGACTTGCGGATGAAGGCGGTCGCCGGAGCGTCGTCTTCACCGAACTTGACCTCGATGCCGCCGGTTTCGATCGACGTCACGGTGACGGTGACCTGCTGGCCCTTCTTGAAGGTGTCGCCTTCCATAGGATCGCCGCCCAGCTGCTTGATGCCCAGCGAGACGCGTTCCTTCTCGACGTCGACGTCCAGAACCTTGGCCTTGACGGTTTCGCCCTTGCGGTAGCGCTGGATGGCTTCCTCGCCCGAAACGTTCCAGTCGAGGTCCGACAGGTGCACCATGCCGTCGATGTCGTTGTCCAGGCCGATGAACAGGCCGAACTCGGTGGCGTTCTTGACCTCGCCCTCGACGGTCGAACCGATCGGGTTGGCGGCCACGAAGGCGTCCCACGGATTGTCCTGGGCCTGCTTGAGGCCCAGCGAGATGCGGCGCTTGGAGGCGTCGACATCCAGCACGACCACGTCGACTTCCTGCGAGGTCGAGACGATCTTGCCCGGGTGGACGTTCTTCTTGGTCCAGCTCATTTCCGAGACGTGGACCAGGCCTTCAACGCCGGCTTCCAGCTCAACAAACGCGCCGTAGTCGGTGATGTTGGTGATGCGGCCGGTCATCTTGGCGCCGACCGGGTATTTGGCTTCGACGCCGTCCCACGGATCGGTCTGCAGCTGCTTCATGCCGAGGCTGATGCGCTGGGTGTCCGGGTTGATCTTGACGATCTGGACCTTGACGGTGTCGCCGACGGCGAGGACCTGCGAGGGGTGCGAGACGCGCTTCCACGACATGTCGGTGACGTGCAGCAGGCCGTCGATGCCGCCCAGATCCACGAACGCGCCGTAGTCGGTGATGTTCTTGACCACGCCTTCGCGGACTTCGCCTTCCAGCAGCTGGCCGACCAGTTCCGTGCGCTGTTCGGCGCGGGCTTCTTCCAGGATGGCGCGACGCGAGACGACGATGTTGCCGCGCGGACGGTCCATTTTCAGGATGGCGAAGGGCTGTTCCTTGCCCATCAGCGGGCCGACGTCGCGCACCGGGCGGATGTCGACCTGCGAGCCCGGCAGGAAGGCCGAGGCGCCGCCCAGGTCGACGGTGAAGCCGCCCTTGACGCGGCCGACGATGGCGCCGTTGACCGGCTGGCCTTCGGCGAACACGACTTCCAGACGGGTCCAGGCTTCTTCGCGGCGAGCCTTGTCGCGGCTGATGACGGCTTCACCCAGGGCGTTCTCGACGCGCTCGAGGTAGACTTCGACGTTGTCGCCGATCTTCGGGATGACGGCGCCTTCGCCGATGCCGAATTCGCGGGCCGGGATGCGGCCTTCGGTCTTCAGACCAACGTCGATGATCAGGATGTCCTTTTCCATGCCGACAACGCGGCCGTGGACGACCTGGCCTTCGCCGAGGTCGCGGCCCTGAAGGGTTTCGTCGAGCAGCGCGGCGAAGTCGTCACGCGAGGGGGAGAAGCTTTGGGTATCGGTCATGCAGTGTTGAGGTTTCTAACGGCTGTGGCGCGCAGCCGAATGGCTCCGCGCGAGGTGAGTGTGAAAGGGTAATCAGGTCGTCAGGACGCGAGGCAGATGAAGCCAGAACGCCCGCGGAAGCCGAGGATGACGCGCTGGATTTGCCTTGGGGTCCCTTAAAGACCGTTCCGGACACGCGCCGCCTCGACGATACGGCGGGCCGCATCGAAGGCGGTCTCTATATCCATATCGGTCGTATCCAGCAAGACGGCGTCGTCGGCCTGCACCATCGGGGCCGCCCCCCGGCCCGCGTCGCGCTCGTCGCGGCGGACGATGTCGGCCAGCATGTCCTCATAGGCGATGGCGTCGCCCCGGCCGGTCAGTTGCTTCCAGCGGCGCATGGCCCGAACCTCGGCGGTGGCCGTCACGAACAGCTTGGCCTGCGCATCAGGGGCGATGACCGTGCCGATGTCGCGCCCGTCCAGCACCGCGCCACCGCGCTGGGCCGCGAACGCCCGCTGGAATTCGAGCAGGGCTGCGCGGACCCCGGGATAGCCCGCCGTCCTGCTGGCGGCCTCGCCGGCGGCGCCGCTGGTCAGCCGTTCCGTGTCGCTCAGACTCTCCGCCTTCAGCGCCCGCGCCACGGCCACGGCTGCGGCCTCGTCGTCCAGCGACCCACCGGCGTCCAGCACGCCCAGCCCGACCGCGCGGTACAAAAGGCCCGTGTCGAGGAAGGGCAGGCCGTATTCGCGGGCCAGCCGTGCGGCGATCGTGCCCTTCCCAGAGGCGGCGGGGCCATCGACGGCGATGATGAGCGGTTGATTCATGAACGTTGCACGTAATGCTGACCTGCGGCGCCGAGAAGGAAGACCATTCCGGCTGTGCCGAGCAACACGACCGGCATCAGGCCGCGTAGCATAACGATCAGTTTAAAGTCCTGGGCGTCTGTCGCCGCAGACACGTGTCGAAATCGCGGTCCGCCCTCTCCCCGGGATCGTTCGCGCCATGTCGAGCCGTCATGCAGGTCGATGAATGATCCGGCCGCCCAGATCATGGCCGCGGCCATGAAGATTCCTCCAGCGTGCAACAGGCTTCGGGATACTGATCCAGGTCCCCGCCTCATGAGATGTCGCCACCCAGTCCGCGCATCAACTCCACAAAGCCCGGGAAGCTCGTCGCAATCATGCCTGGCTCGTCGACGGTGACCGCCTCGTCGGCCGCCAGACCCAGCACCAGATGGCTCATGGCGATGCGGTGGTCGCCGTGGGTGACGACGGTCGCGCCGCCCCGCACCGGACCGCCAGTCACGACGAAGCCCTCAGCCTCTTCCTCGACGATCACGCCGCAGGTTTGCAGCCCCGCCGCCATCAGGGCGATGCGGTCGCTTTCCTTGACCCGCATCTCGCCGATGCCGCGCATGACGGTGGCGCCCGTCGCAAAGGCAGCCGTGGCGGCGAGGATCGGATATTCGTCGATCATCGAGGCGGCCCGTTCGATCGGCACGACCACGCCGGTCAGCGCCGAATGCCGCGCCGTGAGGTCGCCCACCTCCTCGCCGCCGGCCATGCGGCGGTTCGAGAGCGTCAGATCGGCCCCCATCTCGCGCCAAGTCTCGATCAGGCCGGTGCGAAGCGGGTTCAGCATCACGCCCTCGACGGTCACCTCGGATCCCGGAACGATCAGCCCCGCCGCCAGCGGGAAGGCCGCGGAGGACGGATCGCCCGGCACGGCCACAACAGTTCCGGTCAGGGGCTGGCCGCCCTTCAGGCTGACACGCCAGCCCTGCTCCATCGGCAGCACGCCCACTTCAGCCCCATAGGCCCGCAGCATTCGCTCGGTGTGGTCGCGGCTCGGCTCTGGCTCGGCCACCGTGGTCACGCCGTCCGCGTTCAGTCCGGCCAGCAGGATGGCCGACTTCACCTGGGCCGAGGCCACCGGCTGGAGAAAATCGATCGCCGATAGGGACCCGCCCTGAATCTCCACCGGCAGGCGATCCGGCTCGGCCTTCCAGCCGAACCGCGCGCCCATGTCGGCCAGCGGCCCGGTCACCCGCTTCATCGGCCGTTTGCGCAGGCTGGCGTCGCCATCGAAGGTCGCGGTGATCGGATATCCCGCCGCCGCCCCCATCAGCAGCCGCACGCCCGTCCCGGCGTTGCCGCAGTCGATGACGCCTGCCGGCTGTCTGAACCCGCCCTGCCCCGTGACCCGCCAGCGGCCCTCGCCCAGCCGCTCGACCGTCGCGCCAAACGCTTCCACCGCCCGCGCGGTCGCCAGAACGTCGTCGCCTTCCAGCAAGCCCTCGATATCCGTGACACCCACCGCCATGGCCCCGAAAATCAGGGCGCGGTGAGACATCGACTTGTCGCCGGGGGCGCGCACGAGGCCGTTCAGCGGGGCGCTGCGGCGGGCGGTCAGATGGTCGGGGGTCGTCACCCTGCGGTCTCCGGGACGGTCGATAGACGCGGGCGCGCGGAGATGGTTTTTGACAGCGGCGTCAGGGGGTGGCAAGGGAGCCGCCCCATTTCCCCACTCCCGCCAAAGGTCTTCAACCGTGGCCAAACCCGAACTGGGCCAGAAGCAGGTCTGCCCGAACTGCCAGGCCAAATTCTATGACCTGGGCCGACGCCCGGCTCATTGCCCCAAATGCGCGACCGATTTCGATCCGGAAGAGGCGCTGAAACTGCGCAACCGCCGCGGCCGTCCGGCCGGCTATCCTGCCGACGACGCTGATGAAGATCAGGTCAAGGACAAGAAGGCCGACGGCGACGAGGACGAGGAAGAAGAAGCGGTCGCAACGCCCGAGATCGACGAGGAAGGCCACGAGCCCATTCTGACGCCGGACGACGACGACGAGACCCCCGTCGACCCCACCGAAGAATCCGGCATGGGTGAAGCGGTCGAGGACGACGACGTCCTGGCTGACGATGATGACGACGACTCGGTCCCCTTCATCGAGGACGAGGACGACGACGCGTTCGAGGACGAAATCATCACGCCCAAGGAAGACGAATAAGCGATTTTTCGGCCCGTTCCCGGACCGGTTTTCACCGGTCCGGGGGCGACGAAAATAAATGGCTGAACCGGGCTTGATCGCGATCAGACCCTGACATAGGTTCCGCCGCCTCGCAGCAGGGCCTCCCGGGGCTCCCGCAGCGATCCGACCCGAAGGGTTCGGGGCTTTAGCTCAGCTGGTAGAGCGCTTGCATGGCATGCAAGAGGTCAGCGGTTCGACTCCGCTAAGCTCCACCATCGAAGGCCCCGCGGGAAACCGCGGGGCCTTCGTCCCATCCGGGTCCCTGACTTCCCACATCCTTAAGGTCGAGCTAGCCTTCGTCCCGGGCATGGGAGGCGGGCATGAACTGGATCCAGCTTGACGTTCTGAAGCGCGGCGAGGACGCCGCCTTCGTATTGCTGCGGCTCTATCTGGGCGGCTTCCTGATCTGGGGCGTGTGGGACAACATCGTATCCGCCGCCCGGATGGCCGAGTTCCAGGCCTTTCTCACCGGTTTGAACTGTCCGCTGCCCGCGCTGGCCGCGCCCGTGTCGGTCTGGGCCCAGTTGCTGATCGGGGTCCTGTTGATTCCGGGCCTGTTGACCCGCTGGGCGGGCGTGCTGCTGGCGGGCAACTTTCTTGTGGCCGTTCTGCTGCTGGGCGGAGCGGGCGCATCGGCCCGCGACCTGTTCGGGCCGATGATGTGTGTGATGGCCGGGCTGGTGCTGGCCACGCACGGAGCCGGCCAGTGGTCCGCCGACGCCCGTATGCCGCGGCGGCGTTGACCGCCGGGGCCGCGCCCCCCATCTAGCGTTCACGGGCCGACGCCTCGCCGATCGCGGGGGGCGCAGACGGCCTGCAGCCTGCTTCGGGGGCAATGAGACGATGACAACGCGAACCATACTGTTCGACAGCCCCTTCCTGCTGGGGTTCGACCACACCCGGGCGATGATCGACCGCGCCGCTCGGGCCGCCGCCGACAGCTATCCCCCCTACAATGTCGAGCAGCGTGGCGAGCATGCCGTTCGGATCACCCTGGCCGTCGCCGGCTTCGGACCCGAGGATCTCGCCGTGACGCTGGAAGGCCGCCAGTTGACCATCGCCGGCAAGCGCGAACCGTCGGACAAGGCCGATCAGGCCTTCCTGCACCGCGGCATCGCCGGTCGCGGCTTCGTCCGCAGCTTCGTCCTCGCCGACGGGCTGGAGGTCGAGGAGGCAAGGCTGGAACACGGCCTGCTGCATGTCGACATGAGCCGGCCCGAGGATCTGCCGACCGTTCGGCGAATCCCTGTCACCACAGGCTGAAACGCCTGGTTTTCCGGTCGCCGCTTCCGGGGCCGGACCCCAAACGCCTCGACGGGCGTTAGTTCACAGTAAGGAGGCGGTCTCTATGACGCCGATGATGATGACCAAGGAAGACTTCAGGGGCTTGGGCGCGCCCGACCTGGTCTATGTGCGCGAAATCCCGGCCGCCGACGTGCTGGCCGACGTGATCTCCGAAGAGGCCAAGGGCCTGAAGATCGATCCGCAGGCGACGCTGTTTGCTGTGCACGCCGCGGACGGCGAGCGACTGGCCGTGATGATGGACCGGGAAACCGCCTTCGCCGCAGCCGTGGCCCACGAGCTGGAGCCCGTGTCGGTTCACTGACTGCTCGGGCAGACGCGCGCTCCGAAGCCGTCAGGCCGCAGTCGCGGGGGCCTGATCCTTGACAAACAGGGCGCGGATGGCGTCGGTCGTGCGGGCCTGCCGCAGCTGCTCGCGCATTTCCGGGGAGCGCAGGGCCCGCGACACCGCCGCCAGCGCCCGCAGATGCTCGGCGCCGTCGCGCGGCGGGGCGAACAGGGCGAACAGCAGGTCCACGGGGCGATCGTCGACCGCGCCATAGGCCACAGGCGTGTCCAGACGCACGAAGACCGCCGTCACCTGCCCGACGCCCTCCAGCCGCGCGTGCGGCACGGCGACGCCCGAACCGAGGCCGGTCGAGCCCAGCGCCTCGCGCTCCAGCAGGGCTTCCATCACGCGATTTTCCGGCATGCCCAAGGCCTGGGCGGCGGCCTCGGCCACCGTGTGCAGGGCCTGACGCTTCGACGACGCGCCGCTGCGCAGGACGACCCCGCCGTCCGCCAGCAAATCACCGATGTCCATGACGAGTTCCCGACTCTGCCCATACATCCCGAACGGGCGGGGGCCGTTTAAACCACCCGCCGCTATTGGGGAAGACTATACGCTCTTGCCGTTTACCGAGCCGTGCCCGTTCATCGACTTCGCGGTTCGCTCGGGGTCGATCCAGCCCACATTGCCGTCCGGCCGACGATAGACCACTGAAAGGCCGCCGTGCGCCGCGTTGCGGAACAGGACAACCGGATAGCCGGTCATATCCAATTCGAGCACCGCGCGGCCCACCGTGATGGTGCGGATTTCCGCCTCGGTCTCCGCGATGACCATGCCCACGGGCGGCGGCTCGTCAGGCGCGCCAGCCTCGCCGAAATCCTCGTCCTCGACGCTGTCGGGGTCACGCAGAACGATGCTCTGGGCCACTTCGCGGGCAGCATTCTCGGCCTTCTCGGGGGAGAGGCCCTTGGGCCCGATGTGATGGTCCTTGAGCCGGCGCTTGTAGCGTCGCACCCGCTTCTCGAGCTTCTCGAGGCTTTCGGTGAATGCCGAGTGGGCGTCGCCGCCCAGCCCCGAGGTGAACACCACCTGGCCTGACGCCAGACGGACCCAGCAGTCGACCTTGAAGCTGTGGCCCTCCTTGGCGACGATGACCTCGGCGTCCTGGGCCCCTCGTTCGAAGTATTTGCCGATCCCGTCTTCGAGTTCCTGGGAGATGCGCGAGCCTAACGCGTCGCCAACATCTACGTGCTTGCCGCTGACTTGGATTTGCATGTCGATAGAACGCGACCGAACAGGAATGGTGTCAACGCCGATCACCGAAATGTGGTGGCGCTTCGTTCTCCCTCCCCTTCATGGGGAGGGACGGCGAGGCGCAGCCGAGCCCGGGTGGGGTACGCCAGTACCGAACCGCCCCGCCCGGCTTTCGCAATTCCCCACCCTGTCGTCGCTTCGCGCCGACATCCCTCCCCATGAAGGGGAGGGAGAACGCGCCCTAACCCGTCCGCAGCATCCGCTTGCGCTCGACCGAGGACGGAATGCGCAGGGCCTCGCGGTATTTCGCCACGGTGCGGCGGGCGATGTCGATGCCCGTCTCCTTGAGAATCTCCACGATCCGGTCGTCGCTGAGGACGTCGCCGTCCCGGCCCTCGCCGTCGATCATCGACTTGATCCGGTGCCGGACGGCTTCCGCCGAATGGGTCGCGCCGCCGTCGGACGACTGGATGGCCGCCGTGAAGAAGAATTTCAGCTCGAACACGCCGCGCGGGGTCGAGACGTATTTGTTCGAGGTGACCCGGCTGACCGTCGATTCATGCATGCCGATGGCGTCGGCCACGGTCTTCAGGTTCAGCGGCCGCAGGAACTCGACGCCGAAGGCGAGGAAGGCGTCCTGCTGGCGCACGATCTCGGACGACACCTTGAGGATCGTCTTCGCCCGCTGGTCCAGCGACTTGACCAGCCAGCTGGCCTGGGCCGCGCATTCGGCAACGAAGGTCTTCTCGACATCCGAGCGCGAGCCCGCCGCCACCACGCCGTGGTAGCGTTTGTCCATGATCAGGCGTGGCAGGGTGTCCGAGTTCAGCTCGACCTTCCACCCGCCCGCCGGATCGGCCCGCACATGCACGTCCGGAATCACGGTCTGGGCCGGCTCGCCGCCGAAGCCCGCGCCCGGCCGGGGCGTCAGCGCCTTCAGCTCGGCGATCATCTCGGCCATGTCCTCGGCGTCGACGTCGCAGACCTTTTTCAGCGCGGTCAGATCGCGCTTGGCCAGCAGGTCGAGGTTCTGCAGCATGCAATCCATCGCCGGGTCGAACCGGTTGCGCTCGATAAGCTGCAGCTTCAGGCATTCCGGCACCGAACGGGCCATGACGCCGGTCGGTTCGAACCCGTGGCAAACCGCCAGTACCGCCTCCACCCGTTCCAGCGGGATGCCCAGCCGGTCGGCGACCTCGTTCAGATCGCCGCGCAGGTAGCCGCCCTCGTCGACCCCGTCGATCAGGGTCAGGGCGATGGCGTGATCCGACGCCGAAAAGCCCGCCTGCGAGGCCTGGCCTTGCAGATGCTCCCACAGGGTGGCGTCGCGCGTGTCCGGCTGTTCGCGGCCCTCGCCGTCGGGCAGGCCGCCGCCCGAGCCGGCTCGCGACCAGTCATTGAGGCCGACCTGGGCCTCACCGGTCCCGACATCCTCCATCCGGTCCGAGGTGCGCTCGCCCGGGCTGGCGTCGCCGTAGACGTCGTCCGAGCGCGCATCCAGGGTCCGGTCGGCGTCCGAAACCCGGCCATCGTCGAAACTCATCTCGGCCGAGTCGTGGCTTTCGGTCACAGCCGGCGCTTCGCCCTCGCCGCGTTCGGCGGGTTCGGCGTCCTCGCGCTGCAGCAGCGGATTGCGCTCCAGCTCGGCCTCGACGAAGGCGTCCAGCTCGAGATTCGACAGTTGCAGCAGCTTGATCGCCTGCTGCAGCTGGGGCGTGATGACCAGCCCCTGCCCCTGTCTGATCTCCAGCCTCTGCCCGAGCACCTTATTCCCCTTCGCCAGATCCGCGTGGCCGAGTGGCCCGAAACTTGCTGGGGCGACTGTGTCGCCGAACCGGTTAACGGGGTTCTAAACGCCTTCGACCGGCGCGACCTTTACTCCGCGCCATGGATCGGAAACGCTGCGGGCCCGCCCAGCCCGAGGTTCCCATGCGTCAGCTATTCGCCGCCCTGCTGCTTTTCACCGCGCCCGCCGCCTGGGCCGAGCCCAGCGGGGCCGAACGCGTGATGATGCAGACCGCAGCGCAGGAGCATGACCGCCACATCGCCCTGCTGGAGCGGATGGTGAACCAGAACAGCGGCTCGCTGAACCTCGCCGGCGTGCGCGCCGTGGGCGACATGACCCGGGCCGAGCTGGAGCCGCTGGGCTTCGAGGTCCGCTGGGTCGATATGACGGAGACGGGCCGCGCCGGCCATCTGATCGCGACCCATCCGGGCCGGGGCCGGAACATCCTGCTGATCGGCCATCTCGACACGGTGTTCGAGGCCGACAATCCGTTCCAGCGCTTCGAGCGCACCGGCAATCGCGCCACCGGCCCAGGCGTCGGCGACGACAAGGGCGGGGTGGTCGTCATCATCGCCGCCCTGCGCGCCATACAGGCCGCCGGGACGCTGGCTGATGCGAACATCACCATCGTTCTGACCGGCGACGAGGAGCGGACCGGCGCGCCGCTGTCCATCTCCCGCCGCGATCTGATCGAGGCCGGCAAGGCCGCCGCCTTCGCTCTCGAGTTCGAGAATCTGGCCGTCGAGGACGAACGGGACTTCGGCACCATCGCCCGCCGCAGCTCCAACAACTGGACCCTGACCACCAGCGGCCGCACGGGCCATTCCAGCGGCGTGTTCAACGACACGCTGGGCTATGGGGCGATCTACGAGATGGCCCGCATCCTCGACGGCTTCCGTCGCGAACTGCCGGAGCCCAATCTGACCTATAATGTCGGGGTCATCGCCGGCGGCACGCCCGCCGCCATCGACGCCGAGGGCTTCAGCGTCACCGCCTCAGGCAAGACCAATATCGTCGCCTCGACCGCCATCGCGCGTGGCGACCTGCGCACCCTGACCGCCGAACAGGACGCCCGCATCCGGGCCGGCATGCAGACCATCGTCGAGGCCCACCTGCCCCGTACCGAGGCCGAACTGGTCTTCGGCGAGACCGGCTATCCGCCCATGGCCCCGACCGAGGGCAACCGCGCCCTTCTGGCCCGGCTGAACGCCGTGAACCGCGACCTGGGCCTGCCCGAAATGGCCGAATATGACGCCGCCCGCCGCGGCGCCGCCGATAGCGGTTTCGTGGCCGCGGATGTCGATACCCTGGGCGGCCTCGGCGTGGCGGGCGGCAACGCCCATGCGGAGGGGGAATGGGCCGATCTGGACAGTCTGGTGCGCCAGTCGCAGCGGGCGGCGGTGCTGATCAGCCGGCTTAGCCTCGGCGCGGATTCCGCGCCGTATTGAAAATCCGCACCCGCATCACGAGCCTGACTACACGCAAGCTGAAGTCTTCAGTCGTTTACCCTGCGAAACCGAACGGAAAACCGGACCCGGGTCTCCACCGGACGGCCATCGATCTTCCTCGGCGTCATGCGGACGGTTCGGACTGCGCTCAGGGCCTCGCGTCCAAAGCTGTAGCCCGGCGGCGTTTCTTCGATGATTTCGCAGCTCCGGAAATTCCCTCGGACTGCCACGATGCAGCTCAACTGAACCTCACCCGCGCGAACAGGACCCTGCAGGGCCTCGCGAGGAAATCTGGGCTGCGGTGTGGTCACCCAAGCAGCGGGCGTAACGACCTGACCCGGCAGGGCCTCGGTCTCGGCGAACGGCGGCTGTGCCGGGGGCGCATTCTGGAGCGCACCCATAATCAGCATCAAGGCGAGCATGAACATCCCTGTCGGAAACGCTGCGGGGCGAGTAACCCGACATTGCCAAAGCGGGCCCACAGGTCAACGCAAGATTGCGTAACATCGGAGCCAGGCCTTTGAATGGTCACCGGCCTCAGCCGTACATGTCGCCCAGATAGACCCGGCGCACTTCCGGATCGCGGATCACGTCCTCGGCCTTGCCCTCGAACAGCACCGCCCCGCCCGAGATGATCGAGGCGTGGTCGATGATTTCCAGCGTCTCGCGGACATTGTGGTCGGTGATCAGCACGCCGATCCCCTCGCCCGCCAGATAGCGGATGACCTGACGGATGTCGGCGATGGCCAGCGGGTCGATGCCGGCGAAGGGTTCGTCCAGCAGCATGAAGCTGGGCTTGCCGGCCAGCGCCCGCGCGATCTCGCAGCGCCGCCGCTCGCCGCCTGACAGGCCCGAGGCCGGGGCGTGGCGCAGATGGTCGATGCGCAACTCTTCCAGCAGACGGCGGGTCTCCTCGGCGATGGCGGCCGCGCCCGTGTGGTGCAGTTCGACCACCGCCTTGACGTTCTGCTCGACCGTCATGCCGCGGAAGATCGAGGCCTCCTGCGCCAGATAGCCCAGACCCATGCGGGCGCGCTGGTACATCGGCTGGGCCGTGATGTCCTCGCCGTCCAGCCAGATCGTACCTTGGTCCGGCGGGATCAGGCCGGTGATCATGTAGAAGCAGGTCGTCTTGCCCGCGCCGTTGGGCCCCAGCAGACCGGCCACCTGACCGCGCTGGACGTGCAGGGATACGTCGCGCACCACCTGCCGCTGGCCGAACGACCGGGCGATGTTCTCGACCCTCAGACCCGTGGCGCGCGCGGGCGCGGCCGCCGGCTCGGCCGGCGCTTCGTTCACATTGAGGGCTGAGAGTTCCTTGCGCGCCAAAATCTGTCTGAGCCGGGGGGCTCAGTTCCCGCTGTTCTGGGGATAGAACACTCCGCGGATGCGGCCCTGCCCGCCCGCCTCGATTCGCGCCGTCTGGGTGCGGACGTTGTAGGTCAGGCGCGAACCGGTCAGCACGTTCTGGCCCTGCGTCAGGATCACGTCGCCGGTCACTACGATCATATCGTCGGCGGTCGTATAGACGGCGCTGTCGCCGCGGATCGTCTGCTCCGGGGTGACGAAATAGACGTTGCCGCTGGCCTGGATGCGGCTCTCGCCCGTCTGGCTGAGGCCAGAGACGCTGTCGGCGCGCAGGCGGTTCTGGCCCTGGATCAGTTCGGCCCGGCCGCGCAGGGTGACGGTGTTGCCGACGTACTCGCCGGAGTCGGCGCCGAACGAGATCGGGGCGTCGCTGCTGTTCGCCGGGCTCTGGGCCTCGCCCGCCGCGGGGATCAGGGCCACGGCCAGCGCGATGGCCGCCGCGCTCGAAATTCTGCTCATGATCATCTGCTGGACCCTCCGGCGTTGATGGTGCCGCGTATCTTGTTATCACCTGCGCCGCTGAACACGATCCGCTGACCCTGTTCATAAATCGCATAGGACGAAGCGGAGATGGTTCCAAGAGGGCCGGAGCCCTGAACGCCCTTCGATCCCGTCACGACGCCGGTCGACGTGTTCACCACCGCCTCGGGCGTGACGAGGGTGAAGCCGGAGCCGCCGTCCGATATCCGCACATTGGGGCCGATGGTGACCGATTTCGCGGCCTCATTGTAGGTGCCGCCGTCGGCCGTCAGGGTCGTGACCTTGCGGCCGCCGAGGTTCAGCTTCAGCGCCGGACCGATCAGACGGAACTGGCCCGTATTCGGATCGCGGATCGCGCTCTTCGCCCCGATCATGAAGGTGCGGCCCTCGGCGTCCTGACCGTGGAACATGGCGCTGTCCAGCCGGACCTCGCGGCTGGTCCCGGCCTTGCGCTCCACGTCCGACATCACGCTGCGCAGGACGATCCAGCTCACGGTGCCGCCAGCCAGCACGATGATCGCCACGGGCAGAATGCGGCGCAGCAGCTGGACCCGCCGCGACCGGGCGCGGAACGCCTTCGCCGTAGCGGCGACGCGCGCCTCGTCAGCCTGGTCCCGGGTGTCGGCGGGGTCTGTCATCAGCTGTGCGCGAAGATGTCCGTCTCGTCCCACCCGGCCAGATCCAGCGCCGAGCGGCTGGGCAGGAAGTCGAAACATTGGCGAGCCAGTTCGGTGCGCCCCTCGCGCGCCAGCATCTCGTCCAGCTTCGCCTTGGCGGCGTGCAGATACAGGACGTCGGATGCGGCGTATTCCAGCTGGGCCGGCGACAGCTCGGACGCGCCCCAGTCGCTGGACTGCTGGGCCTTTGAAAGGTCAACCCCGACCAGTTCGCGGACCACGTCCTTCAGGCCGTGGCGGTCGGTATAGGTGCGGGCCAGCCGCGAGGCGATCTTGGTGCAATAGACCGGCCGCGTCTCGACCCCGAGATGCAACTGGAACATGCCGATGTCGAAGCGGCCGAAGTGAAACAGCTTCAGCACCGCCGGATCGGTCAGCAGCCGCTTCAGGTTCGGGCAGTCGTAGCCGGGGCGGTTCATGCGCACGACATGGGCGTCGCCGTCGCCGGACGACAGCTGGACGACACACAGCGGATCACGCCTGAAGCGCAGGCCCATGGTCTCGGAATCGATCGCGACCTCAGGGCCCAGATCCAGGCCGTTCGGCAGGTCGCCTTCGTGGAAGTGGACGGTCATGCGGGGTCAGGTCTCAGGCTGCGGTCGCGGTTACCGCCTTCAACTACCCTCTCGCTGCTCGCGAGGCGATAGCCCGCCCTCAAGTAGCGTCGGGCCGCGCCCGGCGCGATAGGGCTGAAAATGCAAACGGCGCCGCATCATCGATGCAGCGCCGTTCAAAAGTGGTGCCCAGGAGAGGACTCGAACCTCCACGACCTTTCGATCACTGGCACCTGAAGCCAGCGCGTCTACCAATTCCGCCACCTGGGCCCAGACGTTTTCGCAGTTGCGTGCGTTTCCGTCCGGAAGGCGCGGACCCTTAAGGCAGCCCCCCCAGCGGGTCAACAGGCTTTTATCGGCTTTGCGTTGCGACGCCCGCGGCCATCGTCTAATCCGGCCCCGGCGCAGGGTCTTGCCCGCGTCCGCCGCCGCCTGTTGGAGTCCCTGTGATGAGCGAAGTCGCCCCCGGCCTGGTCACCATTTTTGGCGGCTCCGGTTTCGTCGGCAGCCAACTGGTGCGCGCCTTCGCCCGCCGGGGCTGGCGCGTGCGCGTGGCCTGCCGCCGCCCCGACCGCGCCTGGAAGCTGCAGACCTCGGGCTCCGTCGGCCAGATCCAGGCCGTGCGCTGCGACGCGACCAATCCTGACGACGTGTCCAACGCGCTGCTGGGCGCCGACGCCGCCGTCAATCTGATCGGCATCCTGTACGAAGCGGGCCGCCGCAGCTTCCACGCCCTGCACGTCGAGGCCTCGCGCAATATCGCCGAGGCCGTCGCCGCGGCCGGCATCGACCGCCTTGTTCAGGTTTCGGCCATCGGCGCCGATCCCGAGAGCGAGTCCGACTACGCCCTGTCCAAGGCCGCGGCTGAAATGGCCGTGCGCGAGGTCAAGCCGGACGCCGTGGTGATCCGTCCTTCGATCGTCTTCGGCGCCGGCGACGGCTTCCTGAACCGGTTCGCCCGCATGGCCCAGTTCGCCCCGGTCCTGCCGCTGATCGGGGGCGGTCAGACCAAATTCCAGCCGGTCTATGTGGGCGACGTGGCTGAGGCCATCGCCCGCGCGACCGTCCTGCCCGAGGCGGCGGGCCGCACCTTCGAACTCGGCGGCCCGGCCGTCATGACGTTCGAGGACGTGCTGAAGCTGATCCTGCGCGAGACATACCGTTCGACGGGTCTCGTCCCGCTGCCCTTCTTCGCGGCGCGCGCCATCGGCTCGCTGGCCCAGCTGACGGCCATGGTGGGAATTGCGCCCGTGCTGACCCGCGATCAGGTGGTCCTGCTGGAAAAAGACAACGTCGTCGCTGACGGCGCCGAGGGTCTGGCCGAGCTGGGCATTCAGCCGACCGGTCTGGAGGCCATCGCCCCGTCCTACCTGTGGCGCTACCGCCGCGGCGGCCAGTTCGCCGAAGCGGCGGCCTGACGGTCTAGTACAGCCAGATCGCCAGCAGGCCGACAGTCCCAACGATGATCCGCCAGACGGAGAAAGGCGCGAAGCCGTAGCGACCGACGAAATCCACCAGGAAGCGGACCACGATCAGGCCGCTGATGAAGGACACGACGAAACCGATCCCGATCAGACTGGCTACGTCGCCGGTGATCATGTCGCGGCTCTCCCAGAAATCGAGACCGAACGCTCCGACCATGGTCGGTATGGCCAGGAAGAACGAGAACTCGGCCGCCGCCTTCTTGTCGACCCCTAGCAGCAGGCCGCCGACGATCGTCGCACCGCTGCGCGAGACGCCCGGGATGATCGACAGGCACTGCCACAGGCCGATGCCGAGCGCCGTCTTCCACGACAGCTTCATGGCGTCCCCGGCGATCTCACGCTGCTCCAGCGTCTCGACCCCGTTGCGCGTGACGCGGCGCAGACCCATGGTCCCCGCGTCCGACCAGCGCTCCAGCACGATCAGACCGACGCCGCCGACGATCAGCATCACGCAGACGATGGTGGTGTTGAACAGCACGTCCTTGATGAAGTCATGCGCCAGCAGGCCGATCAGAGCCGACGGGAAGAAGGCCAGCAGCACCGAGATGGCGAAACGGCGCGCGGCCGGATCCGTGCCCGGCAGGCCCAGCAGGACCTTCCACAGCCGGGCGAAATAGACCGCCACGACCGCCAGAATGGCGCCCAGCTGGATCATGACGATGAAGGTGTCCCACGGCGTGTCGGCCAGTCCCAGCGCCTGTTTGGCGAGAAGGAGGTGCCCGGTCGACGACACCGGAATGAACTCGGTCAGTCCTTCGACCAGACCAAGGATGATCGCCGCCAGCCAGTCCGCCATACGCGCCCCGTCAAAAGGATCGGGTCGTCAGTGCGCGCCCGGTTCGGGACCCACATAGCGCAGACGCGACCGGATAGGCGAGCCGTTCCTCGCCTGATCCAGCGCATGACCCAACAGGCCGGCCAGTCGCCCCATAAGGAACAGGTCCGCCGCCCCGTCGCGCGGCAACTCGAGCCTGCGCGCCACAACCGCGAGCGCCAGGGGGAAGTTCGCCTTGCGGCCCGTCGCCGCCTCGCCTTCCTGCACCGCCCGCGCCAGATCGGCCGGAAGGTCGGCTGCGGCCAGCAGGGCGGCGGCGCGGGGGTCGCCCGCCGGATAGTCTTCCTGGGCGTCGAACCCGACCAGACGGCCCATCTCATGGGACCGGCGCGCGGCGTCCGCCGCCTGCCGCCGCACGGCGACGATCCAGTCCGAGGCGCGCGTCAGCTCCGCCATCATCGGCGATCCAGCCATCGTCAGTAGACCGGCAAAGGCCGCCGCCGCCGGGGCCGCGCCGCCGTCGGCCGCCGCCCGCGTCGCCACCACGGCGGAATTGATCTCGTGATCGGCCGACAGCACCAGAGCGCGGCGGATCAGATGGCCGTCACGCTCCGGGGTCTTCCAGCTGCGCGCCAGCCTCTGATGCAGGAACAGGCGCGGGCCCGAGCCGACGGCGGCGTCCACCGCCTCGTCCAGCACGCGGGCGCATTCCAGACGCAGCTCGTCGACGGAGCGTGTTTTCGGGTCAGCATCCTCTTCGGCGCGGCGGGCCAGGGCGGCAAACAGCCGTGCCCGGATCGAGCCGCCGGGAACCGCCCCGATCCTCGGTCGCACTTCGGCGAACGGATTCGTCGCCCGCGCATCCCACAGCCGCCGGGCCACATCCTCCAGCGTCGCCGTCTCGGCCAGCTGGACCGCATCCAGCCCGCGATAGAACAGTCGCCCCCCCGCGATCGCCGTCAGGGAGGAGCAGACGTCGGCCTCGCCCCGCGCCGCCCCCCCGGGCGTCCGGCGATAGATGGCGGAATCCTCGGCCTCGACGGCCTCGCCGCTCAGACGGGCGATGTCCTGAACCGCATACAGGCTACGCCGCGAATCCTCGGGGTCCGGCCGGGCCGCGATGCGGCCCCGGCTGACATAGGCGTACAGCGTCTGCGACTTGACCCCCAGCCGGGCCAATGCCTCGCCTCGCCCTATCCAGTGGGCTGCATCCGCCATCTGCACGCGAGCCTCCGAAACGCCTCGGCCTCGTGGAACCATCGGACAGCAAGGATGCGGTCCTTTCGTGACGATGAAGCTAACGCCCGCGACAGTTGCGCGGCCTTGGCCACCGACCCTTGGCATGCGCGCCCCTTTCCGCGACAAGACGGCGATGACGATCCCCGCCCCCGAAAGCAGCCTCGACGACGCCCGTTCCGCGACCCGCGCCGTCACCCGGCTGTCGGTCGGGGTGGCCGTGGTCCTGATCGCGCTCAAGGCCTTTGCGCTCGGTGCCTCGGGGTCGGTGTCGATCCTCGCCTCGCTGGCGGATTCGGCGCTCGATCTGGTCGCCTCGCTGGGCGTCTTCTTCGCCGTGCGCTGGGCCGCCGCCCCGCCCGACGAGGAGCACCGCCATGGCCACGGCAAGGGCGAGGCCCTCGCCGCCCTGGTGCAGGCGGGGCTGGTGTTCGCCTCGGCCGTGTTCATCGGCTGGGAGGCCGTCCAGCGCATCTTCGACCCCCGCCCGATCACCGCCGGATACTGGGGCGTTCTGGTCATCCTGATCTCCATCGCCGTCACCGGCTGGCTGGTCTGGATGCAGGGTCGGGCCATCAAGGCCAGCGGCTCCATGGCCGTCGAGGCCGACCGCGCCCACTACACCGCCGACCTGGCGGCCAATGTCGTGGTCCTGATCGGCGTCATCTCGGGCGCCTGGCTGGCCGCGCCGGGACTCGACGCCGCTGCGGGTCTGGTGGTCGCGGTCTGGCTGTTCTGGGGCGCGCTGGGCATGCTCAAGACCGCCGCCGATCATCTGGTCGACAAGGCCCTGCCCGAAAGCGAGCAGATCGCCATGACCACCGCCGTCCTGTCCGACCCCCGGATTTCTGGCGTCCACCAGCTGCGCACCCGCATGGCCGGGTCCGTGGTCATGATCCAGATGCACGTCGATCTCGACCCCGACCTGACCCTCGAGGCCGCCCATGACATCGTCGTCGAGGCCGAGAACCGGCTGCTGGCGGGCTGGCCCCGCGCCGACATCCTGATCCATCCCGATCCGCGTGGCCGCACCCGCCCCCATGGCGGCGCCTTCGCCGAAACGGTGGAAGAAGCCGCGGCTCCGGCCCCGAAAGCGAAAAAAGGTCCATGGGCCTGAGGGCTTGGCTAACGCGGGCTTAACGCCCTCGCGCGCATGAACGGCCCATGTCGGCCTGCGTCCTGTATCATTTCGCCTTCGATCCGGGCTCCCGCGCCGTGCGTCTCGCGCTGGGCGAGGCCAAGAAGCCGTTCACCGAGACGCTGGTCCGGCCTTGGGAGGACGATTGCCCGGTCGCGGGCATGAACCCGTCGGGCATGCCGCCGGTGCTTAAGGTCACGGAGGACAGCCGCTCCCTGACCCTGTGCGAGCCCGCCGCCATCCTCGGCTGGCTCGAGGACAGCTCTCGCGATCCGTTCCTGATGCCCACCGATCCCGCCGAGCGCGCCGAGACGCGCCGCCTGATCGGCTGGTTCGACCGCCGCTTCACCGACGAGGTCAACGCCGTCCTGCTGCACGAGCGGATGGAGAAGCCCCTGCTGCGCCTCGGCGCGCCCGACGCCCGCGCCCTGCGCGCCGGACGCGAGGCCCTCAAATCGCATCTCGCCATGCTGGAAGACCTGCTGGCCAGCCGCGACGCCCTGTCCGGGCGCCGTATCGGCCAGGCCGACTTCATCGCGGCCGCCCATCTGTCGGTGCTGGACTATTTCGGCGAGGTCCCCTGGGCCAACTGGCCCGGCCTGAAAACCTGGTACATGAAGTTGAAGTCCCGCCCCGGTTTCCGCCCCCTGCTCGCCGACCGCTTCCCGGGCGTCGCAGCCTCGGCCTGGTACGCCGATCTGGATTTCTGAACCTCACTCCGCTCGTCCGAGCGAAAGCCGGGACCCGGTGCTTTGGGTGACGGCGTTTGAAAACGGGACGCGTTCAGTTGCCCTGAAACACCCGGCGTCTCGCTGGACAGTACTGGGTCCCGGCTTTCGCCGGGATGAGCGGCGTGTGAGATAGCCCCATGCCGGTAGATGTCCGTCCCTTCATCCGCGAGCGCGCCACAGCCCTGGGCTTCGACGCCTGCCGCTTCGCCTCGGCCTCGGCGCCGTGGAGCGCAGGCGAGCGGCTGGCGCATTTCGTCGAGGCGGGACGCCACGGCGACATGGGCTGGATGGAGACCACGCTGGAGCGCCGCGCCCATCCCACCGCCATGTGGGACGGCGCCCGCACCGCCATCGTGCTGGGCCTCAACTACGGCCCGGGGACCGACCCCCTGCCGGAAATGGCCGACGGCTCGGCCGGCTATATTTCGGTCTACGCGCGCGGCGACGACTATCACGAGGTCATCAAGGGCCGGCTGAAGACCCTGGCCGGTCAGATCGCGGCGCAGACGGGCGAGGATGTGAAGGTCTTCGTCGACACCGCCCCCCTGATGGAAAAACCGCTGGCCCAGCGCGCCGGTCTGGGCTGGCAGGGGAAACACACCAATCTGCTCAGCCGCACCCACGGCAACTGGCTGTTCCTGGGCGTCATCCTGAGCGCCGCCGAGCTGGAGCCCGACCCGCCCGAGGGTGAACACTGCGGCACCTGCACCGCCTGCCTCGACGCCTGCCCGACGAATGCCTTTCCAGCCCCGTTCCAGCTGGACGCCCGGCGGTGCCTGTCCTACCTGACCATCGAGTTCGCGGGGGCCTGGCCGGAAGAGTTCCGCACCGCGACGGGCAGCCGGATCTACGGCTGCGACGACTGTCTGGCCGTCTGCCCGTGGAACAAGTTCGCCGCGGCCTCGAACGAGGCGCGGGTGCAGGCGCGCGAGGCGCTGGTCTCGCCACGTCTGGCCGATCTGGCGGCGCTGGACGACGCGGCCTTCCGGACCCTGTTCTCGAAGAGCCCGATCAAGCGGATCGGACGCGACCGCTTCGTGCGCAACGTCCTGTACGCCATCGGCAACAGCGGCGACCCGGACCTGATCCTCTCGGCCGAGCGGCTGCTGGACGACCCGGACGCCGTCGTGCGCGACGCCGCCGAGTGGGCGGTTCAGCGCCTCCGGGTCACCTAGCCCTGTGCGATCGGCCCGCCCCGTTCGCCGCCGGGCGCGCGGGCTATGTCCAGCAGTTTGATCCGGAACACCATCACCGCGTTCGAGGGGATGCCCGGCCGCCCCTGCTCGCCATACCCCTGCGCCGGCGGCACATAGACCACCCACTCATCGCCGACGCGCATCTGCTGCAGCGCCTCGGTCCAGCCCGGCACCACGTCGCCGACCGTGAACACCGCGGGCTGACCCGACTGGAACGAGCTGTCGAATACGGTGCCATCCGTCAGCGTGCCTTCATAATCGACGCGGACCAGATCGTTGCGGTCCGGCGTCTCGCCGCCGGGCGGGCCCGAGCGGACGATCTTGTACTGCACGCCCGACGGAAGGGTCTTCACCCCCTCGGCCTTGGCGTTCGAGGTCAGAAAGAACTCGGCGGCCCGCAGGTTCTGCGCCGCGCTTTCGTCCGGCGCGGCCGGTTCGCGGTTGCAGGCGGCCAGAGGCCCCGCCAGCGCCGCCATTATCGACAGCGTCGCGACGCCCCTAACCCATCCGTAGCGCATAGCCTGCCTCTTCCAGTCCGTGTCTGATTTCTTCCGCGTGGGCCTCGCCGCGCGTCTCGACCATGATGTCGAATTCCGCGCCCTTGGCCGGCACGTCCAGCGCCAGCCGGTTGTGCACCACGTCGATGATGTTGCCGCCTGCACCGCCGATGACGGCGCTCATCTTCGACAGCATGCCCGGCCGGTCGTCGCCGAGGATGCGATAGACGACCATCTTCTTCTCGCGCACCAGTTCGCGGTTCAGGACCACGGCCAGCATGCGGGTGTCGATGTTGCCTCCGGTCAGCTCGATGCCGACCTTCATGCCCCGGAATTTGTCCGGATAGGCCAGCAGCGCGGCCAGTCCGCCGGCGCCGGCGCCCTCGGCCACCGTCTTCTCCAGCGTGGCCAGATAGGCGACGCCCGTCTCGAAATCGGCCTCCCCGACGACCAGCACATCCTCGATCAGCGGATCGACCAGGGCGAACGGGATCTCGCCCACAGCCTTGATGGCGATGCCCTCGGCGATGGTCTGGCCGCTGCACACAGGCGGGCGGCCTTTGCGCCGCGCCGTGTAGGACGGATACATGGCCGCCTCGACGCCGAAGATGCGGATCGAGGGCTTCATCGCCTTGGCCGCGATCGCCGTGCCGGCGATCAGACCCCCGCCGCCGATCGGAATGATCAGCACGTCCAGGTCCGGCGCGTCCTCCATGAACTCGATGCCGCAGACCCCCTGACCCGCGATGATGCCTTCGTCGTCGAAGGCCGAGACGAAGACGAAACCCTCCGTGTCGCGCAGGCGGTGCGCCTCCTCGGTCGAGCCGGTGAAATCCAGGCCCTTGATGACCACGGTCGCGCCGTGCGCCCGGGTGCCGTCCGCCTTCACGAAGGGCGTACCCTCGGGCATGACGATGGTCACCGGCACGCCAAGCCGGGCCCCGTGATAGGCCAGCGCCTGGGCGTGATTGCCCGCCGAGGCCGCCACCACGCCGCGCTTGCGTTCATCAGGCGTCAGCTGCAGCAGCCGGTTCAGGGCCCCGCGTTCCTTGAAGCTGCCGGTGAAATGCAGATTGTCGAACTTGACCCAGACCTCGGCTCCGGTCAGCTGCGACAGCCGTCGCGAGTAGCGGACCGGCGTCCGGTCCACCTGGCCGGCGATGCGCTCCTGCGCCGCCAGAATGTCGTCGAAAGTGACTGTCATGAGCGGTCCCTATACCCGGTCTGCGCCGGGTTGTTGCGCGCTTTTGGCCCACAGCCCGACGCGTCGCAACCTTGACCTTATGACGGCGTTCAGCGTCTGATCCAGACGTTCGACCCGGCCCAAGACGGAGTAGAGCCATGTCCGCCCGCCACCTGATCGCTATCGCCGCTGTAGCCGCCTCTCTGGCCGCTTGCGAGACCGTCCCGTCAGGTGGATTCGGCCCCGGCCCGTCGTCGAGCGCCTTCCGCGCCGAGGACTTCGCGTGGTCCGCCCGCTCGGGCCGCGCCTCGATCGACGGTCGCGTCGACTATCGCCGGGACGGCCAGACCTTCAACTGCACGGGCACAGTCGCACTGACGCCAGACACCCCCTACACCCGCGCCCGGTTCCAGACCCTGTACGGCTCCACCACCCGCGCGGCGATCCCCGAAGCCGTGGTCCGCGCCCGCACCGTGGCCGATCCCAACGCCGACTACCGCTCGTTCGTCCGCCAGACCTCCTGCGAGAACAACCGCTTCCAGTTCGACAATCTGCCGGACGGCAACTGGTTTGTGATCTCTCCCATCAGCGCCGGCGGCGACCGCATCGTGCTGATGCGCAGCGTGGCCACGCGCGGCGGCCGGGTCGGAGTGACCCTCTAGCCTGACAAGACCAGTGCCTGTCGTCTTTGAGGCCGCGTAACTGGCCGCTTCGGAGAGTAACCATGCGCCGCTTCGCCCTGCTCCTGGCCGCCGGCCTGACCGTCGCCGCCGCCCCGGCTGCCGCCCAGACCTGGGGCGGGACCTACGACAGCCGGTACAGCTACAGCGACAGCCGATACGGGGAGCATGACGGCTATAGCTACGGCCGGCGCAGAGACTGGAACGCCGTACCGTCCAATTTCGACTGGCGCAGCCAGCTGGACCGACCCGGCGACTATCGCTGCGACGCCTTCTGGGACGCGAACCGCACCGACTGCGGCGCCGGCTGGCGGGACCAACGCCATCGCGTCAGCCCGCAGGCGCGGCGAGACTACCGCGAACTGGCCGGCTACAGGCGCGATGGGTACGGCGGGTATGGCTACAACCAGTATGGCTACGGCGCCCGTTACCACCCGTACCCCCATGGCCGCGGCGACGGGTATGCCACCCGCAATCGGGGATATGGATCCGGATACGGATATGCCGAGGGCGGAGCGGCCTACCGCGGCGCCTACGGCCGGCCGGACATCGTCTATTCCGGCGGCTACAACGAGTGGGGCGTCTACGGCAGCCGTCAGGCGTGGTGCCAAGCCAACTATCGCTCCTACGACCCCCGCTCCGGCTACTATCGCGCGTACAGCGGCCGACTGATCTATTGCGGATAGGGCGTTCGCCGAAGGCTGTTCGTCCGGTCACGGATCAGTGGGTGACCGGCGTTCGCCATCGTTTCGCCTTTTCGGGGCCGCTTCGGTCTCCCTGACCCGCATGGGGCGGTGGATCAGGGAGCGCGTACATGTCCCAGCACAATATTTCCGGCTCGGAAGTCTTCGGACCCAAGCCCGGTGTCATGCTGCGATCGGTGAAGACCTCGGGCCTGAGGCGCAAGCGCGCCGCCCGCACCTGGGCGGCCTTCATCGCCGGCGCGGTCGTGGCCGTCGCGGGCGGAGCCATTGCCCTGGCCGCGGTGTTCGGGCCGACGCTGTTCGGCTGATTTCTGCTTCTCCCTCCCCTTCATGGGGAGGGATGTCGGCGCGAAGCGACGACAGGGTGGGGTAAGTCTGAAGTTCCCTACCCGGTCGCTACGCGACCACCCTCCCCATAAAGGGGAGGGAGAACGGATCTCCTACGGCAGCCACACCATCCGGCGCGTTTGCGTCTCGGCGTTTCGCGCACGGCTGAAATTCTTGCGGACCTCGCCCGTGTACAGGAAGCCCGCCTTCTCCAGCACCCGGCCTGACGCCGGATTGTCCGAGAAATGGCCGGCCATCAGCGCGCGCCGCTTCCACGACTTGGACGCCCAGACCGTCGCCGCCTGCAGCGCCTCGGTGGCGTAGCCTCGCCCCCAGAACGGCCGGGCAATCCAGTAGCCGACCTCCGGCGCCGGGTCGGCGTCCTCGAACAGGCCTATCACCCCCACGGGACCATGGTCCTCGTGCTCGATCAGGAAGGTGCGGGCGCGCTTCGGATCCTGCACCGCGACCTGCAGCACGAACGCCTCGGCGTCGGCGACGCCGAAGGGGTGCGGCATGCGCAGGGTCATGCGCGCTACGTCCGGATCGTTGGCGAGGGTCGCCAGACGGCTGATGTCCTGGGCTCCGGGCGCGCGCAGCGCCAGACGCCGCGTCTCGACGACGGGAGAGGGTTCAATCACGCACATGACACGGGCCTCGTTCGAACTGCCGCCTCCTTGGAGGGCTCGGGCGGCGTCGAGGCGGGGAAAACGAAAACGGGGAGCCTGGTGATCCAGACTCCCCGCGGAAATATTTCCCTGGTCCGGATCGCGGCTCTCGAGCCTTGCGCGATCCGGGTGTCAGTCGGTCTGCGCTACTCGGCGGCCATGGCCATTTCGGTCGGAAGAATCGACACGTAACAACGGCCGTTTGCTTTCTTGGTGAATTTGACGGCGCCGTGGGCGGTCGCGAACAGCGTGTGGTCGCGGCCCAGGCCGACATTGTCGCCCGGGTGGAAGGTGGTGCCGCGCTGACGCACCAGGATGTTGCCGGCCAGAACGTTCTCGCCGCCGAACTTCTTCACGCCGAGGCGCTTGGAGTGAGAGTCGCGACCGTTACGCGACGAACCACCGGATTTCTTGTGAGCCATAGGTCTGCTCCCTGTCTCTAACTGTTCTTACGCTTCGTCGGTGGAGGCGGGCTTGGCCTTGGGCGCGGCCTTCTTGGCCGGAGCCTTTTTGGCGGGCGTTTCGGCGGCGGCTTCAGCCTTGGGAGCGGCGGCGGCCTTGGGGGCCTTCACCGGCTTGGCTTCGGTTTCCTCCGTGCGCGGGGCGAGGCCACGAGCACGCAGGTTCATCTCGGCCTTGGTCATCAGCGAGGTTTCGCCGTCCCACTTGGCCTTTTCGCCGGCGCCGTCGATGCCGGTGATGCGCAGCACGGTTTCCATCTGGCGATGGCCGTTCGTGCGGCGGTAGCCCTGACGACGGGTCTTCTTGAAGATCTTGATCTTCTCGCCCTTACGGGTCTCCACCAAGGTCGCGGCGACAGCGGCGCCCGCGATCAGGGGAGCGCCCAGGGTCACGCCCTTGTCGCCGCCCAGCATCAGCACGTCGCCGAACGAAACGTCGGAACCGACATCGCCGTCGAGCTTCTCGACAACGATGACGTCGCCCGGCTGAACCCGGTACTGTTTGCCGCCGGTCTTGATCACCGCGTACATGTTGAAGCCTCAGCGAAACGCAAAAAGAATAAGCCCGACGGGGGACCCCCTCGGGCGAAGAGCGGCGACATAGACGCAGAGGGGTGTCCGAGTCAACGCGGACGGGCGAAAAAACGGGGGTTGGCCGCCTCCTCGCAAAACGCCAATCCGCCCTCGACTGTTATATAGTAACACGCTACAGGAATGGCGATGACGCCGTCCGACCTCGAGCAGCCCGTGATCCTGTCCCTTCTGGGCGCGGGCTTCGTGACGGCCTTTCTGCATGCCGCCCTGCCCACGCACTGGCTGCCGTTCGTTCTGGTGGGCCGGGCCCAGCGCTGGACCCTGCCCCGGATGATGGGCGTGGTGACGGCGGCGGGCCTCGCCCACATCGTCACCACGGCCGTTGTCGGCGGTCTGATCGTCGCCGCGGGTCTGGCCATGGACCAGTGGGTCTCCGGCCTGCTGCCCCACCTGTCGGCGGTCCTGCTGTTCCTCTTCGGCGCCTTCTATCTGAGCCGCTCATTGCTGCGCCGCCCCGTGCCCGCCGAGGGCCCGCCGCTGGATATCGCCGAGCCCGCCGTATCCCACGCCGCCGCCTTCTGGGGGCTGGTCGTGATGATGGCCGTCTCTCCCGGCGAGGTCCTCCTGCCCATCTATCTGTCACAGGCGGGCGAAGGCTTGATGATCCTCGCGGCGCTGACCCTCGCCTTTGCTCTAGGCACGATCGGGGGCATGGCGGTCTTCACCCTGCTGGCCCGCGCCGGCTGGTCGGTGCTGCGGCTGGAGCGCTGGGCGCGCTATGAAGGTGTCGTGCTGGGCGGGGCGCTGATCGTGATCGGCCTTCTCGTCGTGGCGCATCAGCACTAGGACTGGCGCATGGCGCACGCGCATCACGACCACGGCCACGATCATGGCCATTCGCATGACCACGGCCACGCGCATGGCCATGGCGGACATCATCATGGCCCCGTCGACACCGGCGACTGGCGGTACGCCGTCGGCCTGATCGTCAACCTCGTCTTCGTCGCCATCGAGTTCGGCGCCGGTCTTTTCAGCCACTCGACCGCCCTGATGGCGGATGCGGGCCATAACCTGTCGGACGTGCTGGGCCTCGCGATGGCCGGCGGGGCCGCCTGGCTGGCCCGGCGCGCCAGCGGGTCGCAGAAGACCTACGGCTACGGCAAGGCCACCGTGCTGGCCGCCCTCGGCAACGCGCTGCTGCTGATCTTCGCCTGCGGAGCGATCGCCTTCGAGGCCGTGCGACGTCTGGCCGAGCCCGCCCCGGTCATGTCCGGCCTGATCATGACCGTCGCCGCCATCGGCTTCGTCATCAATCTGGGCACCGCCCTGCTGTTCATGCGCGACCAGCATTCCGACCTGAACGCCAAGGGGGCTTACCTCCACATGATGGCCGACGCCGCGGTCTCCGTCGGCGTGGTCATCGCCGGTGGGGTCATCTGGATGACCGGCTGGTCGATCATCGATCCTCTGGTCAGCCTCGGCATCGTCGCCGTCATTCTGATCGGAACCTGGGGCCTGCTGAAGGACTCGGTCAATCTGGCGCTGGACGCCGCCCCGCGCGGCGTCGACGTCGAGGCCGTCCGCGCCGCCTTCCTGTCCCTGCCCGGCGTCACCGCCGTGCATGACCTGCACGTCTGGGGCCTGTCGACCACCGAGACGGCCCTGACCGCCCACCTGTGCCACGGCCGGCCCGATGCCGACACCCTGCTGGCCGAGGCCCAGGCGATGGCCCGCGGAAAATTCCGTATCGGCCACACCACGCTTCAGCTCGAGGCCGAGCCCCTGGCCGACTGCCCGACCTGCTGACCCCCTTCCCATGCGGCGTCCCAGCCGCCATCTAGCGGCCCATGACCGACGCCTCCTCCTCGAAAATCCCCGTCACCGTCCTCACCGGCTACCTCGGCGCCGGCAAGACCACCCTGCTGAACCGCATCCTCACTGAGGACCACGGCAAGCGCTACGCCGTCATCGTCAACGAGTTCGGCGAGATCGGCATCGACAATGACCTGGTGGTCGGCGCCGACGAGGACGTGTTCGAAATGAACAACGGCTGCGTCTGCTGCACCGTGCGCGGCGACCTGATCCGCGTCGTCGCCGGCCTGATGAAGCGCCAGCGTCCGGGCAAGCCCGCGTTCGACGCCATCATCGTCGAGACCACCGGCCTGGCCGATCCGGGGCCCGTGGCCCAGACCTTCTTTGTCGACGAGGACGTCAAGGCGAAGACGCAGCTGGACAGCGTCACCGCCCTCGTCGACGCCAAACACGTCATGGCCCGCCTCGACGACTCGAAGGAGGCCCGGGAGCAGGTCGCCTTCGCCGACCGCATCATCCTCAACAAGACCGACCTCGTGACCGAGGCCGAACTGGTCGATGTCGAGCGCCGCCTGCGCAAGCTCAACCCGCTGGCCCCCATCACCCGCGCCGAGCGCGCCAATGTGCCGCTGGACCAGGTGCTGGGCCTCGGCGGCTTCGACCTCGGACGGATTCTCGACATCAATCCGGAGTTCGCCAACCCCGCCCACGGCGAGGCCGGCCACGTCCACGACGAGCACTGCGGTCACGACCATCATGAGCACGATCATGACCATGACCACGGTCATCACGGCCATAATCATGCGACCGATCCGGACGGTCCGGACGCTTCGGACGGTGTTTCGCGCTCGGCGGAGGGCGCCCGCGGGCATAATCATGCCGACGACATCAAGGGCATTTCCCTGTCGCTCGAACGGCCGATGGACGGCGCCAAATTCACCGCCTGGCTCGACCGGCTGCTGGGCGAGCAGGGTCAGAACATCCTGCGCGCCAAGGGCATCATCGACGTCAATGGCGAGGACCGCCGTCTGGTCTTCCAGGCCGTGCACATGATCCTCGAGGGTGATCTGCAACGCGAATGGGGCGCCAACGAGCGCCGCTGGTCACGCGCCGTCTTCATCGGCCGCGATCTGGATGAGGCCGCCCTGCGCGCCGGGTTCGAGGCCTGCGCCGCGTGAAGACCACCACCTTCGACGCCCAGATCACCGCCGTCGTCTTCGACAGCACGAGCGCCATCTTCGCCCTCGGCGACGGCTCCGTCCGGTTCGACGGCGGCGAGTTCAGCGCCGCCCACGACGGCGCCATCCTGTGCGCCGTGACCCACCCGTCCGGCGACGGGGTCCTGACCGGCGGCGACGACGGCCGGCTGATCTGGCACCGCCGCGGCGAGGCCGGCGTTCTGGCCACGGCGAAAGGCCAGTGGATCGACGCCGTCGACGCCTCGGCCGAAAGCGGCCTTATCGCCTTCTCGGCCGGCAAGACCCTGACCGTGATCGATGCGAAGGACGCCGGCTTCCGCCGCGACTTCCAGCACGAGCGCACCGTTTCGGGCGTCGCCTTCGAGCCCAAGGGCCGGCGTATCGCCGCCTCGACCTACGGCGGCGCGGCCCTGTGGTTCGCCCGCATCGCCCAGCAGAAGCCGACCTTCCTCAAATGGGCCGGCTCGCACACGGCGGTGACCTTCTCGCCCGACGGCGCCTTCGTGATCACCGCCATGCAGGACGCCCAGCTTCACGGCTGGCGGCTGAAGGATCAGAAGAACCTGCGCATGGGCGGCTATCCGTCCAAGGTCCGGGCCATCAGCTTTCTGTCCAACGGCCAGCTGCTGGCCACCTCGGGCGCGCAGGGCGCCGTGCTGTGGCCCTTCGTCGGCGCCAACGGCCCCATGGGACGCGAGGCGACCGAGATCGGCTTTGACGAGGGCAGCCTCGTCGCCCTGGTCGCGTCACAGCCGAAGCACGGTCTGCTGGCCGCCGGCCTGAACGACGGCCGGGTCTGGCTGGCCGATCCGGCGGGTCAGGGGCTGAATTTCCTCAAGGCGGAACGCGGCGCGCCGATCACCGCCCTGGCCATGAGCCCTGACGCCACGCGCGTCGCCTGGGCTGACGAGGACGGACAGGCGGGCGTCGCCGTCATCTGACCGCTTGCCAAGCCTGCGCTCGCCGCGTCACATCAGCATCATGTCGGGGCAGACCAAGACCAGAAAGAAGGGCCGGCCGCTGCTGACCCTGTTCCTGTTTCTGCTCCTGCTGGGCTCCAGCGGGATCGTGCTTCAGCGGTTCATTCCGGTCCCGGCCACCTTCCTGATGGCCACCCGCCTGATCGAGGGCGAGGGCTGGGACTATCGGTGGCGGCCTCTGGAGCGGATTTCACCACGGCTGGTCCAGGCGGTCATCGCCTCCGAGGACTCCACCTTCTGCGCCCACCGGGGCTTCGACATGAAGGCGATCGAGAAAGCGCTGAAGGCAAACGCCCGCTCTGAAAAGCGCGGCGGCAACCGCATCCGGGGCGGATCGACCATCAGCCAGCAGACCGCCAAGAACGCGTTCCTGTGGCCGGGTCGCGACTGGATCCGCAAGGGGCTTGAGGCCGGCTACACCGTCGCCATCGAGACCGTCTGGGGCAAGCGGCGGATCATGGAAGTCTATCTGAACGTCGCCGAATGGGCTCCGGGCGTCTATGGCGCCGAGGCAGCCTCGCGCCACTGGTTCGGCAAGTCAGCCGACGACCTGACCGCCCGCGAGGCCGCGCGACTGGCCGCCATCCTGCCCAGCCCCCGCCGCTACAACGCGGCCAGTCCGGGCCCCTACGTCCGCCGCCGCACCTCGCGCATCCAGGCCGCGATGGGCACGGTGCGCGACCAGGGCCTCGCTTCCTGCGTTCAGGGCTGACAGCCACGCTTGACGCCAACGCTCCGCTCCCGTCCTCTGCCCGCCGAACGACGCGGGCGAACCGCGCGAGGAGGAAGCCCATGAAACGCACCCTGATGACCGCCGCCGCCGTTTGCGCCCTCGCCGCGGTGGCGGGCTGCGCCGCGATGGCTGATTCCTCGACCATGGCCGACACGCAAATCGGGCCCGTCTCCGACGCCGCGATGGCCCCGCCGGTCACGGCGGAAACCGCAACCGCCTTCGTTGCCGACGCCGAAACCCGCCTGGCCGCTCTCAGCGAGGAAGCCGCCCGCATCCAGTGGACCCGCGCCACCAACATCACCCACGACACCATGTGGCTCGAGAGCCGGATCAACGCCGAATACACCGAGCTGCAGGTCGAACTGGCCAATGGCGCGGCGCAGTTCAATAACGTTCAGGTTCCCGAAGACATCCGCCGCAAGCTGAACCTGCTGCGCCTCGGCATCGTCCTGCCGGCGCCCAACCGCCCCGGCGCCGCCGGCGAGCTGGCCGAGATCACCACCCGCCTCGACTCGACCTATGCGACCGGCAAGTTCGAGTTCAAGGGCCGTCAGATCACGCTCGACGACGCCACCACCCTGATCGCCGAAAGCCGCGACCCGGCCGAGACCCGGGCTCTGTACGAGGGCTGGCGCACCATCTCGCCGGTCATGGCCGCGGACTACACCCGCATGGTCGAGATCGCCAACGAGGGCAGCCGCGAACTGGGCTTCGCCGACACCGGCGCCATGTGGCGCGCCGGCTATGACATGGAGCCCGACGCCTTCGCCGCCGAGACCGACCGGCTGTGGACCCAGGTCAAGCCGTTCTACGAGAATCTGCACTGCTATGTGCGCGGCCGGCTGAACGCGAAATATGGCGACGCCGTCCAGCCCGACAGCGGCCCGATCCGCGCCGACCTGCTGGGCAATATGTGGTCGCAGCAGTGGGGCAATATCTATGACGTTGTCGCCCCGGCCCAAGGCGGCGCCTCCAGCTACGACCTGACGGAACGGCTTGTCGCCGCCAACTACGACGCGAAGAAGATGGTCGAGACCGGCGAGGGCTTCTACGTCTCGATGGGCCTGCCCGAGCTGCCGGAAACCTTCTGGGAGCGGTCGATGATCACCCGCCCCCGCGACCGCGAGGTGGTCTGCCACGCCTCGGCCTGGGACCTCGACAACCTCGAGGACATCCGCATCAAGATGTGCACCCAGGTGAACGGCGACGACTTCTACACTGTCCACCACGAGCTGGGGCACAACTACTATCAGCGCGCCTACAAGGATCAGCCCTTCCTGTTCAAGAACGGGGCGAACGACGGCTTCCACGAGGCCATCGGCGACTTCGTCGGCCTGTCGGCCCTGACGCCCACCTATCTGAACCAGATCGGCCTGCTTCAGACCGTGCCGGGCGAGGAAGAGGACATCCCCTTCCTGCTCAAGATGGCTCTGGACAAGATCGCCTTCCTGCCGTTCGGCCTGATGGTCGACCGCTGGCGCTGGGGCGTCTTCAACGGCGAGACCAGCCCGGCTGAGTACAACGACGCCTGGTCGGCCAACATGCTGAAATACCAGGGCCTGGTTCCGCCCGGTCCGCGTCCGGCCAACGCCTTCGACCCCGGCGCGAAATACCATATTCCGGGCAACACCCCGTACACCCGCTACTTCCTGGCTCACATCTACCAGTTCCAGTTCCAGCGCGCGGCCTGCAAGGAAGCCGGCTGGACCGGACCGCTTCACCGCTGCTCCATCTACGGAAACAAGGAGGTCGGCGAGCGCTTCGAGCGGATGATGGAAATGGGCCAGTCGCGGCCTTGGCCGGAAGCCATGCAGGCCTTCACCGGCGAGACCGGCAACGACGCCTCGGCCGTGACCGATTATTTCGCGCCGCTCAACACGTGGCTTACGGCTCAGAACCGCGGCAAGAACTGCGGCTGGACAGCCTGACAACCCGGCGGTGATTAACCCTCGCCGTTGGACCTTCTCTTAACCGGGTTGGTTCATTCTCCGCCGGACAAGCGTGGGCGAATAGCGCCCGCGGCTGACGGCGGTGAACGATGGGGTTCAAGACCTGGATGAGCGGCGTGGACCGGTCCGTGCGCGCCTTCGGCCGCCGCATGGCCGACGACGCGCGCGGCAACGTGGCCATGATCTTCGCCCTGAGCCTGCCGGTGCTGGTTCTGATGACCTTGGGCGGCGTGGACATCCACCGCGCCTCGACCGTGCGGGTGAACCTGCAGGACGCACTCGACGCCGCGGCGCTGGCGGCCGCCCGCTCGCCTTACGTAGACAACGAAAACATTCAGCGCGTCGGCATGGCTGCTCTTCGCGCCAACCTGCAAGCCTATCCCGAAGTCACCCTTCGCGAGGCAGACACCTCGTTCACGCTCGTCGACGAGGAACGCGTGATCGCCAGAGGCATGGTCGACGTCAAGACCCTGGTGGCCAACATCTTCCTGCCGCCATACGGCACGCTTCTGGATAAGACCCTGCCGGTCGGCGCAAAATCGGAGGTCACGCGGGCATCGAAGAACATCGAGGTCGCGCTCGTTCTCGACGTCACCGGCTCCATGGATCAAAGCGGCCGCATGACCGCGCTCAAGGAAGCCGCAACCAGTCTGATCACCCTGGTGGTGCAACCGCTGGACCAGCAGCAGCCGTACTATTCGAAGGTCGCCATCGTTCCCTATTCGATCGGGGTCAACGCTGGTGATGCCTACGCCAACGCCGTGCGGGGCTCGCTGCACGGGCCAACCCCCATCTCCGGCGCGCGGTGGGCAGCGAGCGCCGCGACCTCTATCACGAAGGTGGAGCGGACCAATCCGGCCCGGATCACCTCGGCCAATCATGGGCTGACGACCGGCAGCTATGTCTGGATCGCCGGGACGGCCAATGTGCCGTCGAACTTCAATAGCAAGATATATCGTGTCACCGCGGTCGACACGAACCGCTTCACGCTCGACGGCTACAACAACAACGTCGGCGCCAGTCTGGACGGCTCCGGCGGTACCGTCCGCAAATGCATCCTGGCCGACTGCACGGTCGTCGTCACCTCGAACGCACACGGGCTTGTGGATGACGAGTTTGCCTACGTCAGTGGGGTCGGCGGCATGACCGCCCTGAACAACAGCTCGTCCACGACAGGCTCCACGAGCAGTTGGCAAATCGACCTTATCGACGCTGATCGTTTCCGCGTGAACCTGTTGGGACCGACCCAGCCCGCCTACACCTCGAACGGCACGGTCCAGTGCGGTCGCGACCGATGCGCCATCCGAAGCTTCAGGCGAGCGGACAACACCCTGGAGCGCATCGCCGCGAGCACCTGCGTAACGGACCGGGCCGGCGGCGACGCCTTGAGCGACGCTTCCCCGCGGAACGGCTCATGGCTGGGGCGTCTGTATCCGGCGTCGGATCGCTGTTCGCCCCGTCCGGTAACGCCCCTGTCCGACCGGCGGGACGATCTGGTGGCCGAGATCGGACGACTGCAGCCCGAGGGGTCGACCGCCGGTCAGATCGGCTTCGCCTGGGGTTGGTACATGCTGTCCGAAAACTTCAACAGCGTCTGGCCATCCGCGAGCCGCGCCGCGCCAAATGATCCGGAGAAAACCTTGAAGGCAATCATCCTGATGACCGACGGCGAGTTCAACACCACCTATTGCGACGGCGTGCTCGCCAACAATGCCGGCTACTCCGACAACGCAAACCAGATCAACTGCAACGCCAACAACGGCAACCCGTTCGCCCAGACGGCCGCGCTTTGCGACGAGGTGAAAAAGGCCAGAAAGATCGGCGACGGCAGGCCCGCGATCATCATCTACACGGTGGGCCTCAGCGTCAGCACCTCTCGGGGCGGAGCCGGCATCGACACGGCACGCGAAGTGCTTGAACACTGCGCGACCACGCCGGATCGCGCAAAGTTCGCGACCACGAGCGCCCAGTTGTCCAGCGCCTTCGAGGAGTTCGCGCGCGACCTGACGCGGCTGCGGATCGCGAAGTAGACCGCTCAGATCAGCCGGATTTCCCTGAGCCGCTCGGTCAGGAAGTCCTCGGCCATGATCGCCTTGCCCGCATAGCGGTCCGGGTTCTCGGCCGAGATCATGCTCGGCAGGGTCTCGATGACGAAGTCCGGGTTGAAGTGCAGGAAGAAGGGCGTCGAATAGCGGGCGAAGCTGGCGCGCTCGGGCGCCGGGTTGATCACCCGGTGGCTGGTCGACGGCAGGACGTGATTGGTCAGCCGCTGCAGCATGTCGCCGATATTGACCACCAACGCCCCCGGCGGCGGTGCTATGTCCAGCCACTCGCCGTCGGCGTCCTTCAGCTGCAGACCAGCCTCCTCGGCCCCCAGCAGCAGGGTGATGACATTGATGTCCTCGTGCGCCCCGGCCCGTACGCCCGAGGCGCCCGCCGGCACGGGCGGATAGTGGAGCATCCGCAGGATGCTGTTGCCCATCTCGACCTTGTCCGCGAAGAAGTCGTCGCCCAGCTTCAGATAGCGGGCGATGGCGCGCAGGATCTTCGCCCCCAGTTCGTCCATGGCCGAGAACATGCCGTACAGGTGCGGCCGGAAGCCCTCGACCTCGGTCGGCCAGACGTTGTCGCGCATGTATTTACGGTACGGATGCCCCTCGGGCAGCTCCCGCCCGACGTGCCAGAATTCCTTCAGGTCCACCGTCGCGGCGCCCTTGGCCGCCTCGACCCCAAAGGGGGTTAGCCCCCGCGCCCCGCCGGTGCCCGGCTGATGATATTTGCGCTTGGTCTCCTCCGGCAGGGCGAAGAAGGTCTTTGTATCGGCGATGGCGGCCTCGATCACGCCCTCGTCCAGACCGTGATCGGCGATGACCGCGAAACCGTAGCGTTTGAACGAGGTCCCAAGCTTGTCCGCAAACGCCTGGAAGTCGGTGTCGTACAGCGTCATCGACACCGGCTCGATGGCGCGTTTGGCGGTTCCGGTTTCGGTGTTGGGCGTCGCAGTCACGGCAGGGCCTCGCAGGATCGATATCTCAGTTCCTTACGCCCTAACCCGCGACCTTGGCAAAGCCGCGGCGTGGTTCACAAGCCGTACATGTCGGAACCTTCACCGTAAGCCCACGTTCCGGCGGCAAGCCAATTTCACGGTCAGGGATATTCCACATGCGCAGCAAGCTTCTTCTCACCGGCGCCAGCGTCGCCATCCTGCTCGGCGGCGTCGCCTGCACCACCACGGATCCGTACAGTTCGACGCCGCGCCGCAACAACACCGGGACCGGCGCGCTCGCAGGGGCCGGTGTCGGCGCCCTGCTCGGCTATCTGACCAACACCTCCAACTCCGAAGAAGGCCGCAAGAACGCCCTCATCGGCGCCGGCATCGGCGCCCTCGGCGGCGCCGCGGTCGGCCAGTACATGGACCGTCAGCAGCGCGAGCTCGAAGCCGAACTGTCCGGCTCGGGTGTGGGCGTCGCGCGTCAAGGAGACAACCTGGTCCTGCGCATGCCCTCAGACGTGACCTTCGCCTCCAACCAGTCGGCGATCACGCCCCGCTTCAACGGCACGCTGGACGATGTCGCCTCCGTCCTGAACCGCTACGACCAGTCGATCGTCGACATCGTCGGCCACGCCGATTCCGACGGCGCCGACGACTACAATCTGAACCTCTCGCGCCAGCGCGCCTCGTCCGTGGCCCAGGCCCTGGTCAGCCGCAACGTCCTGGCCGACCGGCTCTATGTCGACGGCCGCGGCGAGACCGCCCCGATCGCCTCGAACGCGACGGCCGAAGGCAAGGCGCAGAACCGCCGGGTCGAGATCCTGATCCGGCCGTTCCGCGGCTAGCGATAGCGCAACACCAGCGCTCAAGCAGCGAGCGACCGCGTCGCGAGCGGTAGCGCACCAAAAAAAAGGACGGAGCCCCGGCTCCGTCCGTCTTTGCGGGCGCACACCGTTCCGTGACTTGCAGCGCGCCCCGTCAAATGCTGGATACGATCCCGTACTCGCTGCGGGGGAATCGCTTGCGTCCGAACCATCAGGAATTCGCCGACGGCGTGAAACTGGCCGCCATCGCGGCCGTTTCGGCGGTCCTGACCGCAACCGTGGTCATCGGCGCGGGCCGCACCCTGATGCCCCAGACCGAGACGGTCGCCGCCGAACAGCCCGCCTTCACCCGCGTCGCCCTGCGCTAGGCCGTCACGCCCGTCCAATGGAGGCGTAGCGGAAGCCGCGGGCACGCAGGTCGTCGGGACGATAGACGTTTCTCAGGTCGACCATGACCGGCTGGCGCATCAGCAGCTTGATCCGGTCCAGGTCGAGGGCGCGGAACTGATCCCACTCGGTCAGGATGACCACCACGTCGGCCCCCTCCACGGCGTCGTAGGGCCCCTCCCGGAAGTCCACCCCGTCCAGCAATTTGGCGGCCTCGCCCATTCCCTCGGGATCGAAGGCCTGAACCGTGGCCCCCATGGCGATCAGGGCCGGCGCCACGTCCAGTGAGGGCGCGTCGCGCATGTCGTCGGTATTGGGTTTGAAGGTCAGGCCCAGCAGGGCGACCGTCTTGCCCTTCAGCTCGCCGCCCAGGGCCGCCGCTACCTTGCCGGCCATGGCCCTCTTGCGGGCGTCGTTGATCTGGACCGTCGTCTCGATCAGCCGCACCGGCGCGCCGGCGTCCGTCGCCGTCCGCACCAGGGCCAGGGTATCCTTGGGGAAGCACGACCCGCCATAGCCGGGTCCGGCATGCAGGAACTTTGCTCCAATTCTCTTGTCCAGCCCGATGCCGCGCGCGACCTGCTGCACATCGGCCCCGACGGCCTCGCACAGGTCCGCCATCTCGTTGATGAAGGTGATCTTCATCGCCAGGAAGGCGTTGGCCGCATATTTGATCAGTTCCGAGGTGCGGCGTCCCGTGAACAGGATGGGCGTCTCGTTGAGGTTCAGCGGACGATACAGTTCGCGCATCACCGCCTGGGCCCGCGCATCTTCCGTGCCGACAACGACCCGGTCCGGGCGTTTGAAGTCCTCGATCGCGGCGCCTTCGCGCAGGAATTCGGGGTTGGACACGACCGCGAAGTCGGCGTCCGGGCGGCGGGCGCGGATGATGCGTTCGATCTCGTCGCCGGTGCCCACCGGCACGGTCGACTTGGTCACCACCACGGTGAAGCCGTCGATGAGTCCGGCGATCTCCTCGGCCGCGGCATGGACATAGGAAAGGTCCGCGTGGCCGTCGCCGCGCCGCGACGGCGTTCCGACGGCGATGAACACGGCATCCGCCCCGCGGATCGCTTCCGCCCCGTCCAGGGCGAACGACAGCCGCCCGCTGCGCACATTGGCGGCGACCAGATCGTCCAGACCGGGTTCGAAGATCGGAATCTCGCCCCGGTCCAGCCGCTCGATCTTCGACGGGTCCTTGTCGACGCAGACGACCTCATGGCCGAAGTCGGCGAAACAGGCCCCTGAGACCAGCCCCACATAGCCGGTACCGATCATCGCCACGCGCATGGGAGGTCATCCGTTGAAACAGCCGCCCGAAATAGCGACCGGCCGCGGCCTTGGCCACCCCCGCATACCGCGCAGCAAAAACCCCCGGCCCTCTTTCGAGGACCGGGGGCTGCTTTTGTCTGGCCTACCGGCCTTCCGGGTTTAGCGGAAGTTGATGCCGATGGTGGCGCGACGGTTGAGGGGCTCGCGCACGCCGTCGGCGGTCGGGCGGGCCAGGGCGGTTTCGCCCTTGCCGTCCAGCGAGATCACGCCGCCGTTGACGCCCTGGGCGACCAGCGCGTCCGCAACGGTGCGGGCGCGGCGGTTGGACAGGCCGACGTTGTAGGCGGCCGAACCCGAGGTGTCGGCGTGGCCGACGACCAGAACGCGGGTCGGACGGCCCGACTTGGCGTAGTTGGCCGCTTGCGTGACGACCGACGAGGCTTCGGCCGTGAGGTCCGAACGATCCCAGTCGAAGTAGACCACGAACTCACGCGCGGCCGGAACCTGGGCTGCCGGAGGCGGCGGAGGAGGCGGCGGCGGGGGCGGCGGGGGCGGCGGGGGCGGGGGCGGCGGCACATAGGCCGGCTCGTCGGCGCCGAACGCATAGCGCAGGCCCAGGGTCACGGTGTGGCTTTCGTCGTAACGGCCCTGGAAGGGACCGATGGCCGAGGCCGCCGTCGAGGTGAAGGTGTCGAACTCCATGTTCGACACCAGGTAGCGGTAGGTCAGGTCCAGATGGGCCCGGTCGCTGATCGCCCAGGCCAGGCCGGCGATGCCTTGCGCCGCCAGCTTGGTCGAGGTGTCATCGGCGCCCGTGCTGATGCCGCGAGCATTGCGGAAGGAGCCGAGGTAGCTGGTGTCGACGCGGTTCACGCCGGCGCCCAGACCGATGAACGGACGCAGGGCGTCGTCGGCGCTGCCGAAGTCGAACAGAACGTTCACCATCAGGGTGGCGGCCTTGAGGTCGCCGTCCGGAGCCGCGCAGGCGCCGGCAGCCGGCACCTGGTTGCACACGCCGCTCGGAATCCCGCCGGGACCCGGACGATCGATCAGCTCGATGTCGTTCTGGCGATAGCCGCCTTCCAGTTCCACGCGCCAGTTCTGGTCGAACCGGTAGCCCAGACGCGCAAACGCCGCCCAGTCGCCTTCGGTCGCGATGTCGAACATCGCACCCGTCGTCTGCGAACGCGTCTCCACGTCGCCCAGCGTGTGGTAGCCCGCGTCAATCGCGCCATACCAGCCGTTCGGCTCAGCCGCCGCAGCGCCGGCCGACAGGGCGAGAGCCCCGACGGCGCTGGTGGCCATGATAAAAGTCTTTCCGCGCATCGGTGGATGCCCTCCGCAGCCCAAGTGAATCTGTGACGGCGTCAGGAACAGCCGCCGGGTCGTCATAACAGCCCCGCTAGCCGAGGTCGAGCGGGGTAAGCGGATAACCGGTCAGCGTGGCCATATAGCTACAACCCTGAAATCCGGCGGTGTCGCCGATTCAAGGCGCGCGTGTGCCTTCAGCCTCCGCCCGTCCGGCCGGTCGCCTTGCCGGTCCCCTCGCAGACCGCGCAGATTTCACCCGCTGCGCTGGCGCCCGCGCCCTGGCATTCCGGGCACAGGGTCGGGTCGGGATGCTGGAGCGAGGCGGGGTCGACCGGATTTGACGGCGTCAGGTCGCGATCATCGATGTCGTGCGGGTTCATGAACGGTGGAACGGCGCGGCGGCCCTTCCGGTTTCACCGGCGCGGTTTCATGATGACAGCGGCGGGACCTGGCTTTACTGACCCGCCATCATGGACGAGACCGAACGGCAATCCGAGGAACGCGGCTGGGATACGGCGAAGACGCTGGCCGAGGCCCTGCCGTACATCCAGATCTACGACCGCAAGACGGTGGTGATCAAATACGGCGGCCACGCCATGGGCGAGAGCGCCGTGGCCAGGCAGTTCGCCGCCGATGTGGTGCTGCTGAAGCTGATGGGCGTTAATCCCGTCGTCGTCCACGGCGGCGGGCCGCAGATCAGCGCCATGCTGGACAAGGCGGGGGTGCGCTCCAGCTTCATCGACGGGCTGCGGGTCACCGACGCCGACACCATGCAGGTGGCCGAGATGGTCCTGTCCGGCGCGGTCAACAAGGAGATCGCCCACTGGATCACCATGGCCGGGCGTGAGGCCGACGTGCGCGGCATTGGCCTGTCGGGCAAGGACGCCGGTCTGCTGACCGTGGAAAAGACCCGCCGGACCAAACGCGATCCTGACAGCATGATCGAGCACGAGGTCGATCTGGGTTATGTCGGCGAACCGACGAAGGTCGACGCCAAACTGATCACCCGCCTGCTCGAATCGGATGCGGACTGGGTGCCGGTGATCGCGCCCATCGGCGTGGCCGAGGACGGCCAGACCTTCAACGTCAACGCCGACACCGTGGCCGGGGCCATGGCCGGGGCGCTGGGCGCCAAGCGGATGCTGCTGCTGACCGATGTGGCGGGGGTCAAGGGCGCAGACGGCCGGATCATCCGCCAGATGACCGTGGGCGAAGCCTCGAAGCTGATCGACGACGGCGTGGCGACCGGCGGCATGATCCCCAAGCTCCAGACGGCCATGGCGGCCGTGCGCGACGGGGTCGAGGCCGTGGTCATCCTGGACGGCCGCCGTCCCCACGCCATGCTGGTGGAGCTGTTCACCGAGCACGGCGCCGGCACCCTGGTGAAGGCGGAATGAGCGCGGAGGCTGTCGGGGCGACGGAATTGGGCGTCGACCTGTGCCACATCCGCAGCTGGATCTTCGATCTGGACGACACCCTGTATCCGCCCGAGTCGCAGTTCATGGGGCTGATCCAGCAGCGCATAAACGACTATGTGGTGCGCACCTCGGGTCTGCCGGCGGACGAGGCCATGGTGGTCCAGAAGACCTATCTGAACGAGTACGGCACCTCGCTGGCCGGGCTGATGGCCCACTACCGGATCGACCCGCACGACTTTCTGGCCGAAGTGCATGACGTGCCTCTGGATGTCCTGACGCCCGATCCCGGCCTGCGCGCGGCGCTGGAGCGGTTGCACGGGCCGCGCATCGTCTTCACCAACGGATCCAGGGCCCACGCCCGGCGGGTGATCGAACGGCTGGAGCTGGCCGACCTGTTCGACGGCCTGTTCTCGCTGGAGGATGCGGACCTGATCCCCAAGCCGGACCCCCGAACCTTCGCGCGGATGACCGAACAGTTCGGCGTCGCCCCGGCCTCGGCCGCCTTTTTCGAGGATACGGTGCGCAATCTGGAGCCAGCCCACGCGATCGGCATGACGACCGTGCTGGTCGGAACCCGGGCGCATGACCCGAACATTCCCTTCGTCGACCACCGGGCCGCTTCGCTCGGTCCCTTCCTCGCCACCGCCCGCCTGCCCGGAGACGCCTGATGCTGGATCGCGCGCACCTTGAATCCGTCATCGAAGCCGCCTGGGAGGGCCGCGCCGACATTTCGGTCTCGACCCACGGCGAGGTCCGCAAGGCCGTTGAACAGGCCCTGGCCCTGCTGGATGCGGGCGAGGCCCGGGTGGCGTCGCGCGGCGCCGACGGCGTCTGGACCACGCACCAGTGGCTCAAGAAGGCGGTGCTGCTGTCGTTCCGACTCAACCCCAACACCCGCATGGGCGCGCCCGTCGGGGCCACGATGGGCGCCACCGATCCGACCCCGGGACCGTACTGGGACAAGGTCCCGGTCAAATGGGCCCACTGGACCGAGGCCGACTTCGAGCGCACCGGCTTCCGCGCCGTGCCGGGCGCCGTGGCGCGTCAGGGGGCCTTCATCGGCCGCAACGTCGTGCTGATGCCCAGCTTCGTGAACATCGGCGCGTTCGTGGACGAGGGTTCCATGGTCGACGCCTGGGCCACGGTCGGCTCCTGCGCCCAGATCGGGAAAAATGTGCATCTGTCGGGCGGCGCCGGCATCGGCGGCGTGCTGGAGCCGCTGCAGGCCAATCCGACCATCATCGAGGACGGCTGTTTCATCGGCGCCCGCGCCGAGGTGGCCGAGGGCGTGATCGTGCGGGAGGGCGCGGTCCTGGCCATGGGGGTCTATCTGTCGGCCTCGACAAAGATCATCGACCGGGCGACCGGCGAGGTCTTCCGCGGCGAGGTGCCGGCATACAGTGTGGTGGTGCCGGGCAGCCTGCCCGATCCCGCCGGCGGGCCGTCGCTTTACTGCGCCGTCATCGTCAAGCGCGTGGACGCACAGACGCGGGCCAAGACCGGCGTCAACGAGCTGCTGCGCGACTGACGCCCGATCCTGCGAACGACGCACGCTTGCAATCAAGCAGCGAGGCGTAGCGCGCCGGGCGGTAGAACCTTTAAGAGACCGCCAGCCGGACCAGCTTGCCGTTCTGCTCGTCGGTGATGGCCCAGACCGCGCCGTCGGGCGCCACGGCCACGTCGCGGACCCGTTCGCCGAGATCAGTCATCAGACGCTCCTCGCCGACGACCCGGCCGCCTTCGAGGACCAGCCGGGCGATATGCTTTTCCTTCAGCCCGGCGACCAGCAGGTTGCCGCGCCAGCCGGGGAACATGGCCCCGTCGTAGAACGTCATGCCGCCCGGCGCGATGACGGGGTCCCAGTAGTAGACGGGCTGCTCCATTCCTTCGCGCGCGGTGATTCCCTCGTTGATCGGACCGCCCCGGTATTCGACGCCATAGGCGATGACCGGCCAGCCGTAGTTCTTGCCGGCTTCCGCGCGGTTCAGCTCGTCGCCGCCGCGCGTGCCGTGCTCCATGGTCCAGACGGCGCCGTCGGGGGCGATGGACACACCCTGAACGTTGCGGTGACCCAGCGACCAGATTTCGGGCAGGGCGCCGGCGCGGCCGACGAACGGGTTGTCGCGCGGGACCGAACCGTCGGCGTTGATGCGAATGACCTTGCCCATGTGCGAGCCGAGGTCCTGGGCCTGCGGCCGCATGGGAGCGTCGGAGCGTTCACCGAGGGTGACGAACAGATGGCCTGCGCCATCGAACGCCAGGGCCGAGCCGAAATGCTTGTCGCCGTCATAGACCGGCAGGGCGCGGAAGATGACCTGCACGGCCTCGACCCGGGTCCCGTCGTCCGACAGCCGGCCGCGCGCCACCGAGGTGGCGTTGCCGCCTTCCCGGGGTTCGGCGTAGCTCCAGTAGATCAGCCGGTCGGCGCCGAAGGTCGGGCCGACCACGACGTCCAGCAGGCCGCCCTGTCCGCGGGCGTCCACGGCGGGCAGACCGGCGACCGGTTCTCCGACCGCGCCCCCGGCGGTGATGATGCGCAGGCGGCCGGGCCGCTCGGTCACCAGCCAGCGGCCGTCGGGCAGCAGGGCCAGGCCCCACGGATGCTCCAGCCCGGACGCCACCACGCTGTGCGCCATGGCCGTTTCGGTTCGGACGCCGGGCGCCCGGGTCTGCCCCGGGAAGGCGGGCTGCTGGCTCGCGCCATTGGCCGGTCGGGTTTCAAGCGGCGTCCCGGCCGAGGGCGCAGCATCCTGTCCATTGGCTCCGCAGGCGGCGGAAAGGGCGGCGGCGGCCACCGTGGCGGCGAGGGCGAACAGGCGCATGGGAATCCCCTTGAACGGAACAGCGTACGAACGGTCCGTCAGCCTAGCCGTTCCGCTCGTGCGGCGTCACGTCCCCCGCTCGTCGACCACAGCGTTTACTCGACTTGAATCCGCCATCGCCCGCCTATATAGGCACGCCTCTTCCGGCGGTCAGACCAGTTCCCGCCGGGACTCGAGCAATCGGGGCTGGGTAGCTCAGCTGGTTAGAGCGGTGGATTCATAACCCACAGGTCGGCGGTTCGAGCCCGCCTCCAGCCACCACTCGCCGTTCCCACAGCAAAGCTTGGCCGAACGCGGTTACCGGTCATCCACAGCTAATCGGTCCACACCAGTGTGTCTCCCGTGTCACCCGCCCGGGCTGTCATATCACTGTCACACGAATGTCGTCCCACTTTCCCATGGCACGCCTAGAGGGGGCGGGATTTCAACCGGCTGCCGCCGGTCGCAGGGCGCACAAGCCCATCTTCATCGGGGATAGATGACAATGACGAACCGCAAACGCGTGTTCTGGGCCACCACGGCCCTCTTCAGCGGCCTCCTGGTCGCCGGAGCCGCTTCCGCCCAGTCCTCCGGTACGGTCGCCACCGAAGGCGCCACCGAACTGGACACCGTGGTCGTCACGGGCTCGCGTACGCCCAGCATCGACGGCGTCATCGTCGCCCAGACGATCCCCAAGACCCGCTCCAGCATCTCGCAGGAGTTCATCGCGACCCAGTCGTCGGGCCAGACCATCCTTCAGACCCTGAACCTCGTTCCCGGCCTGAACTTCGTGAACAACGACCCCTACGGCAACTCGGGCGGCAACATCCGTCTGCGCGGCTTCGACGGCAACCGCGTCTCGCTGACGTTCGACGGCATGCCTCTGAACGACACCGGCAACTACGCCGCCTACTCCAACCAGATGCTGGATTCGGAACTGATCGAGCGCGCTTCGGTCAACCAGGGCACGACCGACGTCGACAGCCCGACGGCTTCGGCCACTGGCGGCACCATCAACCTGCTGTCGGCCCGTCCGCTTGAAGAAGCCGGCGTCGAGGTCAAGACGACTATCGGCGAGAACAACTACAACCGCATCTATCTGCGCGCCGACACCGGCGCCTTCGGCCCCTGGGGCACGACGGCCTACACCACGGTTTCCTACACCAACTACGACAAGTTCCGCGGACCGGGCTCCCTGGAGAAACTCCAGTTCAACGGCAAGCTGCACCAGGACCTGGGCGGCAACGGCAACTTCGCCAGCATCGCCGGCCACTACAACCGCAACCGCAACGCGGCCTTCTTCAACAACTACACCCTGGCCCTGTTCAACGCCGGCACCGAGCCGCTCGAGAACGACATCGCCTGCTTCCGTCCGTTCCCGGGCGCCGGCACGGTGCAGAACGAGAACACCCAGTCGGAGCGCATCCTGTCCGACGGGTCTGCTGCTCTGGGGAACTGCGGCAGCGCGATCAGCGTCCGCCAGAACCCGTCCGACACGGGCAACATCCGCGGCCAGTTCAGCTACGCCCTCACCAACAACCTGCGCTTCACCTTTGACCCGTCCTACCAGTACGTTCTGGCCACCGGCGGCACGATGTTCAGCATGCTGAGCGAGCGCGACGACCGTCTGGATCAGAACACTGCAAACAACGCGACGGTCACCACCCCCGCGCAGTGCCTGGCTGCGGCTGTAAACGCCACGGGCCGCGACCTGAACGGCGACGGCGACACCTGCGACAACGTTCACGTCTATGCGCCGTCGGTGACCAACACCAACCGCTACGGTCTGAGCAGCTCGCTGATCTGGGATCTGAACGACGATCACCGCATCCGCGGCGCCTATTCGCTGGACTACGGTCGTCACCGTCAGACCGGCGAAGGCTCCTTCCTGAGCCGCGACATGCAGCCGGTTGATCCGTTCAGCACCTTCAACGCGCCGGACTCGGCGGTCACGGGCCGCGACGGTTCGGTCTACCGCTTCCGCGACCGTTTCTCGATCGCCGAGCTGCAGCAGTTCGCCGTCGAGTACATCGGCGACTTCCTGAACGACTCGCTGACGGTCAACATCGGCGTCCGCGCTCCGGAGTTCACCCGCCAGCTGAACCAGTACTGCTTCTCGCAGAATGGCTCGTCGACGGTTCGCTGCACCACCGAAACGCCCGCCACGACCCTGGCCAACGGCAACGTCACCTTCGCCTCGACCGGTACGACCCAGTACATTCCGCCGTACAAGGCCGAGCTGAACTATGACGCCGTCCTGCCCAACGTGGGCGTTGCCTACCGCTTCGGCGAAGGCCACAGCGTCTACGCCAGCTATGCCGAAGGCTTGGCCGTGCCGCGCACGGACAACCTCTACCAGCCGGTGCGGAACGTCACGGACAACTCGATCGACTTCTCGACCGTGCAGCCGGAAACGACGAAGTCCTACGACCTGGGCTACCGCTTCCGTAACTCGCGCCTGATCGCCCAGGCCGCGATCTGGTACATCGAGTTCGAGAACCGCATCGTTCAGTCGCAGGACAACGACATCAACTCGCCGACCTTCGGCTTCTCCGTCGACCGCAACGTCGGCGCTGTGAAGCAGCAGGGCTTCGACGGTCAACTGGGCTACATCTTCAGCGACAGCTTCGCCCTGAACATGTCGGCCTCGTATAACGAGAGCGAACTCCAGGACGACCTGTTCCTCGGCAACTTCAACTGCACCCCCGCGTCGCAGGTTCCGGGTTCGACCCCGGTCTGCCCGGCCGGTGGTCTGGCGATCCCGACTTTCCTGCCGACCAAGGGCAAGACCCTGGTCGAGACGCCGGACTGGACCTTCTCGGTTCGCGGCGACTGGGACGTGACCGAAAACCTGTCGGTCGGCCTGCAGGCCAAATACGTCGGCGAGCGTTTCGCGACGGACGTGAACGACGAAGTGACCGACGCTTATACGGTCGCCGATCTGGACGTCCGTTACGACCTGACCGACACCTTCGGCATCCGCGGCGCCTATGTGCAGGTCAACGTCACCAACCTGCTGGACGAGGACTATCTGGGCAACATCTCGACGGGCAACAGCACGCTGCCCTTCGTCCGCAGCACCGACCCCCGGGTTACGCCCGGGGCGGCGGCTGCCGCGCGCACCTACTCGCTGGGTTCGCCGCGCACCGCGCAGATCACCCTGGGCATGAAGTTCTAGGCTTCACGCTTCATATCAAGACGAACGAGGGCGGCCTGTTTACAGGCCGCCCTTTTTCCATGGTCCGCCGTCCGCGCCCGTGCGTTGAAACCGGACCCCGCGTCCACTATCTGGCGCGATCGGTCATTCGCCGATACGAGGCCCCATGAACCAGTTTCCCATCCCCGCCGAATGGACGCCGCACCGCGCGATGTGGGTCGGCTGGCCCAGCCATGCCGAGTTGTGGGAAGACAACCTCGAACCGGCCCAGGCCGAGGTCGAGGCCCTTGTTCGCGCCCTCGCCGGTCCGGGCCGTGAACACGTCAAACTGCTGGTGGGCAAGCCCGAGGCGCTGGACGACGCCCGCGCGCGGTTCGACGGCGTGGCCGGGGTCGAGGTGATCGACGGCCGCTTCGGCGACATCTGGCTGAGGGATACGGGCCCGATCTTCGGCGCCGGCTCGGCGACCGCGGCCGCCTTCCGCTTCAATGGCTGGGGCGGCAAGTACGAACTCGAGCATGACGACACCGTCGCCGACCAGATCGGCCAGGCCTCGGGCGTCACGCTGGAACGCAACGACTTCATCCTCGAGGGCGGGGCGGTGGATCACGACGGGAAGGGCACGATCCTGACCACGCGCCAGTGCGTGCTGAACCCGAACCGCAATCCCGGCTGGACCGAGAAAAGGGCTGAGGCCGCTCTGGCCGCTTCACTCGGCGCGAAGAAGGTCCTCTGGCTCGGCGACGGCCTGCTGAACGACCACACCGACGGCCACGTGGACAACCTCGCCCGCTTCGTCGCGCCGGGTGTCGTGGCCTGCCCGGTCGCATGGGGCAAGGGCGATCCCAACGACCACGTCTATGACACCGTCGCCCGCACCCTGTCGGAGATGACGGACGCCACGGGCGCGCCGATCAAGGTGCTGCGCCTGCCTTCGCCCGGCTTCGTCGGGGATGAGGACGAAAAGCCCGTGCCGGCCAGCCACATGAATTTCCTCATCGCCAATGGCGCCGTCATCGTGCCGACCTACGGCGACGACCGCGCCGCCGATCTGGCCTGTCAGGGACTGGCGACGGTCTTCCCGGACAGGGAGATCATCGCCCTGCCGTCCATCGCCATCCTTTCGGGCGGCGGATCCTTCCACTGCATCTCCCAGCAGGAGCCCGCCTGATGGCCCGCACAATCTCGGTCGCCGCGCTCCAGACCTCCTACGGCGAGGACCTGCAGGCGAACATCGACAAGACCATCGATCTGATCCGGGACGCCGCCGGCAAGGGCGCGCAGGTGATCCTGCCCAGCGAGCTGTTCCAAGGGCCCTATTTCTGCGTCAGCCAGGAAGAGAAGTGGTTCGCCACCGCCCATCCGTGGCGCGAGCATCCCTGTGTGACGGCGCTCCAGCCGGTCGCCGCCGAACTGGGCGTGGCCATTCCCGTCTCGATCTTCGAGCGCGAGGGGCCGCACTATTTCAACAGCATGGTCATGCTGGACGCCGACGGCCGCGCCCTGGGCGTCTACCGCAAGAGCCACATCCCCGACGGCCCCGGCTATCAGGAGAAATATTATTTCCGGCCCGGCGATACCGGCTTCAAGATCTGGGACACCCTCCACGGCCGCGTCGGCGTCGGCATCTGCTGGGACCAGTGGTACCCCGAAACCGCCCGCGCCATGATGCTGCAGGGCGCGGAGGTGCTGTTCTATCCGACCGCCATCGGCTCCGAGCCGCATGACAAGGAACTGGACACCGCCGACCCTTGGCGCCGCGCCATGCAGGGCCACGCCGTGTCGAACGTCGTGCCCGTCGTGGGCGCCAACCGGACGGGGCATGAGCGGGTGACCGAAGCGGGCCAGGTCTTCTACGGCTCGTCCTTCATCGCCGACCATCGCGGCGATCTGGTCGAAAGCTTCGGCCGCGACGACGAGGGGGCGCTGGTCCACACCTTCGACCTCGACTACGTCGACCGGCACCGCGCGGCCTGGGGCTTCTTCCGCGACCGGCGGACGGACCTCTACGGCTCGCTGGTCGCGCCCCGCCCGGCCTGAGCGAAAGCGCGCCGCTCGGCGGCGCAGCCGGGATTGGTCAGCCCCTCGGCGCGCGCGGCCGCAACCTCGGCCCGCGCGGCTTCCAGATCCGCGGCGAAGGCCGGTGAGTGGGCTTCGGCGGCGAACAGCCGCTGGCCCAGCATGGCGCCGTCCGCCACGTCCTCCGGCCAGTTCATGCGGCAGATCGCGCGGCTCAGCCCGATCTCGCGGCCCGTTCGCCGGGCGTCAGCGGCGCGGTCGGGCGCCAGGGCCGCGAACATCTCGCCATAGGCCGCGCCCGTGACGGCGCCGCCCGCCGGCCATGACGGCCCGTCGCGCATGGCGTCATTGACCCTCTGGCAGGGCTGCAGGCCCTCGATGGCCTTGATCGGACGCGGCCGCGGCGACCGCTCCGCCAACTGCCGCGTCAGCCTGTCGGCGTCGATCAGAAGCCGGTTCATCAGCCGGGTCAGGGCCGGGCGGGGCTTCTGTGCGAACCGGGCCCCGAGGGCGCAGTCGAAATGCTGGGCCCCGTCCGGCTCCGCAAGCTGGGCGTGGGCCGTGGCCATCCACCAGCGATCCGTGCCGGGTTCAACGGCCGGGATGTTTGAAGGAGTCCACGGCGAAGGCGGTGGCGCCGCATCCGCCAGCGAGCGGATCGCCGCCTCGTCGAGATAGCCCTGGAGCGTTTCGACAGGCGCGGACGCCCGCGTGGCGCAGGCGCCCAGAAGGACGCAGGCCGCGAGCGCCGCGGCGCGGCTCACCCGCCGGCGGTCCAGTCGAGCTGAACGTTGGTCTCGCCGCCTTCTGTCGGGGTAGCCACCACCCGTAGCAGCTTGCCGCTGCCATCCTCGGCCGCCGCGCCGTATGCGCGGGCCTCGCCCTGGTTCATCGCCATGACCGAGGCCAGACCGGCGGCTTCTGCGGCCTTGCGGTAGTAGGCGATAATCGCGTCGGGCGAAGACGGCGTCGTGAAGCTGACGATGCCGCCGGGGCCACTGGGCCCTTGGGCGACGGTGGCCGGGCCGGTCGGGGTCCCGCCCGGATAGATGACGGCGAACCGCGGCGCGCCGGCCGCCGCCGGCTTCGGCGCCACGGCCGGGGGCTCGGGGAAGGAGGCTTCGGCGACCGGCGCGGCGCGGGCGGCCGTGTCCGCTGCGGCGTCGTCGGCGGCGGCGGATTCGGGCGCGGGGCCTTGACCGCAACCGGCCAGAGCCAGAGCCGCCGTCAGACCGGCGGCCGCGAACATGCGCTTCATCCCGTATCGTCCCTTAAAAAGACTGTTTGATTGCAAGCACCGTGGCCCAAGGCTGCGGCGGCGGCAAGGCGGGTTCACGCCTTCCGGAAGGCGCGGAGTGACGCGGAGGTCAGCCGGTCGCCGCCTCAGCCTGGTCGGGCTTGCCCTCGGCCGGATCGCCGCCCGGGCCCAGCTTGTCGGCGCCGGTGTTCTTGATGGGGTTAGGGTCGGCGCTCGAGGGTGACTGCGGATCAGCCGATGCCATGCCTTCGGTAGCGAGCGTCTCGTTGATCGCGTCCTGATCGGGGTCATTGTCCGAGCCCGTGGCCGCGCCGCCCTGCAGGGACCCGGCCCGGGTGTCCGACCCCATGCCCGATCCCGACAGCGCGTCGGTCATGGCGTCTGGCTTGCGGCCCAGATCGGGCTTCTCGCCCATGTCGTCGGCCTCGCGGGCGTCCTCGGTCTGGTTCTGATCGGTCATCGCGAAGCTCCTTCACCAGACAAAGCGAACCGCGCGCGCGGCGGTTCCGCATACGAAAAGAGCCGGGATCGAAATCCCGGCTCTTCTCTTTATTTGCGCTACCGCTCGGGCTTGCGGAGCCTCGCTGCTTGAGCTTACTTCCCGAACAGCTTGTTCCAGCGGCGCTTGTCGCGGTTCTTCCAGGTCCCGCGGTGATAGGCGTCAGAGCCGATCAACGGCACGACCGTGGTGGCCTCGGCGAAGACCATCTGCTCGTGCGTGGTCTGGACCTTGCCCCACGACGCAGCCTCCTTGAGCGTCGACGACGAGCAGGCGCCGTCGCGCACGTCGGCGACCGTGATCTGCACCGCATATTTGTGCATCTCGGCCTCGACGCCGAGGATTTCGGCGCAGACGACCGTGTCCTGCGCAAAGTTCTTGGGCACGCCGCCGCCGACCATGAACAGGCCAGTGACGCCCGCCGCGATCTTGACGTCGGTCAGTTCACGGAAATCCGCCACTGCATCGATCATCAGATACGGCTTGCCCTCGGCCATCCGCTCCTTCTGGTGCTTGACCAGACCGAAGCCGGCCGAAGAGTCGACGAAGGCCGGGCAGAAGATCGGCACGCCTTCTTCATAGGCCGTCTGGATCAGCGAGCCGGGCTTCTTCGCATTGCCCTCGGACAGCCATTTGCCCATCTCCCAGATGAACTCGCGCGAGGAATAGCCGCGCGGCTCCAGCCGGTTGCAGATCTCCAGAATGGTGTGGTCGCAGGCCTGGAGCTCTTCCTCGTCGATATAGGTGTCGTAGATCCGGTCGATGTAGTTTTCGCGCAGGACGTTGTCGTCCACCTCGCCGGCGGCCTGGTAGTGTTTGAAGCCGAGGGCCTCGAAGAAATCCATGTCGACGATCGAGGCGCCGGTGGCGACCACGGCATCGATCATGCCGAACTTCACCATGTCGCGGTACACGTGCATGCAGCCGCCGGCGGAGGTCGAGCCGGCCAGGATCAGCCAGGGCGAGCAGGCCTTGTCTTCCAGCGCCATGTTGAAGATGTCGGCGGCCCGGGCCGTGTCGCGGCTCGAGAACGACATCTTGCGCATGCTGTCGATGATCGGGCGGGCGTCGAAGGACGTAATGTCGACGTGCTCCACGGTGTTCTGGAGCAGTTGGGCTTTCTGGTTGGATTGAACGGGAGCGTTCATCGGTTTGGTTTCCCTTACAGGTGAGCGCCCGTCGTCAGGAGAAGCAGCGGCCCGGACGGAGCGACGGGCCGCTGCTGGTTGTTAGCGCAGAAAAGCGACGATCTAGCGGCGCTGCTTCTTCCGCTGGCCGGCCTTGCCCTTGGGGCGCGACAGGCGAACGACCTTGCGTGCGGTCTCTTCCGCCGTGGTGCGCACGGTCGGGATGGAACGCGGCGCCAGGCCGTACAGCGAGGCCATCGGAGCGTCACCGACCATGGCGATGTCGTGTTCGCCATAGCCGTTGAAGCCGGTCGACATGGCCACGCCATAGGCGCCCAGCATGCCGATCTCGATGAAGTCGCCTTCCTGCACATCGGCCGGCAGCCAGAACGGTCCCGGCATGTGGTCGATGGAGTCGCAGGTCGGGCCGTAGAAGCGGAACGGCTTCAGATCAGGCGAGGCGTCGCCGTCCCGGACCAGCTTGGTCGGGAAGGGCCAGCGCGAGTGGGTCGCGTCGAAAAGCGAGCCGTACGAGCCGTCGTTCAGATACAGGGCGTCGCCCTTGCGCAGATCGACGCGGCACAGGACCGACGACGATTCCGCCACCAGCGCGCGGCCGGGCTCGCACCACAGTTCGGTGGTGTGGGTGACCGGCATCTCGGCGAAGCCGCGATGGATGGCGTCGGCGTATTCCTGCATGTCCGGCGGGACCATGCCCGGATAGACCGAGGGGAAGCCGCCGCCGACATCGACGATGTCGACGATCACGCCGGCGCGGCTGATGGCGCGGCCGACCTGGGCCATGGCGGCCTCATAGGCGGACGGGCGCATGCACTGCGAACCGACGTGGAAGCAGACGCCCATCAGGCCGTCGACCACCGCCTGACGCGTGGCCATCAGCAGCGACGGGGCCTGATCCGGCGAGACGCCGAACTTGCCCGACAGGGAATAGGCGGCGCCGTCGGCCGAGACCGTCATGCGGACCAGCAGGTTCAGGTCGGTCGCATTGCCGGTGGCGTCGAGGATCTTGGCCAGCTCGTCATGGCTGTCCAGCGAGAAGGTGCGGACGCCGTGATCGAAATAGGCGCGGGTGATCGCGCCGCGGCTCTTGACCGGGTGCATGAAGGCCAGACGCGCGTCGGCGCTGACCGAACGGACAAGTTCGATCTCTGACAGCGATGCGACATCGAACGCGGTGACGCCGGCCTCGACCAGGGTCTCAATGACCCAGCGCGAGGGATTGGCCTTCACAGCATAGAAGACGTCAGCCTTGAGATTATCCTGGAACCAGCGCGCCGCTACGGAAACTGAACGCGGCCGCACGAGTGCGACGGGACGTTCAGGGGACCGCTCGCGGACCAGGTCCAGGGGAAATGGATACGTGCGCAATTCACGTAAACCCCTGTAATTGTTAAACCCAGACCGGCGTTAGCAGCGCAACGTTAGACCACGGGGTCCGCCGGAAGCCGGGGATGTAAGGTCACGCGCCTGTCATGTAAAGCGGTTTTTTCTAGGCGGGGCTTGAGCTTAGGCCGGATTTGTCCGCGATCGGACCATCTTTGAAAACCTCCACCAGTCGCTTCGTGACTCAGCCGTAACTTGCCGGGCCGCATACCACTGATAGCGTCCCTCCCCTGGTCAATATCCCGGGGGGATCGCCGTCATGCGCCGCACTGTCTTCGCCGCCGCCGCCGCACTCATGATCGTGGCGGGCGCCCCGCCGGTCCTTGCCCAGGTTCCGGCCGCCCAGCTGGCCCGCAGCGTCGACATCCCTTTCGAGGAATTCACTCTCGACAACGGCCTTCGCGCCGTCGTCCACACCGACCGTAAGGCGCCGGTGGTGGCGGTCGCCGCCTGGTACAATGTCGGCGCCAAGGACGAGCCCGAGGGCCAGACCGGCTACGCCCACCTGTTCGAGCATATCGGCCTGTTCAATCCGACCGAGAACGTGCCCGGCGGCCTGATGGAGCCGCTGCGCGCCATGGGGGCGACGGACTGGAACGGCACCACCTGGTTCGACCGCACCAACTTCTTCCAGACCGTACCGACCTCGGCTCTCGATCAGGCGCTCTACATGGAGAGCGACCGGATGGGCCACCTGCTGGGCGCGCTCAATCAGGAGCGGCTCGATAACCAGCGCGGCGTCGTCCAGAACGAGAAGCGCCAGGGCGACAACCAGCCCTATGGCCTCGTCTACTACGCCCAGCTGGAGGCGCTCTTCCCGCCCGGCCATCCATACCGTCACTCCACCATCGGCTCGATGGCCGACCTAGACGCCGCCAGCCTCGAGAACCTGCGCCAGTGGCACCGTGACAACTACGGCCCTAACAACGCCGTGCTGGTGCTGGCGGGCGACATCGACACCGCCTCGGCCCGCACCTTGGTGCAACGCTATTTCGGCCATATCCCGCGCGGCGCGCAGAACGAACCGGCCCAGGCGGATATTCCGACCCTGCCCGCCCGCATCGACCGCACCATGCACGACCGGGTGCCCAACACCCGCCTGTACCGGACCTGGGTCGTGCCGGGCATGCTGGACGCCAGCGCCGCCGATCTGGATGTCGCCGCCAGCGTGCTGGGCGGTCTGGCCAGTTCGCGGCTGGACAACGCCCTTGTGCGCGGCGACGAGACGGCAACCTCGGTCACGACCGGCTATCAGGCCTTCCACCGCCTGGGCATGTTCACGACCACGGTGGATGTGAAGCCCGGCGGCGACGTCGAGGCCGTCTCGGCGAAACTGGACGAGCTGATCGCCGACTTTATCGCCTCGGGTCCGACCGCCGACGAGGTCGCCCGTGTCGTGGCCTCGCGCATGTCGCAACAGATTCAGGCCCTGGAACCCGTCGGCGGCTTCGGCGGCAAGGCGGTGGTGCTGGCCGAGGGCGAGCTCTACGCCGACGACCCCGGCTTCTATCGCAAGGAGCTGGCGGACCTGGGCGCCGTCACGCCCGCCTCGGTCAAGGCCGTCATGGACCGCTGGCTGACCCGGCCGGTCCTCGCCGTCCGCGTCGATCCGGGCGAGCGCGAACCCTATGCCGAGGCCGCCGACGCCCGTCCGGCGCCCGCCACCGCCGAGCCCCTGGCCTTCACCGCGCGCGAGCCGATGCCCGCCGTCGGCGCCATGAAGGCGCTGGACTTCCCCGACACCGAACGCGCCCGCCTGTCGAACGGCGTCGAGGTGGTCTACGCCCGCTCCACCACGGTTCCGACCACGCGCGTCGCGGTCGAGTTCGACGCCGGCGTCGCCGCCGATCCCGCCGATGCGCTGGGCGCCCAGACCCTGATGCTGGCCGCACTGACGGAGGCCACGACCACTCGCGACGTCGACGCCCTGAACGAGGAACAGGAGCGCCTCGGCGCCACCGTCGCCGCCTTCGCCGGCGTCGATCGCACGACGGTCAGTCTGACCGCCGTCACGGCCAATCTCGAGCCGTCGCTGGACCTGCTGGCCGATGTCATCCGCAACCCGGCCTTCAAGCCCGCCGACATCGACCGTCTGCGCGCCCAGCAGTTGGCCGGCATCGCCCAGGAGAAGGCCTCGCCCAATGGCATGGGCGCCCGCGCCCTGCCGGGCGTCCTGTACGGCTCAGCCCACCCCTACGGCCGGTCATGGTCAGGCCTCGGCGACACGGCCGCCGTCGAGGGGCTGGACCGCGACGACCTGACCGCCTTCCATCAGCGCTGGATCCGGCCTGACAACGCCCGCGTCTTCATCGTCTCGGACCGGCCCCTGTCGGAGCTCACTCCCCTGCTCGAGGCCCGCTTCGGCGCCTGGGCCGCGCCGTCGGTGGCCAGGGGGACCAAGGCCTTCGACGCCCCCGTACCCGCCGCCCGGCCCCGCATCGTCCTGATCGACCGGCCGCAGTCGCCCCAGTCGCTGATCCTCGGCGGACTGGTCCTTCCCGTCACCGGCCGCGATGATTTGGTCGCCTTCCAGGCGGCCAATGAGGTCATCGGCAACGGCTTCCTGTCGCGCATCAATCAGGACATCCGCGAGACGCGCGGCTGGTCCTATGGCCTGAACGGCCGCACCACCCTGATGGAGAACGGCGCGCCCTACATCATCAGCGCACCGGTCCAGTCGAACCGCACGGGCGAATCCATCGCCGTCCTGACCGACCAGTACCGCGCCTTCCTGTCCGACCGCGGCGTGACCGCCGCGGAACGGGAGCGCACGGTCAACGGCAACGTCCGTCAGCTGCCCGGCAGTTTCGAGACCTCGGCGGCGATCCTGAACGCGTTGCGAACCAACGCCCTGTACGGCCGCCCGGACAACTACTGGGAGACGCTGGCCCCGCGCTACGAGACGATGACCGCAGAGCAGATGGACGCCGAGGCCCGCCGCATCATCGACGGTTCGCAACTGGTCTGGGTCGTGGTGGGCGACGCCGCCACGGTCCGCCCGCAGCTCGAAGCCCTGGGGCTGCCGGTGGAGGTCCGGGCGGCGCAGTAATCGGGCGTCGCCAGACTGCTGTTCCGCTGGACGAAATCCTCGCGGACGTGTCATTAAGACTTGCCTCGCGGGCCTGATCGGGCGATGCGGCGCGCCCTTGCAACCGCTTTCAGCGTGTCCATGACCTCAGCCACAGCCGCCGTCGCGTCCGTGAAGGACGTGTCCAAGACTTTCGGCGCCCGAAAGGCCCTGAACGGCGTGTCCGTCGAGGTCGGGGCCGGAGAAATGGTCGCTCTCATCGGCCCGTCGGGGTCGGGCAAGTCGACGCTGCTGCGCTCGATCACAGGCCTTCAGAGCATTGACCCGGGCAAGGGGACGATCAGCGTCTTCGGCGAGGTCGTGCAGAAGGACGGTCGCGTCACCGGCCGCGTCCGCGCGGCGCGCCAGAAGCTGGGCATGATCTTCCAGCAGTTCAATCTGGTCGGCCGCCTGTCGCTGTTCTCCAACGTGATGCTGGGCGCGCTCGGCCGCATCCCCGGCTGGAAGGGCCTGCTCGGCATCTGGCCCGCCGCCGACAAGCAGAAGGCGATGGAAGCCCTGCACCGCGTCGGCGTCTCCGACTACGCCGCCCAGCGCGCCAACACCCTGTCCGGCGGCCAGCAGCAGCGCGGCGCCATCGCGCGCGCCATGGTCCAGGGCGCCAAGGCCATCCTCGCCGACGAGCCCGTCGCCTCGCTGGACCCGGTCTCGGCGCGCAAGGTCATGGAACTGCTGGTCGAGCTCAACAAGCGTGACGGCTTCGGGGTGATTGTGACCCTGCACCAGGTCGACTACGCCATCCGCTACTGCGACCGCGTCATTGCCCTGAAGGCCGGCCAGATCGTCTATGACGGGCCGTCGACGGGGCTCGACACCAAACAGCTGATCGACATCTACGGACCCGAGTTCGAGGATGCGTTCTGGGAAACCAAGGCGTGAACCTGTCGAGCTCTGCTCGGCTTTTCGGCGTTGGCGCCCTCGCTGCCGCCGCGCTGGTCCTGCCCGGCTGCAGCCGGCGCGACGAGGCTTCGACCTCCGGCGCGCCGGCCCAGATCACCTTCTCGATCCTCTCGGCCCAAGGCCAGGCGTCCGCCGGGCCGCTGTGGCAACCCCTGCTCGACGACCTCGCCGAAGCGATCGACGTGCCCGTGCGGCCGCATTTCGCATCGACCTATGCGGTCCTGATCGAGGACATGAAGCGGGGCGACGCCCAGGTGGCCTGGTTCTCCGGCCAGCCAGCCGTCGATGCGATCAATCAGGCCGACGCCGAGATGATCGCCCGTACGGTCAATCTCGAAGGCGACGACAGCTACCGCTCGACCCTGATCGTGCGGCGCGCGTCCGGCATCACTCTGGACGCGATCCTCGCCTGCGGGAAACGCTACAGCTTCGGTATGGGAGATGCGCGGTCGACATCCGGGGCTCTTGCTCCAGCAACCTTCCTGTTCAACCCGCGCGGCATCCGGCCGGCGGACTGTTTCGCTACGGTTCGCTCGGACAACCACGAACGGAACGCCTTCAATGTCGCTTCCGGGGTGCTTGATATCGCGGCCTCGAACAGCGTCACCAGCGCAGCGTTCCGCCGCCAGAACCCGACCTTGGCCGATCAGATCGAAGAGATCTGGCGATCGCCTCCGATCCCGGAGGGCGGCATTGTTCTGCGCAGCGATCTCGACCCCGCAGTAAAGGAAAAGATCCGCAGCTTCTTCCTGACCTATGGACAGGGCGATGGCGCCGAAGCGGAGCGCCAGCGCCGCGTACTGGCCGGCTTGAGCTATTCGCGCTTCAGCGCCGCTGACGACGACTATCTCGACCCCGTTCGGGAAATGATGGCGGATCAGGCTCTGACCGAAGCGCGGAGCCGGAACGATGCGGCCGCCATCGCCGCGGCCGAGCGCGAGCTGCAACGGCTGCGGGCCCGGCGCGAGGTGCAGCCGTGAGACCGATGATCGACCCCCCCGCCATCCCGACAAGCGTCCCGCGCGGCGCCTTCCCAGAATGCATGATCGCCCGGCGCCAGGCTGCGATCCAGGACGCCAAGGCATGAGAAGCCTCCGAACCCTATTCGCCGCGGTCCTCGCTCTGACGGTGGCCCTCCTCGGGCTGACCTGGACCGGCGCCGCATCGGCCCAGACCGCGCGTCCGGACAAGATCGTCTTCACCGTCCTGTCGGCCGAGGGACAGGCTTCGTCTGGCCCGCTCTGGCAGCCCCTGCTTGACGATCTGGAGCGGGAAATCGGCATACCTGTCGAGCCTATCTTCGGCTCGAACTACAGTGTGCTGGTCGAGGCCATGCGCGCCAACCAGGCCCAGATCGGCTGGTTCTCGGCCCTTCCTGCCGTGCAGGCCATCGACCGGGCGGAGGGTGAGGTCATCGCCCGCACCGTCGATGTCGAGGGCAAGGATTCCTACGTCTCGACGATCATCGTGAAGAAGGGGTCCGGGATCACGATCGAGGACGTTGCGGCCTGCGGGAAGCGTTACACATTCGGCATCGGGGACGCCCAATCGACATCGGGCACCCTCGCGCCGCTGACCTATTTCTTCGGCCCGCGGAACATCGACCCGAGAGCCTGCTTCTCGACCGTCCGGTCCGCCAACCATCAGGCCAACGCCTTCTCGGTGGCCAACAGCCAGGTTGACGTCGCCACCTCCAACTCGGTCAACACCGTCTTCCTGCGCCGCCAGAATCCGCAGATCGCCTCGCAGATCGAGGAAATCTGGCAGTCGCCGCCCATTCCTGAGTCGGGCATCATCATCCGTTCGGACCTGCCCGCTGACGTGAAGGCGAAGATCCGCCGCTTCTTCACCACCTACGGCCAGGGCACGGGCCCGCAGGCGGACCGTCAGCGTCAGGTCATGCAAGGCCTGAACTATTCCCAGTTCCGCGCCGCCGATAACAGCTATCTCAACCCCATCCGCGAGATGAAGGCCGATCAGGCGCGTCGCGAGGGCCGCCCGTCCGAGGTCGCGCCGCCATCCAGCGCCGGCAGCCAGTTCGCTCGATGGAGCCCGTTCGCCCTGATCGGCCTGCTGGCGGTGTTCGCGATCATCCTGAATGTGATTCCCAAGCGGGCGCCGACAGCCGGCGATCCGGCCGTGGTTCCCGAGGCGCCGAAGAAGTCGATGGCAGCCTGGTCGCTGGACCTGCTGCTTTGGGGCGGCTTCGCCATCATCCTGATCGCCGCCTTCAACACCGTGGACTTGCCCAATATCGTCAACCTGTTCTCCAACTCGGAGAACATGAGGAACTACGGTCGCGACTTCCTGAACCCTGACTTTTCCGATTGGCGGCCGCTGGTCGGCCAGATGTGGCTGACGGTCCAGATCGCCCTGTGGGGCACCTTCCTGGCGGTCTTCCTCGCCGTGCCGCTCAGCCTGATGGCCTCGCGCAACCTGTCGCCGGCATGGCTTGTCTGGCCGGTGCGCCGGGTGATGGACCTGCTGCGGTCGGTCCCCGATCTGGTGATCGGCACACTGTTCATTGTGGCGGTCGGTCTAGGACCTCTGGCCGGCGTTCTCGCCATCGGGCTCAACACAGCCGGGGTTCTGGCCAAGCTGTTCTCCGAGGCCGTCGAGTCGATCGACAAGGGCCCCATCGAGGGCGTCAAGGCGACGGGAGCCGGACGGCTGCACGAAATCTCCTGGGGCGTGCTGCCGCAGGTCGCGCCGCTGTGGACCAGTTTCGCCCTCTACCGTTTCGAATCGAACAGCCGCGCGGCCACTGTGCTGGGCCTGATCGGCGCCGGCGGCATTGGCCAAGTCCTCTTCGAAAGCCTGCAGGCCTTCGACTACCGCACGGTCTCGACCATCGCGATCATCATCGTGGTCGCCGTCACCCTGATCGACATGCTGTCCCAAGCCATGCGTAAACGGCTCCTGTAACCGCCGACGCATTACCATTGAAAAGCCCGCCACCGCGATCGCGATGGCGGGCTTTTTGTTTTTCCCGGCCGGATCAGGCGGGGCGCAGATCCGGCGGCGTCGCCTCTTCGGTCAGGATGCGGATCGCCTCGTCCAGCGACACCACCTCTTGCGCCTGCGAGCCCAGACGGCGGATGGCGACCGTACCCTGTTCGGCCTCGTTCTTGCCGACCACGGCGATGACCGGAACCTTGCCGACCGAGTGCTCGCGCACCTTGTAGCCGACCTTCTCGTTGCGCAGGTCCAGCTCGGTCCGCAGGCCGGCGGCCTTGAACCGGGCCTGCACTTCACGCGCATAGTCGTCGGCTTCCGAGACGATGGTCGCCACCACCGCCTGCGTCGGCGCCAGCCACAGGGGGAAGGCCCCGGCGTAGTTCTCGATCATGATGCCGATGAATCGCTCGAAAGACCCCAGGATGGCCCGGTGCAGCATGACCGGCCGGTGCTTCTGTCCGTCCTCGCCGATATATTCCGCGTTCAGACGTTCCGGCAGGACGTAGTCGAGCTGCAGCGTGCCGCAGGTCCAGGTCCGGCCGATGGCGTCCTTGACGATGAAATCCAGCTTCGGCGCGTAGAAGGCCCCGTCGCCCTCGGCGATGACCGGCTCGATGCCCGCCTTCTTCGACGCGTCCAGCAGCATGGCCTCGGCCTTGTCCCAGAACTCGTCCGTGCCGGCGCGCAGCTCGGGCCGGGTCGCGAGGGCGATCTCGTGCGTTTCCATGCCCAGGTCGGCGTGGATCATTCGCGTCAGGCGGATGAACCGCTCGGTCTCGTCGACGATCTGGTCCTCGCGGCAGAAGATGTGGGCGTCGTCCTGGGTGAAGCCGCGCACCCGCATCAGCCCGTGCAGGGCGCCCGACGGCTCATAGCGGTGGCAGGCCCCGAACTCGGCCATGCGCAGGGGCAGCTCGCGGTACGACCGCTGACCCTGATCGAAGATCTGCACATGGCCCGGGCAGTTCATCGGTTTCAGGCTGAGCGTCTCGCCCTCGACCGTTTCGCAGACGAACATGTTGGGCCGGTACTTCTCCCAGTGGCCGGACTTCTCCCAGAAGGTGCGGTCCAGCACCTGCGGCGTCTTGACCTCGACATAGCCGGCGGCGTCCAGCCGGCGGCGCATATAGGCCTCCAGCACGCGCCACAGCTCCCAGCCCTTGGGATGCCAGAAGACCATGCCCCGGCCTTCCTCCTGCATGTGGAACAGGCCCATGGCCTTGCCGATGCGGCGGTGGTCGCGCTTCTCGGCCTCCTCAACGCGCAGCAGATAGGCGTCCAGGTCCTCCTTCGAGGCCCAGGCCGTGGCGTAGATGCGCTGCAGCTGCGGATTGCGGTGGTCGCCGCGCCAGTAGGCGCCCGCCAGCTTGGTCAGCTTGAAGGCCTTGCCGACGAATTTCGTGGTCGGGAAATGCGGCCCGCGGCACAGGTCCAGCCATCCTCCCGAGCGATAGACGGTGATCTCCTCCGTGCCCGGAAGATCGCGGATCAGCTCGGCCTTGAACGTCTCGCCAACGCTCTCGAAATGTTTGATGGCGTCGTTCCGGTCCCAGACCTCGCGGACCAGCTTCTCGTCGCGGTCCACGATCTCGGCCATCTTCTTCTCGATGGCGGCGAAGTCGTCCGTCGAGAAGGGCTCCTCGCGGTGGAAATCGTAATAGAATCCGTCCTCGATCGCGGGACCGATGGTGACCTGCGTCCCCCGGAACAGCTCCTGCACCGCCTGGGCCAGCACGTGGGCGGCGTCGTGGCGGATGGTCTCAAGCGCTTCCGGATCGTCGCGCATGATCAGCTTGAAGTCGCCGGACCCGCCCAGCGGCCGGTCCAGATCGCGCTGCTCGCCGTTCAGGGCTACGAGCGCCGCGCGCTTGGCCAGCGACGGCGAGATGGATGCGGCGACGTCACGGCCCGTGGCCTCGTCGGGATACTGGCGGGCGGCGCCGTCGGGGAATTTGAGTTCGATCATCGTTTCGTCTTTGCGGGCGGGACCGGATCGTATTTCCAGCCCTCGCTGAGAGGATGGCATTTGCAGAGGCGTTTGACCGTGAGCCATCCCCCCTTGATCGGCCCGTGCTGGATCAGCGCGTCCCGTCCATAGTCCGAGCAGGTCGGCCGGAACCGGCACGACTGCCCGATCAGGGGCGACAGCGTCAGCTTGTAGCCGCGATGGGCCAGCCGCACGCCGCGTTCATAGAGAGTTCCGCCGGAAGCCATGTCGCCGCGCTTATCCCCTGCAATGGGCGCAGGAGCAACGGGCGTCAGGCAGCCCCGGCGAGGCTAGTTCGCGTATCCGGCCCCTTGCGGGCGTGGGCCTGCCGCATCGCGTCCAGCGTCGCCTCGATGGCGACCATGGTCGAGGCGTGGCGCGCCGGATAGTCGGCGACCTGTTTCAGGGCGCGCAGGCCTTCGAAACGGCCCGTCGGGCCCTCGCCGCCCGCCTTGAGCATCACCGACATGGCGTCTCGCGCCGTTACGATTTCGTCGAGGGAAGCGCCGATCACGGTTTCGCCGAGAACGCCCGCGGCCGCCTGTCCGAGGGCGCAGGCCTTCACGTCCTGCGCAAACGCCAGAACCCTTCCTGCGTCGTCCAGCGTCACATCCACGACCGCCTTCGATCCGCACAGCTTTGCGACCCGCTCACCCGTGCCCTCCGGCGCAGGCAGGCGTCCGCTGTGCGGCAGATTGGCCGCCAGCCTGAGGATGCGCGCGCTGTAGAGCTCGTCGATCATGCGCCGGAATATAGGGGATCAGTTGCCCTGTAGCGAGCGCCAGGTGCGCGCCTGATCGACGGAGCCGTCCTTGGCCCGCTCCCGCAGCCACTGCAGATTGGCGTCGGCGGCCTCGGGCGGCAGGTCGCGGCGCAGGATCTGTTCCGCCTCATCGATCTTGCCGCTGAGGCCCAGCACCATGGCGAGATTCAGCCGCACCTTCAGCGTGGCGCCCGGCTGGGCGGCGGCGCGGCGCAACAGGGGCTCGGCCGTGACAGAGTCGCCCTGGGTCATGGCCGAGATCGCCATATTGGTCAGGACAGAGGGATTGTCGGGCGACAGGGCCAGGGCCTGCGCCCAGGCGGCGCGTGCGTCAGCGGGCCGGCGAACCTGCTCATAGGCGGTCCCCAGCAGCGACCATGCCTGCCAGTCGTTCGGGCGGGCGTTCCGCGCCTGTTCGAGAGCGGCCACGCCGTAGAAGGCCTGACCGCGTGCGATATGGGCGCGGCCCACCTCCAGCATGGCGTCGGCGTTGTTCGGTTGGATGACCAGCACGCCCTGGGCGATCTCGGCAGCCTGATCGTAGCGGCCCAGATCGCGCAACGCGGCGGCGGCCTTCACCCCCGCGACCGGGTCCCGGGGATCGATGTCGGCCTGATCGGTCCAGAACACTGACCGGCTGAGGGCGTCGGAACGCTCGTAGGCGGCGCGGACTTCGGCGCTGGCCGGCTGGCGCGGGGTCGCCGCGGCCTGCGGGCGGGCGAGAGGCTGCGTTCCGGCCTGGGCGTGCGCCGTACCGGCGACGCCCGAAAGCAGGACGAGGATTGCGAGAGAGGCTGTCGTGCGCGACATGGAGGCGCTCCGGAAGTTTCGGGTCCAGACTCGGCGCTTCGCGTCAATCCTTGGTTAAGATCGGCCCCCGCCGGCCGGAAAGGCCGCCGTCCATGTCCGCCCTGCATCCCGACCTGCTGACCACCGACGCCGAAGGCGCGATTCCGGTGCGGTTCATGGGTCCCGCGGGCCGTATCGACGAGACGATGCAGGGCTGGGCCGAGGCCAACGGTTTCAAGGGCAAGGCCGGCCAGATGCTGGTCGCCCCGAATGGCGCAGGCGGGATCGCCGCGGTTCTGGTCGGCGCCGGCGAAACCTTCGATCCCATGTCGGCCCGCGCCCTGCCGGCGAAACTTCCGCCGGGTCTCTACCGGCTCGAGGCGGAACCAGAGGATGCGCGCAAGGCTGCCCTGGCCTTCCTGCTCGGGGCCTATGTTTTCGACCGTTACAATGCCCGCCCTGACCGGGACCGGGCGCGGCTGGTCGCGCCCGAAGGTCTCGATCTGACGGCCACGATGCGCATCGCCTCGGCCTGCGCACTCGCCCGCGAGATGGTCGACACACCGGCCGCGGACATGGGCCCGCTGCAGATCGAGACCATCGCCCGCGAGATCGCCCAGGAGGCGGGCGCCGCGATCACCGTCATTGCTGGCGATGCCCTGCTGGAGGAGAATTATCCTGCGGTTCATGCGGTCGGCCGCGCCGCCGCTCCGCACCGCGCGCCCCGGGTCATCGAGATCGGCTGGAACCTGGACCGCGCCGACCTGCCGCTGGTCGCCCTGGTCGGCAAGGGCGTCGTGTTCGATTCCGGCGGTCTCGACATCAAGCCCGCCGCCGGCATGCGCAACATGAAGAAGGACATGGGCGGTTCCGCCCACGCCCTCGCCCTCGGCCGGCTGGTCATGCAGGCGAACCTGCCGGTCCGTCTGGTCGTGCTGGTCGCCGCCGTCGAGAACGCCATCTCGGCCGACGCCTTCCGGCCCGGCGACATCCTGTCCAGCCGCAAGGGCCTGACCATCGAGATCGGCAACACCGACGCCGAGGGCCGGCTGATCCTGGCCGACATCCTGACCCGCGCGGGCGAGCATGCGCCCGACCTGACCCTCGACTTCGCCACCCTGACGGGCGCAGCGCGCATCGCCCTGGGCCCCGAACTGCCGCCGCTCTACACCGACGACGAAGCGCTCGCCGCCGACCTGCTGGAAGCGTCACGCGCGGTCGGCGACCCGCTGTGGCGCATGCCGCTGTGGCCCGGCTACCGTGCGGCGCTGGAGACAGAGATCGCCGACCTGCGCAACGACTCCGCCGCCTGGGCCCAGGCCGGTTCGGTGACCGCCGCCCTGTTCCTGCAGAAGTTCGCCCCGACCACCGGCGCCTGGGCGCATATGGACATCTTCGCCTGGAATCCCCGCGCCCGTCCCGGCTGGCCCGAAGGCGGCGAGGCCCAGGCTCTTCGCGCCTGTTTCGAGATGCTCTCCAGGCGATTTGGCCACAAGAAAGCCTCCGTTCGTTAACGGCCCTTTCGGCTTCTTGCGTTACGACAACGGCTCAACCGGACGAGCCCACGCTTGACTGCAGCCGCCGCCATTCTGGACCCCCGCACCACGCTCGCCCGGCCCGATCTGGCCGAGCAGGCGCTGGAAGGCGTCGTCCGCGCCGCGGCTTTCCGGGCGGTCCGGCCCATGCATTGCGCGGTCTCTATCGCGGACCTTCACGCCGACGCAGTGCCCGGCGATCATCCGATCGACCAGTTGATCTTCGGCGAGGCCTTCGACGTCCTCGACAGCCTCGGCGGCCGCCTGTGGGGCCGCGCGCGTCGCGACGGAGTCGTCGGTTGGGTCGATGCGGCCGCGCTCGCCGACGGCGCGCCCCTTCCCACCCATCGTATCCCGGCCATCGATGCGGACCTGCCGCTTAACGCCCTGGTTTCGGCTGCCGATGATGGCGCGGCCGACATCGGCGTCTTCGCCGAAGACGCCGTCGAGGTGGCGCAACGTTTCCTGGGCGTCCCGCACCGGCTGGGCGGTCGGACCTCGCTGGGCGCCGATTGCTGCGGACTGGTGCAACAGGCGCTCTACGCCTGTGGCCGCGCGGCGCCGCGCTACGCGGACCAGCAGGCCGAGCTCGGCGTCGGCGTCCCGGTGGCCGAGGCGCGGCGCGGCGATGTGGTCGTCTGGCTGTCCCCGGGCGACGGGCCGTGGAATGGCCACGCCGGCTTCATGCTTGGTCCGGACCGCGTCCTGCACGCCACCGGCCATCACGGCGCCGTAGTGATCGAAGCCTTCGCGGAGGCAAATGCGCGGCATCGCGGCCCCGGCGGCGCTGAACCCGTGATCCGGCGTCTCTGAACTCCAAAAGAAAAGGGCGGCCCGAAGACCGCCCCTTCCGTTGATGTCAATCAAGCCAGGCGGCTCGTCACAGGTAGGCGAAGACCGCCAGTCCGGGCAGAATCTCGATGATGTCCCGGTACCGCGCGTTCAAACGGGATGTGTCGACCACGACAATATCGTCGCCAAGCACGACCGGATCCGCCATTTCACCACGGCGGATGGCCGCCAGATCGAAGACGGCAATCATTCGCCGACCTTCAACCGTCCTGAACACGGCAACTTGCTTGAGATCGGCGATCCGCGTGCCGCCCTCCGCCATGGCGACCGCCTGCAGCAGGCTTGTGCGCCCGCGCATCTCATAGACGCCTGGCTTCATCACGGCGCCGTCGATCGTGATCTTCTGGCTCGCGGCTTCCGTAACCGAGACGGAAACCCGGGGATTCCGAAGATACCGCTCTCCGAGCCTTCTCTCGAGATCTGTCGAGAGCTCGGCCGGCGTCATACCGGCCGCTTGCACAGAACCCAGCAGCGGCAACTGCAGCTTGCCGGACGCATCGACGAAGATTTCTTCGAAGGACAGATCCTCAACCTGGAACACTCTCAGGGTCAGCTTGTCCGATGGACCAATACGATAGGCGCTCGCTTCCGGCCCGGCCGAAGCGGCCACAAACTGCTCCGGATCAATGGTGCCCGCAGGGTTAAACGCCGCCGGACCGCGCATCCCGCACCCGGCCAGACTTGCGGCTGCAAGAAACAAGAAGAAATATCGCATTGGGAAGCTTTATCCTTGGGATGACGGGACCTCTCCCCATCCTTGCAGAGGTTAGTGAGCCCGCGCCTAAGTAGGCTCCGGCGCCCGCTGTTGTCCAGAGCCAGCGCCTCGAACACGGCGCGACGGACGCCCATGACGGCTCCCTGCCAGACGGGCGCGCGCCCTTCGCGCCCTCGGGTCGCCGCCTTGCTCAGAGCCAAAAAGAAAGGGCGGCCCGAAGACCGCCCTTTCATCAGGAGATTGCGTACCGCCTAGTCGTTCGGCGGGGCCGGGCTGGTCGAGGCCGGGGGCGCCGCGGGCGTGGCCGTGGTGGTCGGCTGGGCTGCGGGCGAGGCGCCGCTCACCGGGGCGCCGCCGGCCTGTCCGCCGGCTCCCTGCGCCGCTTCCGCGGCGCCTGGAGCCACGGGGGCTCCTTCGGCGGGCGCTGCGGCGCCGGGTTGACGCGCCGGATCGGGCGCCGGAATGGCCATGCCGCCCGAGCCCTGGCTGCGCAGCCAGGCGATCAGGTTGACGCGGGTGTTGGTGTCGCGAATGCCCGCGAAGGACATCTTGGTGCCGGGCACGTGACGGCCGGGCGCGGTGATGAACTGGTCGAGCTCGTCCAGCGTCCAGGTCGGCGCCTCGGCCTTGTGAGCGGCCATGGCGTCGGAATAGGCGAAACCGGCGCGGTGCATGACCGGTCCGCCGACCACGCCGAACAGGTTCGGGCCAATGCCGTCAGGGCCGCCCGCGACCGCCGTGTGGCAGGCCTGGCAGCGCGCGAAGGCGGCCTCGCCCGCGGCGAGATCGGCGGCGGGCAGGACCGTGCCCCAATCGGGCGGCAGAACGGCTTCCGCGGGTCCGCCGGCGGCCTCTTCAGGCGCATCGACGAAATAGCCCATCTTTTCCGGAGTTTCGGCGTGATAAACGAGGGCCGAACCTTCCTTCACGATCAGGATCACAAAGGCGGTCGCCAGAGCGGCGCCCATAATCTTGTTCCACTTCAGATCGCCGCTCATGCGCGTCGTCTCATCCCGTATCTGAGGCCCGACCGTATGACCGGCGGGGCGAATTCTTGCGTGGGCGTCTCTTACACGCTAGCGCGGCCTTCGCAACCGGCGGAAGGTCGTCTGGCTGTCGCAGTCTTCAATCGCCTCAGGACCTGAACGTGAACCCGCTGATCCTGATCCCCGCCCGCATGGCCGCGACCCGCCTGCCGAACAAGCCGCTGGCCGACATCGGCGGCGTGCCGATGATCGTGCGGGCATACCGTCAGGCCGCCCTGTCGGGCCTGCCCGTCGCCGTCGCCGCGGGCGATGCGGAGATCGTCGCAGCCATCGAGGCCGACGGGGGCGTCGCCGTCCTGACGGATCCCGACCTGCCCTCGGGCTCCGACCGCATCCGCGCCGCGCTGGACGCCATCGATCCGGACGGCGTCCACGACGCGGTCATCAATCTGCAAGGCGACATGCCCTTCGCCGATCCCGGCCTGGCCACCGCCTGCGCCGCCCTGTTACACGGCGAGCCGGCCTGCGACATCGCCACCCTGATTGCGCCTGAGGCCGACGCCTCGGACCGGGCCAATCCCGATGTGGTCAAGGCGGTGGTCGCCCTGTCTGAGGGCGAACGCCACGGCCGGGCCCTCTATTTCACCCGCTCGACCCTGTTCGGCGACGCCCCCGTCTGGCGCCACATCGGCCTGTACGGCTACCGCCGCGCCGCGCTTGAGCGGTTCTGCGCCGCCCCGCCGTCGCCGCTGGAACGGCGCGAGAAGCTGGAGCAGCTCCGCGCCCTTGAGATGGGCCTGCAGATCTGGGCCGCCGTGATCGACGACGCCCCCTTGTCGGTCGACAATCCGCACGATCTGGCGGCGGCGCGCGCTCTAGCGGCCTGACAGCCGCCTCGCCGTCTCGTCGTCGGCCGGAAAGAAGGCCTCTATGGCGATCTCTGACAGGGTCACGTCCAGCGGCGTGCCGAACACCGTGGTGGTCGAGATGAACGACAGCGGCCCGTCCGGCCCCTCCAGCACCAGCGGCGTGACGATGGCGTGGCCGGGCGAAAGCTGGGCGCGCGGCCCGGGTGGCGCCGGATAGGCCCACAGCTCGTCCAGCAGCGCCAGGATCGCCGGATCGGCCGAGGCGGCGAACTGGGCCCTTAGCCGCTCCAGCACATGCGCCCGCCATTCCGGAAGATTGCGAATCCGTGGGGCCAGCCCTTCCGGATGCAGGCTGAGCCGCAGCACATTGATCGGCCCCTCCAGCAGATGCGCCGCCGCGCCTGTCAGCAACGGCCCCACCGCGTCATTGGCCATGACCAGCGTCCAGTGCCGGTCCACCGCCAGCGCGGGATAGGGCTCATGCGCCTTCAGCAGGCGTTCGATGGCGTTGCGCGCCGCCGCCATGTCCGGCGCGTCCAGCGTGCGTTCCCCGTGCACGGCCGCGAATCCCGCAAGGCTGAGCAGGGCGTTGCGCTCGCGCATCGGCACCGTCAGCCTCTCGGCCAGTTTCAGCACCATCTCGCGGCTGGGCCGCGCCCGGCCGGTCTCGAGGAAGCTCAGATGGCGCGTCGAGATCTCGGCCTCGATGGCCAGATCCATCTGGCTGAGGTGGCGACGGATGCGCCACCCGCGCAGGGCGGGGCCGAAGGCCTGGGGAAGCGGTTTGATGTCCATGGCCCGATCCAAACAGGTCGAGGTCCGGTTCGCCATTACCTCCGGCGTAATCGACCGGCGTGTTTTCCATCTTCACCCTCGGAGCGTCACAACCGAGGAGGACGACATGACCACCACCGCCAGCCCCCTGTTCCTGCGCCGCGTTCTGGGCCTCGACGCCGCTGCCAGCGGCGCCGTCGGCCTGCTGCTGACCTTTGGCTCGGGCCTGCTGGCCGATCTGCTGAAGCTGAATCCCGGCGTCACCTGGCCCGCCGGCCTGTTCCTGATCGGCTGGGCTCTCGCCGTCGCGGCGCTGGCGCTGCAGGCCCGTCCAGCTCGTCCGCTGGTATTGGCCGTCATCGCCCTCAATCTCATCTGGACGGTCGAGAGCGTCCTGAGTCTGACGCTGGGCTGGCTTCAGCCGAACGCCGTGGGCGTCGCCTTCGTCATCGCCCAGGCCGTCGCCGTGGCCGGGTTCGCGGGGCTGCAGGTCTTCGCCCTGCGATCCGCCCCCCGCGTCGCCTAGACGTCGAAGCCGTCGACCCAGGCCTGGATCAGGGTTCGGGCGATGGCGATGGACGCCGGCGCCTTGATCGAGGGATGGCGGCCGGCCAGCATGTCGGCCGCCTCCTGCCGCGTCAGCCAGGCCACGGCCTCCAGCTCGGTCTGGTCGGGCCGGGCGTCCATGCCGTCGACCTCGGCGATCAGGCCGATCATCAGCTGCGACGGGAAAGGCCACGGCTGGCTGGAGTGATAGCGCACCGCCGTCACCGTCAGCCCCGCTTCTTCCTCGATCTCGCGGGCGCAGGCCGCCTCAACCGTTTCTCCCGGTTCGAGAAACCCGGCCAGCGCCGACATCCGTCCCTCGGGCCAGGCAGCCTGCCGCCCCAGAAGGCAGATCGGCTCGGCCCCGCCGTTGTAGACCGGCAGCATGATGGTCACCGGATCGACGCGCGGGAAATGCTCGGTCTTGCAGGCCGGGCAGATGCGCTTCCAGCCCCCGCACGCATTCTCGCTCTCGACCCCGCAGGCGGCGCAGAAGCCGTGCCGCCGCCGCCAGTCGAACAGCGACTTGGCCGTCCCCGCCATGGCCGCGTCGGGCCCCGGCAGCATCGCCGCCGCCTCGCGCATCTCGTGAAAGGCGCCCAGCCCGTGCAGTGGGCCTTCCGCGGGATCGATCGAGCCTTCGAGCTCCACCGCGAAACACGGCGCGCCTTTCCAAAGGCCGAGGAACAGCTCCCGGTCCGGGACTACGGCGCGGGCGTGGGTCATGGCCAGCCATGCCAGCCGCGGCTCCCCCCCATCTTTCCCAACAGACTCCTCAACCAGCGGCCTTCCCTCCCACAGCACCATGGCCACGGCCTCCGGGCTGGCGGCCTGTTCGGCCAGCCATCCCGGGTCGCTGCGAAGGTCGCCGGCCCGGTCAAGCGGATTGCCGGAGAAGGTATTGAGGGCGGAGAGGGCCATGATCGCCTCTTAGCAAGGCCCACCCCCCGTCGGCGAGGCCGAATCCTTGCGGGCGGACCTAGGGCAGGGCCGGAGAGTAGTCGGTCAGGCGGAGCGTCCGATCCTCGATGCCGTCCATCATCCGCCCATGCTCGGCGGCAGTGAGACGCTTGATCTCGATCCATTCCTCGTCGGCCAGGAAGCTGGCCCAGGCGGCGGTCATCACGGTCTCGTTCGGCCAGCTGAGCAGATAAACGAACTCGGGCCGATCCTCGTGACGGGTTTCCCACATGGCGACGATGGTGAAGCCGTGGCGGCGCATGATGCGGGCGGCCTCATCGCGGAAGCGCGCGTGAAAGGCCGGGCGCGTCTCGTCGAGCAGGCCATAGATGCGGAGCTGATGAATGGGGCGGTCGCTGGCGGAAGGCGCGGCCGGGGCCGACTGTGCGAGCGCCGGCGCAACCATGAGCGAGCAGACGAAGACCACCACGGGAAGCAGGCACGGAGATTTCACATCAGGCTCCAGCGAGGACTGGCCGTCGATAGCATGACGCGTGCAACAGCCGGAACACCCCGCCCGCATCGACCCGTGCAAGGCCCCGCTTGCATCCGCGAGCGGGAATCGTCATATCGGCCTTGGAGATCGCGGGCGAAGGCTTCGCCAACCTGGTCAGGGCCGGAAGGCAGCAGCCACAACGAATTCCCCTTCGGGTCGCGGTCTCCACTTCCTTTTTTTAGCGCTAACGCTCGCGACCGATCGCGCTGCTTGAGCGCGCGGGAACCGTCACCGTCGCCAGCCGCTGTTGAGGCTCACCCCCACCAGGAGCGGACATGAGCATTCTCGGCAACATCCTCGGCAAGATCTTCAAGCGGCGCGAAACCGCGAGCCCGACGGCCGCTCCGGCTCCGACCGCCGCCCCGACCACGACGACCACGACCTTCGCTCCAGCGCCCGCCGCCCAGCCGGTCGATGTCGACGGCATCCTCGACTTCATGAACGAGCAGCGGGACCAGAAGCTGAACTGGCGCACCTCCATCGTCGATCTGATGAAGCTGACCGGGATGGATTCGACCTTGGCCGAGCGCAAGGAACTGGCCAACGAGCTCGGCTACACCGGCGACACCTCCGACACCGCCTCGATGAACATCTGGCTGCACAAGCAGGTCATCGCGCGCATCCGGGCCGACGGCGGCCAGATTCGCGACATGACGGACTGATCCACACCGCCGTCCCCGCGAAAGCGGGGAAGCCTTGCGGCGAGGGGGTGCGCGACGCCGCCCTCTCGCTGTAAGACGGACGGATGAGCGACGCCGACCTGAGTCCCGATGGCCCTCCCTGGGAGGAGGACGCGCCCGAAGGCGAGGAGCGCGACCCCAATACCGAGGACATGTTCGGCGCGCCCGAGCCCGCCGGCATGCGCGAGGCGGAGGCCGCCGCGGCCCCGGTCGAGGCCGCCAAGGCCACACCCGCCGCGGAGACCGCCGCCCGCGCTGACGCAGGCCCTGCCGCCCATGTGGATGATGGCGAGGCCTACACCGTCCTGGCCCGCAAATACCGGCCGCACACCTTCGAGGACCTGATCGGCCAGGAGGCCATGGTCCGGACCCTGACCAACGCCTTCGCAACCGGCCGCATCGCCCACGCCTTCATGCTCACCGGCGTCCGCGGCGTCGGCAAGACGACCACCGCCCGCCTGCTGGCCCGCGCGCTCAACAACGAGACCGACAGCATCGATCGCCCGTCGCTGGCCCTGACCGATCAGGGCCGCCACGACGCCTCCATCATGGCCGGCCAGCATATGGACGTGGTCGAGATGGACGCCGCCTCCCACACCGGCATCGACGGCATCCGCGACATCATCGAGAGCGTCCGCTACGCCCCGGTCGAGGCCCGCTACAAGGTCTACGTCCTCGACGAAGTCCACATGCTGTCGAACCAGGCCTTCAACGCCCTGCTGAAGACGCTGGAAGAGCCGCCGCCCCACGCCAAATTCATCTTCGCCACCACCGAGATCCGCAAGGTGCCGGTGACCATCCTGTCCCGCTGCCAGCGTTTCGACCTGCGCCGCGTCGAGCCGGAGATCCTCGTCGAACACCTCGGCCGCATCGCCGACCGCGAGGGGATGAAGATCGAGCAGGACGCCCTGGCCCTGATCGCCCGCGCCGCCGAAGGCTCGGTCCGCGACGGCCTCAGCCTGCTGGATCAGGCCCTCGTCCAGGGCGAGCGCGGCGAGACGGTCAAGACCGAGGTCGTGCGCGACATGCTCGGCCTGGCCGACCGCAGCCAGACCATCGCCCTGTTCGAATCGATCATGGCCGGCCGCACGCCCGAGGCGCTGGAGCTGTTCCGCACCCTCTACGGCTACGGCGCCGATCCGGTTCAGATCACCAACGACCTGCTGGAACACTGCCACGCCGCCTCGGTGGCCAAGATGCTGGGGCCGCAGGCGACCCGCCTGCCCAACGATCAGGCGCAGAAGCTGACGGCGCTGGGCGCGGTGATCTCGGCCGGCACCCTGGCCCGCGTCTGGCAGATGCTGCTGCGGGCGCTGGACGAGGTGCGCCGCGCGCCCAATCCCGCCGACGCCGTGGAAATGGCCATCGTCCGCCTCGCCTACGCGGCCGATCTGCCCGGGCCGGAAGAGGCGCTGAAAGCCCTGCGCGACGGCGAGCCCATGCCGGGCGGTGCGGCCCCGCGCGGTCCCTCGGGCGGCGGAGGCGGCGGCGCCTCGGCCCAGTTGGCCCCCCGTCCGGCCGCTGCGCCCAGCCTGCCGGACCCCCAGTCGTTCGAGGCCGTGGTCGCCCTGATCGGCGAGAAGCGCGAGGTCGGCCTGCAGATGGACGTCCAGCGCTACGTCCGCCCCGTGGCCTTCAAGCCCGGCGCCATCACCTATGAAAGTCTCGACGGCGCCCCCATCGACCTGGCCCGCAAACTGGCCTCCCGGCTCAAGGACTGGACCGGCCGCACCTGGCTGATCGCCGCCAACGGCCAGGGCGGCGGCGAGACCATGATCGAGATCGACCGCCGCAAACGCTCCGAGGAGCGGGCCGAGATCGAGGCCGACCCGTTCATCGTCTCGGTGATGGAGGCCTTCCCGGGCGCGAAGATCGGCGAGATCAAGACGCTGGCTCCGGCGGTGGAACTGCCGGCGATCCCGGACGAACCGGTGGACGAGGACTGAGGCGGAGATCGATGGCGCGCAGGGATTTCGACCCGACCACAGTCAAGGCCGATGGCCGCCCCGCGACCCGGGCCACGCTGTTTGACCTCGCGGCCAGCGGCCCGTGGCGCGGGTCCATCCAAGGTCTGGCGATGGGCGGACAGAATACCGTCCTGGCCTATGGCACTGACACGGTCGGGGCGGGGCCGCGGCTCCATGTCCACCCCTATGACGAGACCTTCATCATCATCGAAGGCCGCGCCCGCTTCTTCGTCGGCGACACGACGCTGGACGCCGGCAAGGGCGAAGTCGTGTTCGGACCGGCAGGCGTTCCGCACAGATTCGAAAACCTCGGCCCGGGCCGACTTCAGACGATCGACATCCATCACTCGCCGACATGGATCCAGACCGATCTGGATCAGGACTAGGTTTGGGAATCAGTCCGCGAACAGAGGATGGCGTTGTTCATGGATTGGGGCGATGCTCGACCGTGATCGGTCCAGCGTTTCATCGGAGCTCGGATGAAATCCACCCCAATGGTCGTCATTGTCGCCGGCGCCGCCATGCTGTCAGCATGCGGCCCGCTTCTCGCCAGCCCGAACCAGACGCGCGGCCGCACCCTGATGATTCCTCTGAGCGGGGCGGCCGAGGGACCCGGCCTTGGGGACCGCGACGGCAGCGGGATGGCTGAGCTGCTGATCGACCCGGTCCGGGGTCGGCTTTGCTATCTCCTGACGGTCGAGGGCATTGCCCCCGCGCAGCTCGCCCACATTCACAAATCGCCCGTGACCGAAGCCGGGGGCCCGATCGTGGTCCACCTGGAAGCACCCACGGATGGCGACAGCGAGCGCTGCGTGGCCATAGGGCCCGAGGTCGCCCGCTCGCTTCTGCGCACGCCCTCGGACTACTACGTCAATGTCCACAATGCGGAGCACCCGGGGGGTGCGGTGCGCGGACAGCTGGGATAGGGCGAACGCGCGCCTTAAAGAATCCGCGCCGCTTCCTCGAACGCCAGCCGCGGCGAACGCGGGAACAGGTTCTCATCGGTCCCGTAGCCCAGGTTGACGATGAAGTTCGGCTCCACCGTCGTGCCCCCGAAGAACTCGCTCTTCACGCCCTCGGCGTCGAAGCCCGACATCGGGCCCACGTCCAGCCCCAGCGCCCGCGCCGCCAGCAGGAAATAGCCGCCCTGCAGCGAGGCGTTGCGGAAGGCGGTCTCGCGCCGTCCGGCCTCTTCGCCGAACCAGTCCTTCGCCCCCGGGGCATGCGGGAACAGCACGGGCAGGTGTTCGTGGAATTCGATGTCCTGGCCGATGATGACGTTGACCGGGGCCTGCAGCGTCTTGGCCCGGTTGGCCTCGGCCATCAGCGGAGCCAGCCGCGCCTTGGCCTCGGGCGAGGTTATGAACAGGAACCGAGCCGGCGTGGCGTTGACGGCGGTCGGCCCGAACTTGGCCAGGTCGTACAGGCGGCGCAGCAGGTCCTCGGACACAGGCCGGTCGCTCCAGGCGTTGCGCGTGCGGGCGCCGGTGAACAGCTGGTTCAGGGCGTCGTCCGACAGGGGCGTATCGCGGGTGACAAGAGCATCATAGGCCATGGGGTTACCCTCCGGTTCAAATTAGCAACAGCAGTGAGTGCTAATTAGGAGGGGCGTGCGTGAAGGCGAAGGGGTATGAGAACACAAACTGTTACAGTTCCATGAAAGCGACGGCGCGGCGCCCGTGGCGCCAAGCGGACGAACCGCCTATCTTGGGGCCATGAAAGACCTCAACGCCCTCATGCAACAGGCCCAGGCGATGCAGCAAAAGCTGCAGGACGCCCAGGCGAAAATGGCTGAAACGACCGCGACCGGAACCTCGGGCGGCGGACTGGTGACCGTGGCGCTCAAGGGCGCCGGCGAGATCACCTCGGTCGTCATCGACGACAGCCTGCTGGTTCCCGGCGAGGGCGAGATCCTCGCCGACCTGATCGTCGCCGCCCACGCCGACGCCAAGCGCAGGCTGGACGAGGTCAACAGCGCCCTGATGCGCGAGGCCGCCGGACCGATGGCCGGAATGAACATTCCCGGGATGCCCAAACTCTTCTGATCGAGGTGACCATGCGCGCCGTGCTGACCGCCTGCCTCCTGCTGCTCGCCCCCATCGGCCTCCCGGGGGCCGCCATGGCCCAGGTCCCCGCCGACTTGGCGCGCGAGGCCCACGAATATGAGCGCGCCCAGATCGAGGGCGACCGCGCCTCGCTCGAACGGCTGATCGCCGACGACTATGTGCTGGTCGGCGGCGACGGCTCGCGCGCCGACAAGGCCGCTCACATCGCCGAATTCACCGCTCCAGAAATGGACCTCCAGCCGGTCGTCGTGCGCGACGCGGTCGAACATGTATGGACCGACGGCGCTGCCCTGGGCGGCACGGTCGACGTGGTCGGGACCTTCGCCGGGTCGCCCTTCCGCCAGACCTTGCGCTACGTCGACGTCTGGGCCCTGCGGGACGGTAAATGGCGCGTGGTCTATGGCCAGGCCACCCGCGTCCCCGCGGCGAACTGAACCCGCATGGCCGCGTCAGCCGGACCCGAGATCGAACGGCTGATCAGCCTACTGGCGAAACTGCCGGGCATGGGTCCGCGCTCGGCCCGCCGCGCCGCCCTGGCCCTGCTCAAGAAGCGTGAACAGCTGCTCGTCCCGCTGGCGGCGTCGCTTGCGGAGACAGCCGAGAAGGTCTCGTCCTGCTCGGTCTGCGGCGCGCCCGACACCCGCAACCCCTGTTCGATCTGTTCGGACGGATCGCGCGATAACGCCTTGATCTGCGTGGTCGAGGAGGCCGGCGCCCTGTGGGCCATGGAGCGTTCCGGCGCCTTCCGCGGCAAATATCATGTGCTGGGCGGCCTGCTGTCTGCGCTGGACGGCGTCGGTCCCGACGCCCTGCGCGTCGCCGAACTGGTCGGGCGCGTGCGTGGCGGCGAGGCGAAGGAAGTGGTGCTGGCCCTGCCCGCCACCGTCGACGGCCAGACCACGGCCCACTATCTCGCCGAACGGCTGGCCGACACCGACGTCGCCATCACCTCGCTGGCCCGGGGCGTCCCCGTCGGCGGCGAGCTCGACTGGCTGGACGACGGCACCATCATCCAAGCTTTGAGGCAGCGTCGACCGGCCTGAGCAGTACGACCAATTCTGACGTCTGCGAGGTCTAGTCTGTGCGGATGACGCAAGACTGCACATGCCAGACTGTTCGGACGATCCGGACGATCCGGACGCTTCGGACGCTTCGGACGCTTCGGACGGTGTTTTTTCGGTTCGCGGCGTTTGGCGACTCCCGGTAAGGAACGGAGCATGAACGCCTCCCTGACCCTCGCCGTCGCCTTCGGGTTCATCGCCCTGATCGCCCTGTTCTGGGCCCTGATGGAGCGGCGCCGCGCCGCTGCGGCCGACACAAAGGCGTGGGAGCTGCGCGAGCAGTACGCGGAGACCGAGGCCCGCATGCGCCTGTTCGAGGATCAGGCTGCGACCTCGACCGAACTGCTCCGGGCCCAGGCGGCGCAATCCGCCAGCACCGTCGCCGAGGAACTGCTGAAACGCACCGACGAGACCTTCCGCACGCGCGAGCTGATGTCCCAGCAGCGGATGGAGGCCCAGCTCAAGCCGGTCGCCGACACCCTCAAACTGTTCCAGGAACACGTCGCCGCGCTCGAAAAGGCCCGCAACGAGGAGACCGGCGGCCTCAAGGAACAGTTGGCCCTGCTGATGACGGCCTCGACCGCCACCCGCGACGAGGCCCGGCGTCTGACCGAGGCCCTGCGCGGCAACACCGGTCGCCGCGGTCGCTGGGGCGAACAGACCTGCCGCAATGTGCTCGAGGCCGCCGGCATGGCCGGCCGGTTCGACTTCGAGGAACAGACTTCTTCGGCCGACGACGCCGGCCGTCAGCAGCGCCCCGACTTCGTCGTCCGCCTGCCCGGCGGCGGCATGTTCGTGATCGACGCCAAGGTTTCGCTGGCCTTTGGCGACGCGACCGACGGCGACGAGGAGGCGCAGGCGAAGGCCGCCTCCCTGCGCACCGCCACCAGCATGAAGACCCACGTCCGCCAGCTGTCGTCCAAGGCCTATCAGGACCAGTTCAAGCCCAGTCCGGACTTCGTCGCCATGTTCGTGCCGGGCGACGCCTTCCTCGCCGCCGCCCTCGACCACGAGCCGGACCTGATGACCACGGCCATGGCCTCGCGCGTCGTCATCGTCACCCCGACGACCCTGTTCGCCCTGTGCAAGGCCGTCGCCTACGGCTGGCGCGCCGAGGAACAGGCCCGCAACGCCGAGGACGTCGCGAAGCTGGGCAAGGAACTCTACAAACGCCTGTCGGTCATGGGGGGCCACGCCGCCGCCGTGGGCCGGGCGCTCGACACGGCTGTCGGCAAATACAACCAGTTCGTCGGCTCGCTGGAGAGCCAGGTGATGGTTTCGGCCCGCCGCTTCGAAGACCTTCAGGTCGACCACGAGGGCAAGGACCTGCCCGAACTGGCGCCGGTCGATCAGTCGCCCCGCACGCTCAGCCGGCCCGAACTGGTCGTGGCCGAAAGCCGGCCCGCGGCCCTGCCTGAGGCCTGAGTTTCGCTTGGACAAGGACGCTTGACATGGTTGTTGAGCGATGTAAAACACCCTTGTCACTTCGGCGGGGAGCCTTGGCATGAACGAGAGCAAGAAGCCGAGACGCCCCCTGGGGCTGGGCGGATACGCCGCCACGCTGGGGTTCACGACCGTGGTCGCCGCCCTGGCCGGGATCGGCAGCACCATTTTCGGCGACCAGCCCGGCCCGATCGGGCTCGCCCTGACGATCGCCGTGATCTCCGCGGCGATGGCGGTCGGCTTTGCAGCCTGCCTGTGGTGGTGGCGCGGTATCGACGAGGCGGCGCGCGAGGCCCACAAATGGGCCTGGTGGTGGGGCGGCTCGGGCGGGATGGCCGCGGGCGGGGTCGTGTTGCTGACCCTGATGTCGCGGGCCGACACCCAGCCCCTCCCGGCCGGCGTGGACGCCTCCGAAATGTTCGTTACCGGGATGATGGCGGTGCTTCTCTTCCAGCTGGCCGGCTACGCCCTCGCCTGGGCTGGCTGGTGGCTGAAGCACCGGTGAGGGCGGGGTCATGAACAACCGCCTCAAGGTGCTCCGCGCTGAACGGAACTGGAGCCAGGCCGATCTGGCGGAGGCCCTCGGGGTCTCGCGTCAGACCGTCAACGCCCTCGAAACCGGCCGCTACGATCCCTCCCTCCCGCTCGCCTTCCGCATCGCGAAGGTGTTCGGCGCCCCCATTGAATCCATCTTCTCCGAGGACTGAGCCATGACCGTTTCCACCCTCCAGGCCCGCGCCGGTCATCTGGCCCGCACGGCTCTCGGAGCCGTCCTCGGCCTCGGCCTCGGCCTCGCCGGCGCCGTGATCTTCCAGCCCGTCCAGGCCTTCGCCCAGGCCGTCGAGGCCGCGCCCGCCGCCGCTGTCGCCGCCCGCGTCGTGCCCCAGGCCGAAGGCCCCGGCCCCGCTCTTTGGGCCATCCGCGACGCCGACTCGGTTATCTATCTGTTTGGCACTGTCCATGTGCTGCGCCCGACCACCGCTTGGGGCTCGGCGAAGGTGGACGCCGCCTTCGCCGGCGCCGACGACATCTGGTTCGAGATTTCCAACCCCGACGATCAGGCAGCCCTCCTGCCCCTGATCCAGCAGCACGGCATCTCGCCCGATCGGCCCCTGTCCAGCCTGCTGACGGCCGAGGAGATGGCGGACTTCACCGCCGCCGCCACGGCCGCGGGCCTCCCCGCCGCCCAGATGGACGTCTTCCGTCCGTGGTTCGCCGGCCTGACCCTGTCGGTCGCGCCGCTGATTAAGGCCGGCTACGAGCCCCAGTCCGGCGTCGAGCAGATTCTCAAGGCCCGCGCCGACGCGGCGGGCAAGCCGGTTCACGGCTTCGAGACGATCGACAAACAGGTCGGCATCCTCGCCGGCATGTCGGAGGCCGACCAGCTCGACTTCCTGCGCTCGTCGCTCGAAGCCTGGGACGACGCCACCATCGAACTGGACGCCATGGTCAACGCCTGGGCCACGGGAGACGTGGCCACGCTGGAAAAAGTCTCGGTCAACGAGATGCGGGATGAATCCCCGGCCGTCTACCAGGCCCTTCTGGTCCAGCGGAACACCGACTGGGCGGGGCAGATCCAGAACCTGCTGGCGGGCTCGGGCACAGCCTTCATCGCCGTCGGCGCGGCTCACCTCGTCGGCGACGACAGCGTGCAGGAAATCCTTGCGGACCGGGGCGTCGCCGTCACTCGCGAGGAGTAGGGCGACGGCTGGAGCGGGCGGCGGGAATCGAACCCGCACGAAAAGCTTGGGAAGCTTTCAGGCTACCACTACATCACGCCCGCGGAGCCGCCGCAGCCTTAGGGCCAACGGCGGACCGCATCAAGACGAGGATCAGTCGGCGCGATAGACGACGACCCCGTCGACCACCGTCAGGGTGGCCTTGCCCTTGGGGATGTCGGCGAAGGGCGCGGTCATCAGGTCGACGTCGAAGGCCGTCAGATCGGCGCGCTTGCCGACCTCGATCGTGCCCAGCTCGGCTTCGCGGAAGCTGGCGTATGCGGGCCACAGGGTAAACATCTTCAGGGCCGTGGCGCGGTCCACCGCCTCGTTGGGGCGCCAGTCGGGACCCTGATGACCCTCCAGATCGGCGCGGGCGACGGCGGCGTAGAACTCGATCAGGGGGGAGCCCCGCTCGACCGGCGCGTCCGAACCGCCGACCACGATCACCCCGAGATCGACCAGGCTATGCCAGGCGTAGGCCCCGTCCAGCCGCGCGTCGCCGAGCCGGGCGGGCGCGAAATACAGGTCGCCGATCGCGTGGCTGGGCTGCATCGAGGCGATGATCGGCAGGTTCTGGAAATAGCCGTAGTCGCTCGGCCGCAGGATCTGCGCGTGTTCGATCCGCCAGCGCACGTCGGAGCCGTTGCGCCACTCTGCGGCGGGGACGTTCTCCATCGCCCCGGCGTACCAGCTTGCGACGGAGGCGTTACCCCGGTCGCCGATCGCGTGGGTCGCGATCTGGATGCCGGCGCGCAGGGCCTGCTCGTATAGCGGCACGATCTCCTGCTCGGAGATCTGCATCAGACCGGTGGTGTCGGGCCGGTCGGTATAGGGCTCGAACAGGGCCGCGCCGCGCGAGCCCAAGGCTCCGTCGGCGTAATATTTGATCGCCCGGGTGATGATCCGGCCGTCGGCGACGCTGCGGGGACCGCCCGCGATCAGCTCGGCCGCGCCGTCCGGGGTCACGCTGTTATAGATCCGCAGCGGAGCCTCGCCGTCCTCCGCCATGTCCTCCAGCAGGGGGATGTCCTTCCACGGCGCGCTCATGAAGTGGACGCCGGTCCAGCCATAGGCGGCCTCGACCCGGAAGCCGGCGCGATAGGCCTCGCGCAGGGCGGCGGGATCGGCCTGCGGCATCAGGCGTGCGACCAGTTGTTCGGCGGCGTCGACCAGCAGACCGGTGGGCTCGCCGTCCGGCCTCTTGAGGATCTCACCCCCCGAGGGCGCGACCGTCGAGGCGTCTATACCGGCGGCGGCGAGGGCCGGGGTGGAGGCGACGACCGCATGGCCGTCGGCCCGACCCAGAAGCACGACCCGGCCGGGCGCGGCGGCGTCCAGATCGGCGGCGGTCAGGAAGCGGGCCTCGGGCCAGCGGGTCTCGATCCAGCCGCGCCCGACGATGGGGCCTTCGGGATGCGCGGCGGCCCAGTCGGTCAACCGGGCCATGGCGTCGGCGACCGAGGCCGAGCCTTCGAGGTTCAGGGTCAGTTCGCGCCAGCCGATGCCGTCAAGGTGGGCGTGGCCGTCGGTGAAGCCGGGGAAGAGGGCGGCGCCCTTCAGGTCGATGGTCGGTACATCGGTCGGGACCGCGGGCTGGTCCCGCAGCTCGCCAACCCAAGCGATCCGTCCGTCGCGGACCAGCACCGCCTCGGCCGTCGGGGCGGCGTCGACGCCCGTATAGATCGGGCCACCCTTGATCAGCATGTCCTGCGCCTCGGCCGAGGCGGCGACGCCGGCTAGCAGAAGTGTCAGGGCGAGGGTGCGGATCATGCTGCGGCTCCGGTTGAGGCGACCGAGGGGTGGAGCCGAAAGCCGCTGGCGTCAAGCGGATGCCGAACCCATGTGGTGGGCATGAAACTCTACACCATCGGATACGAGGGCGAGCCGCAGGCCGCCGTGATCGACCGGCTCAGGGCCGCGGGCGTGACGGTGCTGGCCGATGTGAGAGCCGTGGCGGCGTCGAGGCGGGCGGGCTTTTCGAAGACGGTGCTGGGATCGAGCCTGGCCGAGGCGGGGATCGAATATATCCACCTGCGCGACCTCGGCACGCCCAAGGCCGGGCGGGACGCCGCGCGCAAGGGCCGGATCGGCGAGATGCGCGACATCTTCGCCAGCCATATGGAAGAGCCGCCTTCGCAGTTGGCCTTCGAACGGCTGCGCGAGATCGCGAAGGACCGGCCGACGGCCCTGCTGTGCTTCGAGGCCGACCACGCGGGCTGTCACCGTGCGGTGCTGGCCGAACGGCTGGAGAAGGAGGACGGGTTCGAGGTGGTGAACCTCTGACCCGCCCCATTCAGGTCTAGGCCGCAGCCTTCTTGCCCTCGAAGTTTCCGTAGAAGGTCTCGCCTTTCGCCGCCATGTCGCGGAGCAGCTGCGGGACCTTGAAGCGGTCGCCGTGTTCGGCGGCCAATTCATCGGCCTTGGCGACAAAGGCCTTCAGCCCGGTCTGGTCGATCATCGTGATCGGTCCGCCCGTCCAGGGCGCGAAGCCCCAGCCGAGGATGGCTCCCAGATCGGCCTCGCGCGGGTCGTCGATGACGCCCTCTTCCCAGCAGCGCGCGACCTCGACAGCTTGACGGTACAGCAGGCGGGTCTTCAGCTCGGCAACGCGGCCCAGCGCCTCGGGGGTTTCGTCGAAGCCTTCGGTCTTCGTGGTCGGAGCGAGCTCCGTCAGACCCTTCCACAGCGTCTTGGGCGAGCCCTTTTCGGTCGGGTAGTCGTAGAAGCCCATGCCATTCTTGCGGCCGAACCGACCGCCCTCGACCATGGTGGCGACGATGTCCTCGCCGGGGTTGGGCACGTATTTGTCGCCAAGGTCGGCGCGGGTCTGTTTGCCGATCTTGTAGGAGAGGTCCAGCGCGACGTCGTCGTGCATCTCCAGCGGGCCGCGCGGCATGCCGGTCATGCGGCCGACGTTGTCGATCAGGGCCGGGGCGTAGCCCTCCTTCAGCATCGCCATGCCTTCGGTGAGGAAGGTGGAGAAGCAGCGCGAGGTGTAGAAGCCGCGGCTGTCGTTGACGACGATCGGGGTCTTCTTGATCTTGAGAACGTAGTCGAGCGACTTCGCGAGGGCCTCCTGCGAGGTCTTCTCGCCCATGATGATCTCGACCAGCATCATCTTGTCGACAGGCGAGAAGAAGTGGATGCCGATAAAGTCCTCGGGCCTCACCGAGGCCTCGGCCAGGCCGGTGATCGGCAGGGTCGACGTGTTGGAGCCGAAGATGGCGCCCGGCTCCAGCTGGGCCTCGGCCCGCTTGGTCACATCCGCCTTGATCTCGCGGCTTTCGAACACGGCCTCGACGACCAGATCCGAGCCCTTCACATGGGCATAGTCGGTGGTGGCGGTGACCATGGCGAGGAGGGCGTCGTGCTTCTCCTGGGTCATCTGGCCGCGCTTCAGACGTTTGCCCAGCAGGTCGGCGACGTGGGCCTTGCCCTTGTCGGCGGCTTCCTGGGTCTGGTCGATCAGGACGGTCTCGATGCCGGCCATCACCTGCACATAGGCGATGCCCGCGCCCATCATGCCGGCGCCGAGGACGGTGACCTTCTTTGGATCGGACTTCGGCACGCCGGCGGGGCGGACAGCGCCCTTGTCGAGTTCCTGTTTCGACAGGAACAGGCTGCGGATCATGGCCTGGGCCTGCGGCGTCATCAGGGTCTTGATGAAGTAGCGGGTCTCGATGCGCAGGGCCGCGTCCATCGGCACCTGCGTGCCTTCATAGACGGCCTTCATCAGATTCGTGGCGGCCGGATAGTTGCCGTAGGTCTGCTTGCGGATCATCGCATTGCCGACGAGGAAATTCTGGATGCCGGCCGGGTGGTAGGGGCCGCCGCCGGGAAGCTTGAACGACTTGTCGTCCCACGGCTGGACGGCCTTGCCGCCGCCCTTGATCCACGCCTTGGCGGCCTCGACCTCGCCGCCCTTGGCCACCACCTCGTGGACGAACCCGGCGCCCTTGGCGTCGTTGGGGCGGAAGGACTTGCCCTCGGTCATGGCCATCATGGCGGCCTGCACGCCGATGAGGCGCGTCAGCCGCTGGGTGCCGCCGCCGCCGGGGAAGAGGCCCACCTTGATCTCGGGCAGGCCGAGCTGGATCTTGTTGTCGTCACCCACGACCCGGTAATGGCAGGCCAGCGTCAGCTCGAGACCGCCGCCGAGGGCCAAGCCGTTGATCGCCGCGGCGATGGGTTTGCCGCAGGTCTCCAGCGCTCGCAGGGCCCCGTTCAGACGCCAGCCGGCGTCGAAGGCCTCCTGCAGCGAACCGCCGGCCAGCATGCCGCCGGCCATGTCGCCCAGATCGGCGCCGGCGCAGAAGCCGCTTGGCTTGCCCGAGGTCAGGACGGCGCCCTTGATGGCGTCATCGGTCTTCACCCGTTCGACCCATTCGGGGATTTCCTTCATCACGCCCGAGGTCAGGGTGTTCATCGAACGCCCGGGGACGTCGAAGGTGATCAGGGCGATGCCGTCGGCGTCGACGTCGATCTTGAAGTTTTCCATGGTCACAGCTCTCAGACGCGTTCGATGACGGTGGCGGTGCCCATGCCGCCGCCGATGCACAGGGTGATCAGGGCGGTCGAGCGGTTGGACCGCTCCAGCTCGTCCAGGGCGATGCCGGTGATCATGGCGCCCGTGGCCCCAAGCGGGTGGCCCATGGAGATGCCGCCGCCGTTCACGTTCATCTTCGAATGGTCGATGTCGAGCGCCTGCATGTAGCGCAGCACCACGGCGGCGAAGGCCTCGTTGAGCTCCCAGAGGTCGATGTCGGCCGGGGTCATGCCCAGCTTGCCCAGCAGCTTGCGGGTCACGAACTCGGGGCCGGTCAGCATGATGGAAGGCTCGGAGCCGATCGAGGCGCCGCCGAGGATCTTCGCGCGGGGCTTGAGGCCCAGCGCCTTGCCGGCTTCCAGCGTGCCGATCAGGACGCCGGCCGAACCGTCGACGATGCCGGACGAGTTGCCGGGGGTGTGGACGTGGGTCATGCGCTCGACCTCGGGGTAGCGCTGGCCGATCACGGCGTCGAAGGCCATCTCGCCCATCATGGCGAAGGACGGGTTCAGGGCGCCGAGCGTCTGCATGTCGGTGTTGGGACGAATGGTCTCGTCGCGGTCGAGGATGGTCAGGCCCAGCTGGTCCCTGACCGGCACCACCGATTTCGAGAACCGGCCGTCGGCCCAGGCGGCGGCGGCGCGCTTGTGGCTTTCCATCGAATAGGCGTCGACGTCGTCGCGGCTGAAGCCGTATTTCGAGGCGATCATGTCGGCCGAGACGCCCTGCGGCACGAAATAGGTCGGGAAGGCCGAGGAAGGGTCGACCGGCCAGGCGCCGCCGTCCGAACCCATGGGCACGCGGCTCATCGCCTCGACGCCGCCGCCGACGGCGAAGTCGGCCTCGCCGGACTTCACCTTGGCGGTGGCCATGTTCACGGCTTCGAGGCCCGAGGCGCAGAAGCGGTTGATCTGGACGCCGGCGGTAGTCTGGGCCCAGCCGGCCGAGAGGACGGCGGTGCGGGCGATGTCGGCGCCGAGTTCGCCCACGGGCGTGACGCAGCCGAGGATGACGTCGTCGACCCTGGAGGTGTCCAGATCGTTGCGGTCGCGCAGGGCCTCCAGCACCTGTGTCGCCAGGCTGAGGCCCGTGATCTCGTGCAGGGACCCGTCCTTCTTGCCCTTGCCGCGCGGGGTGCGCACCGCGTCGTAGATATAGGCGTCGGCCATGGGAGTCGGTCTCCAAATAGGACGGATCAGATGTCGACGCCAGAAAACCTACGTTTACGTCAACGTCAAGTTTTTTCGATCCAGTCGCCCGACCTTTCGAGTCCGCTCAAAAACAGCGGACATTCCGGACTCATCGGACTCTGAGCCTTCCGACGAAAGCACTCTAGCCGAGCCATGCGTCGAAATCGGTCGCATCAGTCGGGCGCGTGACAAACCGCCTCAATGTTGAAGCCATCGGGATCGAAAACGAAGGCGGCGTAGTAGGTGGGGCCGTAGTTCTCGCGAACGCCCGGCGGGCCGTGGTCCCGTCCGCCCGCCGCCAGGGCGGCGGCGTGGAAAGCGTCGACTTGGGCGCGGGTCTCGGCGCGGAAGGCGACGTGGTTGGCCTCGCCCGGCCGGTCCTTGTCGGCGATGACGAATTCGGGGCCTTCGATTCCGAACATGACGACGGTCGCCTCACCGTCATTCTCCTCGACCACGATCCGGAAGCCGAGCGGCGCAAGCGCGGCGGCGTAGAAGGCGCGGGACCGGGTGATGTCGGTGACGTCGAGGGCGAGGTGGTCGATCACGGCAGGCTTTCCTGATTCCGGGTCCTGATCCGGCTGAACGCAGAAACAGCCCAAACGAACCATTTGTGTTCGCTGGCGGACGCTGCTGGACGCTGTTTTGCGAGAACGACTCTCAGCTGGGCTGGCGGCGGGAACGCGGGGCTTCTCCGCGCCTTAAGCCCGCCAGACACCTATGTCGGCAGGAGAACACATCATGGCCCAGACCTACGAAGAAATGGACGCGATCGCGATGCTGAAGGCCGACCACCGCAAGGTGGAGGAAATCTTCGCGGCGTTCGAAAAGGCGACCTCGAAATCGAAGAAGCAGGCGCTGGCCGAGCAGGCCTGCCTCGAGCTGAAGGTCCACACGGTGATCGAGGAGGAGGTCTTCTATCCGGCCTGCCGCGGCAAGATCGAGGAAGACCTGCTGAACGAAGCCTATGTCGAGCACGACAGCGCCAAGCTGCTGATCAACGAGATCGAGGCCGGCGGCCCGGAAGAGGATTTCTACGAGGCCAAGGTCAAGGTGCTGTCCGAGATGATCGAGCACCACGTCGAGGAGGAGGAGATGCGGTCCGAGGGCATGTTCTCGCAGGCCCGCGCCGCCGGCCTCGACATGGACGCCCTGGCCGACGCCATGCGCGCCCGGAAAATGACGGCGATGGAGGAGTTCCAGGCCGGCAAGCCCGCGGTGACCCTGACGCTGGAAGGCGACGACACCGAAAAGGCGATGATGGACACGCCCATGGGCGGCGACGCACGCTGAATCAGGACCACGGAACGGCGCGGGAGCCGGGGCTTTATGTCCCCGCACCTGATCGAGGAAGCTTCATGCGCCGTTCCCTGTTTCTGACACTGGCCTGTCTCCTTCCGGCGGCTTCGGCCTGCGCTGACAGCTATCCGCCCCAGACCGCGAGGGCGCCCTTTGTCGAACCCGCGTCGCAGTCGGCGCGGCAGGTCGTGCCGATCGCCCCGCCCCGCACCTCACGACCCTCGGACCAGATCGAGACACGACTGCTTCAGGCCCACAACGGCGAGCGGCGCCGCGTCGGCTCGCCGCCGCTGGCGTGGAGCGACGAGCTGGAGGCGGAGGCCCGGGTCTGGGTGCAGGAACTGATCGCCAGCGGGCGCTTCGCCCACGATCCGTCCATGCACGGCCATGGCGAGAACCTCTGGATGGGCTGGGGCGATCGCGACTTCACGCCGGAAGACATGGTCGGCGACTGGATCGCCAAGAAGGCGCAGTACCGAGCGGGCCTGTTCCCGAATGTCAGCCGGACCGGCAACTGGGTCGACGTCGGCCATTACACGCAGGTGGTCTGGAGCGGCACGACCCACGTCGGCTGCGCGGTCGCGACCCGGGGCGACCGGTCCGTGCTTGCCTGCCGTTACGCGCCGCCGGGTAATATCGACGGCCAGCGCGCCTTCTAGCCGACGTAGCCGGCCTGCATCAGCTCGGCGATGTGGACGATGGCCATTGGCCGGTCGTCCTCGACCACCAGCAGGGTGGCGATCTTGTTCTGGGTCATCAGGTCAACGGCGTCGCTCATGCGGGCGTCGGGTCCGATCACCTTGGGACGGGGACTCATCACATCGGCGGCGGTCAGGCCGTTCAGGTCGCGGGAGAAGGCCCGGCGGATGTCGCCGTCGGTGACGATCCCGGCGAGGGTTCCGTCGTCGGCCAGCACGGCTGCGGCGCCCTTGCGGCCCTCGGTGATGGCCGAGACGACCTCGGCGAAGGTCGCGGTCAGAGGGACGGTTGCCGGCGCCGGGGGACGGTCGCCCATCCAATCGCGCACGCTCTGCAGGCTCATGCCCAGCTTGCCGCCGGGATGATGCAGGCCGAAGGCCTCGGCGGTGAAGCCGCGGCGGTCCATCAGAACCATGGCGAGGGCGTCGCCCAGCGCCAGGGTCATCAGGGTCGAGGTCGTGGGGGCCAGGCCATTGGGGCAGGCCTCGGCCACCTGTGGCATGGTCAGGCAGACGGCGGACGACCGCCCGAGGAAGCTGTTCGGCCGCTGGGTCAGGCCGATCACGGGAATGCCCTCGCGCTGGCAGTAGATCAGCGGATCGCGCAGCTCGCGGCTTTCGCCCGAGTTGGAGATGGCCAGAAGAGTGACGTCCTTGCGCAGCATGCCGAGGTCGCCGTGGCTCATCTCGGCCGGGTGGACGAAGAAGGCGTTGGTGCCGGTCGAGGCGAGGGTCGCCGCGATCTTGCCGCCGATGTGGCCTGACTTGCCCATGCCGGTGACGACCAGATAGCCGGGCCGGGACAGGATGATGTCGCAGGCGCGGGCGATGCTGTCGTCGAGACTGTTCTCCAGCGCCTGAAGCGCGGCGATGTTGAGCTGGATCACCTCGCGGGCGCGGGCGGTCATGGCTTCGGCGTTGGCGGCGAGCGGCTGTGATGCGAGCGGTGGGGCGGCGTCGGTCATCGACGGGAATTGGCCTATCCGGCCGGGATTCACAACGTCCGGCCACGGCCTGCATAATGCTGCGATGCGAAGAAAAGCTTCGCCTTGGGACAACCAACCGCGCCGCCGCGCGTTTCGGCAGCCATGGGGACGTCGCAACAGAACAAAGCCGCGAACACGGCCGCCGAAGCCATGCCGCGCCTTCCCGAACCGCCCGCGCGGCTGAGCCGGCCCGCGCTGTTCCTCGATCTGGACGGGGTGCTGGCGCCGCTCGCGCCGACGCCCGACGCCGTCGTTCCCGACGCGCGGCGCACCGCCGTACTGCGCCGGCTGGCTAATCGGCTGCAGGGGCGGGTCGCCATCATCAGCGGTCGGACGATCGCGGAAATCGACCGCATCGCCGAAAGCGCATCCGCCTCCGCCTCGGGCGTTCACGGCCTCGAGCGGAGACGGGCCGACGGCTCGGTGGATCACGCGCAGGCGGATCCGGCGGTGAAGGAGGTGGTCGCCGCCTTCCGCAGCTTCGCTCGTAGCCGGCCGGGCGTGATCGTCGAGGACAAGGCGGTCTCGGCGGGTCTCCACTATCGGCAGGCGAGGGAGGAGGCGGACGCGGTCGCCGCCCTCGCCAAGCGGCTGGCCGGGGAGACCGGCCTGGTGCTCCAGCCCGGCAATCTGGTGGTCGAACTGAAAACGCCGGGCACGGATAAGGGCACAGCCCTGACCGCCTTCATGGCCGAGGCGCCGTTCAAGGGCGCGGCGCCGGTGATGCTGGGCGACGACCTGACGGACGAGGACGGCTTCCGCGCCGCCGAGGCGCTGGGCGGATTCGGCGTGCTGGTGGGGCCGCCGCGAGAGACCGCCGCCCGCTACGCCTTGCCGGATGTGGACGCCGTTCTGGCCTGGCTGGACGCCGTCGAGGAGACCGCATGACCCCGAACCTCGACCTCGCGCCGATCGGCAACTGTTCCGTAAGCGCCCTGATCGACCGCAACGGCCGGTACGTGTGGGCCTGCGCGCCGCGCGTAGACGGCGATCCGGTGTTCTCGGCCCTGATGGACGGCTTCGATCCGGACCACGGTTTCTGGGACATCAAGCTGGAAGGGCAGGCGTCGGTCGAACAGGCCTACATCCGCAACACGCCCGTCCTGCGCACCGTGCTGACGGCCGGGAACGGCGCCTCGGTCGAGATCATCGACTTCGCGCCCCGCCATCCCAAGCACAGCCGCACCTACCGCCCGCTGGCCTTCGGCCGGATCGTCCGACCCCTGAGCGGGTCGCCGCGCATACGGGTGCGCCTGCGCCCGTCCGCCGACTGGGGCGCGCGCCGGGCGGAGTGCACCAACGGCTCGAACCACATCCGGTATCTTTGCACGGACGTGACCTTCCGCCTGACCACCGACTGCCCCGTGTCCCATATCCTGAACGAGCGCGCCTTCCGGCTCGAGCGGCCCCACGCCTTCTTCTTCGGTCCGGACGAGGGCTACGATCAGGACGTCGGCCCGGGCGTGGCCGCCGCCCTCGATCGCACCATTGCCTACTGGCAGGACTGGGTGCGCACCCTCTACCTGCCGCTCGACTGGCAGGAGGCGGTGATCCGCGCAGCGATCACCCTCAAGCTCTGCGCCTATGAGGAAACGGGCGCCATCGTCGCGGCCATGACCACCTCGGTGCCCGAGTTTCCGGAGAGCGGGCGCAACTGGGACTATCGCTACTGCTGGATCCGCGACGCCTACTATGTGGTGCGGGCGCTGAACCGTCTGGGCGCGGTCGATCTGCTGGAAAACTACCTCGGCTATCTGCGCAATCTGGTTGACGCGTCCGCCGGCGGCCACGTCCAGCCGGTCTATGGCGTCGGGCTGGAAGAGGACATCGACGAGCGGATCACCGAGGCGGTCGAGGGCTATCGCGGCATGAAGCCGGTCCGCATCGGCAATCAGGCGCGCGAGCACCTGCAGCACGACGTGTACGGACAGATCGTTCTACCGCTGGTGCAGGCCTTCTACGATCAGCGGCTGCTGCGCCCCGGAACGATCGACGACTTCCACGCCCTCGAGAAGGTTGGCGACCGCGCCTTCGCCATGCACGACCAGGTCGATGCGGGGCTGTGGGAGTTCCGCACCATCGCCCGGGTCCACACCTATTCCTCGGTCATGTGCTGGGCCGCCTGCGACCGTCTGGCCAAGGCGGCGGACCATATGGGGCTGGGCGAGCGGGCCGTCTTCTGGAACGACCGCGCGACGATCATCCGCGAGCGGATCGAACGGGAAGCCTTCGTCGAGGACGAGGGCCGTTTCGCGGCCAGCTTCGGCAATCGCGAACTGGATGCGTCCCTGCTGCAGATGACCGACCTCGGCTTCCTCGACGCCCTTGATCCGCGTCAGGTCGCCACCTTCGACGCCATCGAGCGCGACCTGAAAAAGGGGCCATACCTGTTTCGCTATGTCGAGCCGGACGATTTCGGCGAGCCGGAAACGGCGTTCAACTTCTGCACCTTCTGGTTCATCGAGGCCCTGCACCAGAACGGTCGTGACGAGGAAGCCCGTGCGATCTTCGAGGAGATGCTGAGCCGACGCACCCACGCCGGCCTGCTGTCCGAGGATCTGTCGCTGGGCGACAAGGAGCTGTGGGGCAACTATCCGCAGACCTATTCGCTGGTCGGCATCATCAACTGCGCCGTGATGCTGAGCCGTTCATGGACGGACGCGCGATGAAATTCCCTTGCGAACCCATGGCGTGCAGAATCGTTGAGCGGCCATGAGCCGCCTGATCGTCGTCTCCAACCGCGTGTCCGCGCCTAGGGACCCCGCCGCCGGTTCGGCGGGCGGTCTGGCTATGGCGCTGTCCGCCGCGCTGCGGAAATACGATGGCCTGTGGTTCGGCTGGTCGGGCGAGACGGTCGAGCATTTCACCGGCGAGCTGAAGATGGAGGACCGCGCCGGCGTCACCGTCGCCCTGGTGGACCTGGAGGCCCAGGACGTCGACGAATACTATAACGGCTACGCCAACAAGACGCTGTGGCCGCTGTTTCACCATCGCGTCGACCTGACCGCCTATGAGCGGTCGTATGGCGAGGGCTATGAGCGGACAAACGCCCGGTTCGCCGACGTTCTGGCGCCCCTGATCCAGCCGGACGACGTGATCTGGATCCACGACTATCACATGATCCCGCTGGCCCGGGACCTGCGCCGCAAGGGCGTCAGGAACCGGATCGGCTTCTTCCTGCATACGCCGTGGCCTGCGCGACAGTTGCTGGTGACGCTGCCGCATCACCGGCGGCTGGTCGAGACGATGTTCGACTACGACCTGATCGGCTTCCAGACCCGCGAATGGCTGGACCTGTTCCGCGACTATGTGGCGTCGGAACCCAGCGTTCACGGCAAGCTGCTTCCCAACGACGCGCTGGAGGCCTTCGGCAAGACCGTCCAGACCGGTGTCTTCCCGATTGGCATCGACGTCGAGGGCTTCATCGCCGCGCGCAACTCGGTTCAGGGCAACCGGACCTACGACCGTATGGCGGCGTCCGCGGCCTTCCGGTCGCTGATCGTCGGGGTCGACCGGCTGGACTATTCCAAGGGGCTGGAAGAGCGGCTGCTGGGCTACGAACAGTTTCTGGAAACCTTTCCGCAGATGCGGTCCGAGGTCCTGTTGCTGCAGGTCACGCCGATCTCTCGCGACGAGGTGGATGCGTATCAGGACATCCGGGGCCGGCTGGACGCCCTGGCCGGCCGGATCAACGGCGAATACGCCGAGATGGACTGGCAGCCGATCCGCTACATCAACCGCACCTACCGCCGCGATCAGCTGGCCGGCATCTATCGCGCCGCCCGGGTCTGTCTGGTGACGCCGCTCCGCGACGGCATGAATCTGGTGGCCAAGGAATATGTCGCGGCGCAGAACCCGGACGATCCCGGCGTGCTGGTCCTGTCCCGCTTCGCCGGGGCGGCCGAACAGATGGGCGAGGCCCTGCTGGTCAATCCCTTCAGCCGCGAGGAGATGTCCGACGCCATTCAGCGCGCCCTGACCATGCCGCTGGCCGAGCGCAAACGGAAATGGGACTGCCTGATGCAGGTGGTGCGCGATACCGATGTGGGCATCTGGCGGGACGACTTCGTCTCGACCTTGCGGGCTATCCAGAGTCCCGCGAGCGGCGGCGACCACGCGGCCGCCGCCTCTTCCGATCAGGCCGCCTGAACGACGGGCAGGGCGCCGTCCTTGGCCGCGGCCCGCGCATTGGCCGGCCGGCTCAGCACCCGCTCCAGATACGCATCGACCAGCGCGCTTTCGGGGACGTATTCGCGGCCCCATGCGAGCGCCGAGGCGATCATGACGTCCACCGCCGTGAACCGTTCGCCCATCAGATACGGTCCGGTCGCGAGGGCGGTCAGCAGACGCGCGACGGCGGCGTCATAGCGCGCCTTGGCGTTGGGGTCGGTCTCAGCCGCGCCGCTGATCTTGCCCCAGAAGGCCGGCTCCATCTCGCCGGCGGTCCAGGCCAGCCAGGTCAGATAGGTCGCGCGGTCCGGCGAACCCGTCGGCGCACCCAGATCCGCCCCGGGATGCAGATCGGTCAGATAGAGGGCGATCGCGGCCGATTCCGTCACCAACGCCCCGTCGTGCAGCAAGGCGGGCACCTTGCCGTCCGGGTGGAGATTGGCGGGATCGCGCGCGCCCGTCAGGGTCATGGCGCGGAAGATGTCGACGTAGCGGATGTCATACCGGACGCCGATTTCCTCCAGCAGCCAGACGATGCGGCCCGAACGCGACTGGGGAGCGTGGAACAGGGTGAGCATGATTATCTCCTTTGTGGCGCTATCGCTCGCGACGTGGTCGCTTGCTGCATGAGCGCTCGGCAGCCCCTCGCCGCCGACCTCTCTTGACTACTGCCACCCTGCTGCCAGCATGCTGTCAGCAGCCTTGCGGCAGGGTGGATGAATGAGACGCGCCGACCGACTGTTCCAGATCATCCAGGTGCTGCGCCGGTCGTCGAAGCCGGTGACGGCCGACGCCATGGCGCTCGAACTCGAGACCTCGAAACGCTCCATCTATCGCGATATCGCCACCCTGATGGGCCAGCGGGTGCCAATCCGGGGCGAGGCGGGGATCGGCTATGTGCTGGACGGCGGTTTCGACATGCCGCCCCTGATGCTGACTTCCGACGAGGTCGAGGCCGCGGTGCTGGGCGCGCAATGGGTGGCGGGCCGCGGCGATCCCGCCCTGGCCCGCGCCGCCCGCGACCTGATCGCCAAGATCGCCGCCACCGTGCCCGAGAAGCTGCGCCCCGTCCTGCTGGAGCCGGCCGTCGCCAGCGCCCCGGTCTGGAAGCACGCGGTGGAGGTCGAGACGCTGGACATGTCGCGGGTCCGCGCCTGGATTCACGCGGGCCGCAAGCTTCGGCTCCACTATGCGGACGAGCAGGGGAACGAGACCCTGCGCGTCATCTGGCCGTGTCTGGTCGGCTATCGCGAAACCAAGCGCCTGCTGGTCGGCTGGTGCGAAACCCGGGACGACTTCCGCACCTTCCGCACCGACCGCGTCGTCGAGGCCGATTTCCTCGCCGACCGCTATCCCGGCCGCCCCGCCGTCCTGCGCGGCAAATGGTACGCCAAGGTTGCCGCCGAACACGCCGCCTGGGAGGCGGCGGGCCGGCCGATGCCGCCCGGCGTTCCCCAGTAGATTTCGAACAGGCCTGCGGCCCGCAACCGAACCGCATTGCGGTTCGGTCACCTTCTGCTGGGGCGCAGCTTTCGGCCGTTCTCAGTAGATTTCGAACAGGCCGGCCGCGCCCATGCCGCCGCCGACGCACATCGTCACGACGCCGTATTTCGCGCCACGCCGCTTGCCCTCGATCAGCACATGGCCAGTCATCCGCGCGCCCGACATGCCATAGGGGTGGCCGATCGAGATGGCCCCGCCCGAGACATTGAGCCGGTCGTTGGGAATGCCCAGCCGGTCGCGGCAGTAGAGCACCTGGACGGCGAAGGCCTCGTTCAGCTCCCAGATGCCGATGTCGTCGACGGTCAGGCCGTGGCGCTTCAGCAGTTTCGGCACGGCGAAGACCGGGCCAATGCCCATTTCGTCCGGTTCGCAGCCGACCACGGCCATGCCGCGATAGGCGCCCAGCGGCTGCAGGCCGTGGCGCACTGCTTCGCCGGCCTCCATGATGACGCAGGCCGAGGCCCCGTCCGACAATTGGCTGGCGTTGCCGGCGGTGATGAACTCGCCCTGCTGGATTTCCTCGCCCGAGCCGAATACCGGCGTCAGAGATTTCAGGCCTTCCAGAGTGGTGTCGGCGCGGTTTCCCTCGTCCTTCGAAAGCGTGACCTCCTTTTTCGAGGTCTCGCCGGTCGCCTTGTCGACGACCAGCATGGTCGAGGTCATGGGCACAATCTCGGCGTCCAGCCGTCCCTCGGCCTGGGCCTGGGCGGTGCGCTGCTGCGATTGCAGGGCGTATTCGTCCTGGGCGTCGCGGCTGATGTTGTAGCGGCGCGACACGACCTCGGCCGTCTCCAGCATCGACATATAGATGTGCGGCGCCAGCTTCAGCAGCTCTTCGTCCTTGCCGCGGTACAGGTTCATGTTCTGGTTCTGGACCAGCGAGATCGACTCCAGCCCGCCGCCGACCACGACCTTCTGCTGGTCGAAGATCACCTGTTTCGCGGCCGTGGCTATGCCCATCAGACCAGAGGCGCATTGCCGGTCCAGGCTCATCCCCGCCGTGGTCACCGGCAGGCCGGCGGCGAGGGCGACCTGACGGGCCACATTCGTCCCGGTCGAGCCCTGCTGCAGGGCCGCCCCCATGATCACGTCCTCGATTTCGGCCGGATCGACGCCGGCCCGGGCCACGGCGTTACGCACCGCATGGGCGCCCAGCTGCTGCGCCTGGGTGTCGTTGAAGGCCCCGCGGTAGGCGCGGCCGATCGGCGTGCGGGCGGTAGAGACAATGACGGCTTCGCGGGACATCTGCGATGGTCCTTTTTTAGTGCGCTATCGCTCGCGACGCGGTCGCTTGCTGCTTGAGCGCGGGTTGTTCCAGAGGCCTTACGCCCTTGCCGTAGCGTCAAGACAAGGCCTTGCGCCTCAAGTAGTGAGCCGCCGCGCGGCGAACGGAGGCGCGCGCCGTCAGGCGCCCAAGGCGTTTTGCGCCTTGGCCAGTTCGATCATGCCCTGGGCGGGGCCCATGTCCGGGACGATCTCGCCGGTGCGGTCCGAGATTTCGGCGAACCGTGCGGCCACCTGTTCGGGCGCGTCGTCGCCGACCGCCCGGATGCCCTGGGTCAGGGTCACATAGGCGCGCTCGAAACCGCCGGCTCCGGCCATCAGGATGCAGCGGCTCGGCGCATCCTCGCTGACCAGATACAGCAGGCCCGGCGAAACCGTGTCCGGCCCCAGCAGCTCCAGCGGCAGGCGGGCGCCCAGATCCTCGGTCATACGGGTGTGGGCCGTGGGAGCCAGGCAGTTGACGCGGATGTCGTTCTTCGCGCCCTCGATCGACAGGGTCTGCATCAGGCCCACGAGGGCCATCTTGGCTGCGCCATAGTTCGACTGGCCAAAATTCCCGTACAGGCCCGATGACGAGGAGGTCATGACGATGCGGCCGTAGTTCTGCTCGCGCATGATGTCCCACACAGCCTTGGTGCAGTTGACCGCGCCCATCAGGTGCACGTCCATGACGAAGCGGAAGTCGTCCAGATCCATCTTGGCGAAGGTCTTGTCGCGCAGGATCCCGGCGTTGTTGACGAGGATGTCGACCCGGCCCCATTCGGCCATCGCCGCCTCGACCATCGCCCGGACGGCGGCGAAGTCCGTCACGGAGGCGGCGTTGGCGATCGCCTCGCCGCCCATGGCCCGGATTTCGGCCACGACGGACCCGGCCGCCGTAGCGGAGCCGCCCGAGCCATCGCGCGCGCCGCCCAGGTCGTTGACCACCACTTTTGCGCCGCGTTTGGCCAGGGCGAGCGCATGCTCGCGCCCCAGCCCGCCTCCGGCTCCCGTGACAATGGCCACCCGGCCCTCAAATCCAATCGCCATAACGCGCTCCGTGTGCTGGGGTAACTTCCTGGCAGGCGTACCGTTTCGGGAAAGCCCGCGCCAATGTGTTGAAACGGCGCCACAGTCGCCGCATTCGTAGCCAAAATCGGGAACTCCGACCGTACATTGTCGTTCGGCACCGTGAGCGTCCCGTATACATTGGGACTTCGGGCAAACAACGAGCATGAGGGATATGATGAAGGTGAAACTTCTCGCCAGCGTCGCGACGGCGGGGCTGCTTGCAGCCGGCGCTGCGGCGGCTGAGCCGAACGGCTGGTATGGCGCGATTGACGCGGGCTATCACACGCTGGGCGACGTGGAGACGCGTTCGCAGACGACGGGTGCGATGTTCGACATCGCGACCGAAGGCGACTGGGCGGCGTTTGCGCGTCTGGGCTACCGGTTCGACCAGAACTGGCGCGTGGAAC